>Ga0116182_1002647_pt1 | contig 17361 bp, 16 predicted proteins | sample AD_UKC077_MetaG_FD_89805 | JGI IMG/M metagenome (GOLD analysis project Ga0116182, IMG submission 89805) | Active sludge microbial communities of municipal wastewater-treating anaerobic digesters from USA - AD_UKC077_MetaG | ecosystem: Engineered > Bioreactor > Anaerobic > Digestate | place: USA...
ATCTTTTTCAGCTTTTTTCATAACGCCGGGTCTTACTGTTGACATCTGGGGTCTGTGCTTTGGACACACTATAGTGGCCATGATATTTCCGCCAAAAGCCGGTCTGGTCTGAAGAAGTTTCTTATCCTCGGGATCTACCTCAAGCTTTGTACAGTCTGCCGTAAGTCCGGTATCAACTGTTGCAGATATTCTGGGAGCAAGATCTCTTCCTATATGGGTAGCACCTATGAGAAATACTTCGGGCTTGTATTCATTTATAAGTTCTGAAATGGTTTTGTAGTATCCGTCGGTGGTATAGTTCTTTAAAAGTTCGCTTTCACATAGATATACCTTATCTGCGCCATAGCTTATAAGTTCATCCGCTAATTTTTTTACGTCTGATCCGAGGAGTACAGCACAAAGTTCGGTACCTATCTGTGAAGCAATCTTTTTTCCTTCACCCATGAGTTCTATGACAACGGGCATAAGCTTTCCGTTTCTTTGTTCAGCAAATACCCAGACATTTTTATATTGAGCCAGATATTCAGGTGTTCTTTCCATTTTTCGGGCCTCCTTATATTAGATGTTTCTGTTTAAGTTTTATAACGAGCTGGTCGGACATTTCTTTCACAGAACCGGTTAGCATTTCTCCCTTACCCTTGGGTTCGGGGGTGAAGGACTTTCTTACTTGAGTAGGTGAACCGGTTAATCCGGTTAATGCCGGGTCAAGTCCTATATCTTTTATACCCAGGACTTTAATTTCTTTTTCTCTAAAAGCGTCAAATATTCCATTTATGCTCATATATCTTGGAGTGTTGAGCTCTTTGATAGCAGTCAGAAGAACCGGAGTATTGACTTGTATGGTCTCATAACCATCTTCAAGCGCTCTGTCAACGATGATTGAGTTTCCCTCAACCCTTAAAGACTGTACATATGTTACCTGTGCCATACCAAGTCTCTGGGCTATCTGAGGTCCTACCTGTGCTGTATCGCCGTCAATTGCCTGCCTTCCACAGAATACTATATCAAAGTTATCAATAGATTTTATAGCTGCCGCAATAGCGTTTGAAGTAGCCCATGTGTCAGAACCTGCAAATGCTCTGTCACTTAACAGATATGCGCTGTCTGCTCCCATAGCCATGGCTTGTCTCAAAATTTCTTCAGCCTGTGGCGGTCCCATGGTTATTACTGTTACCGTTGTATCTTGCCCGAGAGTTTCTTTTATTCTCAAAGCTTCTTCCAAGGCGCTGTTATCGTCCGGATTAAGAATACTGGGCACTCCGTCTCTTATCAATGTACCTTTAACCGGATCTATACGTACTTCCGTGGTATCTGGAACCTGTTTTATACAGACTATTATTTTCATTTATAAACCTCCCGTATCAAATTATTTAAGGGTATTTCCGGCTATTACCATTCTCTGTACTTCGGAAGTTCCTTCGTAAATTTCGGTAATCTTGGCATCTCTCATCATACGTTCAACAGGGTAGTCCTTGGTGTAGCCATAACCTCCATGGAGCTGAACAGCTTTTGTGGTGACGTACATAGCTGTTTCTGCAGCAAATAGCTTTGCCTGCGCGGCCAGTACAGAATAAGGCTTCCCTTCCTGTTTGGCGCATGCTGCCCTGTATACAAGAAATCTTGCAGCATCTACACGGGTTACCATGTCTGCTATATCAAACTGAATGGCCTGGAACTTACTTAGAGATTTACCAAACTGTTCTCTCTGCATTATGTATTTTATAGTTTCATCCAAAGCACCCTGCGCAATTCCCAGAGCCTGAGAGGCAATGCCTATTCTTCCGCCGTCCAGGGTCTGCATGGCAATTGAAAATCCCTTTCCTTCTTTTCCAAGCATATTATCCTTGTGGACTCTCATATTCTGGAAAACAAGTTCAGCGGTTGAGGAACCTCTTATACCCATCTTTTTTTCAATTTTTCCTATAGAAAAACCGGGTGTGTTGCGTTCTACGATAAATGAAGTTATTCCTTTTGTGCCAAGCGATTTGTCAGTCATGGCAAATATTACAAATATATCAGCTTTTCCACCATTTGTGATAAATATCTTTGACCCGTTTATGATATAGTAATCGCCATCTTTAACTGCTGATGTAGCCTGTGAAGATGCATCCGTTCCGGCGTTTGGTTCTGTTAAGGCAAAGGCTCCGAGTTTTTCTCCCTTTGCAAGCGGAACAAGATACTTCTGTTTCTGTTCTTCGGTTCCGAATTTCATAATCGGCCAGCAGGATAAGGAGTTATGTGCTGAAAATATTACACTGGTAGTAGCGCAGTAACGTGAAAGCTCTTCAACACATATCGCATAGCTTAATTCATCGGCGCCTGCTCCTCCGTAATTTTTTGGCATGCACATACCTAAAAGTCCGTATCTTTTCATTTTATCCACTGTTTCCTGCGGAAATCTCTCTGTTTCATCAACTTCGGCAGCCAAAGGTTTTACTTCGTTTTCTGTGAAAGCTCGTATCATCTTTTTAACCATCAGCTGTTCTTTGGTAAGATTAAAGTCCACAATGGTCCCTCCTTATATGAATAATTTCACATTAAAATAGTTATTTTCTTCACGATTTATATAAAATAACACTTCTGTATATCCAATAATGTTGGTCTGAACGAGAATAAAAAAACAAAAAGAAAAATATGAATCATCTCTCACGAAAATTATACATCAAAAATATTAACAGAAGAAAAAGACTCTGGTAAACAATAAAACCGTACAAAGCAAAATAAATCGAAAAATCTCTGTTTTTGTTGGTAATGCTGATTTTATTAAATTTTCAAGATACAGTATGTTAAATTACTGTTTTCATTGCAGAATTTGATTATACAGGCGAAGAAAATTTTTTGAATATACCTTTTCCCGCTCATCTTGTGAGAATCCTTTTTTTGAAAGTTCTTTATCTAAAATAAAAAATTCATTGTAGCCGTTCATGGCATCAAATTTGTCCTTTTCTTCACTTTCGTACAGGCTACTCCTTATATGAGAACAGAAATCAAACCCTAATCCTATATGGTCCGTTCCCATAATGTTGCGCATATGGTTCATATGCTCGGCCATATCTGATATAGATGCTTTAAGCGGTTCCGTATTAAGGAAAAGGCTGAAAGAGTTAATTCCGACAACCCCGCCGCGCTGTGCAATTTTTTTCATCTGTTCGTCCGTAAGATTACGCAAATGACCAGTCAGAGACCGGCAGTTTGAATGTGAAGCGATAACGGGCATATCGTAAAATGTCATTACGTCCTCAAAACCTTGGTCGGTAAGGTGGCTTACGTCTACTATCATTCCGAGTTCTTTGGCTTTAGCAAGAACATCTATGCCAAGATCAGTTAGGCCGTACTGTTTTCTTACATCTTTGCATACAGGAATACCGTCTGTACAGTAGGTTCTTCTGTTCCATGCCAGTCCGATGAACCGTACTCCAAGCTCATAAAAAGTTCTGAGAAGAAAAAGATCGTTTCCAATAGGCTCACTTCCTTCCAGAGACATAAGGATTCCTATCTTCTTTTCCTTTTCTGCCTTTTCGATATCGATGTAATTTTTACACAGCATGATTTTTTCGGGAGTTTCAGCTATTTCCTCATATAAACATGAAATCTGATCCAATGCATTTCTTAATGCCATCTCCGGTATAAAAATAGAGTCTATGAAGATTGAGGAAACTATAATATTGAAGTTGTTTTTTAACCAGTCTTCATAAAAATACTTCTCGATTACTCTGGTTTCTCCCTTGGCTCTTTTTTCATAAACAAAGCATAAAAGATCAAAATGTGCATCAACACGGAACATTATTTTTCATCCTCCTTATGTGGAATATCAGCGGAAAAAGGTGTGTCTGGCTTAGCGGTCTTGAGACCGTGTTTTACGCACAAAGATTTTATGAAGCTGTTTGAAGTATAAAATGTAAGATCTTTATCATCATAGCATCCGTTCTGAGTTTCAAAATCTTTAAGATAAGCGATCATAGACTCACCTGAAAAGTCAGTACGGTACAAGGCCCGGATGTATACATCTTTTTTATTTTTACGCTTGACATAAAGCAGACCATCAAGCCGGCCGTCCTTGCGTGAAAGCAATAAAATGCTTTCCGCACTGTTATTAATATTAAGAATATCTTCTTCGCTAAAGTGCAGATCTTTTTCATGAGGATTGTCTACAACTGAATCAGATATGAACTTTCTGATAGAAAAAATATCTCCAGGTACAGCCCTGGTTATAATACTTTGTATTCCATCAGAAGTAGTGAAGGCTTTTTTGGAGCAGTCAATAACGGCTCTTTCGGGGAGAAGAAAGCCATCAGCGGTTTCTTCCATGGGATATATGTTTTTTACTGCAGTCATTTCAACCGGTCCGTATATATGAGGATACTTTTCATTCAGATTGTAAAGATCTTCAAAGACAACAGGACTGCCAGCTTCTGTACTTTCAATCGCCATTATGAAAATTCCGTTTCTTTGCTTATAATGACTTTGTGCAACTCTTACAAGCTGATTTATTCTGGAACAGTGAATAAATCCTTCATTTTCAAGTGAAGCCGGCTTGTAGTATCTTGAACCTTCAATGTTCTCAAGCTCTGTTTTATCGATAATATGGAATATTATCATCTTATATCCTCCTGAGTGAAAAGAAAAACTAAATATAATTATAGTATATAATCAATATATGTAAAAAAGTTTATGATGAAATGTATTTTCTTAAGAAAGGTAGAAAGGCGGTTATTAAGGTGCAGAAAGTTGGAATGCTTAATGAGAGCACTCTTCACAGGGAAATCATAAGATACTGCTATACTCCGGGGGATATACTTGAATTTCCGGTAAAAGGATACTTTGCGGATATATACCGTAAAGGAGTTCTCATAGAAGTGCAGCTTGGGCAGTTTTCATCGATGAAAGATAAACTTAAAGATCTTCTTTGTGAGTATAGGATAAAAGTTGTTTATCCGATAGTTCTTTGTAAGTACATAGAAAAAAGAAGTACTGACGGGAAAGTTATTTCTAAAAGGAAGTCGCCAAAAAATGGCTGCAGATATGATCTTTTTGACCAGACTATCAGAATTGCACAGTTTATAGGAAATCCCAACCTTTCGTTTGAGCTCATTTATATCAATCTTCTTGAAGTAAGAATTGATGACGGTAAAGGAAGCTACAGAAGAAAAGGTGTAAGTATTTCTGATAGATTCCTTCTTAGTGTGCAAGGTTCTGAAAAAATAGAGAAAAAGGAAGATTTTTTAGATTTTTTGCCTGAAGGAGCGAGTAAATTTACAAATAAAGAGCTTACGCAGGCTCTGGGTATAAAAATAAGTACTGCAAGAAAGATGACGTATTCGCTTAATGCGTGCGGAATTATCAGTCAGACAGCCAAAATAGGTAATGAGAAAGTATGGAGCATACTTTGAATCCAAAGCATAGATGAAGAGCTGTATAAAGCTTTCGAAGTAAAAAGAGTGATTCTAAAAAAAGCAAGGAGTTTCAAAAAATTAACATAAAACATCATAAATTAAAATAAGATGCAAAAAATTAATTGACTCTTGAGAAAAGAAAGTTGTATAATAAAAATGAATTTGATGATTAAATTTTTTTAATCGATAAAAAACAATCAAAAAAATAAGTCTAAATGTCTCTTAAAGCATCCATGCATTATTAACCGGCATTACGGAGGTGGCTTATGAAAAAAGAAGATTTCTGTTTCAGAAATGATGATATAGGAGATCTAAAAGCCTTTCATAATGATCAATACAGCCTTATGAACATGTCCAGCAGCCTTATGAAGATTTTCTTGGGAGTATAAAGGAGAAGAAGTATGAAAAGAGAACTGATAGGAAGGAAAGATGAGAATTATGAAATTCTGAGAAAAGAAGTAAAATCATCGTTTGAATTTATTTTAAACGATCCTCAAAGTATAAAGCTTTTCATGGGATTTTAAAAAAGGCAACTGTCAGAGAGTATAATAGATAATATAAATGCTGGGCAAGCCCGGCATTTTTATATTGGGAGGAAAAAATGGAAGATGTAAAAATTTTAGATGAGATTGCTACTATAAAGGCCATAGCTCATCCTCTAAGAATAAGAATAATAGAGGAATTCGGTGGTAAAGCATACACAGCCAAGCAGATAGCAGATAAAATGAAGGAATCTCCGGCAAAGATATACTATCATATAATTGAGATGGAGAGTGTCGGAATACTCAGGCTTGTCAGAACGGTTGAAAATTCAGGGATACTTGAGAAGTATTATGAACCTGTTGCCAGATATTTTAAAATTTCCAAGGAGCTTTTATCTAACGATAAAGAGTTCAAATCAGAAACCCTTAAGATTTTTGATAACTTATTCAAAAATATGGACAGGGACTACTACTCATACTTATCAAAAATAAAGGAAACACATGAAAAATTTCCCAAGGATTCTGGCATTTCCTATATAACCATGCATCTGGATGAAACCAAATTTAAAGAGTTTACGTTCAAACTTACAGAGCTTTTCCATGAATATTCAAAGTTTGCTGAAAGTGATGATACCAAAGAGTATAAAGCCGGGTTCATTGTATTTCCAAAAAATCAGTAAAATATCTCTAAACCAGCTCTTAGGACATATGGTTCATGGCTGAAAATTTTTTTGTCACCGTATATATTGAAACGATACGTTACATCGGATACAAAGGACAGGCTGTCGTTTATTTTAAGATATAATGATGCGCAAAATGGAATGAAAAGATAGAAATCTGAGCTTTCCGGAGTAAAAGGATTGAAATTTTTTCCGGAGTTGTTCTGAAAGTCATATCCGCAGGCTGCCCCTATAGAAACTCCGCTTTTCAGAAGGCCGTTAATATCAATGAGATATCCGCCGTCCACTCCGAGATTCATGGATACTGAATAATCTTGAAGACCTGTCTGCATAAAACTTGAGTAAAACAATCCGGTATAGCCGTCATATCCGCTTCTTATAAAAATTCCGGGAATTTTTAGGCCATCCAAGCAAGCCGAGAGTCTAAAGCTTTTTCTTTGAAGTTTTATAGAAGGATTTTCTATTAAATGGGTTGTTGATGCTGAAATAGGAAAGCGCAGAGGTTTTTCAAGGACTTTTATGATGCTTGAATCCGGAAAAGCTTCTACCACTACAGCTTTGCCTTCGATGACTTCATATGTGCCTGCTGTATTGCTGAGATTTTCAACAAGGTTAAATGTCATGTTTTCGCTTATACCATAGTTAGTTCCACTATCTATATAAAAAAGATCCAGCCACTTCTCACCCGAAACCTTTGCCGAAAGAATAAAAGCATGACTCATGTCTTTTGATATCTCTTGGGATATAAAGTCAACTGCCGATAATTTTGAAGTGCGGAAGGCCTGCTGAACGGAAATATCCTTTTCTATATAAGCTCTTGAGTATGCATCTATTTTTCTGCTGTTTAGGACTTCTCCAGTTTTGACATATACAAATTTATAATTTACTATTGCATGGAAGTCTATCCATTCTTTGGAATCGTTTTTCCCACGTTCTGAAAAAGTATCAAGGATCTGGACATATATTATACCGTCTGTATCGAGTTGAGCCTGATACTCCGATCCTCCCTGGGTAATACCAGAAAGCATCAGTTTTACTTCGTCATATATGGTCTGATCTCTTATAACTATCCTGTACTTTCTGAGTTTATAGATATAATCAGTTACCTGAGCTTCTATAAGTTTAAGTACTTCCTGTTCATCAGATGAGATACCGCTGAAATCAGGGCAAAAGAGAATTTTCTTTCTTGTGTCGGATGCAAAACCTGCATTAATACAAAAAATAACAATAAATATGAGAATAATAATTTTTTTTATAAATATCCCTCCTTACGAGCCGATATGGCAATTATATCATAAAAAAGCGTGCCTTTAAAAGGCACGCTTTACTTATTTAATCAATATTCAGGCATCTGTGGAGCAGGTGCTGGTGCATCTGGCTTAGGTTCCTCGACCACGAGAACTTCTGTTGTCAGAAGCATAGCGGCAATTGAAGCTGCGTTCTGAACAGCACTTCTTGTAACTTTGGTAGGATCAATTATTCCTGCGTCAAACATATTTACATATTTATCTTTAAGAGCATCGTATCCGTATGAAGGATCATCTTTGGCAAGTACTCTGTCAATTATGATTGCGCCTTCGACTCCTGCGTTGATCGCTATCTGTCTTACAGGTGCATCGAGTGACTTAAGAACAACTCTTGCTCCGACTTTTATATCTCCTTCAAGCTGGGCTATCAAGGATTCTACACCCTTGGCAGCTCTGAGAAGAGTAACTCCGCCTCCGGCAACCATTCCTTCCTCTACTGCTGCTCTTGTTGCTGAAAGTGCATCTTCTATTCTGTGTTTCTTTTCTTTGAGTTCGGTTTCGGTAGCTGCACCGACTTTTATTACTGCCACGCCACCTGCAAGTTTTGCAAGTCTTTCCTGGAGTGTTTCCTTTTCGTATTCTGATGTGGTTACATCAATCTGTGCCTTTATCTGTTTTACTCTTTCCTGAATCTTCTTCGGATCGCCTTTGCCTGTTACAATTATTGTGTCGTCTTTCTTTATTCTTATAACGTCAGCTTTTCCGAGATCGTCAATAATAGCGTTTTCAAGAGTAAGACCGAGGTCTTCGGTTATTACGGTTCCTCCGGTAAGTATAGCAATATCTTCAAGCATTGCTTTCCTTCTGTCGCCGAAACCAGGTGCTTTAATTCCTACTGAGTCCAAGGTTCCTCTGAGTTTGTTGAGAACCAGAGTTGACAATGCTTCACCTTCAATATCCTCAGCTATTATAACAAGCGGTTTTCCTGCCTGTGCAACTTTTTCGAGTATCGGGATTATAGGCTTTACGCTTGAAATTTTCTTGTCGGTAATAAGTATGAACGGTTCTTTTACCTCACATTCCATCTTGTCGGCGTTGGTTACAAAGTAAGGTGAGATGTATCCTCTGTCAAACTGCATACCTTCTGTAAATTCAACGTAGGTTTCCATGGTCTTTGAATCTTCGACGGTGATAACTCCATCCTGTCCGACTTTATCCATGGCTTCTGCTATAAGATTTCCGATTTCTTCATTGTTTGCAGATATAGCTGCAACGTTTGCTATGTCTTCAGAACCGGTAAGCTTTCTGCTCATCTTTTTAATCTCTTCTACAACTCTGTCTGCAGCCTTCTGTATTCCAATCTTCATAAGCATCGGATTTGCACCTGCGGCAACGTTCTTAAGACCTTCCTTTATCATTCCCTGTGCAAGAACTGTAGCTGTAGTTGTTCCGTCTCCGGCTACATCGTTGGTCTTGGAGGCTACTTCTTTTACAAGCTGAGCTCCGAGATTTTCAAATTTATCTTTCAGTTCAATTTCTTTTGCTATGGAAACTCCATCGTTTGTTATAGTTGGTGAACCCCAGCTTTTCTCAAGAACTACATTTCTTCCTTTCGGGCCAAGAGTTATCTTAACTGCATTAGCAACAGCATCTACTCCGGCTTCGAGTGATCTTCTAGCTTCCTCATCAAACTTCAACATCTTTGCCATATGTAAAGCACCTCCGTAAATTTAATTAGTCAACTACTTTGCCTAAAATATCTTCAATATCAATCAGTATATGATCTACATCTTCAATCTTTATTTCGTTTCCGGCGAATTTTGAGAAAATAACCTTATCTCCGGCTTTAAGATCATACTCTGCGTCAAGGTTGCCTACGGCAATAACTAAAGCTTTCTGAGGCTTTTCCTTTGCCGAATCTGGAAGAACTATGCCGCCTTCGGTTCTTTTTTCTTCGGTTATAGGCTTTATAAGAACTCTCTTTCCTAATGGTTTCACTTGCATCATGAATCCCTCCTTATATATTTGATTACATAGTACATTTTTTTAAATTTGTTAGCACTTTGATTTCAAGAGTGCTAAGTACATTGAATATCATAACATTATCTCTTGACAGATGCAAGAGCGAAAAAAGTTGTTTTTAACTAAATAATGGGATATATAAACAAATAAAAGTAATTAGAACAAAAAATCTCTTTATTTCTTTGCTTCTTCGTCTGAAGCAGGCTTAGACTGGTGTTTATCAACCCTTTCTGAAACAGGTCTTTCCCATATTTTTTTGTTTTTCTTGTCGTCCAGTATAAAGTTGATGTCCTGTGGTATATTTAATTTTTCGGCATGGTTTTCTATTATACTTACCATAAGATCTTCCGGAAGTGAAGTAATTATCCATAGGTCGGAAAGAAAAATTTTTTCCTCCATTCTGACCGGGGCTTTAAATATGGCGCTTTCAAGAGCTTTAACAAAAATATCGTTAGGTTCCTCTTTTATAAAACCTTTTCCAGTATTTTCTCCAAAAATCTGAGACATTTTTTCCCTCCTTATAAAGTTTATTTCCAAATAAATTTTATCATACTAACTGCATTTTTCGAAATTTCGCCGTATAATCCAATTATACGTGATTTAAAGAAATTAAACACAGTAATATTCAGAAAATTGACAAAGTACACCTGTTTGATGTATATTATACTTGAGGATGATTAAATTTACCAATTAAGCGTGAAGAGGTGATTAGCATGGCGGTAAAAGTTGCTATAAACGGATTTGGAAGAATTGGAAGACTGGTTTTCAACGCTTTATACGACCAGGGGCTTCTCGGTTCAAAATTTGATGTGGTTGCTGTGGTTGATGTAAGCACTGATGCATCTTATTTTGCTTATCAGCTTAAATATGACTCCATTCATGGAAAGTTTAAGGGTGCGCTTTCAACACAGAAAAGCGATTCTTCACTTGAAGCAGATGATATACTCGTTGTAGATGGCAATAAGATAAAATGTCTGGCTGCCCCAAAAGAAGGTCCTGCGAAGCTGCCTTGGGCTGAAATGGGTGTAGAGTATGTCATAGAGTCTACAGGACTTTTTACCGAATCTGAAAAGGCAAAGGCTCATCTTTCAGCTGGTGCTAAAAAAGTTATAATAACAGCTCCGGGTAAGGGTGATGTAAAGACCATTGTAATGGGAGTAAACGAAAATGAGTATAATCCTTCTCTGCATCATATAGTTTCCAATGCATCATGTACTACCAACTGTCTGGCTCCTTTGGTTCATGTTATCATGAAAGAAGGAATCGGCATAGAAACAGGTCTTATGACAACGATTCATTCGTATACAGCTACTCAGAAGACGGTGGACGGACCTTCCAAAAAAGACTGGAGAGGCGGAAGAGCGGCAGCTATCAATATAATTCCTTCAACAACAGGTGCTGCAAAGGCTGTGGGAGAAGTAATTCCGGCAGTCAAGGGAAAACTTACCGGTATGTCCTTCAGAGTTCCGACACCAGATGTTTCTGTTGTTGATCTTACATTTAGAGCAGCAAGAGACAGTTCAATAGAAGAGATAGACAGTCTACTGAAAAAAGCTTCCAAGACTTATCTTGAGAATTATCTGGGAGTTGCCGACGAAGAAGTGGTATCGACCGACTTCATTCACGACAACAGATCGTCTATATACGACTCTCTCGCTACTTTACAGAATAATCTTAAGGGTGAAAAAAGATTCTTTAAAGTGGTTTCATGGTACGATAATGAATGGGGATACTCCAACAGAGTTGTGGATCTTCTTAAGTATATGGCGCAGAAGTAATAAGTTCATAAAATCAAAAGCAGCGTTTAAACGCTGCTTTTTTCTGTTTCTTTCTTGTATAGTATTTTTTCTTTGTACATCTGAGAATCAGCTTGGTTGACAAATTCATCTATCGTTTGTTCTCCGCTGTAGGTGGCTGTTCCGTGACTCATACTTATTTTATAGGGTGTATCTGAATTTTTATTGAACTGATCACATTCATTTCGTATACGTTTCCAGACAACCTCTGCTTTTTCTGCTTTACAGTCAGGCAGTATTATAAGAAATTCATCTCCGCCCATTCTGAATATTATATCGGATTTTCTGGCGCATTTTTTTATTATTTTTGTGGCATTGGTAATAAGTTCATCCCCCATAGAGTGGCCGAATCTATCGTTGGTGTTTTTAAGACCATTTATGTCTATATATATTATTGAAAGAGGAGAGTTACGTCTTTGCGATTGCATGATCTCTTTTTCAAGAAGGGATATACCCACTCTCCTGTTAAAGATACCAGTAAGCTCATCGATGCTGGCATATGTCTTTAGTTCTTCTTCAAGCTTTTTCTTTGCAGTTATATCCTGTGTAACGAAAGCAATCTGGTTTTTTGAAATCATATATGCTACAAGATCAATAACTCTTTGGGATTGAAGAGTAATCTCTGTTTTAAAGGTCTTTTTTGATTTTTCAGCCTTCTTCAGTATTTCCATAAAAAGTTTTTTCTCCTCAGGCGTAAAAAAATCACATTCTTTGTTTTTTAACAGAGCAGTATTTTTAAAAGTTTTTTTAGCTACAGAGTTTATGTCTTCTATGGAAAAGTCTTTCAGGTTTTTTTCGGAATCATGTATGAGTTTAAGTATTATCACTCCCTGGGTCATATTTGAGAAAAGCTTCTGGTACTTTCTTTCGCTTTCCTTAACCTTTTTCTCCATTGAAGTCAGATTTAGAATATTGCCTATGACCGAAGCTGTTATTATAACCATTCCTTTTTCCTGTTCTGTCCAGACTCTGTTTTCTTTGCAGTCTTGCAGTTCTATGATTCCCCATATGGTATTTGACCTGTATACGGGAACTATAAGAACTGACTTTATGCCTGATTCAGTCATAGTTATTCTTATTTCCTCTGAAAAGTCATCTATTACTTTATAAGGTTCATCCTTAAGTGTTTTTTTTATCCAGACCGATGGACTCTGTTCCGGATAAGGGGATTTGTCTGTTTCAAAGGAAACAAGCTTTTTTATACTCTGTTTTTTCTGGAGTATCTGATAGAAGATGACCCTGGTGGCCTTCATTTCCTCGAATAGTATTTTTAAAAGATCAGAAGAAATATCGGCAGGTGTAGAGCCTTTTTTGGACATATTGGCTGTATAGAGAATTCTGTGAAGAATTTTATCCTGTTTATAAAATGTATTATTATCCATTTTAGCCTCCGGATTTTAGAACTACTAAGACTTAATATAATTATAACATAATTTACGTAATATTATTAAATGGAAAAAGTTATTTTATTGTGAAATTTTAAGTTGTTATGATATATAATAGGAGTAGTGTTAAGATATGGAGGTAAACCAAATGGATAAAGTGAACGATCTTTTTTACGGCTCTGACGACGGCTACTATATTCAGGAGTACGGTAGGCGTTTGGAGTTGTATGAAAAATTTACCAAAAAGGTGCAGGACCTTATCTATGAACTTTTAAAACAGACAGAAATTGAAATTGAAAACATATCCTCACGTGTAAAAACTTTAGAAAGCTTTGAAGGTAAGCTGCAAAGGAAAAATTATAAAGATCCTTTCAGAGAAATGACAGACCTTAGCGGAGTACGTATCATTCTTTATTATAAGGAGGATATCGACAAGCTCGGGGAAATAATAAAAAGAGAGTTTGATGTTGATTGGGATAACTCTGTTGATAAATCAAAGCTGATCGATTCGGATAAGATAGGGTATCTTTCAACCCATTATATAGTAAGTGTAGCAAAGGACAGGCTTAAGCTTACCGAATGGAGGCTGTTTGAAGGTCTGAAATGTGAAATACAGATAAGGACAATTCTTCAGCACGCCTGGGCTGCAATAGATCATAAGATAAGATACAAGCCTTCAAATAAGGTTCCTAAAAAGCTTGAAAGAAAGTTTTTTCTTCTTGCGGGACTGCTTGAGCTTGCGGACGATGAGTTCTCATTTATCAAGACGCTAACAACAGAGATGGAAGGATACTACTCCATGATGATAAAGGCCAACAACCTTAAAAATGTGGATATAAACCTTACTTCTCTTGAAGTTTTTCTTGAGCTTACAGAAAAAAAGTATAATTTTATGGATATAATCGAAAAAGCGGGTTTTGTGAACTATGAAAATAGCAGTGAACTAAGCTCTGCAGAGAAAGAGAAAATCAAAAGTGCAAGCAAAACTCTGCTTCTTGAAGTTCTTAATGCATTAGAATTTGACAGTATTGAAGACCTTCAAAAGATTCTTGACGATTCCATAAGCTGGTTTGAGGAAAAGTTTACCGCACTCAAGGCACTTTTTAAAAACTTTGATGTGTATATAACGGTGTATGATGTAGTGATGGCCATAGTTCTGTTTTCCATAAATGAAGAAAGATACATAGAAAACGGTTTCGATATATTGTCCTATAAGCACAAGCTCATTGAGCTTAAGGATAAGCTTGCACGCAAACTGCCATTTTTCAGAGGAAGCGAGCTTTCACATAAAGGAGCTGCGAGCGATGCGCTTTCCTCATTGGAAGAAGTTTTGGGCGAGCAGATAAAAGAGCTTACCCCCTCGCAGCTTGTAGAGCTTAGGAAAGCCCTTACTTATGATGTGCCTGCTTTCTTTGACGATAACGAAAAATTGAAAGGGATTCTTGATGATGCTGCCAAGGAAAAAATGAAGAAACTCATAACTGATATGAAGAATAAGAGTTTTCCTGTGCCCAGCAGCAGTGTGGAAAACAAATGGAAAGAGGATGAAAAATGAAGGACCTTTATCTTATAGACGGTTCTGGCATAGCATACAGGGCATTTTTTGCAGTTGACCAGAATCTGACTGCCCCCTCAGGGCTTCACACCAATGCTATCTTCGGTGTTTGCAGAATGATGCTCAAGATAATCAAGGACTATATAAAGAAGGATGAGGACGGTATCCTTTTTGTTTTTGACAAGAAAACCAAAACTTACCGACATGAGCTTCTTGAAAGTTATAAGGCGCAAAGGCCCAAAGCACCTGCGGAATTTGTCGAGCAGCTTGAGTATATCGTACGTTTGGTTGAACTTTTGGGTATAAACGTAGCATGTGTCGATAACTATGAGGCTGATGACGTTATTGCAACAATTGCCCAGAGGTATAAGGAACAGGTTGAAAATGTATACATAATTACATCTGATAAAGACATGATGCAGCTGGTAAAAGATAATATTTTTATTCTCAGACCTGAGAAAGGTATAGGCGAAGTTGTAAAATTTGATGAAGAAAAGATATTCCAGAAGATGGGTGTTCCCCCCTCAAAGATAACCGAACTGCTCGCGCTTATGGGCGATGCCTCAGACAATGTGCCCGGGGTAAAGGGAATTGGTGAAAAAACTGCTCAGAAGCTTCTTCAGAACTATAAGGATCTTGATGATCTGTATCAGAGAATTGATGAGCTTTCTGCAAGTACAAAAGAAAAACTTTTATCCGACAGGGATATGGCTTTTTTAAGCCGTAAGCTTGTTCAGCTTTCTAAGGATGTTCCGCTTTATTATAAGGATGGAGAGCTTTTATACAGTCATTTTGATGAAAAGCTTAAGGATTTTCTTCAGGAACTTGGATTTAAAAGTATGATAAGAGAAGTTGGAGATACCCCCAGAAAGTCCAGCGACAGCGAATGCAAAGGTGTATGTGAAGAATATACTCTTGACAGATCCAGGGAGTTTTTTGCCCGTGCCGGTAATACCCATGAACTTTCGGTAAGTGTATCTGCCTGGCCGAAGGATCCGTTTAAAGGCGTGTTGAAAGGTGCAGCCCTGAGCTGGAAAGATAACGGAGATACATATACTTCTTATATGGATCTTAGTGGAGCCGGTGAAGGAGAGGCTGAAGACTTTTTAAAACAGCTTTCTGTCCTTTTTGAAGATAAGGTTATCATCGGATATAATCTTAAATTTTTGCTGTCTGTGTTTCTGCTGCATGGGTTAAAAGAATTCAAAGTTGGTTTTGATACTATGACTGGAGCCTTCTTGTTAATGCCTGATGAAAAAAGATTTGATCTTGACAGCATATGCCAGAAGTATCTGGGCATGAAGATGCCGCAAGTACAGGAACCTTCACGTAGTACTCTTTTTGATGGTCAGGGGCAGTCAGGTGAAGATGAGACCTTAAAAAAGGCATGTCTTGCTGAAAGCCTTTATAACCTTCTTCTTTTTGATGAGCTTTCAAAACTTATCAAAGAAAAGGAGCTTGAAAGTGCGGCTTACGATATAGACTTTCCGGTGACGAATGTGCTGGCCTTTATGGAAACAAAAGGGGTGTACTTTGATACACAGTATCTTAAAACCCTTGAGCATGAGTTTACAGCCAAAATAAACGATATAGATTTGCAGATACGAAAATACTCTGATCAGGCATTTAATCCAAATTCACCCAAGCAGGTGGGAGAGCTTTTGTTCGGAAAGCTTGGTCTTAAAGGAACCAAAAAGACCAAGACTGGAAGTTTTTCAACCGATGCGGAAACTCTTGAAGAGATAAGCGATCAGCATCCTGTTATTTCACTTATTCTTGGAAACAGGAAGTATCAAAAGCTTCTTTCCACATATATTAATGCAATACCGGCATTGGTAAACCCGATTACAGGAAGGGTACATACATCATTAAATATTACCGGTGCTGCAACAGGTAGATTAAGCAGCACGGAGCCTAACTTGCAGAATCTTCCCATAAGGGAAGAGGAGGGAGAAAAGATAAGGGGGGCTGTTAAAGCCCAGAAAGAGGATTCGGTTATTATCAGTGCGGACTATTCACAGATAGAGCTTAGAGTTTTGGCACATATGTCCGGTGATGAAGTTCTTATTGATGCTTATCATCACGATAAGGACATACATGCCCTCACGGCATCTAAAATTTTCGGCATAGATCTGGAACAGGTTACATCTGCCGAGCGAAGAGTCGGAAAGACGGTCAATTTTTCGATAGTTTACGGGGTCACGGCATTTGGACTTGCTAACCGTACCGGTATTAGTAATCTGCAGGCGCAGAGGTTCATAGATAAGTATTTTGATCTATACCGTGGTGTGGATCTATATCAAAGGAATATTCTGAATTTTTTGAGAATAAACGGATATGTTCAGACCATATTCGGAAGAAAGAGGTTTCTGAGGAATATGCCATTCAACAAAGGGGAAATAGAACGTATGGCTATAAACTCTCCTGTTCAGGGGAGTGCGGCTGATATAATGAAGCTTGCAATGATAAAACTTTATAAAACGCTTCCTCAGTATGCACAGATGATTCTTCAGGTTCATGATGAAATACTTATAGAGGTTCCCCAGAAAATGGCAGAGCAGGTGGTTCCGATTATTTGCAATGCTATGGAAAATGCGGTGGAGCTTAAGGTTCCTCTTAAAGTTGATGTCAATATATCCAAAAACTGGAAAAAATAAGGAGGAGAATGTTTTGTTTTTAGGAGATAAGGTTAAGCTCAGAGCGTATAAGAAAGAAGATGTTCCGCTTGCATGCGAGTATATAAACGACCCGGAGGTATCTTTGATGCTTTCTCCTTTGATACCCTTTCCGTATAAGCTTGA
>Ga0116182_1002656_pt1 | contig 17336 bp, 20 predicted proteins | sample AD_UKC077_MetaG_FD_89805 | JGI IMG/M metagenome (GOLD analysis project Ga0116182, IMG submission 89805) | Active sludge microbial communities of municipal wastewater-treating anaerobic digesters from USA - AD_UKC077_MetaG | ecosystem: Engineered > Bioreactor > Anaerobic > Digestate | place: USA...
CGGCGCCATAGGAGCGGCGGTGCTGGCCAGCGCGCTGTCGTGATATCGCTGTGAGCGGCGCCGGCGCACCATGTGCCTGCCGAGGATGGAGGAATCTGCCATGAAAGTCGTTGTCATCGGCGGCGATGCGGCGGGCATGAGCGCCGCAAGCCAGATCAAGCGACAGAAGCCGGAATACGAGGTCACCGTATTTGAGCGGGGGACATATATCTCCTATGCCGCATGCGGCATCCCTTATTATATCGGCGGCGCGGTCGGCCGCCTCGACGACCTGATCGAGGTCTCTCCCGGCGAGGCGAGGGAAAAGAGGAAGATCGACCTCCGGCTCGGCCACAGGGTGACGGCAATCGACCCGAACGCCCGAACCGTGACGGTCGAGTCGGACGGGAAGAGCTTTGATGAGCGCTTCGACCGGCTCATCATCGCAACCGGGGCGCGGCCCGAGACCCTGGGCATGGATCTGTCGCTCTATCCCGACGTATTCACCATGAACGACCTCTCTGATGCCGGGAAGATAAAGGGCTTTATCGCAGAGAAAAAGCCCGGCCGCATAGCGGTGATCGGCGGCGGGTATATCGGGATCGAGGCCGTGGAGGCCTTCACCGGGCTCGGCATCGAAACGGTGCTGGTCCACCGCCGGACAGAGCTCCAGCGCTCCTTCGAAAAAGAGATCTCGGACATCATTATCCGGAAGATGGCGGAAAAAGGGGTGGAACTCCGCCTGGGTTCCGCCCTCAAGGGTCTGGAGCAGAAGAAAAACGGCATCGTCGTGCTGACCGAAGCCGGCATCATCGAGTGCGATGCCGTTCTGCTCGCCGTCGGCGTCGTACCCAACAGCGAGCTTGCCGCCTCTGCAGGAATTCCGCTCGGGGCGAAACAGGCCATCCGGGTGAACGAATTCATGGAGACCGGGGCAGAGGATATATATGCGGCAGGCGACTGCGCGACCTCCCGCATGATCGGCTTTCCGCTGGAGGTCCATACACCTCTTGCCCTGAAGGCGAACAAGCAGGGGATGCTTGCCGGCATGAATGTGGCAGGCGCCAGAGAGGCATTTGCCGGGGTCATGAACACCGCGGTCATGAAGATATTCGATCTCGGCGTCTCCCGGACCGGGCTCTCGTACGGGCAGGCCCGCGACCTCGGGCTCGACCCGGAAAAAGTCGTCGTCCAGTCAAGGGACCGGGCGCGTTATTACCCCGGTTCACAGACCATGACCTCGCTGGTGATCGTGAGCAGAAAAGACCGGCGCGTCCTTGGCGCCCAGATGGCGGGCGAGATCGGATCGGTCAAGCGGATCGACGTCTACAGCACCGCAATCCACAACCGTATGACCATCGACGGGCTCTTCGACCTCGACCTCGCATATGCCCCGCCGTTTTCACCCGTGTACGACCCGGTGCTGATGACGGCGCGGGTGGCCCGAAAGAAGGTCTGACAGCGTCGTTTCTATCGGGTAGGGCTTTTCCTGCCGGGAGAGATCCGGAAAAAACTCTTGCCCCCGACCGGCAGCAGCTGCTCGATGCGTCCTATGGCCAGGAGCTCGCCCACGTGCTTCGCCGCCTCGTTTGGATGGATGCCCAGGCCGCCTGCGATGTCTTCAAGAGAGCACGGCCGCCGTTTTATCATCTCCAAGACCGTATCGCGTGTCGCGGTGAACTCGGCCTTTCCATGGATGTCGCGGTAGTCGGCAATGACGGCTGCCCGGGGAACAAAGAGCCCGGCAAGCTTTTCCAGATGCGTGCGGCCGACTCCTGCCGCATAGTCTTCGGCGGGAGGTCGGGTGACGGTGTTCAGCTGCACCAGATCCGGTTTTATCAGCCGTGCGCACCGGGCGATTGCCTGCGCTTCACCGGGGATTGCCGTGTATCCTCCCAGGAAGAAGACCTCCAGCCAGTACAATCCCCGAAATTCATTCTTCATGGCAATGAGCCCCTCGAGCATCTGTTCAAAAGAGATGTCCGGGTGTGGCCGGTTCACTGCCTGGAACATAACCGGATTACCGGCATCGAGGGAGGGGATGACCAGGTGCGCCCCCATGAGCTCTCTGCGTACATCTTTCCGCCGGAAGAGCGAGCCGTTTGTCAGTACAGCTACGGGGATGTCGGTCATGGAGCGGATCTTCTCGATGAGCTCGCCGATCCGGGAGTAGAGGGTGGGCTCACCGGAGCCGGCAAGGGTGATGTAATCTGGACTGGACGATATCTTTTCTCTCAACTCCTCCACAATCTCATCCAGAGGAAACCATTTCTTCCTCTGGAGGGTCTTGCACGTGGTGCGCCCGAGCTGGCAGTAGATGCAGTCATAAGTACATGTCTTGAGCGGCACCAGGTCTATCCCGAGGGATCTCCCGAGCCTTCTGGATGGAACCGGCCCGAAAACATATCCCATCACACAGTTCCTTTCCGGCCTCTGCCGGGACAATCAAGCGGCAGGGGGAGGTTTTCGTTCCCGCTGCTCGGGAGAAGAGCACCCTTTCCGGGTGCAGGGATGCCCTGTCCGCCCACATGAGTATGGATGTTTTCTATATACGGGCGCATGGTTCGTCTATACTTTCTCCAACGCCAGTGCAAGATCTCCAAGAATCTTCTCCGTCTGTTCTATCCCCACGGACAGGCGGACGGTGTTCTCCCTGACGCCGAAAATCGTCCGCCGCTCGGGCGATTGAAAAAGGAAATGCACGGATGACGGGTGCACTTCGGTTTTGTATAGCCGCAGGCGATCGAGAGCTTTCTCACAGCTGTTCCTCAGGACTCCAACCGTATGGCTCCGGATGGGCATTCGTCCACACAGAGACCGCAACCGGAGCATTCCTCTTCGTTGATGCCTGCTTTTCCGTCGAGCATGCTGATAGCCTCCATGGGGCAGATGTCAGGAAAACTCGGGGTCTCCTGAAAACCCTCTTCCCATTCAAAGACCCCTACCGCGCCCGCCTCCTCTGCCTCCGCTTCCTCTGCCTCCGCTTCCTCTGCCTCCGCTTCCTCTGCCTCCGCCCCTACCGCGCCCGCCGCCGGAACCCATGTTCCGGCCCATGAAGGGATTGGAAGGACCGGCAAAATCGGCGCCCACTCCGAAGTGACTGGACACGTTCGCATCCGGGCTTGCCTGCAAGCCCTTGGACCTGAACTGTTCCACTGTCTCTCTCACAAGACCGGTGCAACCGGTGATGATGCCGATACCGGCGGCGGAAAGCGTCTGAAAGGCATTGGGCCCGCAGTTGCCGGTAAGAAGATACCGGGCGCCTTTCTCAGCCACAAGCTGGGCGGACTGGATTCCGGCTCCTCCTCCGAGCCCCATGTTCGGGTTCTCGACCGCCTCGAACGCCAGCGTGTCCGTATCTATGATCAGAAAATACCGGCACCTTCCAAAACGAGGGTCCACCGGTGATTCCAGAGAATTACCCGCTGCACTGACTGCAATTTTCATGGTAACCGCCTTTCTCCGGCATGAAAGGCATCGGCAAGGTTTCTTTCCCGCCTGCGGCAGGCATGCCCGCCCCGCCTCCCACGCCGGTCAGTGAGGCATCAGTCGTGTTTGTTCCGGGACTGAAGTTCCTCGATCTGCTTCTGTATTTCTTTCAGGGCATCTTCGAAATACGCTGCCTGGTTTTTCAGCACCTCCAGTTCCTGTTCCCCGGTCATGGGAGGCCCGGCCGCCGGATACGTGCAGGGAACCGCTCCGCCCCATACGGGCCACCCCGTTGCAGCCCTCTGCCGGCCGGTCAGGCCGGTGGCGTAGAACCGGTTGCGCCATCCCCGTCCTCCTCCGCCGAATCCTCCTCCCCGCCCGCGGCCCCTATTCATGAAGCCGCCTCCGAAAACCGGATTCACATATCCCGGAACACCGTATCCTGCGCAGAATCCTGCTGCGCGACCCGTCCCCGGTCCCAGACCGAATGGACCTGTTCTGTCTCCACCTGGCATGATACATTCCTCCTTTCCACGTGTCAGTCACGTGTCGTTCTTGTCCTGCACCTGGGGCATTCCATCTGATTGCATGGCTTCCCCGTGATATGAGGGGCCCGGTGACTGCGCTTCGTGCAGATGCATTCCGCACTTCCGCCGGCATACCGTCCTCCGACTTTGCCGCGGCTTTGCCCCTTCCCGTGAGAAGGGCCGCTTTCGTTTTCTCCCGGCATCGCTCTTCTCCTTTTCTCTCCTGAAACCCTCAGCCTCTTCCGCGGCGGTTGCGGCACCTGCGCCGCGAGCGCCCCACAGAACAGCCGGGCATCAGGAGGCGGCCGTCATCAAGAGTTCCCTGTAAAAAGGCTGAAATGACGTCCTCCGTGTCGCCGCAGATGAACCCTTCCGTCTTGATGCCCGCGCCCGCAAGGGCCATGTGCATATGCCGTGAAAGCGCCCCGCAGATGAGCACCTCCGCGCCGAGCATCATGATTTCTCTCGCACGCTGGAAGGGATCACGACTGATCAGGCCTCTCACCTCCCTGTGGACTTCCCGGCCGTCCTGGATGTCGATCAGATAGATATCGTTCGAAAAGTCGAAGACAGGCGACACCCTGCCCTGGCAGTGTGCGATCGCGATCCTCATGATAAAAAGTGATAAGCAAACACGATACCAATTTGTGTGTGTCTTATATGCAACGTAATTATAAATAGTTACAGGAAAGACTGATGAGATTAATTATTTAAACATTGCAAACGGCACGCTTACTAAGGTATATTATTGCAAATCGCGAGAATAGGCAGCGGATATGGGTAAGGAAAACGAAAAATACAGGCAGGAAGTCATTCTGGACTCGATCAACGAGGGCGTCTTCACGGTTGACCTCGACTGGAAGATCACCGCCTTCAACCGAGCTGCCGAGCGCATTACCGGGGTGCAGCGGGAAGACGCCATCGGGCAGGCCTGCTGCGATGTGTTTCATGCCAGCATCTGCGAGAACGAGTGCGCCTTGAGGCGAACCTTCGAGAGCGCAATCCCGGTCGTGAATGCCACCGCCCACATCATAAGCAACAAGGGAATGCGTGTTCCTATCCGCATCTCGGCAGCTATCCTGAGAGACGATGACGGCCGCGTCATCGGCGGGGTGGAAACGTTCCAGGACTTGAGCCAGGTGGAGCAGCTTCGCAAGGAGTTGAAAGCCCGCTACACATTCGAGGATATCGTGGGACGGAGCCCGGTTATGATACAGCTTTTCGAAATCCTTCCCCGGATCGCCGAGAGCAGCAGTACGGTCCTGATCCAGGGCCCCAGCGGAACGGGAAAAGAGCTGTTCGCACGTGCGATCCATAACCTGTCGCCCCGCAGGAAAAAGCGCTTCGTCCCCGTGAATTGCGCGGCCCTGCCGGATACACTGCTGGAGAGCGAGCTGTTCGGTTATAAGGCGGGAGCGTTCACAGACGCCAGACGGGACCACCCGGGCCGTTTTGCCCTCGCGCACGGCGGAACCATATTTCTCGATGAGATCGGTGATATCTCTCCCGCGCTCCAGGTGAGACTGCTCAGAGTGCTTCAGGAGCGGATCGTCGAGCCGCTCGGATCGGTAAAGCCTGTGCCGGTGGATGTGCGCGTGGTGGCTGCGACGAACCGGGATCTCACAGAGCTTGTCCGCACCGGCTTTTTCCGGGAGGATCTGTATTACCGCATCCGCGTTGTATATCTCGAACTGCCCGGCCTGAAGCAGCGGAGGGAGGACATACCTCTCCTGATCGATCACTGCGTGGCCAAGTTCAACCGCATCCAGGGCAAAGACATAGCCGGTCTTTCGCCGGACGCCATGTCACGACTGATGGAGCATGACTTTCCCGGCAATGTCCGTGAGCTGGAGAATATCATCGAGCAGGCCTTTGTTCTGTGCAGGGGCGGGATCATAGAGCTTCATCATCTTCCCCCCGAACTGCGCCCCGCGTCCTCATCCGGCAACGATACGTTCGGCCCCGTAAGCATCCGGGCCATGGAGAAGAGCCTTATCATTGAGACGCTGAGGCGCTACCGCGGGAACAGGAAAAAGGCAGCCAGGGACCTGGGGATAAATGCCAGCACGCTGTACCGGAAGATAGAAGCAATGAACATAGAGGTACCGGAAACAGACGGGCGAAGCCGGTGTTGATAACCGTGCATTCTGCACGTTTGACAGATCGTTTGCAGGCTCTGCACAATATTCAATTTTTTTCATATCTGACAACGTACCGGAATCACTCCCATGAATAAATAGGACAGATGGCATTCCCCTGTCATGGCATGTTCTGTGCTTTATCAGGTGATCGAAGCCATCAGATAAGAAGATGGGAAGCATGGATGAAGTGAAAGGCGTATACATGCATTGGTCCGGCAACGGCATCTGTGCAGTTGATAACGTAGGCAGAGAAAGAAAGGAGAAAAACATGCCGGGATTCGATGGAACAGGACCGAAGGGATCAGGACCAATGACCGGAGGAGCACGGGGGTACTGTGTGCTGAAGGTGCCGGAGTCTCCGGAAGAACCCATGACAGGGCTCGCGGGGAAAGATGGCGTGCCGGTGAGGACAGCATCTTTTTTCCAGAGTGACAGCGTGTTGGCTCACCTGAGAATGCAGGCGGCGCATATCGAGAATACGTTGAGCTCCATCCGCCTCCGGATCAATCAACTGGAAGCTGTCCGGAGAGACAGAGGATCGGAAGCATAGAGTTCCTGGCGCGGGTCGAACGTGCCGGATGATTGAAGGACAGCTGCCGGTATCGCCTGTGCAGGACGACTATCCAAGCCCGGTGAAGGCCTTCGCTCCCACGGGTGGAAGATTTATTAAGTTCAGTCCAGGGCAAGCTTCGGGCTGTCTGCCTGTGAATGCTCGGGAGCATTGAGCCTGCTGTAGTAGGGCCCTCTGGAGAGATACAGGGCGGCGAGCGGGTTGTGGCCGAGCACACGGTCCTTGACCGCAAGCACGGTGCACGGCACCCGGCAGAATTTGAAGAAGAGCGTGTCGTGCCCGACGCACAGCCCCAGCAGAACGGCGAGATCCACCTTCTCGGGTAGTGTCCGGAATTTAGTGTAAATGGCCAACGGCTCTGATAGGAGGAGTTATGGCCATACGAGATGAGTTACTTGATGAGTTGATGAAGGGCTATGAGAAGCCTGAGGATCTTATAGGGGAGAACGGGCTTCTCAAGGATTTGACGAAGAGGCTTTTGGAGAAGGCGATGCAAGGGGAGCTCACCCACCACTTGGGGTACCCCAAGTGGTCGCCCGCCGGCAAGAACACCGGCAATTCACGCAACGGCAAGAACAGGAAAAAGCTCAAGGGCGAGTTCGGGGAGATGGAGATCGAGGTTCCCCGGGATCGCAACGGCGAGTTCGAGCCAGTGATTGTTCCCAAGGGCCAGACCCGCTTTGATGGGTTTGATGAGAAGATCATATCGATGTATGCCCGGGGCATGAGCACCCGGGAGATCCGGGACCACCTCAAGGAAATCTACCAGATCGAGGTATCTCCGGAGTTCATTTCCAGTGTCACCGATTCCGTCATGGAAGACGTCAGGGAGTGGCAGAACCGCCCGCTCAATTCCGTTTATCCGATCCTGTATCTGGATGCCCTGATGGTCAAGGTCAAGGATCAGGGGCACATCGTCAACAAGGCCGTGTACCTGGCCGTCGGGGTCACCATGGATGGCCTCAAAGAGGTCTTAGGCCTCTGGATCGAGAAGACCGAGGGGGCGAAGTTCTGGCTGCAGGTGGTCACCGAACTCAAGAACCGTGGGGTAAAAGACATCTTCATCGCCTGCGTGGATGGGCTCAAAGGCTTCCCTGAGGCCATCAATGCCGTATTCCCGAAGACCGAGATCCAGCTGTGCATCGTACACATGGTCAGGAACTCCCTGAGGTTTGTATCCTGGAAAGATCGGAAGGTTGTTGCTGCGGATCTCAAGGAGATCTACCACTCCGCCACGGTTGAGATGGCCGAGAAGGCCCTCGATGCCTTTTCTGCCAAGTGGGATGAGAAGTACCCGGCAATCACCCCGTCCTGGAGAAATAACTGGGCCAATGTCATCCCTCTGTTTGCCTATCCTGCGGACATCAGGAGGGCCATCTATACGACCAATGCCATTGAGTCCCTGAACATGTCCTTGAGGAAAATCATTAAAACGAAGGCGTCATTCCCCAACGATGATGCCTTGAAGAAAAGCCTGTATTTGGCCTTGAACAATATCGCAAAAAAATGGACAATGCCCATACAGAATTGGTCAGGTGCAATGAATCAGTTCCTGATCCTGTTCGGCGACAGGGTGACCGCTAACTGATGATTGCCATTTACACTAAAAATCTGACACCCTCCCTTCTCGGCGTTCAGGATCTCCGCCTGGGCGACCGGGTTGCACATGGGCTCCATGAGATCGGGGCCCATGATCTTTTCGCGCCCTTCAAGGCCGATCTCCTCCTTGGGAACACGGCCCACCTTGCAGTTCACGGACACCACCTCGAGCCCCTTGTTCTCGAAGATCGATGCAACCATCCGTGCCTCTTCTCTGAGCCCGACGCAAAAGGCGATCCCTATCCGGGTATAGCCGCACTTTCGGGCGAATTCCACGGTCTCCTCGATCCTGGGGATCCTGGTCATAATCCCTCTCGGCGTAAGCTCATAGCATTGGGCCTCCTGTATGGATGCCAGTCGTGCGAATTCCCGGACATCCGGCCGGGCATATGTCTCGGAAGCCCTCTTTATCTCTTCCGGGAAACGCCGCATCGGGCAGAAAGCCGGTGATTCCTCAATGGGCGGCATCGGTGACCCCGTTGCTGCCAGCGGGTAGCAGAATGTGCCCGGACATTGCGCGCAGGAACTCGTGCGCTCTCCCTTTTCATTTTTCATGACAACCCCCTTTCAATAATCAGCGTGCATCCGCCCGTGCCGGAGCGTCCCGGTGAAAAGCGGTGCCCCGCCGTTCATGCGGAAAAGACGAAGGCCGTCCCCGGCCGGCCGTGATGGTAGACAGCGGGAAACCGCTCCTGAAAAAATGCGCAGGCGGCTTCCCCGGTGCAGTGATTCGGGGAAATGAGGTTCGGGTTCCAGGATCCGACCGCATCAGCGGTCTTCGCGATGGTCCGGCTGTCCGAATTCATGAGATGCATGCCGCCGATGACGGCCCGGACATCGCTGTGGCCGCTTTTTTCCCTGATGTATTCCACCGTGTTCACGGCTCCTGCATGGGCGCACCCGAGCACAACCACCAGGCCTTCCGAGGTCTCGACCCACAGGGCCTGATCATCCTCCATTGTGTCGGGGACCCTCCCCTCGGCGTCAAGGCAAAAGGACTCCACGATCTTCTCGAACGGCGTCCTCCGAGGCACGGCTCCGGTGATGAAGACATGCTCGGACAGACGGGAAACGTCTGTATGAAAGAGACACTGTGAGCTCTTTTCCTCAAGAACCTGCCTCGATTGCTCCGCCATGCCGATATACACCGTCTTGCCCCTGCCGTCGGAGAGATACTTGGGTCTGATCGAGTCGGGGTGCAGGTGGATCAGCATCCGGGGAGAGTGTTTCAGGGCGAGCGGGATGCCTCCGGTGTGGTCGAAGTGCCCGTGGCTCAAGACCAGATGTGCCGCTTCGGACAGATCGACACCGAGCCTGGCGGCATTGGATTCAAAAGCCCCTGCGGAGCCGGTATCGAACAGGATACCGGCCCCGTCGGCCTCGATCCACACAGACAGCCCGTACTCGGCCGAAAGGTCCTGCCTTCCCGATGTGTTCTCCGACAGGATGGTGATCCTTACCTCTTCACCCATAATTCCCTCCTTGCAGCCGCTTTGCAGCGGCATAGAAAGAATACGTTACAGCTTAAGGATCAATGATCACACGTATTCTCGCCCAGCTCAATAGTTCCTGCGAGATAGCTTCTCACCAGCTCCTCCGGTGTTTGAGCCGGCGCCCCGACCAGCACCCGGATCCCATTTTCCGAGAAAAGACTCTGGGCGCGCTGACCCATGCCGCCCGCAATAATGATGCGCGCACCTCTCTCTGCAAGCCAGCGGGGCAGAAGCCCGGGCTCGTGCGGGGGAGGTACCACGTCCTCTCTGTTCACGATCTTTCCTGTCTGAGTCTCGACATCCACCAGGGCAAAACGCTCACAATGCCCGAAGTGCATGCACAGCCTCCCGTCGGCCAATGGAATGGCGATTCGCATTGCTGCATCCTCCTTTGTTTTCTCATTTTTTTTGTTATTGCTCTGTGGTGTGCTCTCCTGACTGTATTCAGTGCCTTCCACCGTTTCCAGGTCCAACTCTATCGATGTGATGATGTTCTGCATGATCTGTGCTGCAGAGGTGGACGCATAGTGGTCAATGAAAGCGCGGCCGCCGTCGCATGCCTCTGCGATGAGCGGATCCAGGGGGATGGACCCCAGAAAGCTCACGCCCATATCACGGGCGGTCTTTTCGCCTCCGCCCCGGCGGAAGATCGGGGTGATCTCGCCGCACTTCGGGCATACAAACCCGCTCATATTCTCTATTACACCGAGCACCGGGACACCGAGCTGATAGCAGAAGGTGATGGACTTGCGTACGTCTACGGCGGCCACCTTCTGCGGGGTGGTGACGACCAGCGCCCCGTCGACAGACCCCAGGAGCTGGAAGACCGAAAGGGGCTCATCGCCGGTGCCGGGAGGCGAATCGACGATGAGGTAGTCGAGCTCACCCCAGGCAGCATCCGTAAGAAACTGCCGGATGGCGTTCATCTTCATGGGGCCTCTCCAGATTACGGCTTCGTCCTGGCTGCGCAGGAAAAAGCCGATGGAAAGCACCTTCAGGGCGTTCACCTCGATGGGAAGCAGCTCCCCGTTTTCGCCGCGGACACTCCGACCCTCGAGCCCCAGCATGGTGGGGACGCTCGGACCGTGGATATCCACATCCAGGAGGCCGACTTTTTTTCCTGACAGCATAAGCGACACGGCCAGATTCACCGCCACGGTGCTCTTCCCGACACCCCCCTTGCCGGAGATCACCACGATCTTGTGCCTGATCCGGCAGATGCGCTCGGCGAGCCGTCTTCGGTTCTGGAAATCCTCGTCGCTTTCCCCCGGGCGCCTGGTAGAGGCCGAGCATCCGGTCTTGCTGCACGAGTCGCAGGAAGACTGCTGTCCCGATTTCGTCGGATGTGATTTGTGATTTCTTTCTTCGGAGTCTTTCAGGGCTGCATGCAGGGTGTTGGCGGACAGCAGGGCGCAGTGCTCGCCTTCGTCCGGCAGGTCTCCCAGAGCATCGAGGATATCCTGCCGGCCGATCGCCCCGGCTTCAGCGAGGGTCTTGCCCTGGGCCAGACATGTCGCCATGCTTCCACAGGCAAGAGAGTGGCCGCATCCATCGGTGATGAACGAACACCTCTCCACCTTTCCTTTGAGTACGAGCACCCAGAAATCCATGGTATCGCCGCAGGGGCCGGTGATGCGTGCATGGCCGCTGAAGGTCTTTAAGGGGCCGTTGTTTCGGGGTGCGTTCGCATGATCGGCAAAGCGCGGAATGTTTCTCTCACAGCTGGTGTTTTCCATATATCACTCCTCATTTTGTAGGTTTTTCCAGATTTCCCTTATGTCTCGGGCCGCCGGCGTGTCGATATCGGCCACCGTGCATTCCTGCATCTGGGCCAGGGTCACGCTGTTGTCATACCGGATGCGTCCGATTACCCGGGCGCCCGATTTGAGCGCATAGTCCTCGATTCGCCCGGTCATCCCGGGATTCAGATCCCACTTGTTCACACAGACCGCTGCCGGGATATCGAAATGTTTCGCCAGCGCCAGCACCCGGTCGAGATCATGCTCTCCCGAAACCGTGGGTTCGGTCACGACAAGCGCCAGTGAGGCGCCGCTCATGGATGCGATCACCGGACATCCGATGCCCGGGGGGCCGTCGACGAGAATGAGGGAACGACCCTGCTCAAGGGCGATGCGCCGCGCCTCCTGTTTCACGAGGGAGACCAGCTTGCCCGAATTTTCGGCAGCGACTCCCAGCCGCGCATGGACCATGGGGCCGCACCGCGTTTCCGAGATCATCCAGTGCCCGCAGGCCCTCTCCGGAAAATCGATGGCACTCTCAGGGCAGAAGCGTACGCACACACCGCATCCTTCGCACGATATGGGATCGATGGCGTACCCGGGTGTCCCCGAATCCCCATCTACAACCCTGACCGCATCGAAGCGACAGAGTTCCCGGCACAATCCGCATCCGGTGCAATCTCCGGGGCGGATTACCGCCTCGAACCCGCTGACGAACTCGTGGCTCTCCAGAGTGCGGGGCTTCAGGACAAGGTGCAGGTCTGCAGCATCCACGTCGCAGTCGGCGATCACAGGTGAGCCCGCGAGGACAGCGAGAGAGGCTGTCAGGCTTGTCTTCCCCGTACCCCCCTTGCCGCTGATGACAACGATCTCCTCCAGGGTGGCATCTGGATTTTCCATTGCCGTCCTCACTGTCTGCACCTCGGGTCGTCGCAGCGCTCCGTTCGGCCGCAGCAGGTTCTGCCCTCGCTTTCCAGTGTGCAGCCTTCCCGGCTCCCGACCTGACTGCCGTGGGCGCCTTCCTTCATTACAAACCCGGTTCCGCCGGTGATCAGGCGCCTGAGCTCACCCCGGCATTCAGGGCAGTGCTTCAGAGGTTCTTCGGTCATTGTCTGCCTGTGTGAGAGACGAAAACCGCACACCGTGCACTCATATTCGTAAGTCGGCATGATGCTCACTCCTTGTCGCATGATATAATTCCCTCGATCTGAAGAGAAGATTCTCGAAATGCGCATGATACCCGGGCAGGGCATCCACGGCGAGCTCGCCCCGCGAGTATGCCTCCGCGATTTTTCTGTCGTCTTGGATCTCGAGGAGGATAGGTATGCCCTGCTCCCGGCAGAACGCATGGACCCGGTCATCTCCGAGACCGACACGGTTGATTACCACACCTGCCGGGATCTTCAGCTCTCTGACCATGTCGACAGCCAGTGTGAGATCATGCAGGCCGAAGGGTGTCGGCTCGGTGACGAGTATGACGAGGTGAGCATCGCTGATCGCGGCGATCACCGGGCACGAAGTGCCCGGCGGGGCGTCAAGGATGGCCGGTATGCCCTCGCTGAGAAAGCTCTTTGCAGCACGGATGAGCGGCGGGGCCATGGCAACGCCGATATCGAGCCGCCCTTGTATCAGGGTGATGCCGTCTGCCTCGGATGTCTCCACCACTCCGATCCGATGCCCTGTTTCGGTGATAGCCTTCTCGGGGCAGACAAGGGAGCATCCCCCGCAGCCATGACAGAGCTCGGGAAATGTCAAGGCTCCGGACTCGAGCGATGCAATTGCATGGTATCGGCAGAAACTGCTGCACTCGCCGCAGCCGGTGCAGAGCGATGCATCCACCTGGGGAACGGGAACGCAGATCTCCTCGCGTCGTTGCAGGACACCCCTGAGAAAGAGATGGGCGTTCGGTTCTTCGACATCGCAGTCAAGGAGCTGGACGCGCCGTCCGGCCACCCGTGCAAGGTTTACGGACACAGTAGTTTTTCCGGTGCCTCCTTTGCCTGAAGCCACAGCCAGGATCATGCGCTTTTCCATTTATACCCAGTGGCTGTCGACATCAGCGGCACCGGCGGTTTTGAGTTTCCCTGACAGGAACTGCTTCAGTGCATCGGCCACGGTTGCGGCATCGGTCGTGTAGATCGCGATCCCGGCCGTGTTGAGGACCCTGAATGCCTTCGGCCCGCAGTGCCCGGTCACCAGGTGCTTCGCGCCGGTTCCCGCCACGGTCTGCGCCGACTGAATTCCCGCTCCCTGAGAGGCATTGAGATTCTGCCTGTTGTCCACCACCGTGAAGCTTTCCGTTTCCGTATCATAGACCAAAAAATTCGAAGCCCTGCCGAAGCGTCTGTCGAGCGGGGCGTCGAGGGTGTTGCCGGATGTCGAAAAAACCACTTTCATATTCTTCTCCTTCGCAGGTTGAATGCGCAACTGCCGTCCTGTTCACGATCTTTCTTCCGATGTATCCCGGCCGGCCCGCTCACTGGATATACGGAGGAAGGGCAAGCCGGCCGGTGTGAAGCATCTTCTTTTGCCCGTTTCATGAATACCTTCATCCGAGGGGCTCACCGCTCCTGAGAGCTCAAAAGATTCTCCCTCCTGCTCTCGTCCTGCGACAGGATGGGCGGGGATGCCGGATGCACTTCGACGACGGTGCGCCGAGGAGCGGCATGCAATTTCAGAAGCTTTCCCGCAAACTGTCTTATCAGGCTGTTCTCACGGCTGAGATCACGAAGTATGAGGGCGCCGAGCATGAAGATCAACGGGGTGCGCCCGGAAAATCCCCTGGGGGCTGAAGAAGCGCCCGGGGCAGATCCTGTTGCCAGACACATACGGGCCATCTTTCCCCATCTCCATCTGAAAGGGCTTCCTATCGTTCTCATCATTGTCTATCCTCCCGGATTGTGTATCCTCTCCCTGAGCGCAAGGGCTTGTCATGACTCCCTGATCATCATGCTTCCGCATCTCGGGCAACGCATATGCAGACAGGGTATTCCCGCATGATTCGGTTCGATACAGCCGCACTGCGGGCACACACATGAACCCTCTCGTTCGATCGAAGAAATTCTCTCTCTGATGCCGCCAGGGCGCTGCCCGGAATGCTCTCCGGCCCCGGTGTGCAACCACAGCTCCTCATCGGGGCGTCCTTTCCTGAAAGAATCACCCTGTTCCGGCCTTCTCATACGTCCCATTCTCCCGCGACTCCGGGCACAACAGCCGGGCATGGAGAAGCCGTCATCGAGCCTGCCCTCTGTCCACGCCCGGATGACCTCCCGCAGGTCCCCTGCAACGAAAGGCACCACCGTTATTCCATAGGAAGCCACAAGGCCGTGCAGAAATCGGGAGATCGCTCCGCACACCAGTGCGTTCACCCCGAGCCCGGCCAGGAGCCGGACCTTTTCTCCGAGATCGTCCGAAGGAATCATTTCCTCGGTCTCCTTCACGATCCGGCCCGACTCGATCTCGACGAGAACGAGCTGCCGTGCTACGTCAAACACCGGTGCGATACGTTTGTTCCAGGATGAAAATGCGGTTTTCGTGCTCATCGGGTTCACGTGTTCTCTGATGAGCACATATCGTACCAACTCGCATGAAACAGAAATATATGCGGATATCCTCTGAATAGAGCGGATGATATTGAATGATGGGAAAGAATGGGCAGGGCAGAAAGGGTGCATTATCGCGACCCTTTCTCCTGATCAGTGTCGCATATATGCTACTCCATCGTGCGGCGGGAAGGAAAGACGCTTTCGATTCCTTTGCCCATGCCGAGCTTTTTCATCTTCCTGAACAGGGTGCTCTTGTGGATTCCCAGCTCGCGCGCCGCGGCGAGGCGGTTGTTCGCGTTGCGTTCGAGCGCCCTGCGGATCGCCTGCGTTTCCATCAGCTCCCGGGCCGATCTGATCCCCGGCTGCTTCTCCTTCTTCGTATACCGCATCGTCAGGTCTTCGGGCAGGTGAGCGACATTGATAAACCCTTTATCGCAGAGGATGAACGCACGTTCGATGACGTTTTCGAGCTCCCGGATATTCCCGGGCCAGTCATAAGCCATGAGCAGCGACAGCGCCTCGGTCGTGAGCCCTTGAACCGGCTTGTTCTGAATCCGGTTGAAGTGGGACGTGAACTGCTCGGCAAGGAGAGGGATGTCCTCCTTGCGGCGCCTCAGGGGGGGCAGCTCGATCCGAACCACATTCACGCGGTAGTAGAGGTCCTCACGAAAGCTCCCCCGTTTCACCAGATCCGCCAGATCGCTGTTGGTCGCGGCTATGATGCGAACGTCCGCGGTCTCGGAGCGCGTTGACCCCAGGGGCTCGAAGGTCCGTTGCTGGAAAAAACGCAGCAGTCTTACCTGCAGCGCCGGGCTCACCTCTCCGATTTCGTCAAGAAAAAGCGTTCCGCCTCCGGCCAGGGCGAATCTTCCGGGCTTGTCTCTGGCCGCACCGGTGAAAGCCCCTGCCTTATACCCGAAGAGCTCCGACTCCAGGAGCGTATCGGGCAGCGCCCCGCAGTTGACCGCTATGAAAGGCCCTTCCCTGCGGGGGCTTAAGCCGTGGATGGTCCTGGCCACGAGCTCCTTGCCCGTCCCGGTCTCCCCGAGTATCAGCACCGTGCTGGGGCTGGCCGCCACTGCGGGGATGACCTCGAAGATCTTCTGCATGATGGGGCTGTGACTCACGAGATCTCCCACGTGACAGCGTCCCTGGAGCTCCCGGCGGAGTTCCTCGAGCTCGGTCATGTCGCGGAAGGTCTCTGCGCCTCCGATGATACGGCCCCGGGTATCCTTGAGCACGGCCGTCGAGACGCTGATGGGAATGCGCCGGCCGTGCGTGTCGATGATGTAGCATGATTTACCGATGACCGGCTTGCCGGATTGAAGTGTCCGGCGCAGCGCGCAGTCGATTTCGCACATGCTGGAGCGGAACACCTCGGAGCAGAGCCTGCCTTCAGCCTCGCTTCTGGGGATCCCGGTGATCGCCTCTGCAGCCCGGTTGAACGAGGTGATGCGCCAGGACTCGTCTACGGTGAATACCCCGTCCGAAATGCTTTCCAGGATCGAGTCGGTCGAAGAGAGGATGTGGATGACTTCTTTTTTCTGTTTTTTCATGGCGCTTGAAAACCATCATACCCCCCTGAAACCGACATCGCAACAACATGTTCGGGTGACCCGGCCATGCTTGCACGGCTCTGCATGCCGCCCGGGAAGGTGGAGAAACAGGGAAGGTATTTCAAGGGAAGGGAGAGAGGCATCTCCTCTCTCCCTCGAAGCAAGACGGTTTTACGTATTTTTACTCTGGGGGATACATGGCCTCTATCTGCCGTGAGTATTTCTGGGTGATGACCCGGCGCTTCAGTTTCATAGTGGGGGTGAGCTCGCCCGTTTCCTGGGCCCATGGGGTGTCGAGCAGGGTGAACTTGCGGATCTGCTCGACGCGGGCATAATCTCTCATGTGCTCTTCCATCTCCTTCTCGAAGAGCGCCACGACTTTGTCGTTGGATATGAGGTCGGCCTGGCTGCCGTACGATATACCCTGCTCCTTGGCCCATTTCTCGAGGTTTTCGAAAGATGGTACGATGAGGGCGGAGAGGTATTTGCGGTTGTCGCCGACCACCGCCACCTGCTCGATGTAGGGGGAGGCCTGGAGGGAATTCTCGATGTTCTGGGGTGAGATGTTCTTGCCGCCGGAAGTCACGATGATGTCCTTGATGCGGCCCGTGATCTTCAGGTACCCGTCGTCGTCGATCTCACCGATGTCGCCGGTGCGGAAGAAGCCGTCATCGGCGAAGACCTCCCTGGTCGCCGCCTCGTTCTTGTAGTAGCCTTTCATGACCTGGGGGCCCTTGACGAGGATCTCGCCGCCTTC
>Ga0116182_1002661_pt1 | contig 17323 bp, 15 predicted proteins | sample AD_UKC077_MetaG_FD_89805 | JGI IMG/M metagenome (GOLD analysis project Ga0116182, IMG submission 89805) | Active sludge microbial communities of municipal wastewater-treating anaerobic digesters from USA - AD_UKC077_MetaG | ecosystem: Engineered > Bioreactor > Anaerobic > Digestate | place: USA...
ATTATTTTTTTGTGGCTTGAAATATTAACAGCCATTTTTTAAAAAAAGGAGCGGTAGTTCAGTTGGTTAGAACGCCTGCCTGTCACGCAGGAGGTCGCGGGTTCGAGTCCCGTCCGTTCCGCCAGATTTCCAACTTTGAACTTTAGAAATTGCAAGGCTTTTCGAGCCTTTTGACGGTTTCGGAGGTTCAATTTTGGAAGCTTGCAAATCCATCAAGACATCAAAGACTGGCGTCCATATCGGCGTCAGTTTTTGTTGTTGTACTATAAAGCCATCAAAGCATAGCTTCATCACTGTGCGTTTTTGATAGTTACCACTGCTCTGAAATACCTTGTCGGCATGATCCGTAAAGTCCAGCAACTCATTAAATTTTTGAACGAATTTGTCAGACTTACCCTCAAGCTCAGATAGCCGATCCTGATACATTTCCTTCTCCTTTAAAAGCTCATCTTGAATCTTTATAAAGACCTCTGCGTCAATAATGCGTTTTGAACGATCCACGACAATGTTGCGGATTTGTTGCTGGATTCTTACTAACTCCTGCTTCAAGCTTTTGCGTTCTTTTTCCTCCTGAGACATCCTCTCTTTGGCGAAGTGTTGGAAATAAGCATCCAAAACCTTTTTGAATTTATCCGGTAAATGAACCCTCGAAAGATGTGTTGCGATTTGACCTTCTGCATCTTCCCACCGCATATACTTGCGTTGGGAACAATTTTTGTCTTTCCAATGACTGCAAGAATAATAAAGGTGACCTTTTTGCGTTTGGCCACAAAACATTGATCCGCATTCCGCACATCTCATAAAACCGGCCAATGTATAACCGTGTTTGCGTGAACGGTCTGCGTAATGATTATTGTGCTGGATCTTTTCCTGAACATCATCAAAAAGCTTTTTTGTGATCAATGATGGAAAGTTTGCCTGACATGTGGCCGATCGAGTCTTTATAAGCCCATAATAGAGAGAATTTGCCAGTATGTGTTCAAGAGTCTTTCTGCCCACTAATTTGCCTCCACGAGTCCTTAAACCCCGTTTATTGAGCTCGGCCGACAAAGACTCATAAGAATACTTACCGGTGGCGTATAGCTCAAAAGCCAGTTTTACATATGGGGCCCGAATATTATCAACTATGAGGGATTTGGTCTTTTTATCGTTTAAATACCCTAAAGGAGCCACACCCGGGAATCTACCACGCTCTACGGCCTCTTTAAGACCTTTCCTAACCTCCCAGCTGATGTTCTGGGAAGTCCATTGAGCGATTGAAGCCATGATGTTCTCGACCAGCTCGCCGGAAAATGACTCATCAAACTGCTCAACGACTGAGATCACTTTACAGTCGTGCTTTTTAAGCATCATCTTAATGGCGGCGTAGTCTGCCACATTACGGCACATACGATCCAGCTTGTGAACCAAAATCACATCAACCTTATTGTCGGTCTTGGCACGATGAAGCATTTTCTGCAATTGAGGACGATCGGTTGTTCTTGCCGATTCGCCCTTTTCCTCATAGATGCCATCTGGGAGTAAATTCCAATGACGATCCATTCCGTATTTTTGGCACGCTTTGACTTGTGCCGGAATACTCAATTCTCGTTCGGCCTGACGAGAGGTAGAAACACGGCCGTAAATTAAATAATTTGTACTCATAGTATTTGATATAAAAAACAGCAGGGCTCTTGGCGAGCCCTGAGGTTAATATTTTTTTATGTGATAAATTAGTCGACCTATTATCTGTGTCTCTTTTACGGGATAACTTTTTTTAAAATCTTTTTCACTGGTGGCGATTTCAAGATAGTCGCCACGCTTTTTGTAGTAAGTCATTACCAATCCGTCTGGTGTCTTAAGAGCCACGATGTCTCCGTCATTAATCTCCACATCCGCATCAAGCATGATCAGGTCGCCGGTGATGATGCCTGCTTCAGGAAAAGGAGTGTCGAAAACACGAATGCCAAAAATACGGTGGCCACGCACGATACCGTTCCTTGGGAGAAATATAAACTCTTCGGCATGTTTAAGATGCAGATCAAGATCGTCAGTCGGAATCTTATTGAACAACGGCATCTTATAGTGAGCCACTTCATCAGCCGTGATCGTCTTTTTTAATTCCTCCAAACCAGCCTCTAATTTGTGAGTCATCTCTTCAACACGCTTCTCGCCAGCTTCTTTGATGTTGAATTTATAATCCGAGGAAAGACTGACTTTGTGAATCTTTGCTTCGGTCCACTGTTTTCTTAACTCATCTTCAGAGACTTCGTAGGCATTAGCCAAAACACCCAACTGCTTCTGAGAAGGGAGTCGAGTATCATTCTCCAGCTGGCTGACATAGCTGGCAGAAAAGCCAAGGCGATCTGCGATATCCTTGGCCGTCCATTGGTTTGTTTCTCTTTGTTTTTTTAGATATGAGCCAAATGACATATTTTTATTATTTGCTTAATTAATTGCCTTAAGTCTATCTTAGTCCAGTATAGCAAATATGTAAAGATTAAGCAAATATGCTTATCCACAAGAACCGTAATTGACGAATTAAGCAAAATTGCTTAATATGACTATAGAGGTCTAAAATTAGAATGAATATGAAAAAAACGCCAACCAACATTCGACTGAGGGATCTTAGAATCGAGAAAGGGCTAACGCAATACAAACTAGCCCGTATTCTTGGCTTTAAGCATAACACAGCGATCAGTCGCTATGAGACCGGACGAAAACGGCCTAATTTGGAAACCGCCCAGAGAATTGCCCTAGCGTTGGGGGTAAAAGTAGAGGATATTTTTTTGCCTTAAAAGTTAAGCAAAAACGCTTAATGAGGCGTGTGAGGTCAATAAAAGTGTGAGGTCACTCTTATGAACCAAACCACATGTCCAAACCAACTAAAGACGAGGAAGCTCTTATTGAGCTTACCAAAAACGCCTTGTCCGAGGTGCTCGGCCGAGAGCCGAGCAAGCAAGAAGTTTGGCGTGTCCATGCCGGCTTCAAACGCATGGCGTTCATGCTGTTGGAGCATTTAGATCACATCAAAAAATATGAGAATCAAAATATTGATGACGAGGATCTTCCGCAGGATAGCCAAGAGATTGAATCAAAAACCTTTGACGAGGAAAGAACTCTTGGCGAGGAGGGAGAGCATTCTGAATAACTTCACGATCGGCGAGCTTGAAAATCCGGTGACTATGCAAAGTGTCCGGGAAGCATTGGAAAACATCGACCGAGCTCTCGCTAAAGCAAAGTCATAGACCGCACATCCCTCTCCTCTGAATGGGTGGTGACATTGAGAGGAGCGATGAGGCGCGATCAAGGGTCTGGTCAACTCTCACGCCTTTGTTTTCATTGCTATGACGGACGAAAAATCAAAAGTCAGAGATTTAAGAAATGGCGACTGGTATTGGATCAGTAAAGTGATCCTTGATGAATACGGAAGTGTCATTCAACCGATCGGCATCGCTATCTATAACTGCCTGGCGGAATTCTCAAACCAGGATGGTTTTTGTTTTCCGTCCCATAAAACTATTGCCGACAAAATCGGTGCGAGTGTTTCCAGCGTGCAAAGAGGCATTCACCAACTGATCAAATTGGGAATCATCAGCAAGAAGCGAAAGCGATACCACAATGTGTATTACCTGTTGAAAATAGATAGGTCAGACAGACCGAACTCAAATCAGATCGGTCAGTCAGACCGCCAGTTCGGTCATACAGACCGGTCGGATCGGTCCGACAGACCAACTAACAAGAATAAAGAAAAAGAATTAAATAAAAAGAATTACGAGCAAATAAAAAATTTCAAAGAACTAAGATCGATGTTAGCCGAAAAAATGTCTATCGGGGGAGCAAAAATAAAAAGCATAGACGGCAAGAAGCATATGTGGACAGGTCAACGGTGGGTGGCAATTGAGGATACATAATCGCTTTTAACGGTTCGGGAGGAGGTCGAACCCGGACTTTTAATTGGTAGTTTATTAACCATTAATAATCTGGGTTCTTGAAAATAGCACCCTTATAATTAAAACAGTATGGACAGAGATGAATCCAATGTCGGCAATTGTCCTCATTGCACAAAGATTATTTTTCGCGATGCGGTTTTCAATTCCGAAGCTGTATTTGTGACACGATGTCCTCACTGCCAGAAACCCGTAAAAGTTTGCATCAGGAAAAAGGTCGAAATTATTCTGCTTCCAATCGATGATCGCAAAAATAGCGACAAAACGAAAATAAAGCCGAATGGAATTCTCTTCGTCCTATTCCTACCGTCAGTTATGGATCTTTTATCAAACAGTATCGATATTTTGAACGGCTTGTTCTGACTCAGTGAGAATAAAAAGCAAAAGGAGCCCTTTTGAGCCCCTTTTTTGCCATTTGTTTGCCCCTTGGGCGAGTTTTTTATAGCTCTTCCGACAATTCCACCGCATCATCCTCATCAAGACCGTATTCCTCCATAATTTCCTGAACATGCTCGGCTTCTTCCTTATCGAGATCGTGACTTTCCATTAACTCTGCCACCTCTTCAGTGGGAGCCTCATCATCTTGATTTTCATTATTTTCAAAATCATCTGCCATATTACTTTTTAGAATTTATTGTTTTTATATAATTGCAATAATCACAATCAGGGCTGGCTTCCGGAATTTCCGAACCATTCAAACATGAATGTGCCTTGATAAGAGTTTTCTCAACCCAAGAATCATCGCCCTTATAAGGAATCAAAGTTATATCAAACTCCAACTTGCCATCAAATGCTTTGCGATCAGTTTGGCCGTTACAATAAACAAAGTATCCCGTATCGGAAACCTTATAGCCGTTCTGCCTCAAGAGCCACTGATAGACCTCCATCTGTCTCTTGTAACCATCCTGCCAATCTTTGTTCAATTCGGTAATATTCTCATCCTTTGAGGTGGATTTATAATCAACAACGATGTATTCGCCCTTAGAATTAATCCATAAATCATCGATGGCACCAAATACAAGGAAATTGGTCAGTGGATGAATGTGCTGGATGCCGGTAAAGTTATGTCGCCATTTATCTAAATCGGCATGAGCGACTGGTTGAGCGTCAATGCCGTATTTTTCAATCAATGGATGCTTTGTGCCATTAACACGATGGATGTCGAATTCTAACTTTAAAAGATGGTCAACTGCCGAATTGAGAGCAAAAGGAAAACCCGGTGGACGGCCGACTCCAAGTTTGCGATCGTAATAAAAACATCTCGGACAATTTAAAAATAGGTCAATCTTTGATCGTGATAATTTAAAAGGTTCAGCGACTTTTGAATCATATAAACCTTTTACTCTTTGTGCTGTGTAGTATTCTGACATGGTTATTATTTATTTATTACCTTGATAATTTCAACAATTTCTTCATATCTAAAATCGTTATGTTTACCTGCCACAAAACTTCCGTATCTTTTTGCTTTATCAATTTCTACTACGGTATTTTTCTTTTTAAAATTCACGGTAGTATCAGTCGCTTTGCCATCTTTAGAGATTCTTACATAAAAAGCATTTTGTTTAGTCTTATCTTCCTTTCCATCGAATATAGATTTTGCCTCTCTGTCATATTCTGGATCTTCAGCCCAAAACCAATTAGCTGATTCCCATCGGCGTAAAACTTCATGGACATATATATTAATTGCGTCGAACACCTTTCTTGGGCGATTCAATAGAGTTTTGTTCTCAATCATTTTTAGGAAATCGTCCGTATCTGGATTAAGAAATTCGAGAATTAATGTCATTAGCTGTTTGGAAACATGGTGATTGAGAGATCTTCTCACTTCAGTTGACCACTTTAACGCTCCGCTTGCTACCAATTTTAATATAAACCCTTTGGCAAATTCTTCTTGTGCTAATTTTGCCAATCCATAAGCAGATGCATATCTATCGAAATCATATAAGTATTCGGCATCTTCTAAAAGCCTATTCCCATTTTTTATACAAATTTTTATTGATTGAAATAATTCCATAAAAGATAATCAATTCGTTGCTTTGTCGATTATTTTAAAATGGTTTGGAGAAATTGCCTCCATCATTTCAAACAATTCTTTGACCACCTTTTTTGTCTCTGGTACTAATGCTGGGTCAAATCCAGCCCCTGTAATATGAGACTGGTCATTCGTGAATTTATATATTGCATCCAGTTTTTGTTCATCAAACTTAGCCTCCTTTAAATCATCCATTTTTTTGTATGTATTCTTACCATTAGGAACACTGAACATGAGAAAAGTATCCCAAACTTTTCTGGCAATATTTGGTACAGGATAGGCTTTTGCGATTGAATCATCCTGTTCATCTCGGAGTTGTTTTAATAGTTTGAATAGATAATGATATTCACTCTCGTATTCGCAAAGTTCCTTATCCATTTTATCGATGTATGCACAACGCACATCACTAGGAAAGTTATTTTTGATCATGTAATAACCAGCGCCTCCCGAGCTTCGTCTCCAATTAATCAATAATTTAAGAAAATCAAAACTATGTGTAAAAATAAACACTTGTTCTCCATCCTTTACCGTATTTTTTAAGAAACTGAATGCTTGGTATAAGGAATTAGAATCAAGGCTTGAAATTGGATCGTCTATAACAACAATTCCATCGCTTACCTTAAAGTCTTGGTCGCCAAGATGTACGACAAAATAAACGAAGGCAATGGCAGTTTTTTCTCCCTCACTCAAATAAACCGCTGGCTTGTCGCCACGCATGATATGATATCCGGTAACGACCTCTTTTTCTTCTCCGTTTTCATCTGCCTCCGTCTTCGTATGGGGAATAAAGCTTAATTCTTTGTGGCCAAGAAATGTTGCCAATTTTTTATTAATTACCTCACACGCCTTATGTTTTGAGGATATTCCTGCCAAATTGTCCGTGATCCGCTTTTGGATCTCAGAAATTTCTGTTGCAAGTAATTTTATTTCTTCTGTAAGTTTGGTTATATCGGTTCCAAGTTGTTTTACTTCGTCAAAAATGGTGCTCAGATAATGCAATTTAAGCTTCTGAATGGCCGCCTTCTTTAAGGTGTCAAAATCAGAAGTCGTTTTGTTGTGTGTGGTAACGATGGAATTTATTTCATCAATTCGCAAGTAAAAATCTTTAGTATCTAATATTGTCTTTAATTCTATCGCCTCAGTAGTTTTGCTTTTTTTATTTTTTAATTCCTCTGCTAATTTAGTGATATCTTCAAGAATTTTTTGTTTTGCCAAATTAAAATGTGCCTCTTTTAAATCAAAAGAGTCCTGCAATTCAGCATAGAATCGTGCTCTATCTGTCGTTTGTAATGATTGAATCGCTGGGTATACTTTCTTTAATTTTTCTACAAGATTGTCTAGGTCGGTTTTTAATACTTTATCTGCTTCATTGAAACACCTAGCCAATTGCTCAATTCGTGTCGTTGGGATCTTTTGCAAGCAATACTCGCAGATATTGGAGGAATGTTTATTGTGTAAATGGATTCCTTGTTCTACCCATTGAGAAATATCCTCATTTTCGGCAAGTCTGGAAATTACTTCTGATTCAACAGTCTTTTTTAATAGTATTTTTCCTTCTTTATCGACCGATTCTAAAATAGTCGATATATCGAAGTCTTCTCCGTCATCTTCAAGCTTTATTTTCTTTAGAGTAAATGCATCAATTGGAAGTAGTGAATCTTGTTTTGCCGAAAGAGAACATTTTTCAAGATCATCTTCTGATAGTTCTGTCTTTGTTGTAATGAGATTAAAATCCTTTTCTGCTTGGGGTTTTCGATAATCACGCAAAGCATTTCCTCCAATCGCCGCACCTATAGTTTTAGCAATTTCAGTAAATTTTCCATCGCGTTCAGTTGTTTTGCGTCCTTTATTTTTAACATGTTCAGCGTGTAAAGATATTTTGCCAGGAATAGTTGGATCGTCAGGGTCTCCGTTAAGAATTTTTCTATCGCTTTCAATTTTTTCTACCAAACCCGTATTTTCTTCACCAAGCAAAACTGAAATTGAGTTCGCTCGACTCTCAAGGATTTTTACATTGTTCTGAATATAATCTTGGTTAAAAACACGAATCTTTTTTAAAAAGGTTTCGCCCTGTTTGTACTTATTCCCTCGTTCATCTTCAACCTCATACTCTAAGCCATCAATAACTGTTCCGTTTATTCCATCGAATAATCGTGAAAGTGTTGTTTTTCCACTTCCATTCCATCCATAAACAAGATTAAACTGCTTAAAATCAGGCAGTGATGAATCTCTTGTATAGTTAGAAAAAACGAGTCCAAGATTTTTAATTTTATTAATTTTTGATATCATAATCTTTATCTCGACCTGATCTACCTTTTATAATATTTTATTGGTTGTTAGGCACTCAGTATTGAATTGCTGATAGCCATTATTGATTTCCTTATAATTAACCGAGATCACCTCGAAATGTTTTTTAGCCGAGTCTATCTTGGCACGCTCAGAAGCACGGAGGTTTGTTCCGCCTTTTGTTTCAATAACGAAGTAAACCTTCTCTTTATCTTCATTGCCATGCAGATCACGCTTGGCAGTAACAATAGCCCAGTCTGGATTATATCCACCTACAGGAGTCTCAATCTTGAACCAGCCCGGGAGTTTTATAAAGAGTTTAATTCGTTCGTCTCGGTCCAAGTCTACGGCGAATTTTTGTTCTACCTCCGAATCGTAGACAATAGCATCGTAAATAGAGTGACTGACCGGTTCGGTAACATCTTTATAACTTGGGATATTTTCAAACTGCTCAAGCCCGTATTTTTCCGGTAAAACCTCATAGCTTATCTGCTCCACATAGTCACGAACAATCTCTTCACGAATTATCTTCGTAGCCTCGTAGATAAACTTGTCGGGATTATTTGCGAAAGATTTGAAGTTGCCGGATTTCTGTAAGATCGTGGCGACAGTATCGCGAGTTAATTTGGTCTCATTTTTTATTGACTCGACACAATCAATAATTCTGCGAGCCTGTGTAAGCTCTTGTGCCTGACCACCAATGATCGTTGCACCGATACCTTCTTTGGCAATTGAAATTCCTGCTCGTTCAATTTTTATTTGTGGCTTTGCAACCTTAAGTTCACCAATGCGTTGAGAAGTTTGCTCGATTACTCTGTTGGCATTAACACGAACAACATACTTGGTCTTTTTTGATATGCGGTCCCAAATAGCCTGAAAGTTTTCGTCTTTATCAAAACCTTTTTTGAGTTTAACAGTGATCTTGCGTTTAGCATTATTTGGTACAGGGGGAGCTTTGTAGATACCATCTTCAACAAATTCAGACTGCAAGCCGGCCACATAGCTTGAATAACTTTCGTTAGCGATAACAGAAAGTAAATTGATATTTTTTAGAAATATTCTCTCTCCATCCTGATTGACACACAGACGCATACCTCGACCGATTTCCTGTCTCTTCTTCATGGTAGACGAAGTAAGATTGAGTGTGCAGATATTAAAGATATTCGGGTTATCCCATCCTTCTTTAAGAGCCGAGTGAGAGAAAATAAATTCTGTTGCCTCATCGAAAGAAAGGAGTCTCTCCTTGTCTTTCATGATCAGTTCGTACGCTTCTTTATTTTCGGCGATCGCTGATTCACGCTCAATATACTCAGTCGCATTTTTCATGGCGAAATATCCCTTGTGAACCTTATTCACATCGGTATTTGCCTCGCCGTATTCTTTTTTAATTGTATTGAAATGTTTTGTAAAAGTTTGGCGAATAAAGCCGTCATCTTTTACATAATTATCAACACGATCAATAAAGAAAAGGGATAGGACTTTGATTCCAAGCTCCTTGAGTTTTTTCTTTTTTTCAAAATGAAGTTTGATAGTCTCGGCAATCTGTTCAGACATAATGTCTTCACGGTTACCACCGATGCCTTCGCCTTGCTTTATCTGAACATTGTTCCTGAATCGAACAGAACCAACAGAACCGAAGTCAGGAGCGTCTGCGGTCAATTCTTCAACGATATAACCATCATAAGAAGCATTGTTCGTCTTTTTAGCCAAGTCGTCTCCTTGTTTTACACTTAGTTTTTTCTTTTTACCGTTTCCTTGATCGTCTTTAGAGATCACTTCGATTTGAGCCTTTATTGCAGTCTTACTTGGTTTGACTTCAATCAGGTTCAGTAACGGTGCCGATGTGGCATTATCGTCATCAACAACAGAGAAAACCTCAATCTTTTTTACCAATCCAAGTTGGTAGGCATCGTAAGGAGCCAGCTGATAGACGAGGTTATAAACATTTTTGTGTGTTGCCGAATATCTCATTCGGAACAGAGAATTAAAATTCTCAAGGGCTTTTTTCGTAGCTTCACCCTCCATGTTTTGAGGTTCATCAAGAATCAAAATAGGATTTGTCTTTTGAATGTAATTGATTGGTTGCTCGCCATGCATTTGATCACGCTCGCTGTACAGAACATTGGAGTCCTTGTTGAAAGCACCGATCGTCATCACCATGATCTCGATATTACTGCTATCCGCAAAATGCTTGACTTGGGAGATGTTCTTGGACTGATATTCGTAGTATCGGTAAGGGGTATTGTTATAAAGATCGGCAAAATGGTCTCTCGTGATATTAAGAGTCTTTATCACACCCTCACGAATAGCGACCGAAGGGACTAAGACTATAAACTTCTTCCAGCCATACTTCCTGTTTAATTCAAAAACGGTTCGTAAATAGACATAGGTCTTACCGGTACCTGTTTCCATTTCAATGGAAAAATCAAGGTCTTCAACAACACCTCCGTTTACTGTTTTATTTTTGTCTTGGACTTTTTTGCAATTAGCCAACATTTCTTCCCTTGAGAGAGTTAAAATATTTGGATAAATACCAAGAAGCCCGTTGCCAGCAATCATCTTGCTGGCATTTTGATCTTGACCCTCAAATAGATCGACAATCGCATTGATTGCGTCTATTTGGAAGTCTTGGTTTGCATCAAATTTAAGCTTCATAACTTTATATTGTTTTTAACTCTAAGTTCAATCCAAGATTGGCCTTGCTCGTATCATCGAGAGCATTATCAAGACAAATGAATGTGTGACCTTTATAATCACGGCCGGTCAATTCTTTAACAGTCTGATCCTCAACCTTGCGATCCAAACAAATGGTTAATGTTCTAATGCCATCAGATACTGTAAAGACATTGTTTTTACCGAGTTTTTGTTCGGTTACATTTGAATTGAAAGACAGACCTTCTTTGACAATGTTTTCGTAAACAATATCAATACCATTCTCATCGTTAAATAATGAGCTTTGTTTTGCTTTTGCGAGATAGGACTCAAACGCCTTTTGATTTTCTTCTTCGCTCTTATCTGGATCAAATTCAAAATTATTTTCCGGATAATTAGATTCACCAAGCTTCAATAATTTGAAACCATCAGAAATATGATTTGTTTTTATCACCCTCCTAATTCTTTCTTCTGCCACCTGAGCAATGGTTCTCATACCTGCTTTATATGCTTCTGTGTCGGAATCAAGGAGTTCTGGTAGTTGAACGAGAATAAATTTCCTATTTTCTGAACTTTCTTTATTAAGTTCCAGCATTGCTTGAGCTGTTGTACCAGAACCAGCGAAAAAGTCGCAGATTAGGTCGTTTTGTTCTGTGGATATCTGCATTAATCTTTTAATAAGATCAACAGGTTTCGGATAGTCAAACATTCTCTTATCTTCAAATAGGTCAGCTAAATTAAAACCGGCTGATTTTGCTGTTCCAAGTCCTTGTAAGATTGATATAGGAGTAGCGTCCTTTTGTTCGTTAATAAAAACTTTCAAAGATGGAACAGAGTCGCCGTTTTTCCCAAAATAAATTCGGTTGTCTGCGACCAATTGATCAAATTCTTCTTTTACAACTCGCCACTGTCTTGTGTATTGCTTACCCGATGGTGTAGTGACTGGGTAATATCGGTCACTTTTTTTGTTAGATTTCTCTTCTGTGTTAGAGATAATACCTTGCTTATAAGGTCCGCGGGGGTCGTTGTCTGGATTAGTGTAGGTGTTCTTATAATTTCTATCTTCTTTATATTTTTTGAAAAATACCTCACTTTTTTGTTTGTATGCTACTAAAACATACTCATGTTCAAGCCTAAACCGGTGAGTAACTTTCATTCTTCCAGAATCATCATCAACCTTATGCCATATCATTGTTTCAACATTCTCCTCGCCAAAAATTTCATCCATCATAATTTTTAGATGATGAACTTCATGGTCATCAATACTTACAAATATCACGCCGTCTCTACGCAATAAATTCCACGCAAGTTTAAGACGAGGATACATCATAGACAACCAATCGCTGTGGTATCTGCCATTAGTGTCCCTGTTTGTTTGAAGTTTATTTCCTTCTGTATCCAGTTGCCCGGTTTGTTCAAGGTAATTTTTTACCGGTGCAACAAAATTGTCTTTATATACAAAATCTGAACCGGTATTATAAGGAGGATCGATGTAAATGAATTTTATTTTTTCAAAATACGCCTTCTGAAGTAATTTCAACACTTCAAGATTGTCTCCTTCTATAAAGATATTTTCGCTTTTATCGAAGTCTACGCTTGATTTTTTATCAGGACGAAGTGTTGAAACACTTGGCACCAATACGCTTTGTATAGCATTGCTTTTACCAGCCCAAGTAAATCCGAATTTTTCAATTCGAGGATCAATGTGATCACCAAGAACGGTTTTGAGGGCGTCCCAATCAATTTTATCCTCAGAAAAAGCTTCAGGGAGTATTTGCCTGAGTTCTTGTAATTTTTCCTCGCTCAAGTTCGAGGATGTAAGATTAACTTTTTTCACTTTATTATTTGCCATATATTTTTTGATAAATTATTCAGGTATATACTCCTGATGACCGCAGTGACAAGCTGTGCCATCATTTGTAGCCATGCTAAAGTACGACCGTTTTGAAACGATAATAAAATCCGCAAAATAAGGGTGGAATGATAAAACTTGGGAGTCTGCCTGTAATGCACGAATGAGCTTCCTATCGGCTTCGTCCGGAGTCGGATCGTTAGAGCCGGGGTGGTTCATTAGTAAAATGAATTTCTTTGCCAAAAACAGAGAGAAGTAATGCCACAACATTTGTGTATCGAAATTCTTGGGAGATGATCCGAGGAAAACTTGATGGCCGAGGAACAAATTTTTGTCATCAAGATAAATTCCAATAATCTTGGAAACATTCTCATTTTCCAAGTCTTTGAGGAATTTATATAAGTCCTCAGGATCACGAACTTGACCTTGAATAGGTAGTTCGACATCAGTCTCGATAATCTCGAATTTCTTCAGATATCTTTTACCTTCTTCGTGTTTGTGTTCCTCTTCTTTATGTTGATCTTTTTTCATAGGCGATTTCCAATTAAAGTTTATATTTTTACATATCTCGTACCACGGCCACGCCCGACACGCTTGACCTTGCCAAGTTCAACCAACCGGTCGAGTGCTTGGCGTACCGTTCCGAGTGCGATATCTGTTGCCTTAACAATCTCGCCCGGTCCTGCTTGTTCAACACTCGTGAGATATTTCCACACCTCGTATTGCTTGGGAGAGAGGGTGTCCTCAATCTTTTCTTCTTCCAGATAAGATAGAGCTTTTACAGCTTGCTCTTTAATAACGGACAAAAAGAAATTAAGCCAAGGCGAAATGGTATCGTGATCAGTTTTGAATGTCTCTTGTGATTTGCGAAGTGCGATATAGTATTCGTCTTTTCTGTGTTCAACAAGTTGCTCGTGTGAGACATACTGAACGAATTGATAGCCTGATCTTAAAAGCAAAAGGTTTGTAAGAACACGAGAAAGACGACCGTTGCCATCTTCAAACGGGTGAATCTTCAAAAACTCAACAACAAAGTTTGCGATGATTAAGAGATTGTGGAATCTGTTCTTCTCAAAAGCATCATTTGTCCATTCAACGAGTTCTTGCATTTCCTTGCCAGTAAGAAAAGCTGGCGTGGTCTCAAACATTATCTTTGCAATATTTCCATCCGGTCCAAGAACACCGACAGTGTTCTCCTTCTTTTTGTAACCACCACGATGAGTATCGTCTTTTGTGGAATATTTAAGAAGTTGATTGTGAAGTGAAGTGATCAAACTTTCTCTGAGTGGCAAATCCTGATAACTGTCGAAAACATTTTGAAGTGTTTCCAAATATCCCTGAACTTCTTGGGAGTCACGATCCGCAAACTTAGAAATTGCGAGACCTCGCATAACTTTCTCGACTTCCTCATCGGTCAATCTTGCACCCTCAATACGAGTAGAAGCACCAGCGGAAGTGATCAAGGTAGACTTTCGGAGATTGGTAATAGCTTGCGGAGTCATTCGAAGTCCGGACTTAAACTCACCTCGAATTCCGTCAATCTCAGCCAAAATTGCTACGATATGTGGATCGAGATTTTTTATTCGATGATCAAATTTGTTAAAAGTGTTGTCCATAGACATAGGCTTGATTAATAATTTTAACGCTATAGTTTATATAGTTGATTATAACGGATTACAGCGTTAAAAACAAATCTCGACAGTTCATAATTAACGCTATATACCATATAGTGGATTATAACGGATTATAGCGGTAAATACAAGTCCTGCCACCTGTGTGCAATATTGGCCAATAATCCCAAGGTTTCTGCAAAATATCGGTTTTTCTGCTAAAATAGCCTAACAACTGAATAAGACCTAAACCCGGTTAAGGGCATGGTCGCAAAACCATCCAAGAAAAAGCCTCGCAAAGGACTTTTTGCGTTTTGCATACGCAAAGATGGTTTTGCGAGGTTTTTATTTAATCGTGCAACCAAAACCAATACTGGTTTTTGAGGTCTTCCGAAAGTTGGTGGGCGTTGGCATGGGATAACACACCCAAGTACGATCGCAAAGATTGAGAAAGTGCGTCCTCGCTGATTGTTCCGCTTCTGAACATGGCGATGCGTTCTTTCATTTTGCGAAATATCCTCCGCTTTGTTCTTGCCCTTACAAGGCGGTGGTACGGCAAGGCGACATACCCCAAAAAGTCGACGCCCTGATGACAAGCCCGAATCGATATCTTATTGGGATGGAGCGAAAGTTGTAACTTTCCACCCAGAAATTCCTTGATAGGTTCAAGGATATTTTCAAGGTACGCTCTGTCGGTCGAGACAATAACGAAATCGTCGGTGTATCGAGCGTAATTGCGAACCTTGAGTTTATGCTTCACGAATTGATCGAATTCGTTCATGTAGATGTTGGCGAAAAGCTGAGAAGTCAGATTGCCGATAGGCAGACCTTGTCTGTCAAACAAATTTGTCTGTCCGGCGGAATAACTGCATATCACTTCTTCAAGCAACCACATGACATCTCGATCGGTTATTCTCTTGTCCAATATCGAAATCAAAGTCCGATGGTCTATGCTGTCAAAAAATTTCCTGACATCGCATTTCAATGCGAAACAAGGACGGGTAAAATTCCTGCTTTCTTTCCTGATCATTATTTCGACAGCCAATACGCCTTTGTGCGATCCTTTGCCCACCCGGCAGGAAAAGGAATTGGAGATAAAAGTTTTGTCATAAAGCGGATTGAGAATTCGGAAAACCGCATGATGCAAAATACGGTCTCGCACGGATGCTTTGTGAACATGGCGAACCTTCGGATCGTAAATGTAAAATCCGGTATATGGCGCATGAATATACCTTTTGCCCTTTAAATCACGGCAAAGAGCGAATAAATTCCGTTCAAGGTCGAATTCAAAAGCTTGGACATCCGCCTTCTTGCGTTTGTCGCTTTTGAATTCTTCCCACGAAACAAAAACATTGGGGATTGAAATTATTTTCTCAAACAAATTCTTATAAACCTTCATAACAAAAATATGAACGACTTTGATATTCCCATTTTCAAGAAAAGCTATGACCTTTACAAAACATTCAACGAATATCGCAAACTTGTTCCCAAGCAAGACCGTTTTACGGTCTTTGAGAGATCAGAATGCGCGATATTGGATGTTTTGGAGAGCATCATGCAAGCAAGCGGAGAGCAGAAAAAGGAAAAATTGCCAACGCTTGAGAGAGCCAGCCTCAAACTCAACATGTTGAGAGTCTTCATTCGACTGATGAAAGACACAAAAGCCATCGACGCTAAAAAGTACATGATACTGGAAAGCGTAGTGGACGAGATTGGACGAATGTTGGGAGGATGGATTCGCTCGGTGAAAGCCGAGTAAGAGAAAGGGTACCCGTAGAGGGTACCCTTTCTTAGTTGAAGGAGTGACTTCGAGACAAGCCCGGAAGCCGAACCGTAGTTGTCGTTGGCATTGTCGACCCAGTTGGTGTCGAACTTGACATTGTCGTCGTTGAACTTGAAGTACGGGGACTTCGAGAAGTCGCCATCGGCATCGGGAAATTTGCTTTTGTTCGTCCGTGTCACCAGACCTCGAACCTTACTTCCCGTTGGAAACGGAACTATATGTTCTCAATCCTGAATTTAATTTGACGGCATCCCGTTTGGGAACCCATTCTGGACAAAAGCAAGCAGTATCTCCTCAACGCAACACACTCTTGGAAACCGTGATCTCCAAGACTCCGGTTGTTTCTCTTGACGAGAGAGTTCGGCGCCGGCAATCCGTAAACGGCCGTACATTAGCCTATGCTCAACGGTTATTATACCCGAAAAGACGAATTGGCTCAAACTATTGACAAATAAGCGGATATTTGCTAAACTTACTTGAAGTAAAAATGTTCTTTTAAAAGGCTTAAAATAGCGATTTTGCGAGGTGAGCGTATTGGATATAAACGGTCTTTGTATCCAGCACGCTCGCCTCACAATGAGGCAAGACGCTTGTCCGGAGCGGTTCCGGCATCAAATCATAGGAGGATGACGCCATGAAAGCGATCACCAACATCACCGAAGGACAGAAAAAGCAGTATCTCAGATTCGTCGAGGATGCCGCCGAGCGTGCGCTCAAAGAAACGGGTCTCGACAAGGATGGGCTTCAGAAGCTCATCGAAAACGGCGACGAATTCCAGTCGCGCATCGTGACGGCAGTCCGGGAGCTCTCCGTGAGCAACCAGTACGCCGACGAGGAAACGGAGTCCAGCTACGGATACCTGTCGGGCTACAAGCCCAAGGGTATCACCGAGCAGACCAACATCCTGCGTCAGCTCTTCCCGGGCGTCGGTTTCGCCGATGAAAAACTGGCCGAGGGTCAGCTTCCCCCGAACGCCGAAGGATGGTTCGCCATTCCCCGGTGGGAGAAGATCGCCCCGACCTACGGCGAAGCGGTGCAGAAGGTGCTCGACCTGATCAAGCAGACCCGAAACGGTGCGTTCTACAACTACCGTGACGGTCAGCTCGGTCCGCAGTATCTCCGTCAGTCGCAGAAGGCCAGCAAGGCGTTCCAGAAGCTCGGTGACGAGCAGAAGGATCA
>Ga0116182_1002664_pt1 | contig 17317 bp, 17 predicted proteins | sample AD_UKC077_MetaG_FD_89805 | JGI IMG/M metagenome (GOLD analysis project Ga0116182, IMG submission 89805) | Active sludge microbial communities of municipal wastewater-treating anaerobic digesters from USA - AD_UKC077_MetaG | ecosystem: Engineered > Bioreactor > Anaerobic > Digestate | place: USA...
ATGGTTGTTTGTCAATATTTTCTGATTGTATTCCAAAACTTTAGCTGTTATATACATGAGACAGTGATGGATGTTCAGGCAGATCTTATCAGGCGTCTGGAATCTGGATTTTCTTTACCCACCCTTTCTATGGTGGCGATCAGGCTCGTGGAACTTGCTTCAGATGAAGAATGTTCGGTCAACGACCTCGCATCTCTCATTGAAAAGGATCCCTCCCTTGCTGTCAGACTGTTACGAATTGCCAATAGCGCCTTTTTCAAAAGTGTCGAACCTGCAAAGACCCTAAAACAAGCGGTGATTAGGATTGGATTTCAACAGTTACGTATTATGGCACTTTCTATATCCCTCAGGGATACATTTCCCATGGGTATCGTAAAAGGCTTTGATTATGAAAGGTTCTGGAGGGCGTCACTATACAGGGGTTTGATGGCAAAATCTTTGGCAGAGCAAATAAAGAACTGCAACCCTGAAGAGGCTTTTGTAGCGGGCCTTACCCTTGGGGTTGGCTTTCTGATCTTTTTTAATATGTTTATCAAAGACTCCGGAGAAGAGATAGATCATAGATTGGATAGCCTACAAAAACTCCTCGTATGGGAACAGGAAAAGTTTGGTGTGAATCATCGTCAAATAGGCGCAGCAGCACTTCATTACTGGAAATTCCCTGATTCGATTGTAGAATGTCAGGAGGGATTTCTCAGGCTTCCTGATAGCAGCCCTTTATCCAGTATTTGCGAACTTGCGAGGAATATGTCCATGAGTCTGCTCGGGAAATCGAAGGACTTCCATGATCTTTATCGTGATGCAAAGGACTGGTTTGGGCTCGGAGGAAGTGCAATCAATGTAGTTATCCTGTCTGTGTTTCAGGAGGTTGACGCAATAGCGGAAAACCTCAAAATTGAAATGGACAAGGAAAAAGATCTTCTTGGTTTAATGGAGAAGGCGAACCGTGCCCTGAGCAGTATCTCTGAAAAAATCTCCATGATGCAATTACAGAGAGGAGGAATTGAGCCGCCTTCATTTGAGACGATTAAGGAAGGGAAAGGAGGAGGTCAGGATGTGGTCAGTCATACCCTGCAGGCGGTAGCCCATGAGATCAGAAACCCCCTTATCGCAGTGGCTGGTTTTGCGAGAAGGCTCTCCACCACCCTTGACCCTGAATCGAAAGGTGGAAAATATGCTCAAATTATACTCCAGGAAGCCCAGCGCCTCGAAGAAGCACTTAGCCAGATGAAGGCGTAACGCAACTAATATTATTCAAATCCTCAACAAGGCCCAGATCCTCTTCCACATTTATGTTGGTAAATACCGATATTTTTCCATTTATAAAAGCCGGATGTTCCTGGACCTCTCTAACGGAAAAAAAGGGAAGAGTTCGAATAATTTTGAGGCGGTTAAACCATATATGGGTGAGCATGACAGAAAGGCATGATCGGTTGTACACTGCGTGAAGGGCTTCCCAACCATACTGGGTGCGAGGGATTACAACCTCTTCTCCATGAACCGCTTTCAGCATATACCCAATGGATTGTTCAGTCACAAATGGCATGTCGCAGGCAAGGACGAAAACGTAGGGTGTATCTGCCGAGAGCAGGGCCGAGGCAATGCCTACCATGGAGGATCGAAAGGGCGCAATGTCTCGAACAATAGGGGCATCAATGCCGGGAAATTGATCATGAACACTCGATACAATAATGATCTTTTTGAATACGGGCTTTACTTTTTCATAAACCAGTTGAATCAGCGGCTTATCGCATACTTTCATTGTGGCCTTATCTTTGCCCATTCGGGTACTTTTTCCACCGGCGAGTATTGCGCACGTAACATCCATGACAGGTATTTATCATCTTTTTGAAAATGAGTAAAGAAACAGAACCCGCTTTCTATATTCTTGTTTATATCAGTAGTTTATTTATGCTATTTTTCATGATTATGAGAGCATGGTTTCCAATAAGAAACGCTAAAGCAGGTTTTTCGACAATAGAGGTTGTCATCAAATAGATTATTCAAGCAGTAAGGAGAGTCTGACAGGGTGTCGTGAAAAATAAACCGAATCCAAAAATAGTTGTGGCTGCTGTAATAGAGGTAGAAGGCTGTATACTTATTGGGAAGAGAAAACAAGGAAAGATGCATCCCGGAAAGTGGGAATTTCCAGGTGGCACCCTTGAAGAAGGGGAGACCCCTGAGCAATGCCTGAAAAGGGAGCTCCTCGAAGAGCTTGCGGTAATAACAGAAATTGGAGATCTCATATGCACAAGTGAGTATATCTATACACCTGATTGGGTCATTAGATTGCTGGTTTATAAAACAACCGTTGTCTCGGGCAGTTTCAACCTCAATGCTCACGATGAGATACGGTGGGTAAGGCCTGCAGACCTTGCTGCGTATGATTTTCCCGAAGCAGACAGGCCTATTGTAGAAAAGCTTATTAGAGAGGGTTGCCGTTAAAATATTATTGGTTTGTTGGTGTTAAATATGGGTACCATGGGCATAAAGAGTGTTACTTTGACAGAGAAGGCAGATACCGCCATGGTCCAGGGGATATACTTCACGGCATTTGGGGCATAGGCCTATTTTGCCTTTATGTTTTTTTTGAGCTGCTTCAGGCAGTATCTCAACCTTCTGCGCACTGAGAATAGTGGTTCCTGCCGCTTCTATTTCCTTATTAATGAGTTCCAATACCTGTTCTTTTTTAGATTTTATCTTAAAAAACCATGCCTTGATTTCCTTCCATGATTCTACCTTCTCAGGATCAAGAAAGACCCGTACTCCCAGACAGGTGGATTTGTCATAAAGAGTTAATGCAAAAAGCCCTAAGTGAATTACCGTGAGCCAGCCATTACCTGTGGTGCATGGCGTCAATAACTGATGGCATCAGGAAGGCAGGACTTAGTTTCGCAGATGGCATCGTAAAGAATGCCATCTGGAAGATTCCGTATGGCAGTATCAACCATAAATCCACCAATAAGTACTCCTGGGGCTGCAGCTCCGTGGAATTTTTTTACTATCTCTGTGTATTCTTCAAATGTGTACTCAAGAACATGGACGCTCATTTCAGATTAAACTTTCTTAAAAGTTGCTTTTGTATGGCAATAGATAGCATAAAGTCTGTATAAGAAAATGTCATAAGAACAGGTAAAATTATAAAGAAAGTTGTTGAGAATTACAAACAACCGTCAATGCTTTGTTTGAAGATATCCGGTTTTACCATGCTTGTATAATTGACTGGAGCATATGACCAGTCTCTTGCGGTCACGGAGCGCCACATCAGGTAGTTTCACTTGTTGCGAATTTTCTGCTCATATACAGATATAGGGGTGAAAAAGTTTAAATACATTTGCGACATTCATGGTTAATGGATCATCATGGGAAAGCATACCCAGTATTTAGTAGAATACAAGGCTACAGGGGGTTACAAAAAGTGCTCTATAGCCTGCGGAATTTTGAGGAGAGTGCGGTAGTGAAGCAGCGGATGAAGATCATACGGTTCTATGAAACCTATGGAGAGAAGGCAACGAAAGAAGCCTTCGGTGCAGACCGCAAAGTGATCAGCAGATGGAAGAAGAGACTTACGAACAATGGAGGCATCGTTAATCCCTCTCTCTACTCGTCCCAAAAGGATACGCATGCCGCACATCCACTGGAAGGTTGTCGCCTATATGCGATCATTGCGGGAAACCTATCCGGGAATCGGCAAGGAGAAGATCAAGCCTCTCCTGGATGCGTACTGTGAGAAGGAAGGGTTAAAGACCATCTCCATATCCTCAATCGGCAATACCATGAAACGGCATCATCTGTTCCTCCATACCACACAGAAGGTTTACCATGATCCCTCATCAGGGTGGGCACACAGGAAAACAACAGAGAAACGGACGAAAGTTAAACACTCCCCTAAACCCAAGGAGTTTGGTTATGTCATCTCAGATACCATCGGGAGGATTACGGATGGGATCAAAGATTACTTCTACAACGCTATGGAAATAAAGTCCCGCTTTGCCCTGACCCTTCACTACAAGCGCCTCTCCCGTAAAACCATGCAGGAGTTCTCCGAACAATTCCAGATGATCTACCCGGGAGAGATCCATACCTGGCAGACAGACAATGGCTCAGAGAACCTCGGGGATTTTCATAAATATCTCAAGAAGGACGGTATCCTTTATCCCCGGTGTCCGAAAGATCAATGCCTACATTGAACGGTACCACAGAACCGTCCAGGAGGAGTTCATTGACCATCATATACATCTTCTTCCTGATGAAGAGCTCTTCAATAAAGAACTTGCCAAGTATCTTATCTTCTAGAATACCAAAAGAGTTCATAAAGGATTCGGCAATATAATGACGCCCATCCAGTATCTTATCGATGAGGGGGTATTGTCGCAAATGTGTTTGACTTATACAATAGGTTGACATCTCAGCAAAAGGTGCTATAACACATAATAAGAGGACAGTATAGTAGGACTCGCAATCAGATAGGATATCGTGGCTTTATCCCGTTCGTCGCATCAACGTTCGTAAACACCGTTTCTCCAGTTTAGTTAGAAACATATGGCTCATAACTGCAAAATTCCCTTGGGATTTACCGATGGAGAGTTTCCGCCTGGTATTCACATGTGCTACATTTATGCCGATGAGGAAGAGCGGAGACGGGTTATCTTCCGGTTCCTTGAAAGCGGTTTACTCAACGGGGAGAAGGTGTCTTATTTCATGGATGCCGACACAGAGGATACAATGAAGGAACAACGGGCTGTGCTCGGTATAGATACGCTATATCAAGAACAGCAGGAACATTTATCATTGGCATCAACGAAGGATGCATACTACCCGACTGGAAGATTCGTCCCTGATGATATGCTTTGCCTGTTGAGTGACTTGTACACACAAAGTAGAGATGCAGGTTATACTGGTACGAGGGCATCGGGGGAGATGTCATGGGCAACACGGGATATATCTGGTTCTTCCCGACTTATGGAATATGAAGCCCTTTTAAACCACACCCTAAAAAAATATCCGATCACTGCAATCTGTCAATACAATGCAAAGCGGTTCAACAACAGCGTGTTAAGAGATGTTCTAGCCGTCCACCCCATGATAATTCTCCATGGTCGGGTACTTAAGAATCCCTACTACATAAAGTCTTGGTGGCTTCTGAAAAAATACTTGGAACGAAAATAGATTCTTTTCATCGAGGAAGATAGAGATAATCTGGTCCTTCCTCAATGTGGGCATTGACAAATAACATATCTCATTTATAATACACTAATGAAGAAAAGTTTAGTCATTTTAAAGTTATGTTATTCCCATAGCTTTTCTTGCACGGCTTGGTGATTCGTGAAGGTTGAAAAAAGACAACAAGTCAGTCAACCTTGCCATCTCGTCTCTGTATCTCGTTAAGTGCAATAAACATGAGGGAGGAAAAAATGAGTTTGCTTGTTCGGCGCTTGATATATGCTTTTGTAGTTGTTATGACGGTTGCCCTTTCGCAACCGACAAACGCCCAGAAATACGCCATAACTGACCTGGGCACTTTAGGAGGAACGGAAAGTTTTGCCTATGCCATCAATGATTCGGGAGATATTATTGGATACGCTCGTTATCAGGGTGATACTACAAGTGGACCCTTTCTTTGGAGTAACGGCAAGATGACCGACCTCAATGCGTATTATGGGCCCGAACAAGGGTTTTATGCAGGGATAATGGGAAATATAAATAACCTCGGCCAGATTGTTGGTAATTCTTCAGACGGCCATGCTGTTATGCTCAGTCAAGGCGAGGTTACTGACCTGGGCACCTTTGGCGGTGACTATGCGAGCGCGCTTGGAATAAACGATTTAGGGCAGATAGTAGGATATTTTGCTCTGCCTTCCGGACACCACCATGCCTTCTTGTACACAGATGGTGTTATGACTGCGCTCGGCCCTTTCGGTGAAGAGGCTATCAGTGTTGCCACGGCTATTAATGACTCTGGTATGATCACGGGTTTTGCCACTGATTCATATACGGTCTCTGCGCGTGCCTTTCTTTACAACAACGGGATCATGACCGACATCAGCCCCTTTGATAGCAGGGAAAGCTATGCACGGGACATCAACAATCACGGACAGGTTGCTGGTGAATATCTACCTTATAGTGGTCCTTTCCGTTGTTTTGTCCGAAGCGAGCACCTCATTTCTGATCTTGGAACGCTTGCCGGTATAGATTGTGTTGCCCTGGCTATCAATGATCAGGGAGAAGTGGTGGGATCATCGCCTGCTGTAGTCGGCACAGAGATTTCCTGCGATTTTGAAACCGGAATGTGTTATGAATACCCTGTCTATTCTTGGCACGGCTTTCTTTATAAAAACAAAAGGATGATTGACCTGAACGAATTGATCCCTTCGGACTCTGGGTGGGAACTGGAGTGGGCATACGATATCAACAATAAGGGGCAAATTGTTGGATATGGGACATTTGGTGATCCGTCTGTGTACCGTGCTTTTCTATTATCACCAGTTACCAGAACCACCATCAGGATCAAACCATCCCATGTATTCAACAAGATCAATTTCAAGAGAGGTAAGAAAATTCCGGTTGCCATACTTTCCTCTGAATCTTTTGACGCACCCGGCCTGGTGGACAAGAGTTCTCTGACCTTCGGAGCCGTAGGGGATGAGGCCAGCCTCATAGGCTGCGATCGCAAGCAGAAAGATGTCAATGGAGATGGTCTGAAGGACCTTGTGTGCAAGTTTTCAGTAAGGCTGGCAGGGTTCCAGTGTGGGGATACTGAAGGTATTCTCAAAGCGAAGATGATAGACGGAACGCCCATAGAAGGGAAAGACTCAGTCATAATCATTCCATGCAAGTAGACTATTTAACCTGACGGGCGAGTAGCCCCAAGCGTTAGGTTAAGAGTTTATCTATCGAACAGTGCAAGACCGTCTGCGAGTTATTTCTTAAAAGATATTCTTTGGGTAATTTAGCTAGAGATGCCGTATTTCACATGATATTTCACTATTGCCCAAGTTATGTGGATGTTGATTGATATGGCCCATCACAGCAATAATTTGCTGGACGTTCTTTTTGTCCTTCCCGCGGTTTTCTACAATCTGAAGCATTCAAACCGCCCTGCCTTCTTGATTCTTGCAAGCATGGGGCGTCTTTTTTGACGCTCGTAATTTACTGTGTTTAAGCATCATTGTCAGGGAAAATAAGCTATTTTTTGGCACCACGTTTTTGAAGATGTGTCACTTTACAGGTGGTGCATCCAATAAAAAATCAGGGTTATATGACTGGCTGTTCAAACGGTTGTTAAAAGTTTAGGTCATAAAGATCATCCTGCTTGTTTACAGTTTTATTCTAATTATCTTCGGAATATTCTTTATTAGTAAAAGCTATAATTTTATTCGATAAAAAACCTGACTGTTATTCTATAAATCAATTTGACGAATAGACAATCTAAATGTTTATCTTCCTTTGTTTGAAATGACGGCTATAGTTATCAAAATAGCCCATATGAATGCGATTGGATGCACCGGGGTCGGGGAGGGTGCTGCCAACTGAAGGTTACAACCCTTTATGTATAATCCAATAACACAAACGTGGTAAGGGATCTTATGGGTTTTTTAAGAAGCATTGGAAAATCATTTCATGCGGTATATTTATTGGCATCATTGCAACTATTCTTCAAAAGTTTGGCAACCCTGCAAACATGGGTATTTGCGTTGCTTGCTTCGAGAGGGATAATGCAGGTGCTCTCGGACTTCATCGCGCAGCGCTCGTCCAGTATATCAGGCCTGAGATTCTGGCATTCGTTCTCGGTTCACTCGTATCAAGCCTCGCCTTTAAGGAGTTCAAGCCGAGAGGTGGTTCTTTGCCCCTTGTCCGTTTCTTTCTTGGCTTTTTGCCATGATGGGCGCCCTTGTTTTCCTTGGCTGCCCATGGAGAGCGTTTTTACGGCATGCAGGCGGAGATTGGAACGCAATAACTGCGTTTGCTGGTCTGGTATAGGTATGTTCATGGGAGTTCAGTTCATCAAGGGGGGTTATAATCTCGGGAGGAACTATCCTGCTTATAAATTCACCGGGCTTATTATGCCTTTACTTATGTTAGGTCTTCTTCTCTTGCTTATCAGGCCAATAGTGCCTGGCGGCGCGCCGTTCTTTAGTGAGAAAGGCCCGGGTTCACAACACGCACCAATACTCATCTCCTTTGCAATCGCATTTTTCATTGGAATTTTTGCTCAACGTACACAGTTCTGTACTATGGGGGCTGTCAGAGATATCATCCTCATGCGCGACTTCCACCTGGCCAGTGGCGTAATCGGCCTTCTCATATTTGCATTCCTTTCAAACCTCGTGCTTGGCCAATTCAAACCAGGCTTTGCCGGCCAACCTATTGCACACACAAATCAGATATGGAACTTTCTTGGTATGGCCCTCTCTGGTCTTGCGTATGCCCTGGCAGGGGGTTGTCCAGGGCGACAGCTATTCCTCTCGGGAGAGGGCAACATCGATGCAGGTGTTTTTGTAATTGGCATGATTGTTGGCGCTGGCTTTGCTAACAACTTCGGCGTTGCTGCATCTCCTGCCGGAATAGGCCCCTGGAGCGCATTTGCTGTTATTGTCGGACTACTTTTCTGCATTGCTACCGGGGTTTTTATGAGAAAGAAGATTGTCTGAAGAATAGCATAAATCATAGGGCATGTGGCATGGAGTTGCCAACAAAGTACACCCCTGCGAGTTTGTTGAATTATTCAAGCTGTTGAACGGCTTGAACACTCCATGCTATCTGCATGGGGTGATTAAGTAAAAGAATAAGGAGTAAAACGATGCCAAAGATGGTTCTTGATTTACGGGGACTTTCCTGCCCACAACCAGTATTTGAAACAAAGAGAGCGATTGAAAATCCATCCTTTGAAGAATTGGAAGTGATTGTAGATACAAAAACATCGGTTGAGAACATCCAGCGCCTCCTCGCTAACTTTAAAGGCATCTTTTATACAGTAGAGGAAGGAGAAGACATCAAGGTTACCATCTCAAGGAGGCAAGGTTGACATCTCAATTTTGTTTGTTGTATATTCTTGACTTATGTCACTTCAGAAAAAATTGGCATTGTCAACAATCTTCATCATGATGCTGTTGTGCTTTGCTTTTGTCTCACAAAAACCGACCCGTATCTTGTATAAAGAACACCTCAAAAAGGAAGAAATAGTAAACCGGGTAACCAGTCTGGTAAGGGTTGAAAATGAAAACCTGAATGATAATGAGTTGAGGACTATTGCAAAAATAGTGTACGACGAATCACTCAAGAAAAAACTTGATTACCGGCTGGTTCTTGCAATCATGAAAGTTGAGAGCAATTTTCGGTATAGTGCAATTTCGAGGAAAGGGGCAAGGGGCCTCCTGCAGGTGAAACCATCTCTTGCCAAGTATATAGCGCACGATGTGGGTGTCCATTGGAAGGATGACACAACGCTCGATGAGCCGGAAAAAAACATTAAAATCGGGGTACATGTTTTCTCTAAACTTGTAGAAGATTTCGACAGCATCAACATGGCACTCCATGCCTACCATGTTGGCCCGACAAAGCTAAAGGAAATTGTTGCGGAGAAGAAAATACCGCAAAAACGCTACCTGAACCTTGTCCTCAACGAATATGACAGGAATAAGTCGATCCTTCCGCCACCTTAACAACAAGACTGGAAACTGTTATCACTAAGCTGTGAAGGAAAAAAAAGCGCAGATTGTCCTGTCGAGGCCCTCTGAAAGCCCCGTCTTAAACTATGAATGCAGATTTTACCATCTAACCCGGTATATAGTAGAATACCCTATCCATGCGCGAGCTCAAAAAAACAGGCACGCTATACATCACCGGACAAATAGGATCGTTTCTATCATTCCTCCTCTCTCAAGCCGGGAGAAAAGCACTTATCTTTTATGAGACTGATGATGAAGCACTTATTTTGCGTGAAGAAATAGAATTCTTTTCCCGAAAAAGCGCATACATTTTTCCCATATATTCAGATCGGGTTTTCGAGAAAGAGGACGAGGTCAAGCGCACAGCATTCCTTCATCATCTTGCAATGGATACAGACTTTATCGGCCTTTACCCGTGTAGCGCAGTAGGGCATAACATTATAAGCCGGGAAATGATTCTGGATAATGCCAAAGCCATTCATTTTGGAGATACACTGTTTCAAGAAGACCTAGTTCGCTATCTTGATGACCAGGGATATGAAGTGGCACCCCTTGTGAGGGAGGAAGGTCAGTATGCCAAAAGGGGAAGTATCATAGATGTTTTCTCATCATCTTCAGATCGACCAGTAAGAATAGAGTTTTTCGGCGATGAAATATATTCCATCCGCTTTTTCGACCCCCTTTCTCAACGATCTGTCAAAGAAATAGAGTCTTATAACCTTACCTCTATAAAATCTTTAATTAACAGCAATACAACAATCATAGATTACATAGGCGAGGGCATGATCCTTGTCCACAAAGGCTTTAAGCATATGGAGGTGGCGCTCAAGGAAACAGTCAACGTGCCTCAATTTATGGAGGCATTGCAAAGAAAATTTTTCTCAAACCTCAGTATTGATATCTCAGGTGTACAAGAAGACGGAGGCGATATGATAGAAGCGTTGTCAAATGATGATCTTCGACACCTTTTTGAACTGAGGAAGGCTGAAATATTCAATACATTATCCGAAAAAATGAGAACAGAATGGTGGGATAGCCCCTATCTGTACCTCTTCGCCAGTAGTCCGCGCCAGGCAGAACGGCTCCATGAAATTTTTCAGAGTTATCAAATCACTCTGCCTATTCTCAAGGAGATTAACTGTCCACAGAAACAGAAAGAATGGGGAATCGTTGTGGGACCTCTCAGAAGAGGCTTCAGGACACATGATATTATTTTCCTCACTGAAGAGGATATCATTGGACCCAAGAAGAGGGTCATGAAAAAGAAGTGGGATGGATTTGATGATTTCCTTAATTCTTTCAAAGATCTCGCTATAGGAGAGTGGGTTGTCCATATCGAACATGGGATCGGCATATACCAGGGAATCACAGAGCTGAAGATTGAAGATTGTAGGAAAGATTTCCTCGTCATTGAGTATCAGGACAGGGACAAGCTATATGTGCCTATTGATGATCTCCATCTTGTTCAGAAGTTTATCGGCGGAGAAAAATACAAGCCCAAAATTGATAAACTCGGAACACAGTATTGGATAAATACGAAAAGAAGGGTAAAGAAAAATGTTGAAGATATTGCGAAGGAATTGATTGAGCTTTACGCTGAACGTGAAATAGCAGAGGGTCACCAGTACCCTCCTGAAGATGAGCTTTTTAAAGAGATGGAATCACGTTTTGAATATGAAGAAACAGAGGGGCAGATCCAAGCGATTGAAGATGTGTTAAGGGATTTGAAGAGCTCAAAGCCTATGGATAGGGTTATTTGTGGGGATGTAGGCTTCGGTAAGACTGAAGTAGCGTTACGTGCATCTTTTAAGGTTGTGATGGATAACAAGCAGGTTGCCATCCTTGTTCCCACAACCATCTTGGCCCAACAGCATTACAAAAACCTCCACGAGCGTTTCAAAGACTATCCGGTAAACATAGATATGTTGAGTCGTTTCAGATCTAAAGAGGAACAAAAACACATCATAGAGGATGTAAGGCGCGGTAAGATTGATATTGTTGTAGGGACCCACAGGATTCTCCAAAAAGACCTGGATTTCCACGATCTAGGCCTTCTTATTGTCGATGAAGAGCATCGTTTCGGTGTGAAACACAAGGAAAAACTCAAGAATATAAAGAAAAATGTCGATGTCCTCAGCCTGAGCGCAACACCGATTCCGCGAACACTTCACATGGCTTTATCCGGAATTAAGGACCTGAGTATTATTAACACTCCACCCCTTGACAGGCTGGCAATAAAAACCTATGTCGTAAAATTCAACGATGAACTTATCAAGAAGGGAATCCTTAATGAACTCCAAAGGGGCGGACAGGTGTTTTTTGTTCATAATTACATTCATAATATTGGTGTAGTGCAAGACCATTTAATGAAACTACTAGGTGGTGCGCGAATAGCTGTAGCCCATGGAAGAATGGAGGGCAAACAACTGGAGAAAATAATGCTTGATTTCATTGACAAAAAATATGACATCCTCCTCTCCACCAATATTGTTGAATCAGGGCTGGATATATCAAACGTCAACACGATCTTTATCAACAACGCCCATCGCATGGGGTTAGCCGATCTCTACCAACTCCGTGGGAGGGTTGGACGAAGCACAAAGCAGGCATATGCCTACCTCCTTGTCCCAAAAGAAGAGGTTCTCACAAAAGATTCAACATTACGCCTGAAGATCATTGAAGAGCTCACAGAACTTGGGTCAGGCTTCCACATAGCAAATTACGACTTAGAAATACGGGGTGCAGGAAACCTTCTGGGGAAAGAACAGTCAGGAAATGTAAACTTGATCGGATTCGAACTTTACTGCAACATGCTGGAGGATGCAGTCAAACAGATGAAGAATGAAGCAGTTCCAGTAGAGGGCGAGATTGTGACAGAGATGAATTTGCCCATAGATGCCTATATCCCTGATTCATACATTGAAGATTCCACTCAAAAACTTCTCACTTACAAGAGGCTTTCAAAGGTGCGGGAAGAATCGGATCTTAAGGATATAGAAGCCGAACTGAAGGATCGTTTTGGAGACATTCCACGGCCACTTTCGAACCTCCTCAAAATCATCTCACTGAAATGCTTTCTATCCAGGGTAAAGATTAAAAAGATTGAATACGCTGACAAGCACATTATCCTCCATGTAACCGACAAAACACCTGTTGATATGAAACGGCTTCTGCTACTGGTAAAGCAAAAAGGAAAAATTAAGCTTCTCCCTGATAACAGAATCATTATATACGCCGATACAAAGGCAGCCGAACTTCTTGAATTCACAAAAAATGTATTGATGGAACTTGTGACCGTGTGATATAACTCCTGAGATAAACTTTCAGTTATGAGAAGTTAGTATTTTTTCTTATCAATGTTTCTCATTTTGTCACGTACAACTCATATCTGAATACATATCAAAAAACAATGAGGTGATTGAATGAAAAAGTATTTAGTATGCCTGCTTATGGCATTGCTTGTAGTTTCATGTGCGAAGAAAGATAATGGCAAGATACTGGCCACCATAGACGATGATAAGATAACCTTGCAGGAGTTTAATAAAGAACTCGACAAAATACCCATGAACATGAAAATGCTTGTAGCTTCAGAGAGCGGGAAAAAGAACTATCTTGATCGGCTGGTTGTCAAAAAACTTCTTCTCAAGGAAGCATCGAAGGCAAAAATAGAAAGTGAAAAAGAGTTTCAGGACCGTGTTAACGATATCAGGGAACAACTGCTTATAGAGGCCCTCCTGAAGAAGAAGATTTCTGCGGATACACAGATGTCTGAGGATGACCTCAAAAAGTATTATGAAGAGCACAAGGAAGATTTCAAGAAAGACCGTGAGATCAATACACGACATATCCTCCTAAAGACTGAAGAAGAAGCAAAGCAGGTTCAGGCGAAACTGCAAAAAGGAGAGGACTTTGTTGAACTCGCAAAAAAATATTCTATCGATCCTAATGTGAGACAGTCAGGAGGAGAGATTGGTTTTCAGCCAAAAGGTTCGCTAATCCCTGAATTTGAAAATGCTGCCTATAAATTAAACAAGGTGGGCCAGGTCAGTGGTATCGTAAAGACACAATTCGGTTATCATATTATAAGGTTAGAAGGCGTTAAACCACCTAGCTACGTGCCGCTGGACGAGGTAAAGGAGTTTATAAAACAGAAGAACTCACAGGAAAAACAAAAAGAAGTGCTCGAGAAGTATATCGAGGAACTCAAGAAAAACGCAAAGATAACAATCAATGAAGCGCTCTTGAAAGATGAGAAGTCTGAGCAGCCTGTTAAGGCTGAATCTCCAGACAAAGCCTCGTCACCTCAAAAAGTAGGAACACCACAGAAACAGGAGGCGCCTTCAAAACAGCCAGAAGCTGAACCGTCGAAATCAAGCGTAAAGGAAGAACCACAGCCCAAAAAATAAGATATGAAAATCATAACCTGTATTGTCATTGTTATCATTTCATTTATTTTTCCTGTTCTCTGTGCAGGGGAGGTAATGGACAGAATCATTGCAATCGTTAATGATGACATCATCACCCTTAAGGAAGCTGAAAAACATGTCCAGGTTGAAAAAGAAGGCAGGTTTGTCTCAATTAATGAATACATGACGAATTTAAGACTTAAAGAGAAGATCGATCTACTCATCGATGATGTCCTCATACGGCAAGAGGCGAAAAGAATGAAGATCGACGTTGAGGAAAAGGAAGTTGAGGGGATTATTGAAAATATAAAAAAACAATACCTTATAGACGACACAGAATTAATGCAAAAATTAAAGGATGATAACATCAGTCTCGATGACTTTAAAGTAGGTCTTAAGAACAATGTGCTCAGAAGCAGGCTGCTGAATCGCGTTATTTCTCCGGAGGTAAATGTAACTGAACAGGACCTCAGACAATACTACGACAAGCATAAAGAAGAGTTTATAGATGAAGAATACAGATTACAGCAAATCTTTGTATCTGGACAGCGAGAAGATGCTCAGAAACGCATCATAGAAGCATACAAACTTCTCCAGGAAGGAAAACCTTTCGAGGTTGTTGTCAAGGATTTCTCAGATGATAAGAAAAGTTCTGCAACGGATGGGGATATAGGTTTTGTTAAAAAAATTGACTTGATTCCCCAATTACGCGATGTTGCTGGTATGCTTTCGCCTGGTGTATACAGTTCGATAATCACAACACCCTATGGTTTTCACATTTTGAAGCTTGTGGAAAAGAAAAGGGGTGAAACGATGACCTTTGAAATGGCGAAAGAGGCCATCAATGAAAAGATTATTCAGGAAGAATCCGAAAAGCGTTACAATGACTATATCGTTAAACTGAGAAAAGGATCATATATCGAGGTCAAGATCTGAACAGGATCGCAATTACCATGGGTGACCCTGCCGGCATCGGTGGGGAAATTATTCTGAAAGCGCTTCACCAACTGTCCCGAAAAAGCATCCCTCTCATTATTGGCGATTACTCTGTTATTAATGACCATCTCCGAACCATCAAGACCATGAGCAAAAGACCCCACTTCAAAGGGTTCATGGAAGGAGGAAAAGGGGATGTAGAATTTATTGACATTGGTTGTATCAGGGGCCTTCGCTTTGGAGCTATTGATGGGTTATACGGACAGGCTTCCTATGCTTACCTCATTGAGGCTCTTAAACTTGTTTTTCTTGGAGATGTTTCTGCCATTGTAACATGCCCCATTAGCAAAGCCTCTTTTCACAAGGGAGGGATAAGTTTTCCAGGGCATACAGAAATTCTGGCACATTTTGGCGGAGTGACAGACTATATTATGATGATGGCTAATAAAATCATGAGAGTCTCTCTCGTAACGATCCACATTCCACTTAAGCATGTCCCGGAAGAAATTACTATAGAGCGTGTTTTTAAGTGTATTGCCCTTACCCATCACTCTCTCAGAACCTATTGGGGTATTGGTAATCCATCGATCAAAGTGTGTGGCTTAAACCCCCATGCAGGTGAACACGGTATAATGGGAAACGAGGAAAATGCCATATCAGAAGCAATCAACAGAGCTAAATCGATAGGTATGGAAGTCGGAGGGCCATACCCAGCTGATACATTGTTTCACTCCCCGGACTGCCATGCATATATTGCCATGTATCATGATCAGGGCCTCATACCCGTGAAAACAGTAGACTTCAGAGGAACTGTCAATATCACCCTTGGACTCCCTTTTATCAGGACATCTCCAGGCCACGGAACAGGATTTGATATTGCAGGAAAAGGGATTGCCGATCCGTCAGGGCTCGTTGAAGCCTACCGTACTGCTGAAGAAATGTGCATAAAAACTTCTTGACAAAAAGGCGTTCATAAAGTACAAGTGTATCATACCTGTTTTTGGATACTGTATACAATGGGTTAAGCGTCACCAAGGCATCGGCAAAAGAGAGGGGGGTTCAAGATTAAAAAACATTAAGGGGGTATGTTATGGGTATTAAGAGAGCTTTGGTACTATCTGTTGTAGTTACACTTTTTTTTGGCTTTGGTCTTATCCTGCCGCAAACCTCACATAGCCAAGCAACAATCACGCTAAAATATGCGAATTTTCCACCTGCCACTACGTTCCCGTGCATTCAGATGGAGCGCTGGGCTAAAGAGGTGGAAAAAAGGACAGCCGGGAAAGTAAAGATTCAGACCTTTCCCGGAGGCACTCTTCTTCCTGCAAAAAATATCTTCGATGGGGTAATAGCAGGTACTGCGGATATTGGCAACTTTGCCATGAGCTACCAGCCTGGTAGGTTTCCTATTTCAGAAGCCATCGATCTTCCTGTAGGATTTACCACCGCGAAAGCAGCAAGTATGGCCCTGTACGACCTGATAGAAAAATACAATCCGAAAGAATTTGAAAAAGTGAAAATGATTACGCTCTTTACCTGCCCGCCGGCCGACTTTATGACGAAAACAGCGGTAAGGTCCTTAAAAGACCTGAAAGGAATGGAGCTTCGTACATCCGGGACAGGTACTGAAGTACTAAAGCGTATCGGCGCAACGCCTGTAGGAATGCCTCAATCAGAGGCACCAGAAGCAATACAGAAAGGCATTGTGAAAGGAAACGTGTCTTCCATGGAAATCCTCAAAGACTTTAACTTTGCAGCATACCTGCCTTTTGCAACAGAGGCGAATCTCTTTGTGGTTTCCTTTGCAGTTGTCATGAATAAGGATAAGTGGAATTCCCTGCCTGCAGACGTGAAGAAGGTGATCGACGACATGAGGCGTGAACAGGCAGAATGGACAGGCAAATACGTGGATGATCACGTACAAGAATCTCTTCAGTGGTCAAAGGAAAAATACAACCATCAGCTCATAAAATTGTCTAAAACAGATATGGACGATATCGCAAAGCTCACCAGGCCGATGATCGATGAATACATCAAGAAGGTAAACGGCCTGGGTCTTCCTGGCGACCAGATCGTCAAGGATGTATACTCTTTAAGAGCGAAATACGAAAAACAATATACAAAGTAAGTATAGGACATGATGCAAAGAGGTGTCTTTATGTATACCCATAGATACCTCTTTGCTGACCTGTTTTTCATGTTATTAGACAAATATGCTACATTTTGTGTGACACAAATGGAGGTATGAGGACATGGAAAACAACCAGAAGAAACCGAGACGAGTATTCACTCCCCAGCAGAAATTTG
>Ga0116182_1002666_pt1 | contig 17308 bp, 13 predicted proteins | sample AD_UKC077_MetaG_FD_89805 | JGI IMG/M metagenome (GOLD analysis project Ga0116182, IMG submission 89805) | Active sludge microbial communities of municipal wastewater-treating anaerobic digesters from USA - AD_UKC077_MetaG | ecosystem: Engineered > Bioreactor > Anaerobic > Digestate | place: USA...
CCTCTCCATTTTCCCACTTTTTTCGGTTCACACTTTAATCTTGACAGAAATTATTATAAAAAAATGAATGCAAAATAGGAGAATGTTTATGATAGAAGTGTTAATAGACAAATGTGTCGGTTGTGGTTCCTGTTTAAGTGCATGTGCGTATGATGCTATAAAAATTGAAGACCAGATTGCCAATATAGACCCGGATAAATGTGTTTTATGCGGCGCTTGTGTTTCTGCTTGTCCTTTTGAAGCAATCTTGCTTAGAAAAGCAAAGGCCGAAGCAATTGATAAAAGTGAATTCAACGGCGTATGGGTTTTTGCGGAACAGCGCGATAGCATCATTGCCCCAGTGGTTTTTGAACTTTTGGGCAAAGGAAGGGAACTTGCTGATGAACTTGGTTCTGAGCTTTCGGCAGTAGTTTTGGGACATCAAATTGAATCGCTTTCTTCTGATTTGATAGCTTTTGGAGCCGATCAGGTTATAGAAGTTGATGATCCTACTTTAAAGCATTTTCGGGATGAGTTTTATGCTAAAGCGTTAACGGAGCTTGCCTTTAAGTATAAACCTTCGATTATATTGGCAGGGGCAACTGTTACCGGCAGAAGTTTTATACCCCGCGTTGCCATTAATTTACATACAGGTTTAACTGCCGATTGCACAGGTCTTTCCATAGATCAGGAAACGGGAGATTTATTACAAACTCGTCCTGCTTTCGGTGGAAATATTATGGCGACGATTAAAACAGCAAATCATCGTCCCCAAATGGCTACGGTGCGTCATAAAGTTATGAATCCCATATCAAGAGACGATTCTCGCAATGGAATAGTGATTCAAGAGCAGGTAAATTTTGATTTAGTAGAAGAAAGAACTTCCTGGCTTAGTTTTGAAAAAGAGAAATCAAATCTGATCAATATCACGGAAGCAAATATTATTGTTTCCGGAGGCAGGGGCTTGAAAGAGGCAAAAAATTTGGCTCTGATTGAAGAATTAGCAGATGCCTTGGGAGGAGCTGTTGGAGCTTCAAGAGCAGCAGTGGATGCAGAATGGATTGCCTATTCCCATCAAGTAGGGCAAACGGGAAAAACAGTTAAACCATTAATTTATATAGCAGTTGGAATTAGTGGTGCAATCCAACATCTGGCAGGAATGTCCAGTTCGGATTATATTATTGCAATAAACAAAGACCCTGACGCACCAATTTTCAAAGTAGCGGATTTAGGTATAGTTGGTGATCTATTTGAAATTGTGCCCAAACTAACTAAAAGGATAAAAGAATTACGAGTATGACTATCAGACCTGCGATCAGCGTTATAAATCCTGATCGAGTGGAAAATGGAATTACTATACATCTTGAGGGAGCTTCTTTTGCTGATTTGGAAATAAACAAGGATTTTCCCGATGCGATTGCTTATATTCCACTTATCAATTCCCATGACCATTTGATCGGAAATTGGGTTCCCAGAGCAGGAGACCATCGTCCCTATCCAAATTCGCATATTTGGGTAGAAGATATGAAGGATTCCTTTGCTTTTCAGGAAAGGGACTTATTTTGGCATAACGATGGAAACTTTAATTTGGAAGACCCCGATGCGCTAATTTTAGCTCTTTTGGGAGCTTACAAAAATTTATTTAGTGGATGCAGCGTAGTTCAAGACCATTCTCCCAATCAGAAGGATGCTTTTTATAAAGCGATGCCGATTATTGTGCCCCAAAATTTCCGACAGTGTCATTCTCTTACCCTTGGTAACTGGTGGGGAGGTGAAGATCCTCAAAAGGAAATGCAGCTTACTCAGGGTAAAATTCCTTTCCTAATTCACTTGGGAGAAGGAAAAGACGATATTACGAAAGCCGAATTTTCGCAATTAAAAAAACTCGGATTATTGCAAAATAATACTTTAATTATACATGGCATTGCCTTAAGCGAAACAGAAATAAGTGAAATTGCCCAAGCGAATGCCTCGATTTGTTGGTGTCCTTCCTCCAATTTATATTTAATTGGAGAGACCTTAAATATCAAATCCGTGCTTGCTAATAAGGCAAATGTATGTATTGGAACTGATTCCACAATGTCCGGAAGCATAAATCTGATAGCGGAATTTTTAACGATTCGGGAACATTTTCCTTTTGTAACTGCTCAAGATATTTATCGAATGACAACGGAAAATGCAGCGAGAGCACTTTTTTTGCCTAAGGATTTTGCTTGTTTGAATCCTGATGGATGCCGCAATTTATTGTTAACTGACAAAGTAGAACGCGATCCCTTTGAAAATCTTTATACTTTGGAAGCGGCAACTATACAGCTTTTACTTGTGGATGGAATTCCACGCTTTGGGGACAGTGAATGGCTGGAAATGCTTAATTTGGATGATGATAAATACAGCACTTTCCGCACTGGTAACAAGGAAAAATTTGTGATCGGCGACCCAATGGACCTAAATGATCAGATTGATGAGGTTTTAGGATATCATAAGGACTTCCCTTATTTGCCATTTTAGTTATAGAGATTAGAAGAACTCAGAAAGAAAAAATGGAAAAACATTTGAATGTGACGGAAATTTTTTATTCTTTACAGGGAGAATCAACTTTCAGCGGTTATCCCTGTATTTTTATTCGTTTGTCGGAATGTAACTTACATTGTTCTTATTGTGATACTCAATATGCTTTCGGCAAAGGAAAATCTATGGCAATCAGTTCCATTTTGGATGAAATTAAGAATTTTCCTTGTTCTCTTGTAGAAATCACAGGTGGAGAACCACTTTTTCAAGAAGACATAGATGCTTTGTTTGAAGCATTGCAGCAAGCCAAATACGATATTTTACTGGAAACTAATGGATCGCTTTCTTTAGCGAAAGTTCCAAGTTTTGTGCAAAAAATTGTGGATGTTAAAACACCAGGCAGCGGAACGGGAAATAGCTTTTTAGCGGAAAATTTAGCTTATCTAAATGAGAGGGATGAATTGAAGTTTGTGCTTACAGATAGGCAGGATTATCAGTTTGCCCTTTCCTTTTTGGAGCAAAACAAACCACCAATTAACATCATTCATTTTTCTCCCGTTACAGAGCTTTTAGATGCCAAAGAACTTGCCAAATGGATGCTACAAGACGGTGTAAAAGCAAAATTAACTTTACAGCTGCATAAAATTATTGGATTAAAGTAGGTTTACTTTTTTATCAGAATCGGTATTCTTGTAGCTACAACATACTTATGCGGAACGAGATAACTTTTATCTGTGTCCGTGTCTTTCCTGAGCGATTAGACACTTTAAACTAAATGCCTTTTTTTACTCCCAATCACTTATTGCAAGGAAGATTGCGTAACAACTCTCTCACAATTCCGTAACACTGCCGTAGTCCCATTAGAGCATCGTTACGGAAGTGTTACTGTGTTATCAGATGAGCTTGCAGGTGCGAATTAGGAGTAGATGGATAAATTTCGTAGTTCTGAGGGAAAAAGGGGTAGGTAACGAATGTAGAGCTGGAACGAAATCTATATTTATCCACCGCTGATGAGGTGAATAACTTTCAGGTCTGCATTTTCAGGAATGAAGGTGATTTGCCAGTTTTCTCTTTTGATAAGTTCGCCGTTCATTTTAACAACCAACATCTTAAAAGTGTAATTCATTAATTTTAGGGCATCGGAAACAACTAAACCTTCTTGCCAAGGTAATTTATTGCCATTAACCCAAAAAATCGGCTTATCTGCCATAATCTATATTCCTTTATGCTGTGCCAAAAGTTCCAAAGCCAAATTTGCCTGCAGGTTAGCAACGACGGCAACGCGAGTGGCAATCGGGCAAATTCCTGCTTGTAATTCACTGGTTAAATCGCCAACAATATGCAATAAACCATAATGTTCGGTATGAATAGTTTCATTTTTTCCGTAACCGGCAATTCCGGAAGCGATTATAATATGCCTATCAGGATAATATTTTGCCCAGCAGGAAATTAGCATTTCTTTTTGTTCTGCTTCATCCAATGCTTCCAAAAGCAGGTCTGCACCCTCAAAAATGTCACAAAAGTTAGCAGGCGTAACTTTAACGGGGTGCAAAACAAGTTCAATGAAAGGATTGAAGGTGCAAATATTTTCCGCTATGGCATCCACTTTTCTTTTCCCGATTTGCGCCAATGTATATTGCTGGCGGTTTATGTTTTCCGCCGTAACAATGTCATAATCGGCAATTATTAAAGTTCCAATTCCCGCTCTTGCCAAAGAGATGGCAATATTGGAACCTAATCCTCCCGCTCCGGCAATACCAATTGTGGCTTTTTGCCAGATAGGAAAAGCAGAGGGATCACGCTTGGAAAAATATTCTTCCCTGGAAATCAATGCTTTATCTCCAATTTGATATTGCCTTCAGGGTCAATGTCTTTCAGATTGTTTACAAAGGATATCACTATATCCTGCAACAATTTCTGCACAAAGGGAACAATGATGACTTCCTTATCTGCCACCCAAAGTTTAAGTCCTGTATCATTATCCAAAACGCAATTGCTTCTTTTTGCTCTGCCCTGAACAATATCTCCTGCCATTGTGTAACAGTCCTTTCCACAGGATGAACAACATTGAGGATCAGATAAAGGCAGAATGGCAAAGCATTTTTCCTTAACCAGAGCTATCATTTTTGCCAAATCTTGAGGCAAACATAAGCACGGAATACCTTTATAGCTATCTATTTCACACGCTATCTTGCCCGAAATGCAAATACAAGTGTCATCCACCAGTTCATTCAACTGCTCAATATTTTCCGCACAAACTATTTTGGGAACAGGTGCATCTTTCAGACCTTCAATAATAAGATAATCAGCTTTCAGAAAAGAAACCATTTCTTTCAAAGTTAGCGATTCCGGAAATAATAGGGCACTATCATATAATCCCTTGGCAAATACAGCTTTACTTCCTGCCTGAGTATGTAAATTAGTATTTTTACCGATAGTATCGCAGTGATATTTTTCACTATGGATATCCTTGATAGAGCATACATTATATCCATCTTTTGTCAATTCTCCGATTAAGTTTGTAGCAACGGTTGTTTTACCAGTTAGATGATAACCAATAATTCCTAATGCTTTCATAATGAAGACCTTACTAACATTAATTGGCAAAAAGCGCTAATTCCTTCTCCCTTGCCACTGATGCCAAGTCCTTCTTCAGTAGTAGCTTTCACAGATATTTGTTGTAATTCGCATACCAAATCCTCAGCGATATTTTTTCGCATTTCATTGATAAACGGTTTTAATTGGGGTTTTTGACAGCATATAACTGTATCCAGGTTGTTCAATTGCCAACCCTTTTCTGTAATAGTTTTATAAGTTTTCCGTAGTAATAGACGGGAGTTTATATCCTTGTAAGCCAGATCTTTATCAGGAAATTGTGCCCCGATATCCCCTAAAGCCAAGGCACCTAACAGAGCATCAATTATGCAATGGATTAAAACATCGGCATCTGAATGACCCAAAAGCCCTTTGGAATAAGGAATTTTCACGCCTCCCAAAATAAGGTCTCTGCCCTCAATCAGTCGATGAACATCATATCCAAAACCGCAACGATACATTGGTTTAATCCACTGTTATACTTTTAGATACATTTTTGGGAACATCAGGATGGACACCATGATCGCGAACTTCCAATTTATCTAATTTTTTCATTTTACGCACACTCATTTTCAGCGCTAAAAGTTGCAGGACAATAGATGCCGAAAAACAAGTTAGCAAACAGGAACCAGTTTTAGGTAACATAATATAAGAATAGGCATAATAGCCATTTTCATTGGGAGGCGATGAAACATTTTTCTTAAGCTGTTCATTGTCTTCAGCAATTACAAAAGTATTGGCTCCCCGTATTTTATGCGTATTGATCTGAGAAATGGTGAGGTTTACATCGCGTGCATCTGGTCCTGTAATGTAAACTAAGGGATAATTGCGATAGAGGGATTCAAAGAAATCTTTATTGTGCACTAATTGATTAAAGATTTTAGTCCCCTGAGGGTTCAGATTGAAGGGTTGATTGTGCGTAAATATATAATCCGCCAATGCTTTATAAATCTCTTTAATTTCTTTGTGAGGAATACCTTCCTGTTCACATAGCGATTCTATCTCATCGATATACTCGCTGAGAAAGTGCATAAATGAACGCAAGTGTTTAACTCCAAAAACAGTATTTCTGCCCAAAATGGTGTTGGGTCCGTGTTTAAATTCCGATGCCTCTCTACCTTCTGCATGAGTTAAAACCGTTTCTCTAATTTTTAATGCACCTTCCATAGCCACTCCACTGATTTTGGTGGCTAAAATATGAATGGAAGGTTCCATATATAATTTCCCAGCCATAATATCCAATTCGCCGCTGACATTATCCAAGGTTTCTTTCAGTAAGGATGGAATTTTGAATAGAGAAGTATAATATTCATCAATCTCTTTCTGGCATTTTTCCCTATCTTCCTTATTTAAATCTGTATCCAACTCATCTAGTTTCATTTGCGCTGTCCGAATGGCAAGATAATAGAAAAGCGTAATTTGATTCATAAAACTTTTTGTGGCAGGGACGGCAATTTCCGGTCCACATAAAATGGGTATCGCCACATCGCTTTTTTCCTGACCTAAAGTAGAATTCATATTATTCACCAAAACCACTTTACGCACATTCAAATCCTTGGCATCTATGTCATTGAAAATATCTATCAGATCTTTTGTCTCACCGGATTGAGAAACGCCGATGATGAGATCATTGTCTTTTATACAATTTGAATATTCACCTCTAAAATCCCCGGGTAAAATGGGAATTATTTCCAATCCGGCGATAGAATTGAAAAAGAGGGCAGCAATTTTGGTAGCGTGAAAGCTCGTTCCGCAGGCAATTGAATAAGCATTGCGATTATTTTGAATGGTGTTTTTCATCAATAATAAGAAATTATCCACGCTTTCATTAAAATCCTTCACATTCATTTTTTCCGCTAAAGCATCCAATGTTTTAGCCAGCGAAATCTTTTTCAGGTCATATCCGTCGTTTGCCATTTCCAGAAAGAGGTTTTTCTCTATGGAAAAGAAATACTTTTTATCAAAATCCTCTTTTACAGCAACATCAAAAAATTCCTGATAAGTGCTCCGAACCTGAGAGAAGAAATTGGTAAAAATGTCCGAATTGAGCAATTCGTTAAATATTTCGCGTCTTTCCAAAGGAGTATGTGCATTTACAAAATTTTGCATCTTGCTAAAAATATAATCTTTTACACCCGCTCCTTCCATTAATGCTAACATTCTTTTTCCAGTGTTCGAACCCCCTTGAAAAAGCTTAATTAGCTTTCCAGTAGATTCACTTTGAGCATATATTTCCTGCTCCATAAAATATTCATACTCTGGTAAAAGTTCTACATCCTCGGCACGCAATTTGGAATAAACAGGATGCGCAGGAATTTTATCTCCTGTCTGCCAAACTTCATCCGGCTGATTTAAATGCTTAAATTTCAAATTCTTTTGGGCATATACCTGATATGTATCTGCCGTATATTCAATAAATTCACCTTCCCGCAAATTAACCAATTGCTTGGTAAAACGAAGCACTGCAGTAAGATCGGAAGAAGCAAGCGAAAATGGCATATCTTCCAAAGTGCCGATTCCAAAATATAAACTGCTGCCTGCTTTAATAGCCCATGAGGTCTCTGTATCCGGATCTACAATTACTGCAGCATAACTTCCTACTAACTTATTTGCAGCTTGAATAATTGCTTGCCTCATACAATTTTTACGCTCTTCCGGGGCTTTTGGATTTCCAGTTTTATCCATTTCGATATCGAAATAATGTTCAATTATATGAACTAACATCTCTCCATCATTATCACTTTGTACAAAATGACCTTGATTAAGCAAGAATGACTTTAATTCTCCCGTATTAGTGATATTGCCATTATGTGCACCATAAATATGACGCTTGCAATTAACTTCGTGAGGCTGAGCATTAATCTTATCTACAAAACCGAATGTTGCCCAGCGTACTTGCCCACAGAATATTTTTCCACTCTGTTTTTCGATTCCTAAGGTCTTAACTAAAGTGCTGGGAGCCCCTACATCCTTTAAAAGGGTTATTTCTGTCGTGTCTCCCTGAAATGCTGCCCCTGTGCTATCATAACCTCTATATTCTAATGATTTTAAAAGCTTGGAAGCGTAAACCCCCATATTCAATGAAACCTTGGGTAGTGCTAAACCTAAAACACCACAACCAAAACCAAAAACAGGAATCGGAATACGCAATTCCCATTTCCTAATAATAGATAATAATCGCTTTAGCAAAGAATGCAAAAAAAACCACATCGTTATGTCCTCTATATTTTATTTTTCTCTATTAGCTGCTTAGCAAAAAAAAGATCTGCTTCATCAGTAATTTTGATATTAAAATCGTCACTCCAAAGAACACGAATTCTCTCTCCCAAATTTTGAATCAGAGAAGCATCATCGGTAGAATAAAAATTATTCCTATATGCCGCAATATATGCTTCCATAATAAGTGCATACTCAAAAACTTGAGGAGTGAATACATTTACTAACTGGTTCCGATTCATAGTTCTAACTGCATAATTATCTTCTATTTGCATAACTGTATGTTTTAGCTTGCTTGCTGGAACAACTGCTTTATCAACAGTTACTGCAGCAAAAAGAAGTTCGATCAATTCCAAAGTAACAAAAGGCCTAACTCCATCATGTATAGCAACATATTCAGTTCCTTCAGGGCAAGCCTTAAGAGCCGAAAAAACAGAATCTTGACGTTCTGCTCCTCCTGGGATGATTTTATAGGGCTTGGTAAATCCTTCAAACCATTGTTCAATAAGGGCTTCCGTTTTGGTAATATCTTCTTCAGGAACAGTAACTATTATATTATCAATCAATTCCGAAGCCATAAAAGGTTCCATACTTCTTATCAAAATAGGAATTCCTACCAGCTCTCGAAATTGCTTTTTACTGCTACCCGGGAGGCGTTTACCACTTCCAGCCGCAGTTATAATTGCGGTTGTATTTTTCAGGAAGTCCATATATAAAAAACACCTCTACTTTCTCTTTTAACGGTAATTTTTTTCTCCAAACACAATTGCCGCAGCACTTTACTTATTTCGTTAATATGAATATCTAACATTGCGGAAAGATCTTCGGCAGTGGATGGTCGCCTTACAAGTGTACTATGCAGCATTTCAAGTAGTTCTGTATCCAATTGACTTTCAGTAGTTTTATATTTTACTTTGGCAATAATCTCTACTGGTACAGAGGTCTTTTCTTTAAACTGAGCTTTAATCTGCTTGAGGTTATGTAATGGTATAGGATTAACCCAATCCTCTGCTCCTGGACGATCCAAACAATTTAGCTGCACCAAATTTGGTTTAATTCTATTTATTGCTTTGGCAAGTGCTTCGATTTCTTCTTCTGTATCATTAATTCCTTTAATCAGAAAAACCTCCAGCCAAATAGTACCCTTATATTCGTTTCTGAATTGAACTAAACCCTCTATCAAATCCTGTACTTTTAGTTCGGGACAGGGACGATTGATTTTTTCAAAACCTTCTTGCGTAGCAGAATCAAGCGAAGGCAAAACAATATCACAGGGTAAAATTTCTTGGCGAACTTCCTTATCGTTAAAAAGGACTCCATTGGTTAGAAGTGCTAATTTATAACTTGGATATCTAGCTTTTATATAGTTTACTATTTCTCCGATGGAACTATTTAAAGTTGGTTCTCCAGCTCCTGAAAATGTAATATAATCCAGATGTGGTGCAGTTGCCATAAAATTATCAAGTTCATCTAATATCTCCCTAACTTCGAAATATGATTCACGCTTGGTTACTTGATGTGTAGTTTTCTGCACTTCACAATAAACGCAATTTAAAGGACAGTATTTATATGGGACAAGGTCTATGCCCAAAGAAATACCTAAGCGACGGGACATTACAGGTCCGAAAAGGTGTTTATACTTAATCATCTTAAAATGTGGTTCCAAATTGTAAATGCGGTTCCCAACCGCCATCATTAATGTTATAGGCATAATCAAAGCCAATTAAACCAAAAGGACTGCGAATTCTGATTCCGAGACCAGTACCTTTTTTAAAATTCAGAAAATTGAAATCGCGCATTTTATTATAACTGTTACCTGCATCAAAAAAGGCCACAGCAATAATTTGATCGCTACCTAAAGGATAACCTAATTCAGTAGAAAAAATTATAGCTCTTGTTCCTCCTCCAGAGGGTCCTATAGAGCTATCTGGAAACCCACGAATTCCATCTGCACCGGTTCCGCCCAAGTAAAATTTCTCATCAGGAGGAGCATCTTTTGATCTACCATAAGCAGTTACATAACCAAAACGCCATTTTGTTCGTAAAATAAGCTTTTCCCAGGTATCCATATACCAGTTCACTTGAGCGATCTGCTTAAAATAATCGAAATCACCACCAAACATTCCACCTGCTATTTCACTAAAAATCACAAATTGACTGCCTTTTGTTGGGAAAAATACATTATCACGAGTATCTCTACTAATAGTTAAACTGGTAGCACTGGTATATCTCCAGCTGAGTTTATTCAATTCTATTAAATTGGCATTGGATGAAGAATCTGCCATAATGGCATCCATATTTGTAATCCTGTATTTCTTGGAATATAGAGAATAGCCAATAACCGCTCGGGTTTTATCAATCCAGGGAACAGTTTGACCAACCCTTAAACCTGCACCTCGAGTAAAAATCTCGTAGTGGAAAGAGCTCCAGGTCTTTTTCGTGTAGTATATATTAGTTCCCAGAAGGATGTCTGTATCCATCAGATTAGGATTAGTAAAGGCAAATTCAAAGGTTTGGGTGTTACCTCCAAATTCCCAAGTTAAATTAGTTGACCAGTTATTGCCAAATAGGTTGTTCTGAGCCACGGAAAGCTGACCTACAAATTTATCTTGTGAATTATAACCGACTCCCCCATTTGCTGTTCCGCTGGCACGATCCATAACATCAAATTGGAGGTCTATATCCCCTTCACTGTTAATAGGCGTATAATCCAACCTAATATCTTGCTCAAAAAAGCCAAGATTATAAATGTTCTGCTGAGTGCGTATTACTTTATTTTGACGGAAATAATCGCCAGGAGAAACTTCCAACTGTCTACGAATAACTTTGTCCTTGTTTCTTCTATTTCCGGTAATATGTATCTGGCGAATTCTGGCACGGTTGTTTTCATTTATCTTTATATTTACAATTAGCTGATCTCCTTCTTTAACATATTCTGGCACAATAGAAGCATAGATAAAACCCTCATCAAAGTATTTGCCATAAATAATGCGCATTTCATTATCAAAGATTTCCTGATCAAAGGGCTCTCCAATTTTCATTGTAAATGCCTCTTTCAGCTCTTCTATGGGGAAAAATTCATTTCCTTCAATGTTGATCCCCCCAAAATTATATTTAGTACCTTCATATATATTGATTACAATTTCAATGGCTTTATCATTTAGTGGTTGAATTTCATAGGGACCGATTACTACATCGATAAAACCATTTTTCTTATAGAATGCAGTTAAGGTTTGTAAATCAGCATCAAATTTTTCTTGCTCTAACCGTCCCGATCGCAAAAAGCTGGAAGTTTTGGTTTTCATTTTTTTCTGCAGGGTTTTTCCGTCAAAATAGTTATTTCCCACAAAGGTGATTTGTTTGATGGATACCCTTTTCCCTTCATCAACCTGAACTTTTAAGCCGATTTTATTTTTTGCTCCATGAGATTCAAAAATCTGGATCTCGGCATTACTAAAGCCCTTGGAGGCATATTCATTTTTCAGTGTGCGTAGTAATTGATTCTTTACTCCTTCGCTCCAATAACTACCTACCCGAACCGATACTAATTCATCAATTCGTTCCTTTTTAATAGTTTTAAATCCTATATATTCGATACTGCTAACAACTGGATTTTCTTGAACCTTTACTAATAAAGTAACTCCCGTTCGATAGGGTTCCGTCTCTATTTGAATATCGGAAAATATACCCATTCGATATAGACTGCGAATCGATTTTGCAACTGCTTCAGAATCAAGAGAATCACCAACTCTAATACTAAGAGCTGAAGTAACCAGTTCCGGATCAATATTTTCTGCTCCGATAACTTTTATTTCGTATATGGTTTCTCCTGCAGCATACAGGTTTTGGGCAAAACAGCCAAGCAGCAGAATTAATATGCTGCATAGTATAAATCTTTGCATTTTTCCTCCACTTAAGAGTTAATAGACAGCTTTGTGAACAGCGCTTTTTAGTAAAGACATTTTTTTATGTTTTTAAAACAAAAGCTGTGGCCTTGACAGGAAAGCTGTTTTTTTAAAGTAGTTTCAGTATGAAGAAATCTATTTGTCTTATTCATAAATTGCTTTATTATGTAAACTGAGGTTGTAATAATGAAATCAGCGAAAAAAATATTGATTATTCTAGGCTTAATTATGTGTTTATCTATGCTCTACGGGCAAAAAACTCAGGATTTCAAGCCCGGGAGAAAATGCAGTTTCCCCCAAACATATACAAACACAGAAATAAGCAGAGCCGATTCTGCTCACGGTTTTGATGTGCAAAAATATGAAATCACGCTTTCTATTAACGATGCTTTTCACAATGTATTTGGTAATGTTTTAGCCACGGTGCAAGCTACTGAAAACCTTTCCAGTATAGCTTATGAACTTAAAGGTTTAAATGTAACTAGCGTTAAAGTAAACGGAATTAATACAAACTATACTCATTCTTTGGGGTTGATTACTATTCCTCTTAATGTTATAGCTGGAGAGCAGTTTACAACTCAGATTTTTTATTCCGGAAATCCTGTATTATCCAATGATGCTTATCATATAGGGATGATTTTTAGCTCTAATACAGTCTTTACAATTTCCGATCCAGACGCAGCACGCTATTGGTGGCCTTGTTATGATCACCCTTGGGATAAGGCAATTGTAGATTTACATATTACTATGCGCAGTGATTGGAAAGTTGCTTCTAACGGAATAAGGACAGCAATTGTAGATAATGGAGATGGAACTTCCACAACTCATTGGAGCGGACAAAATCCAATGACTACTTATCTGGTTTGTATTACTGCAGGTCCCTATGTAGAAATAGAACAAACAGTTCCAGAACAGAATAATCTGCCAATCCAAAACTTTGTGATGCAAAATCAATATAACAATGCTCTAATAGACCTCCAAAATCTCCCTCTGATGATTTCCTGGTTTTCTGAACTTTTCGGGGATTATCCTTTTGAAAAGTATGGAAATGCTGTTGTAAGTATGAGTACATACGGAGCTATGGAACATCAAACAATGACAACTCTTGGGAATTATATCATTACAGGAACCGGATACTATGAAACAGTTATTGCTCATGAACTCGTTCATCAATGGTTTGGAAATGCTGTAAGCTTCTTAACTTTCAAAGATGTTTGGCTTTCAGAAGGTTTTGCTACTTATAGTGAATTTCTTTGGATAGATAAAACCTCAGGTTGGCAAAGTGCTTGTGATTATATGCGTAGTAGCATCCAACAATATTATCTGAACTGGGAAATTGCAGAAGGACCTCAAACAATATATAATCCCTCTTTCAATAACTATTTTTCTCCACCTTCTTATGAAAAAGCAGCTAGTGTGTTACATATGTTAAGATTAAAGCTCGGAGATGCCGATTTCTTTGCTCTATTACAGCAATATTATAATACCTATAAAAACAGTAATGCTATTACTGCCGAATTTCAGAATATAGCAGAACAAGTTAGCGGTCAAAACTTGAGCTATTTTTTCAACCAGTGGATTTACGGCTCAGGCATTCCGAACATTCAATATTCTCTTTGGCAAAATGAAATAAGTAACAACCTGGAAATATATGCCAAAACTACTTCTCCTACAGTTACTTCTTTTACGGTAGACATTCCTTTCCGGATCTCTCAAAATGGTATAAGCGATTCCTTGCTGGTAATTGCCGATCCGGATGGTTATGCTAATGATTATAATTATCCAATTATTAGCGATAATATGGAAGTTGAGGCAAATTATAATAATTGGACTTTGTTAAATGACTTAACTGAACAAATTCCTCGATTTACAGAATGCCTGCCTTCCAATGATTGTGTTATGCTCTTCTGGAATTCATTTATTTCTGAAAAGGACTATCAGTATCAGCTTTACCGCAAACTGAGTAGTGAACAAGAATGGACTTTAATATCCACAATGGATAACAACACCTTCAGTTATGCTGATACAACTGTAAGCGGCGGTTTCAACTATGATTATAGATTGCGGGTATTAGATATAAATGGCTATTTCTCTAAATTCACCGATACTATTACTATAACTCCCCAATCGTTTAGTTTCGCCAATGAGTTCTTAGTGGTAGATGAAACCAAAGATGGAAATGGCTTTACAATTAATCCTGATGATGAAATGGTTGATAGCTTTTATTCTGCAGCTTTAGGTGGATTTGCTTGCCCGATTGATAATTGGGATTGCGCAACTCAAGGTTTACCTGATCTGGCTACTTTAAGTAACTATAAACTTGTACTTTGGCATGCTGACGATTTCAGCCAAAATCTGCTGCAAGATAATCTATCTGTAATTAGTAGCTATATCGCTGGAGGTGGAAAATTAGTTCTTTCTGGGTGGAAAACAGCTTCTAATTTAACCACTGAATTCTTGGACCGTTTTGCGGGAGGAGTAACTCCTGTTTATGATGCTTCTCCTTGTTTAATTAGTGCTCATTCTGATATATATCATAATTTAACGGTTGATCCCGATAAAACCATTGTTTCCTGGAATTCAATGCTTCCCTACATTTATACTTTCAACAATGCCGCTGAACCAATTTATACTGCCAATATGATAGATGGCAGTAATGGAGCAGGACAATGTATTGCTTTCAAACACGATTTTAACGGCACTTTTGTAATGTTTGGTTTTCCTCTGTATTTTATGCAGTATCCAGAAGTAAGAATTATGTTGCATCAGCTTCTGCCAACCCTTAATCCCGCTTTACCTATTACGGATGAAACAGTGGCTATGCCTGAAGTATCTATATCTGTTATGCCCAATCCTTTTAACCCTTCCACAACCATCTCTTTTTACCTTCCGGTTAGCGGATATATAGAATGTGAACTATATAACCTGAAAGGACAGAAAGTGACAACATTAGCAAAGGAAAAAATGACTGCCGGAAAGCATAGTATCAGTTTTAACGGTTGTGATTCACAAGGACGCTACCTAGCTTCAGGTGTATATTTTCTGCGTTTGCAACATCCTAACGGTGTAATAAATAAAAAAATAACTCTCTTAAAGTAGGTACTCAAATGTTTTATTGTCCAACTCGCATCATCTTTGCCGATGATGCTATTCAAAAGGCAAAAGATAAGATAGCCGTTTTGGGAAAAAAGGCATTATTGGTTAGCGGAGAAAAAAGCGCTAAACAAAGTGGAGCACTATCTGATCTGATAACAGTTTTAAACGAACTGGAAATACACTATGTCCTTTTTGATCGCATTAAAGAAAATCCCACCCTGGATAGCGTGATGGAAGGCAAGCAAATCTTTTTACAAAATAATTGTGATTTTGTAATCGGCATCGGAGGAGGTAGCCCTATTGATGCAGCTAAAGCAATATCTTTGGCTGCCGCGAATTCTTTGAACCGCGATGAGATATATAACATTGCTGCCTTCAAGAATGTATATCCTATTATGGCTATACCACTTACTGCAGGGACAGGATCTGAGGCAACTCAATATAGCGTCCTATCCGATCCCACGCATAAGAAAAAAGCTGGCTTGGGTAGTGATTTAGCTTTTCCCGCGTTGGCTGCTATAGACCCGAAATACACTTTAACTTTAACGCCAAAAGTAACTATGCATACGGCTTTGGATGCTTTAAGTCATCTTTTAGAAGGTCTGTATAGCAATCAGCGTTCACCTCTGGTTTATCCCTTTATTTATAAAGGAATTGCCAGTATAATGAAATGCTTACCAAGGGCATTATCCGAACCAGATAATTTAGCCGCAAGGAAAGAATTGATGCAGTCTGCTCTTTACGGAGGAATAGTTATTGCTCAAGGAAGTACTACTCTTCAACATTCCATTGGTTATCCTTTAACTTCCAATTACAATATTCCACATGGTTTAGCAAACGCTATGGTTATGGAAGATATTATGGAACTATATTATCCTGCCGTTTCTAAAGAACTAAATGACTTGTTCGCATACCTTAATCTTAGTAAAGATGCATTTTATGCCTGGCTAAGAGCTCTGCCCTTTGAACGAAAAATAGAGCTAAGCGATACCTTCATAGAAGAGGCAATTCCACAAGTTATGGGTAGTAGAAATATGGCTCTGAATCCATTACCCGTTTCCGAAGAACATATAAGAATTATTTTTGAACATATTCGAAAAAGTTAAATTATTCTCAGTTAGGTGTCCTTTGTACTTTAATAACTAATGAATATATTAGAACTTTCAAGGCAAATGGGACTTATTACGGCAATTCCTAACATCAAAATTCCGTTGATACCCACATTAACCACTGTAAAATCTACAGGAAGTTTCGTCATTTGGTTGCCAGGGGGACAGTTAGGGTTCCGTTCTGTCTGTAACCAATGACTCCTAACCTGTATATAGAGAACACTTGTATGGCTTGTTATAACTTATTAAATAGTTAGTTATGCGTGATATACCTGTTCGGTTACCCAACGCAATAAATAACTGCCTTCTATTCTTCTATTCGTAAGTTATTCATAAATAAAGATATAGTATCATTATTCAGTTTTGGAACACATCTTGCGATCTATTCTTGACAATTTTACCAAAGTTTTGGAAAAGAGTTATGTGTTCATCTATTGCAAAATGCCATACGCAGAAAAAAATGAATAAATAACATAACTCGAGGAATAAATGGAAGAAAAGGAAATTAAGCTTTTAGAAAAAGCATTATCCGGCAAGCCGACAAAAGATAATTTTTACCAAGGGCTTAAATTGGCAAGTTACTATCTTGGTTGCAATCCCCATAAGGCAGAGGAAGCTACCCAAATATTATTGCAAATGGCTAATCTTATGGAAACCACTGAAGAAATTGCTTTTGCTAATAAGATAATGGGATCAGTAAATTCCGCTTTAGGTAACCATCAGGATGCGATTCCTTATTTTCAGAAAGCAGCAAATTTATTTTCTCAAATAGGCAATAATCTGCAAATGGCACAATCGCTTGCCTCTATTGCTTCTATGAATACCACTTTGGGAAACACTGCCCAGGCATTGAAGACCTTTATGGAAGTAATCCCTCTTTTTGAACAGGAAAACGACCAG
>Ga0116182_1002684_pt1 | contig 17215 bp, 12 predicted proteins | sample AD_UKC077_MetaG_FD_89805 | JGI IMG/M metagenome (GOLD analysis project Ga0116182, IMG submission 89805) | Active sludge microbial communities of municipal wastewater-treating anaerobic digesters from USA - AD_UKC077_MetaG | ecosystem: Engineered > Bioreactor > Anaerobic > Digestate | place: USA...
GCGCGCGCTTCGGCCACCTGTTTCTTGAGGGCTGCCAGAAACTCCGCGCCGGGCAATCCCTTCTCGTCCGCGCCCGCAGCATAAGCGTTTAGCAACGGTGCCACACGCGCACGCCAGGCTGCCTGTTCCTCTACGCTCAGCTCGACGATCGAGCGTTTCAGCTCTTTGACGAACGCGAGTCCTTCGGCGTCCGCCTCGTTCCAAGCCTGGCCGTGCTTCACGACCCACTCAGCCGAAACCTCCTCGATGACACGCTGCGCCTCGGGCGGCAAGGCGGCCCACTTCTCTTTGTTCATCACCACAAAAAAAGCGGTCGTATATCCGATGCAGCGCGAATCCGTCAGGCTCTGAATCACCTCACCCTGCTTCCAGCCCTTTAGCGTCTCCACCGGACAAAAGGTCGCCTCGACGACGCCTTTCTGCAGTGCTTCGTAGGTCTCGCCCTGCGGCATGCTGACCGGCGACCCGCCGAGGCTCTCCGCGATTTTCGCGCAAAAACCGGTCGCGCGGATCTTCATGCCCTTGAGGTCGGCCAGTCCGGCCACCGGTTTTTTCGTGGCCAGCACGCCGGGCCCGTGCGCGTGGACATAGAGCAGCTTGGAATCCTGCACCTCGGACGGATTGAACTGCATGGTCAGCGCATGTGCGATTCGCGTGGCACTAATCCCGTCCGGATACCCCACCGGCAGATCCAGGCCCTCCAGCAGCGGGAAACGGCCGCGCGTGTAGGCGAAGGCGCTCATGCCGAGGTCCGACACGCCGTCCACCACGCCCTGGTAGCATTGGTCGGCCTTGGTCAAAACACCGCCCGAAAACACCGTGATCTGCACCTGTCCGCCCGAACGCGCCTTGATCGCCTCGGCCCATTCGCTGGCCAAACGAGCCTGCACATGGGTCGGCGGGAAAAAGACGCTATAGGTCAGTTTCACCGGCTTCGCGGCACCGGCCTCGGTCTTGCCCTGACGGCCGCAGCCGCAGAACGCCAGAACACCGGCAAGAATAACCACACACACGGAACAGTTTGTTTTCATGCGACCTAGTGTATCCCGCTGCGCCGCCGCACACAACACGATTTTCAAGCGCGCAGACAACGGCACGCAAATCGCAAATCGACGTTGCAGCGCCTCTGCGCCTCCGATACACTGAGGCATCATGAATCCGAATTCGCGCGACAAGACCGCTCTCCTGTTCCAGCGCTATCCGTGCCTCGCCCCGCTCGCCGGCGTGCTCACCGCAGCCACGGAGGCCGTTGTCCGTTGCCATGTGCGCGACGGCTTGGTGCTGCTGTGCGGGAACGGCGGCAGCGCCGCAGACGCCGCACACATCTCCGGCGAGTGGCTGAAGGGGTTTCTGAGCCAGCGTCCGCCGCTGCCCGGGCAGGCCGCCGCGCTCGCGCGCGAGCTGGGCGACGCGCCGCTCGCCGCCAGATTGCAACGCGGCCTGCGCGCCGTGAATCTCTGCGAAGCCTCCTCGATCATCACCGCCACCGCGAACGATCTCGGCCCCGAGCTGATCTTCGCGCAGCAGGTCTTCGCGCTGGGCCGCCCCGGCGACATCCTGATCGGCCTCAGCACCAGCGGCAACGCAGAGAATGTCACGCGCGCCATGCAGACGGCGCGCGCGACGGGGCTGACCACGATCGGCTTCACCGGCGCACGGCCCGGCCGCATGGACCCCTTCTGTGACCTGCTTTTCAAGGTGCCGGAAACCGAGACCTACCGCGTGCAGGAACTCCACCTGCCGCTCTACCACGCGCTCTGCGCACTGGTTGAAGCGGCCTGCTTCGGCACGTGATCAGAAGAGCCCCAAGAATTTTTTCGGCGTGAGACGCGCAGTCCAGCCGCCGCCGGACGAGAGCTGAACGGTCAGTGACGTACCGCCCTTGACCGTGCGCACCTCATGTGTGTAGTCCGTGGCGTCGCGGTCCGCATTGATGCCGTCCGCAAAGATCTCCGCGCGGTAGGCACCCTTCAGGAAGCCCAGATCGAGTGTCAGTTCGCGCGGCTCCCAGTTGCCGATCACGGCGAGATACCAGACATCGCCCTTGCGGCGGGCCACCGCCACATACTCGTCGACCGAGCCCAGCACTCCGACCGTCTCGTCCCACACGGTGGGCACCTTGACCATGAAGTCCGTGCAGGCCTGATTGCGGATGTACTGCGTGGGCGTGTCGCACAGCATCTGCAGCGGCGCCTCGAAAAGGGTCATCAGCGCCATCTGGTGCACGCGCGTGCCCTGCGAGGTCGGCTGTGCATAGTTCGCTTTGAAGCCCTTGCGCGTCTGATTCAACATCGATCCCGGCGTGTAATCCAGCGGGCCGGCCACCATGCGCGTGAAAGCGATCATGCAGTCGTGGGCCGGGAAGTCGCTGCCATTCTCCCACTTGAGCTGCTCGAGCCCGTGCACGCCTTCGAAGTTCACGATGTTCGGGCAGGTGCGCTGCAGGCCGGTCGGCTTGTACATGCCATGATAGTCCACGATCAGCTTGTACGACGCCGCGATATTCGCCGTCTCCTCCAAAAACTTCACGACAAACTGGTCATCGCGGTCCATGAAATCGATCTTGAACCCTTTCGCGCCCATGTCGGCATACCGCTTGAACACCTCGTGCTGACGGCCGACCAGTTGCGGCCAGGAACACCAGAGAATGATGCCGACGCCGCGCGCATCGGCATAGCGGATGAGTTCGGGCACATCGACGTCCGGATGGATCTCCATGATCTTGAGGCTGACCGACCATCCCTCGTCGAAGATGACATACTCGATGCCGTTCTTTTTTGCAAAGTCGATGTAGTACTTGTAGGTCGCCGTGTTACACCCCGCGCGGAAGGGCACGCCCGAGACGTTCCAGTCGTTCCACCAGTCCCACGCGACTTTGCCCGGCTTGACCCAGCCGAATGCGTCGGCCTGCGCGCACGGCGTCGCCAGCGCATAGACGAGGTCCGACTCGATCAGCTTCACCGGCTGGTCGGCCATGATGAAGACCCGCCACGGAAACGTGCGCGTGCCCGCTGTTTCGGCCAGCCACGGCTCGCGCTCCTTGACCAGGCGCTGGCGCTGGTTGTCCTCCACCGTGCGGCTCACCGGAACCCGCGCCATCCAAGGCGAGAGGCGGGCGGCGTCCTTGCCGTCGCGGTAGAGATTCCAGCCGGGATAGTCCAGCAGGTCCGACTCGGTGACGCACACGCAGGCCCCGTCGGGGTACTGCAGCAGCAACGGCAGATAGACCAGACGTTGCTTGTCCGCCGCAACCTCGGAGACCTTCATCTTCTCGTAGATCGATTCCCAACTGTTCTGAAGCTTGTCCTGCTTGGCATCCTCCCGGTTGCCCCAGTTGTAACCGACGTAGGCGGTCAGGTCGGGCGACGGAAAGGTGAGCGCGGCCTGCTCGTCGGTCACTTTGATCGTGCCGCCCAGCGCGGTCGCGAAGCGATAGGCAACCCCGTCATCGTGCGCGCGCAGAATCACCTGATAGCCGCCCTCGAAGCGCACGGCCACCTCATGCCCCTTGGCGTGGATCGCGGCCTTTTTGTACACCGGCGTCAGGATGGTTTCCGCGACCGCGCGTTCGCGTTTGCCGGCGACCACCGGCTTCGCGCCGAGCACGCCCCGGTTCTCGACGGTCATGCTGAGGGGCGTCGGCGCAATGCGCACCTGGCCGTTGCGCAGCACGGCATAGCGCAGGCTCTCTTCCACCAGCAGCCGGATCTCATTTTTGCCGTCCGGCGACCTGACCGCGATCGTCTCCGCGAACAGCCCGCCCGCACAACCCAACGCCAGCACACCCAACACTGCAATTTTCACAATTCCTCCTGATTCAGAGGTCACCTGCAGCCCATCGCGCAGAATTTGTCGTAGCGCTGCGCAACGAGGCTCTTCAGCGGCACCGCGCACAGGGCTTCCAGGCACGCGAGCACGGCCTTCTTGACCGCCGCCGCCGTGGCCGCGGGATCGGCATGGGCGCCGCCGGCCGGCTCCGGCACGATGGCGTCGATGATGCCCAACCCCTTCAGCGATTCGGCCGTGATCTTCAGCGCATCGGCGGCCTGCGGCGCCTTGCTGCCGTCGCGCCACAGGATCGAGGCGCAGCCTTCGGGGGAAATCACTGAATAAACCGCGTTCTGCAGCATCAGGATACGGTCTCCCACCGCGATGCCCAATGCGCCGCCGCTGCCGCCCTCGCCCGTGACCACCACGACGATCGGGGTCTTCAGCGTGGCCATGAATTCCAGATTGTGGGCGATGGCCTCGGCCTGGCCGCGGGCCTCGGCCTCACTGCCCGGATAGGCGCCCGGCGTGTCGACAAAGCTGACCACCGGTAAGCCGTACTTCTCGGCAAGACGCATCAGCCGCATCGCCTTGCGGTAGCCTTCCGGACTCGCCATGCCAAAGTTGGCCTCGATGTTCTCGTCCACGCCGCGCCCCTTGCGGTGTCCGATCAGCACCACCCTGCGGCCGCCGATCGTGGCAAAGCCACCGATCAGCCCGCGATCATCGCCGAACAGGCGATCGCCGTGAAGCTCAACAAAATCATCGCACAGCAGACGGATGTAATCCGTGATGTTCGGACGCTCCGCGTGGCGCGCGATCTGCACGATATCCCACGCCGCCAATTTCTTCTCAGTTTTCTTAGCCATAAACACTCACCGTATGAACGTGACTGGATACTCTGGGTCGCCGCCGGGCCGCCTCAATATCCGGCGTACCGGAGGACATTCGCGAGAAACGCCTTCAGCTCCTTGCGCGGCACGATGTGATCGACAAAGCCGTGCGCGAGCGTGTATTCAGCGGTTTGGAAGTCATCCGGCAGCTTCTGCTTGATCGTTTGCTCGATGACGCGCCGTCCGGCAAAACCGATCAACGCCTTGGGCTCGGCGATGTTGAGGTCGCCCACCATCGCATAGCTGGCCGAAACACCGCCGGTCGTCGGATCGGTCAGGATTGACAGGTACGGCAGGCCGGCTTCCTTGACGCGCGCGATCGCCGCGCAGGTCTTGGCCATCTGCATCAGCGAGACGATGCCTTCGTGCATGCGCGCGCCGCCCGAGGCTGAGACAATGATCAGCGGACGCTTCAGCGCGATAGCCTTTTCAGCGGCCAGACGGATGCGCTCACCAGTTCCGCTGCCGAGGCTACCGCCCAGAAACTTGAAATCCATCACGCCGAGTACCACCGCGATCTTCTCAACGGTGGCGGTGCCGGTGAGGATCGACTCTCCCTCGCCCGTCTTAGCGACCGTGGCTTTGGCCTTGTCGGCGTACGCGCCGCTCGAATCCGAGAAGGACAGCGGGTCGTTGAAACTGACCTCAGCGTTCAACTCTTTGAAACTGCCCGCATCGGTCAACAGCGCCACACGCTCGCGGCAGTTCAGGCGTTCGTGATGGTTACAGCGGGGGCAGACCTTGTCGGCCGCGCGCCACGCCTCTTTGGCAACGTACGCCTTGCAGGACGGACACACCGCCCAAATCGCATCAGTCGGAACGCGGGCCGGAGCTTCGGCCGGCTTTTCAAACCATGACATAATGGAAACTCTCCTTATGGTTTCAGTGCGAGGGTGACAATATCAGAAAAAGTGTCACTCAGGCAAGTCTGGACGCGCATGTCCGAACGCGCTCCGCTGCTTTCCTCGTTACCGCTTGTGTATGCGCCAATGATCGCCTACACTGTGCGGCACGGGCGCGGGCAGCGACAACAGACAACAAGGTCCGGCTAACAGGAGAACGCTCATGACGGCCACCGTGGCACCCTGCAAAATTCCGATCGGCGTTTCGGCCTGCCTGTTGGGCGACAAAGTACGCTTCGACGGCCAGCACAAACACGATACCTTTTTAACCGGCACGCTCGGCCCCTATTTCGATTACGTGCCGATTTGCCCGGAGGTCGGCTGCGGCCTCCCGGTGCCGCGCGAGGCGATGCACTTGGTGGGCTCGCCCGACGCGCCGCGGCTGGTCGGCGTCAGGAGCGGCACCGACTTCACCGCGCAGATGCTGGCCTTCTGCGAGCGAACCGTCGAAGCGCTGAAAGACAAAAATCTTCACGGCTTCATCTTCAAGGCGCGCTCGCCCTCGTCCGGCCTCTTCCGCGTCAAGCTCTATACCGAGGACGGCAACGCCACCAACCAGTACACCTCGGGACTCTTCGCGCGCGCCTTCACCCGTGCCTTTCCCGCGCTGCCGTGCGAGGAGGAGGGACGTCTCAACGATCCCGGACTGCGCGAAAACTTCATTGAACGGGTTTTTGCCCTGAAACGTTGGCGTGAAGCGGTCATGGCCGCACCCTCGGTCCGCGGCCTTCAGGCGTTTCATGCGCACGCCAAGTATCTGCTGATGGCGCATTCACCTGACGGTCTGTCGCAGCTCGGCCGCCTGGCGGCCGGTGCTGCGACGGACAGCCTGTCGGACACGTTGTCGGCGTATGAAGCGCTCTTTCTCGCAGCGATGGCCGAGCCGGCGACGCCGGGCCGGCACGTGAACGTGCTCCAACACATGCAAGGCTATTTCAGCGAGAACCTCACCCCGCGGGAACGGCAGGAGTTGGCCGGTGTGATCGACGAGTACGCCCGCGAGCAGGTGCCGCTGATCGTGCCGGTCACGCTTTTCCGCCACTACATCTTCAAATACCAGACCGACTACCTGATGCAGCAGCACTACCTTTACCCGCATCCGTCAGAGCTCAAGCTGCGCAATCACGCATAGTTGTGCATGCCGGCAAAGAGGCGCGACAGGTTGATCCAGGTCAGCGTCAGCACGATGAAGAGCAGGCCGATCCATAGCAACGCCGCCAAGGTGCGCGGCGCGCGCACGCCGTGTGCCAGGCGTTCATGGAAGTAGCCGGCATAGACCAGCCACGTCGCGAGCGACCACATCTCTTTGGGATCAAACTGCCAGTAGTGTCCCCAGCAGATCTTCCCCCAAAGCGAGCCGAGAAAAAGTCCCAGAGTCAGCAGCACAAAGCCGACCACCGCGGTCTGGCGCGAGGCCGTCTCCGCCTGACGCATCCGGTCGTCGGCGACATCCCGCCGGAACAGCGGCAGCGCCATCAGCGCGGCGCGCGCCAGCAAAACATACCCGGCCACATAGCTGCCGACGTGCGGGATGAAGAGTGCGCTTTGCAGCGCAGGCGGCAGGCGCCGCACCTCCTCGCCGAAAACAAAGCCGGCCGGCACGAGAATCAGCATGCCCAGCAGCGCATCCTGCACCGTCGTATCCAATCCGTTGCGCCAGCGGCTCCATACGGAAAGCGGCCAGAGAGCCGCCGCCATACACAGGAAGAACTCAAAGAGGTTCTGCATCGGCGGATGGCCGGTATGGAGCCCGCGCCAGGCGACCGACGCGACGGCCGCCACAAAGCCTGTCCCCCAGAAGGCGTTGCCGATGGCACGCCAACCGCCGCGACGCGCGATGACGGTCGCCGCAAAGAGTGTCAGCGTCAGATAGATCAACCCGCCCTGCACGGTCATTTTCACCATCATGCCGACACCTCCCCCGCAGGTGTCACCGGGATGCGAATGAGGCGCCAGGCAAAGAACAGAATGCCGGCAAACAGCAGCATGAACCCGGCATACACCAGCCTCAGCCCCGGATCACGAATGACTTGCAGCACCGTGTAGACGATCGGCCGTCCCAGCCGGTCGGTGCTGTGGCCCCAGCTCATCTGATAGATGTGGTAACCGCGCACATAAACCGGCTCGTTCACGCGCACGTTGGCCACATAAGGCGGCCGTCCCGGCTCCGTGATCGTGACGCGGCTTCGGTATTCCCGTACCGGCGCGTCACGTCCGGCATCGCGGTCATCGCTGTTGCGCGCGTAGCGCTCAACAAAAAAACGCTCCAAGCGCACCGAGAAGGGAAGCCGCCCCACAGAGCGGTCGAGCATCGGCCCCTCCCACAGCCGATCCGACTCCTCGCCGTCGACCATCACCATCGATCCGATGCAGGGGTGGTCGGGCGACGCATGCCTCACGGCGTGGCGGCCCATCAGCCACCCCGCCAGCACACAGGCGCACCCCACATGCAACAGCGCCGAATCGAACCGGCGCCGCAGCACGGCACGCGCGCCAACGACACCGAAGAGCAGCGCCAGCAGCGCGACGCCGGCCTGCATGACCGGCCGTGCCATCCAAGCACCCGCGCGTTCCGCGCCGGGGAAAGCCAGCGCCACAGCGCCGAGCGAGAGCGCCCAGCACAACCAGGCCGCCGGAGCCGGACCGGTCCATCTGTTCAGGAGTTTTCTCACGCCCGTTTCACCGCATCGACTTCAAGCTCCACCAGCAAGTCGTCGCGGCAGACATCCGCCTCAACCGTGATGAGCGGCAAGCCCTCTAGGCGGTGCGCGCGCAACCATGCCCGCCACTCCGTCATGTAGGCGGCCTTCTTCAGATACATGACCGCACGCGTCGCGTCGCGCCAGCCCATGCCGCGCGACACCAGGATCGCCTCGACCACATCCATCGTCAACTGGATCTGGCGCGGCACGTCGTCCACGTAGGCCGTCGCGCCGCCCGGCTCGATGCTGGCCGTGCCGGACACCATCAGCGTGCGGCACTCCGGCGTGCCGATCTCTACCGCCCGGCTGAACGAACTGCCGTACTCCAGCGCCGCGCACTGCAAGGGTGACGGAACGGCCTCCACCGTCACGGCGCCGGGCACCCGCGGCTTGACCGCGATGGCGCAGGCGGTGATCGCCGAGCCGCACAGGTTGGCGCTGCCGATGCCGGTGCTCGCGGGCACGAGTCCGTCGTAGACCGCACGCGACCGGAAGAAGGCGTCGCGCGCGCGGTTGAACGGATCGTACCAGTCGAGGATGCGGTCCATGTAGAGCCATGTGCGCGCCACGTTCGCGAAGGTCATGCCGGCATCTGAAAGCGCATCTTCGATCCCCTCGAAGACCGCCGTTGTCTGCGCTTCACGCGACGCGGTCAGGTCAGGCGGCAGCACACCGGTGAGCAGACAATACTCGGAAAATTCGTCGTGGTAGGCCACCCCGACCGTGCACCCGTGACGCCGGATCAGCCGCGGCTCCACGCCGCCCACCACATACCTCTGGTAGACCGGCGGCAATTCGCCGCTGCCGCCGCACAGCCAGAGCTGCGGGACGGACGTTCCTTTTGCGCCGACCTCGGCCTGCTGCAACTGCACGCGGCTGCCCCAGCCGGTCTGAGACACCGCGCGCCCTCGGACGGCCTGCGGCACGCCCTGCTCCGCCGACCACACGCCCATCTCCTGGTGACGCGTCACACCGCCATGAAAAATTCCCCGCATACGTTTTCCTTTATGCTTAGAGTCCCCCGCACACCGCCCCTTAACCTTAAAGCGACAGCACGAATTCCGCCAGCGCGTCGATCTCCTCGTCGTCCAGCTTCTGTGTCGCACCGTGCGCATCCTGCGGATTGCACGCTTTCAGAAGCTCCTGTATCGTCAGAGCCCGCCCGTCATACAGATACGGTGCCGTGCGCCACACCTCGACCAGCGTCGGCGTGTCGAATTCGCGTCCCTCTTCATTGCCGACCCCCAGTCCGAGGTTAAACTTCTTAAGATTGGTGAAAAGCCGTTCGCCGTGCGGCCCCAGCTTGTCACCGGGATGGCACTCCGCGCAGCCGGCCCGCTTGAACAGCCGCTCGCCCTGCTTCGCCTTGGCAGACAGCGCACCATTGACGCGGTAGGGACTCACCTCCGGCGTGAGCGACATCGCATAGGCATCTAGGCAGAGCGCGTCTTCCTCCGGACGCACAACAAACTGGATGTGCGTAAGTCCCTTGCGGTTGCAGGCCTGAAGATCCGGGCGGATACCGGTCACCATCGTCGGTGGCGTCAGATGGGTGTAGATCATGTTTTTGGACTGCTTGGGGTTGCCGATGCCGTCGTTCATCAGATCCCAATTGAGCGCGTCCACTCGACCGTCGGGGTGACAGCTCGCGCAGCTTTGCCAGTGCTGGAAACACATCGCGCCGTCGTTCCACAGCATCTCGCCGCGCCGCACGGGATCCTTGCCGAGATCGACCGGCGCGCCCAGCGCGACCGCCGCCGGCTTCGCGGCCGCGTCGCCCAGCGGCAAGGCCGCCAGCGCATCCGCGAAATACACCGTCGTGTAGACGGTGCCTCCGGCCACCGCCACGCCGCGGGGCCCGTCGCCATCGAGTTTCACGCGACGACGCACCGTGACCAGAAAAGAGAGGTCGTTCGGCACATCCGCCGCAGACTTCGTTACCTCGGTGACCTTTTCATTGCGCGCCGCCTTCTCCAGCCGCGCATGGAATTCAGCGCGGTCGATCACGCTCAGCTCGCGTGTGCCGGCGTGCGCCACCACCACGTGCTTGCCGTCCGGAGAGACCGCCACCCCCCAAGGATTGGCCGCACCGAGATCCACATCATCCAGGAGTGCCGTGTTGACATACGCGCCCGTCTCGCCGTTAAAAACGCTGAGCCCCGCCGTGTTCATCCAGCCGCGTTCAAGCTGGGTCGTCGGAAGCTGATAGCGGCCGAAGGTGTGGGTGACATAGATGTGTTTTCCGTCCGGTGACGCGCCGACGCCGCGTACACCGGTCGAGCCGTTGGGCAACAGCACATGTTGAACGGCATGCCCCGCCGAGGTGTCGATCACGCTGACCGATGCCGCGACAACCGCGTCGGTGGCGCGGCAGGCCGGCAGCAGGTTCGCCACAAACAGCAGGCGGCCGCCGGCACCGAGCGCCGCCGCAAACGGCTCGCGCAGCACCGGCACCGTCGCCTTGACACTCAGCGTGCGGGCATCGAACACCCTGACACAGGCGTCGAAGCGGCAGAGCACGTAGAGCGTCGCGCCATCCGGGCTCACTACCGGCGCGAGCGGCGTGTGCCCCGCCGCCGCCTGCACGGCCGGCGTGCCGTCCGCCGCGAACTTCTGCACGAAGCCCTCGGCACCGCCGCCGGTCACGAAAACCGTTCCGTCCGGCGCCACGGCGACACCGCTCGGGTCCGCTGACCCCGCCGTCGCGCCGCCGCCGAAGAGGGAGGACCAAAACCCGCGCGGGCGCTCCGTCTCGTTCTTGAGCAGCCACTCGCCCGCGACCTTGGCTCGTCCAAGGTCCATCACCAGCAGGCGGCCGCCGGTCGCCGACGTCACATAGGCCCGCTGGCCGTCCGGCGTCACGGCCAGACACTCGGGAGAGACATACGAAGCCGCCTCCGCAAACACAGCGACTCCCGCTAAAAAAACCGCCACTACTCGCTTCATTCTGTCTCCTCGTGCGCCGACGGCTCACCACCTCCGGCCGCCCGCGTTCGTTCTCATTTCGTACATGCGCCCGTCGGCTGGCGACGCAGCGGGCCCGTTTAAACCTCCCGCTCGACCGCCTGGGCGATCGCCCGCAGTTCTTTGACCAAGGTGTAAAACATCTCCGGCGTCTCGCTCTGGTCGCCGTCGCACAACGCACGGTCTGGACAGGCATGCACCTCCATCATCACGCCGTCCGCACCGCAGGCCACCGCCGCGCGCGACATGGCCGGCACCAGCGACGCCTTGCCCGTGCCGTGACTCGGGTCCACGATGACCGGCAGCCAGGTGCGCTCTTTCAGCAGCGGCACGGCGCTCAGATCGAGCGTGAAACGCGTCGCGGTCTCGAACGTGCGGATACCGCGCTCGCAGAGCACCACGCGCCGCGCGCCCGCGCTCAAGACATACTCCGCCGCAAACAGATACTCCTGGATCGTGGCGCTCATGCCACGCTTGAGCAGCACCGGCTTGCCGCAGGCCCCGGCATCGCGCAGCAGGATCGAATTGTGCATGTTGCGCGATCCGATCTGCAGCATGTCCGCCACGGCCGAGACGATCGGAAGCTGCGCGGATTCCAAGACTTCGGTCACCACCGGCAGCCCGGTGCGCGCGCGAGCCTCCGCCAGAATCTCAAGACCTTCTTCACACAGGCCCTGAAAGGCGTAAGGCGAGGAGCGCGGCTTGAAAGCCCCGCCCCGCAACATCGCGGCACCGGCCTCCTTCACGGCGCAGGCGATCTCGATCATCTGCGCCCGGCTTTCCACCGTGCAGGGGCCGGCGATCAGCACCAACCGCCGACCGCCAAAAACGACATCGCCCACAGACACGGTTCCAGTCCCGGCCCCCACAGTATCTTTGTCGACTATCATGGCATGCTACCACCCACTGACGCGCCAGCGCCCGGCGCCGTTCCCTCATCCCCCGAACGCGCCGCAAAGGTACGCCTTTGCTCATTGCAGATCAGTATATCGCAACACCGGTTATCCGCGCAAGCGCCGATGGATCGTCATTCGGCCGGCGTATCTCCGTTTCACTGACCGTTGAGGCTCCGACCGGGGAACGGGGAACGAGACATGTTCCTCGGTCAACTGATGACGCCACTCCTAAACGTCGGCAGAGACGAACCCCAGACGGTTCGATACCTGAAACGCGCACTCGCGGATGTGGGCACCTATTTGTGGGACACGGTCACGGTCAAGATCCATCATCAGCCCCGTCACCCAAAGGGCTGCGACCGGATAGCCGACACGGTCCAAGATCGGTGCGCCGATACAGTACACGCCCTCAAACTGCTCGCTGTTGTCAAACGCATATCCTGCGCTCACAACACTGTCCAGTTCACGCTGGAGCGCCGTCCGCGTTGTTAGAGTCCGCGCATTATGGCGGACAAACCGGATCGACGACAGGACCGTCTCCCGTTCGGCGTCCGGCAAGAACGCGAGGATCGCTTTGCCGGGCGCGGAGCAGTGGACACCGATCCGGTACCCCAGTTTGGCCACGAAGCAAAACATGCGCGCCCCGGTCACCTGATCCAGAACCACCACCTCCGTGCCGTCGCGAACCCCGATCAGCACCGTATCGACAACCCGGTCACGCATTTCGCGCATGATGTCCAATGAGCTTTCGATCAGGTTGGTCTCTGTGATCGCCCGCTGGCCGGTCAGCAACAGTTTGTTGGTGAGCCGGATCTGTTTGCTCTCAGCATCTCGCACCACCAGCCCCATATCCTCCAGCGCCATCGTGATACGATAAGCGCTGGAGACCGGGCAGCCCAGAGCTTCTGCGATGTCTGTGAGCATTTTCCCCCGCGGGAAATGCGACAGATGCTCAAGGATCTTGAACCCCATCTTCAGGCTCGGTACGTCGTATTTGGGATTTTTCTTTGTCATACTTCCATTTTTATTGAATGGTGATCATCGTCCCTGAGTGGCAGATGAGTTTCACGCAGCATCACTCGACTTCCACGATCACGCGGAAGCCGACATCGAACACTTTCTGCCAAGGCTGGTAGGCGCGGCGCACCGACGCCCCGGCATCGGCGGGCCGGTCGGCCCACGAGCCACCGCGCACGACCCGGCGCGTCTCGCCTTGCGCTGCCGCGCCGGGATACGGATACGCCGCGTAGGACGAACGGGTCCACTCGCTGACATTGCCGACCATGTCTTTGAGGCCCCAGGCATTGGCCTCGGTCTGACCGACATAATCCACCACAAACCCGTTATCCTTGAAACGTGGGTCGTGCAGCGGGAAGTTCATCTCCGGCGGATGCGGGAAACGGTTTTGCAGAACGCTCGCACCCTCCCACTTCATCCGATAGTTGCGCAGGTCGCTGTCCGCCAGATTGGCGAAACGCCCGAAGTCGGCATCCGCACCGCCGTAGAAAAACGGCGTGTCCGTGCCTGCACGCGCGGCCCACTCCCACTGCGCCTCATCGGGCAGCGTCACGCGCAGACCGGATTTTTTGCTGAGCCAAACGCAGAAGGCCAGGGCCTCTTCGCAAGAGACACGCGCTGCCGGCTGATCCGGGTGATTGGCGATATGGCCCGGCACGACATGGTCCATGAAGTGCATGTCGATGTAGCGTGTGTCGTGCTCGGGATCGAACCGCGCGTACTGGTCGTTGGTCACCTCGGCAACCCCCATCGCGAAAGGCTTGTTGATTCGGACGACCGCGCGCGGCCGTTCGTCTGGCGCGCCGTCGAGGCGGCCCATGACGAACGCCCCGGCCGGCACCGCCACCAACCGCATGACAACCCCGTTGCCTAAATCGAGGCTGGACGGCAAGCGGCCTGCGCAGGCCTCCTGCAGACGGCGAGCCGCAGTGTGATCCATGGGGAAACCGGCCGCCTGCAGCCCGTCGGAGGCGACCGACGCGACCGGCGGCGGCTTCATAAACCCGGTCAGCGTGCGGCTGCGAAACGCCTCGGCCGCCGTCGCATGCTCGGCCTCGGGGTTGACGTCCACACCGGCGAATCTTTTCGCCAGTTCGAGCCGTCGCGCCACCGGGTCAACGCCTTTCCACACCGGCGGGGCCCAGTTGCCGGCGAAGGGCGCGTTCAGGTCGATCCAGCAGGCGAGGCGCGCGCGCGCCTCGCCGCCCATCGACGCGAATGTCACGCCCTGGTGACCTTTCTCAAGCATTTGGAACAGGCGGCTGGTGGAAGTGTGGTACTCCATGGGGGCCAGTAACGCCATGTCGCCCTCGATGCCCGCTCGGCGGACATACGGGTGCAGGGTGTCATACGCCGTCTTGGGGTCTGCAAAGCAGGGCATGCTGCGCGGCCCGACCGTTTGCTTTTCGCGGTGACAGCCGATGCAGTGGCGTTCCAGCACGGGATAGACCTCGTGCGTGAAGGCGAAGGGGCGGGCCGGTCCCAGCCAGGGCGAGAGAGGCTCGCTGTGGCGCGTCTCGGCAAGGCTGCGCTGTGGTGGCAGCGAGGCGCGGCGGTCTTCGTGGCAGCCGGCGCAAGAGACGCGTTCGCCCGGCATCCCCACCAGCCAACTGCGCATAAGCTGCACGGCGTTGCCGTCGGCATCCAGCGGCTGCAGCGAAACCGGCGTGTTGGCCGGGATCTGGAAGCAGGCCGAGCCGTCCGCTTCGACACGAGCCGTGCCGAGCACGCGCTTCACATCCCAACCGGACTCCGTGCCGATCAGCGGAAAACCGCCCTTGCCGATGTAGCAGAAGTGGTAGGCGAAGACACGGATCGCCTTGACCGTGCCGCGCGGCACCCCGCGCAACCCGGGACCGCTGTAAATGTCTGCAATGTGTACATCGGCTGTCTTGGACGCGAGATTCACGCGGTCCGGAATCACCGGCGGCCGGGGACGCGGCAAGAAGAGCTGCGGCTCGAAAAGCGCCGTACCCTCCTCTTCGTAAATCAAGGTCGCGTTGTCGAACACGTCCACCAGATAGATGCCCCACAGGCTGTCGGCATCGGGCTTCATGGCTGCCAGAAAATATTTTTCGTTGAGCGGATGCGGATGCGTGGCCAGTGACGGATGTTGCTTCAGGTACACATCGGTTACGGCGGCGTCGCAGACGGTGCCCGCCACCGGTTTTCCGTATCCGGGAATCAACTGGACGAACCCAGTCTTTTCGGCGGGCAGGATCTCAGGGGTGACCGCGATCGGCTGGCCGACCTCGCCCCACTCTTTGGATGTCGGCCGGTAGCGGAACGGATAGGCTCCGGCTAGAGCGGGGTCCAGCAGGGCCAGCCGGCCGACATCACCGTAGCCGCCCCGGCAATGGTGCCCACTGAGGATGCCCGCCAGCAGGGAGGGATGCCCCGGCACCGGCTGGGCGAAACGGAACGCGGTCGGGAACCAAGAGTTGCTGCCGTACAGCGCAAGTTGGCCGGTGCCGTCCGGATTCATAGTCATGCGGCGGCGCGCGAAGTAGTGCGGAATGTCGCTGTATTCCCAGCGCTGATACACCACGCGCCCGTCATGCAGCACGGCGGGATCATTGCCGTGGTCCTGGTCGAAGGTCAGTTGGCGCAGATGTTTCGTGGCGGGATCGAGCCGATACAGCGAAGAGACCTTGTACTTGCCGTCCAGGCACGGCACGCCCACATAATAGGCGTTCGAACAGAGGACAATCTTGCCGTTCGGCAGATAGCAGGCGTCGAAAAAATCCAAGTCCGGATCGTCGGCGGGCGAGAGCTGTTGCAGGGAGCCGCCGTCGGCGGCGATCTGGAAAATGGCCCAGCGGTTGGTGCGGTCGAGGCCCGAGAAGAGCAACCGCTGCCCGTCGAAATCCAGGCAGACATCGCGCACCAGCGTGTCGCGATCCGGTTTGAAAAGTTTTTTCAGCGTCGGCTTACCGCTGCGCAGGCCTGTCATCACGGCGATTTCGTTGTCGTAGCCGGTGCCCGGCAAATCGGTGTGGTTCAAGTAGTTGTTGGGCACCCACCCCAGCTCACGGCCCGTGGCTTGCCGCGCGCGCCCGTTTATGATGCGCCGGCGCACGACCAGCAGTCGGTCCACGTCCAACAGCGGGTTGGCCAGCAGCGCGGCGCGCACGCCCGAGGCCAGCGCGTCAAAGCGCACCGTGTCCGGCTCCTCACCATGATCGAGCAGCGCAAGCATCCTTGCCTGTTCCTTGCTGAAAGCATCTAGATGACGCAGGTGGTCCACCGCCGCATAACGGTCCGGACAGGCTTTTTCAAGGTCACGTATGGCGCGGCGCACCGCCTCCGGATCAGGCATCAAAATTTTCCTGCGCAGCGCGCGCAACCGCCCGTCATGTGCGGTCCCGCGCAAGATCTCCTGACGTTTCTCCGGCGCGGGGCGACTGACGGACGCGACGCCAGACAACCCCTCGGACGCCTCGATCTTGATGGCACAGATGTGCGGAAAAGGACCGTTGCGCCTTAAGGTCACCATCCTTGTCCCGGCCTTGACTTGAACGGAGCATTGACGTTCCCACCGCGCGGACTTCGTGTTCCAACCTCCGGTGGCGTCCTTGAAACCGGTGTGCACCTTGACGCCGTCCAACAAAATATCGATCTTTGTCAGACCTGTCAAGCGCTTGTCAGGGGGTGTAGGGTCGTAGTTGTACTTTGTGCAAATTAGGCAAGAAAGGCGGCCCACTGGCCGCCTTCTTTGTTTGTGGGATTGACGTCCGGAGCGGACGGGTTCACTTGCCCTTCTTCAACTCCTCCGCCAGCCATTCGCCAGCAGTCAGCTTCTTGTCGTCGCCGCCACCGGCCGCCGGGGGCTTCGCGGCCCTTCCGGTCAGCTTCTCCAGCCGGTCGACCTCGGCCTTGTGCTTGCGAAGCCTGATTTATCCGCTTGGTTGTTGCCTCCTGAAGATGCTAAAACCCGCGTCAAAGGGGACGTACAATGTCCAGAGAGTTCAATGTGGTGATCGAGCAGGATGAAGACGGTTATTTCGTCGCGTCCGTGCCCGCATTGCGCGGCTGCCACACGCAGGCCAAGTCTCTTGATGTGCTGATGAAGC
>Ga0116182_1002686_pt1 | contig 17208 bp, 14 predicted proteins | sample AD_UKC077_MetaG_FD_89805 | JGI IMG/M metagenome (GOLD analysis project Ga0116182, IMG submission 89805) | Active sludge microbial communities of municipal wastewater-treating anaerobic digesters from USA - AD_UKC077_MetaG | ecosystem: Engineered > Bioreactor > Anaerobic > Digestate | place: USA...
GCAGGTGACAAGGGTTGGGCAGTTTGTTTAGCCTGGGCTGGTTGCTTTGATTGCTCAGGCAGTACAGGCTGCTCAGGTTTTGGATTGGACGATCCGCTTCTGACAATCAGATGCCCAGGAGCAGGTTTTGTGAAGGAATGACTGCTGTTCTGTGTCAGAGTAAAGGAATCATCCCATCCTGAAATCTCGATTGCCAATCCTTTCAATTTATCTTTGGCAGTGATTGGCCCGGCAAGCGCAAGCTGTGTGAAATCTGCAACAGGGTCCTTGCGTGCTATCGCCAGACCCGCAACAAAAGCGGCCAGTTGCTTACGCGACTCACTTTTTGTGATCACCAGACCATCACGTACGGACTCCCATGTGGTCTGCCCGTCCATTTCAATCCAGATGTCATTATGCACAAACGGGTACAGGTTGTTGCGCATCATTAGAGCCGGTGTGCCGTTGGGAGCTTTAGCAGTATCAAACACGGAAATAGCGACTTCCTTGACCTTTAGCTCCTCGGGGTCGAACGTCAGAACCTTGAATGTTTTGTTTTTGATACTGCTGCTGCGGGTAAGCGGCAAGATGTTCAGCGTCGGAGCAGGATATATATCACCCCTGAAACGGAATTGTTTATCAGAAGTTTTGCCGCCTGTCTCAAGACGTACCTTCAGGCCGGCGCCATATTTTTTAGCATACACATGCGAAGTATTACCATTCAGTGCATATGATACATCCAGCGACTGCAATGCGAGGCTACGGGAAACGAGGTAAATCTCACGGGTGGTGGCATCCTTAGAGAAACCCATCACATTCATTCTGACACTACTGGCAGTATCAATTCTGTACCCATCAGCTGTTTCGGTAAAACGCTGGGTGTAAAAACCAACACGCTCGTTGTCGACGTAGATCCCGAACCAGCGCTCTTCCAGCGGTGGTTTTTCAAGCTTGGCAAAAGCGTAGGCAGTGCAAATGAACGAGCTGGACAGCGTTACGATTAGCGTTGAGCATAGAGTTAAAAGTAAATAACGTGAAAACGTGGCAAACATGGCAACTCCGTAATTGTTGGGCAAAGTCTAAGCTGAATGTCAGGGCGAGGTATCGCAACAGGAAAGTTCGACACGGTTGCGGCCATAGAGTTTTGCCCGGTAAAGAGCGTCGTCGGCGGCATTGATAAAAGCGTCTTCACTGATCTGCGGCAGCATGCTTTTCTCGCAAACGCCCAAACTGATAGTGATTGTCAACTCTGAAAGCAGGCCGTCGAAAACGAGATCCTGGATGGAGGTGCGTATGCGTTCGGCTACTACGGTGGCATCATTGACATCAGATTCCGGAAGAATGACAATGAATTCCTCGCCACCGAAACGGGCCGCAATGTCGTAACTGCGTAATTCTCCTGATATCCGCTTGGCAACTTCCTGAAGAACATGATCGCCTTTTGTGTGTCCGAAACGATCATTCACCTGTTTGAAATGATCAATGTCCATGATAATCAGTGACAGAGGATGATTGCTCCGCTCAGAGCGGGTCATTTCCCTGCTCAGGGACTCCATGAAATAGCGGCGGTTAAACAGGCCGGTCAGGTAATCAGTGATCGACAGGTCGAGCAGCAGCTCATTGGAGCGGCGCAGGTCATCCTGCAACTGCTTGATTTTCAGGTGCACCTTGACCCGTGCTATCAACTCTTCCGGATCGAAAGGCTTGGTTATGTAGTCGCTGGCACCATGCCCAAGGCCCCTAATTTTGGACCCCTGGTCATTGACACCGGTCAGGATAATCGTCGGGATGCCGATCAGCTCGGGTCGCGCCTGCATCATGCTCAGGAACTTGAAGCCGTCTATCCGCGGCATCTCCAGGTCGCAAAGCACCAGATCAACGGGATAAGCCAGCAGTTGTTTGAAACCGTCAAGCCCGTCCTCAGCCTGATAGAAGCGCGAGAACAGATCTAGACTTGCCAGTGTGCTGGCAATCCGTTCGCGGATAGTAGCGGAATCATCTATGATCAGGATGCTGGCAGACATGGTGGAGAGATTACCTTAAACCATTGGTAAAGACAATTAAAAGCAACGATAACGCCTGCAATTATGTCTGATATTTAGCAGGTTACAGTACCGGCCCCCGTGCCAGGCGTTTCAATTCAGAAATTGTGCTGGCATAGTCCGTCTTTCCGAATACGGCGCTGCCGGCAACAAAGACGTCTGCGCCTGCGTGGGAGACGGAGGCGATATTTGCCGGATTGATGCCGCCATCCACCTCAAGCTCAGCCTCGCAACCATGCTGATCCAGCATGGAACGCAGTGCATGTATCTTGGGCAGGCAGCTGTTTATGAACACCTGGCCACCAAAGCCAGGATTGACGGTCATCAATAGTACCAGGTCAAGGTCGCCCAGTACATATTCCAAAACATTCAACGGGGTTGCCGGGTTCAGCGAGACACCTGCGCGCTTGCCGAGTGATTTGATCAGCTGCACGGTGCGGTGCAGGTGGCGTACGGCCTCGGCATGCACAACGATAATGTCGGCGCCGGCTGAGGCGAACTGCGGGATGTAGCTGTCTGGATTTTCGATCATCAGATGCACATCGAGCGGCAGACGGGTAATTCGCCGGGCGGCCTCCACCAGCAGCGGTCCGATGGTAATATTGGGCACAAAGTGGCCGTCCATTACATCAATATGTATATAGTCGGCGCCAGCGGCCTCAACAGCGGATATCTCTTCGCCCAGTCGGGCAAAATCGGCGGAAAGTATGGATGGAGCGATCTTTTTCATAAATTTATCCCCTATGCATTTTTCGAAGCCGTGCGGCAAAGAATCCGTCCATGCCATGTCGGTGCGGCCAACTACGGAACATCCCCTCGCTTGTGAAGACCTCTTCATAGGCCGGGAAAATACCGTTGAAATTTTCTAGCATACAATCGCTGCGTCTTGAAAGAAAATCATTTACAACAGATTCGTTTTCTTCACATGTTGTTGAACAGGTCGAATAAAGCAGCACACCGCCTGGCTTCAGCATTTTTACGGCATTGTCGATCAGGCGTTTCTGGGTTTCAGCCAGACGGGCAATGTCAGCCGGGACAAGACGCCATTTGGCTTCCGGGTTTCGGCGTATGACACCCAAGCCAGAGCAAGGGGCATCAAGCAGGATGCGGTCAAAGGCATTTTCAGGCAATAGATCGGACCGGAGCAGGTCAGCGGCTCTGGTGCTGATGATTGATATGCCGAGCCTTTGGGCAGAATCCAGGATCAGAGGCAGTTTTCGCTTGGAAACATCCATGGCAACAATTTGACCCCGGTTGTTCATCAGCTGGGCCATGTGCGTAGCCTTGCCACCGGGAGCGGCACAGGTGTCCAGAATGCGCTCACCTGGCTGCGGGTCGAGCATTAGGCCGGCCAACTGGGATGCTTCGTCCTGCACGGCGAAAAGTCCGTCCCGAAAGCCAGGAAGTCCGGGTATGTGATGTCGGCCCTCGATCTGAATGCCATGGGGAGAAAAATGGCAGGGCGTGGCAGCAATGGAGTTGTCCAGAAGGCGCTGCAGCAGGTCATCGCGTGAAATCAGCAAGGTGTTGGCTCGCAGAGTCAAAGGCGGCTGAAGCGAAGATGCCTCTGCGAGAAGCTCGGTCTCATCTTCGCCCAGCTGACTGATCCATTGCTTGACCAGCCAGTCGGGGTGGGAGTGGCGGACGGCGATTGAGGCTGCCGGGTCGGTTGCCGGATTAGGGAAGGTGATGCTGTCCTTGCGGCGCAGGTAATTGCGCAACACGGCGTTCACCAGGCCGCTAGCCCTGGGGATAAGTTGCTTCGCCAGGTTTACGGATTCGTTGACCGCTGCAGACTCAGGAACACGGTCCAGGTAAATAAGCTGATAGAGTCCGATACGCAGCAGCACCAATGCGGCTGGCTCCAGCTTGGACAACGGCTGATCCAGCAGGCCTTTGAGGATGTAATCAAGTGTGCCCTGGCGGCGGAGGACCCCGAACACCAACTCGGCAAACAAACCGCGATTGGGGCCCGTCAAATTGCCATTGGCAAGCTCTTTATCCATAAGCTGGTCAGCATAGCTGCCATCCTTGTTAATGCGAAGCAAAACAGAACACGCCGCTTGACGGGGGTTGGACTTGAATTCAGATGCGGCGCTCAAAACTGGCGCGTCCTAGCCATCTCCTTAAGCCGGTTGATACGCTCCGGCATGGGGGGGTGGGTTGAAAAGAGTGACGCCAGGCTGCTGCCGGCCAGTGGATTGACAATGAACATGTGCGCGGTAGCGGCATTGGCCTGCATCGGCACCTGATGATTGGCCATTTCCAGCTTCTGCAGGGCATTGGCCAGGTAGATCGGGTTGCCGCAGATGGCTGCACCCCCTGCGTCGGCCCCGTATTCACGGGAGCGTGAAATTGCCATCTGCACAAGCATGGCGGCAATCGGTGCCAGTATGGCCATCACGATCGAGCCGAGCATGCCGGCGCCCCCCTCGTCCTCGTCGCTTCTGCCGCCGAACATGGCAGCCCACTGGGCCATATTGGCCAGATATGTGATCGCCCCGGCAAAGGTGGCGGCAATGGTCGAGACCAGTATGTCGCGGTTCTTGACGTGGGCCAGTTCATGGGCCATCACCCCGGCCAGCTCATCTTCGGTCAGGATGCGCAGTATGCCGGATGTTGCTGCAACGGCTGCATGTTGTGGGTTACGTCCGGTGGCAAATGCATTGGGCGTGTCTGTGTCGATGATGTAAACCTTGGGCATCGGCAGGTTGGCCCGCTCGGCCAGTCGGCGTACCAGGCCGTAAAATCGCGGATCTTCCGACTCGGTAATCTGGCGGGCGCCGTACATGGAAAGCACCATCTTGTCAGAAAACCAGTAGAAGAAAAAGTTCATCGCGGCGGCCATGATCAGCGCCATGGTCATACCGCCCCTGCCCCCCAGCATGCCTCCCAGCATGACCAGCATCACGGTCAATAGCGCCATCAGGAATGTTGTCTTCATTGTGTTCATCGTATTAAGACCTCATTAAATACTGTGGTATATACTGCACCAAAATAATAAGCATTGCCCGGATAAAAGGCAAGGGGGTTGCCTGATTATGCACAAGACCAGGTAAACCCCTTAAAAGCCTTGACAAAACCGTATTCAGGATGGTATGCAACGAACTCATTTTTTCACAAAACGGAGGAGTTAACCAAATGGAACGTACATTCGCCATCATCAAGCCGGACGCAGTTGAACGCAAGCTCGCCGGAAAGATCCTTGAGAGGATCGAGTCCAAGGGCTTCAACATCGTCGGCATGAAGAAAATCAAGATGACCAGGGAGCAGGCGGAAGGCTTTTACTATGTGCACAAGGAACGCCCCTTTTTCAACGATCTTTGCGCATTCATGTCTCGCAGCCCGGTGGTCGTGCTCTGTCTTGAAAAGGAAAACGCGATTGCCGACTGGCGTACGCTGATGGGTGCCACCAACCCTGCCAATGCCGAAGCGGGCACGATCCGCAAGGATTTCGCCATCAATATCGAAGAAAACTCCTCCCACGGTTCCGATGCTCCTGAAACCGCTGCATTCGAGATTCCTTACTTCTTCAATGCATTCGAGTTGGTTGGTTAATCAGTTCCGCTTTAAGTTTCAGCATCAAAAAAAGCCCTTCACTCGGAGGGCTTTTTTTATTATGTATCAGTCAGGATTCTTAAGGACTCACCCAGCGGATCGCCTGCCCCTTCGACCCAGTGAATGACCACCCCATGCTTCTCCATGCGGCGGAACCAGGTCTCCTGGCGCTTGGCAAAGTCATGGATGGCGCTGTTCAGTTTCTGGAACATGTCGTTGCGGCTGAGTTCCCCCCGCAGGTGAGCCCCGACATAACGATACTCCAGACCGTAATAGTCCAGCCGCTCCCAGGGGACGCCGCTGTCGTGCAGTTGCTGCACCTCCCCGATCATCCCGCCTTCCAGTCTTTGGCGCAGCCTCTCCGTAATCCGCTCCCGTAGCCGGCTGCGTTCCCAACGGATGCCGATAATCAGCGGCACTATCTCCGGCAGCGGTTCCGCTTTTTCCGGGTGGGCTTTCTGGTAAAGCTCAATTTCAATGGCGCGGATGGTGCGTTGCCGGTCGGTCAGGTCAGTGCTGTTGTGCAGGTCAGGGCGCAGCACCCGCAGTTTTTCGGCCAGTTCCCCATCGCTATAGGTCGCTGCCAGGCAGCGCAGTCCCTTGTTCTCCGGTACTTCCACCATGCGGTAGCCGCGCAGGACCGCATCCAGATACATGCCGGTGCCGCCGCAGAGGACCGGCAGGCGGCCTCTGCTGCTGATATCCTCAAACGCCTGCAGAAACAGCCGCTGAAAACGGAAGAGGTTGAACTCCTCCCCGGCGTCAGCAATATCGATCAGATGGTGGGGCACCTCACCGTATTCGTGCAGATCCTTGCCTGTGCCGATATCCATGCCGCGGAAAACCTGGCGGGAGTCGGCTGAAATGATCTCGCCGTCCAGTTCATTGGCCAGGGCAACCGCCAGCCTGGTCTTGCCCGAGGCGGTCGGGCCGAGGATGGTCAGCAGGTTGAAGTTAGCTTTGTCCATTTTTGTCAACCTTTCCGTGCAGCTCGGCATGGACCGTTTCGGCAACAGAAGAGCCAATGCCTTTGACCGCGGCGATCTCATCAATGCCGGCCTCTTTCAGCCGCTGCAGGCTGCCGAAATGCCGCAGCAGGCCGATCCGCCGCCTGGCGCCGACCCCCTGGATCTGGTCGATCTCTGAAGCGATTCCGTCTTTGCTGCGCAGCTTGCGATGGTACTCAATGGCGAAGCGGTGGGCCTCGTCCCGGATAGCGGCCATCAGCAGCAGATGTGCTGAATTCTGCCGCAGCACGACCGGATTGCGGCGTCCCGGCAGAAACACCCTTTCGTTGCTCTTGCTGATTTCACGGGCAGATGCGTCGGATTTTACCCGGCTTTTGGCCAGGGAAACCAGGTCAAAACGCTCCTCCATCCCCAAGCTGCGCACGATCTCCAGGGCGGCATTCAGCTGGCCGATGCCGCCGTCCACGATCACCAGGTCCGGCATGCCGTAAGTGTTGAGATTGTCTTCGCGAAAGCGCCGGGCAAACACCTCGGAAAGCATGGCAAAATCGTCCTGCCCCTCCACATCGCGGATGCGGTAGTGGCGGTAAAGCGCTTTGTCCGCCTGTCCATCACTGAAAACCACGCCGCTGCCAACGGAGAAGCGCCCCTGGATGGTGGAGATATCGTAGCATTCGATCCGTCTGGGCAGCCGCTCCAGATGCAGCAACCGTTGCAGTTCGGTCAGCAGAGACTGCCTGGAGGCCTGTTTGTCGGCCCGGTCTCGCACCGCTGCTGCGGCATTCCTGTTGGCCAGTTCCACCATCTCCCGCTTGGAGCCGCGTACCGGGCAGATCAGGCGAACTTTTTTACCCCTTGCTTCGCTGAGCATCTCAGCCAGCGAGGCACTGTCTTCAATCTCCAGCGGCAGATGAATCTCCTCCGGGATAAAGGCGTTTTCGCTGTAGAAGCTGCGGATAAACTCGGAGATGGCCTGACTGTCTTCCAGCTCCCATTGCAGTTCAAACTGGCGGCTGCCGGTCAGTACTCCGCCGCGCATATAGAGCAGGGCCACCTCCAGGCGGTTGCCGTCGCGGTGAAAGCCGATCGTGTCTGCATCACTGCCGCCGGCTGTGACAACCTTCTGTTTTTCCACTGTGATCTGAATCGACTGCAGCAGGTTGCGCCAGCGGGCCGCCTCCTCGAAGCGCAGATCGCTGGAGGCGTCCAGCATGCGCCGTTTGAATTCCGCCACCAGCTGATGGTTCTTGCCCTCCAGAAACAGCATGGCCCCCGCCACAAGTGTGGCGTAATCAGCGGGGCTGATCAGCTTCTGGCAGGGGGCGCTGCACTGTCCGATCTGATGGTAGAGGCAGGGGCGGTTGCGGGACATGCAGCGCGCCAAGGGGTAGTGTCGCAGCGGAAACATGCGCTGCAGCTGTCGCAGTACTTCTTTTGCTGCTGAAGCGGAAGCGTATGGCCCAAAATAGCGCGCACCGTCCCGAGTCGCCTTGCGGATGATGGTAAAGCGCGGAAACTCCTCGCGCGGATCGATGCGCAGAGAGAAGTAGGTCTTGTCGTCTTTCAGGTTGAGGTTGTAGCGGGGGCGATGCTGCTTGATCAGTGTGTTCTCCAGCAGCAGCGCCTCTTTTTCCGTGTCGGTCAGCATGAAATCGATGTCAGCGACTTTGGCCACAAGAAATTTGACCTGGTAGCGCGAATCAGTGGAGGCGCCAAAGTACTGTCTTACGCGCTGGCGCAGACTTCGAGCCTTGCCGATATAGATGATCTCGCCGCCAGCGTCGCGCATGATGTAGACGCCGGGCGAGGCAGGAAAAAGGCGTATTTTATCCTCAATGTGCATGGCCGCCATTCTAGCCGGAAAATTGCATAATAGGAACAGCGATAATTGTTGGGTGTGTTCTTGTGGCGTGTGGCACGATAGCAAGGTTTACGGTGGCTTTTTATCAGTTCTCCGGCAGCTTTCGTCCGGGCAGGCTGTCAGGGGCTCGGATTCAATTTTTTATTGTTGTCTCAAGCACTTAAAAAACCTTTCTTTGATTGACAATCAACGGGCAGAGGTGATATTAAAAAGGCATTTTAATTCGTCAATATATCTCTCTCCGTGCCTATATTCCCAGCGCCGGCCAATAAGAGGTCCACCACCGTGATATCTATGATTTTATGCCGCAGGCCAGTCATCCGGTTTCTCTCAGTATTGGCAATTTCTGCTGTCTTCATGGTTCAGCCTGTTTTTAGCCAGGAAACAGAAGACTCCCAGATTTTCATTGCCGGTTTCAATGCCTATCAGCAAAAAGACTATACCACTGCTGTTACCAGGATGAATGATGTGCTGCAGAAGCACCCCCAGAGTCCGCTCAGGGATATGACCCTTTTCTGGCTGGCACGGGCCCATTTCAAAAACGGCAATCGGCAGGATGCCGCGCGCTACATGTCCCAGTTCACGCGTGAATATCCGGACAATCCTTTGAAGTCGACCGTTGAGGAGGAATTGCTTGGCCTGGCTGCGGCATATGACAAGCAGTCTGGTGAAGAACAGAAGCGCCAAGCCGCCCTCAAGGCGGAAGAACAGCGCAAAAATGCCGAGCTGGCAGAACAGCAGCGTCAGGCCGCCCTGAAGGCCGAAGCTGAGCGGGTCAAGGCCGAACAGGCCCGTCAGGCAGCTGCCAAGGCGGAACAGGAACGCATTGCCGCAGCCAAGGCTGCCGAGGCAAAACGTCTGGCGGAACTGGAAGAACAAAAACGGATTGCCGCCGCCAAGTTAGAAGAGCAGCGCCAAGCCGCTCTCAAGGCGGAAGCGGAACGCAAAAAAGCCGAGCTGGCCGAACAGCAGCGTCAGGCCGCTATGAAGGCCGAGGCCGAGCGGGTCAAGGCCGAACAGGCCCGCCTGGCAGCTGCCAAGGCCGAACAGGAACGGATCGCAGCAGCCAAGGCTGCCGAGGCAAAACGCCTGGCGGCACTGGAAGAACAAAAACGGATTGCCGCCGCCAAGTTAGAAGAACAGCGCCAGGCTGCCATCAAGGCGGAAGCGGAACGCAAAAAAGCCGAGCTGGCAGAACAGCAGCGTAAGGCCGCTATGAAGGCCGAAGCTGAGCGGGTCAAGGCTGAGCAGGCCCGCCTTGCTGCTGCCAAGGCTGAACAGGAACGCATCGCCGCAGCCAAGGCTGCCGAGGCAAAACGCCTGGCAGCAAGGGAAGAGCAGCAGCGCATCGCTGCCGCCAAGTTAGAAGAGCAGCGCCAAGCCGCCCTCAAGGCAGAAGAGCAGCGTAAAATTGCCGAGCTGGCCGAACAGCAGCGTCAGGCCGCTATGAAGGCCGAGGCCGAGCGGGTCAAGGCCGAACAGGCCCGCCTTGCTGCTGCCAAGGCCGAACAGGAACGCATCGCCGCCGCCAAGGCTGCCGAGGCAAAACGCCTGGCGGAAATGGAAGAACAAAAACGGATTGCCGCCGCCAAGGCAGAAGAGCAGCGCCAGGCTGCCATCAAGGCGGAAGAACAGCGTAAAAGAGCCGAGCTGGCTGAACAGCAGCGTAAGGCCGCTATGAAGGCCGAAGCCGAGCGGGTCAAGGCTGAGCAGGCCCGCCTGGCAGCTGCCAAGGCCGAACAGGAGCACATCGCCGCAGCCAAGGCTGCCGAGGCAAAACGTCTGGCCGCACGGGAAGAACAGAAACGTAAAGCAGCCGAACAGCTTCGTATGCGTGAAAAGGCGATCTCACAGTACAAATCAGTGGTAGAAAAGTACCCGGGCACACGGGCCGCCTCAGTTGCATCTGCAAAGCTGGCCGAAATGGGTATTGCTGTAGAGGCATCTTCAGCCAAAGCTTCCCAGGCGGCAGGACAGTCTGACAATAGCCATGTACTCAAGGTGGAAGTGGCTCAGTTCAGCAGCTTTGATTTCAATGTGATTTCAACACCCAGGACCTACGACGTGGCCAGCCGCATAGCGCTGCCCTTCAAGGTGACCAACCGCGGTAACGGCACGGATTCCTTTTATCTGGAATCCGGATTCCCGGCGGATTACAATGTTGCCTTTGTTTCAGCCACTGCTCCGGATCAGTCCATCAACCAAACCCCCGCGCTGGCCCCCGGTGAGACCTTCCAGGGACAGATCACTTTGGCAATCCCGGCCAGCGCCATTGACGGCCTGCGGATCAACTACCCGGTCAAGGCGGCTTCCCGTTTCACAGGTGAAACGACCCAGTCGCGTGAGGTGCGCATGATTGCCGCAGCACCGCTGCTGCGTTCAGTACTGAAATCGGACAAGTCGGAACTGCTGCCCGGTGATAAAATCGTCTACCGGATTGCCCTGTTGAACCTGGGCAGTTCGGCGGCCAGGAATGTCACCCTCAGGCTGGACTTTCCCCCGCAGTTGGAGCCGCTTGATTATGCCGCTTCCGGTTTCCGTCAGGAAATGAGGGCTGCGCTTGTGCTGGATGGGCTGGAGATCAAGTCCGGTCAGAGCAGGGAATTTGCAATCGGTTTTCAGCTCAAGGATGATGCCTTGTCCGGACAGGAGTTGCTGGCCCGGGCTGAGCTGATCAACAATACACTCAAGACCAGTGCTGCCTTTGTGTCCAATGTGGCAACGGTCAGGCCGGTTCACAATATCCGGGTCAGCCATGGGGCAGAGCGGCTGGTCGTTATCCCTGGTGAGACGGTAACAGTGCCGTTTACGGTCACAAATACGGGCAATGTGCGCGATACCTTCAAGATTGGCGCCATGACAAGCGGTGCCATGGATGCGGTTATTTTCAACGACCTGAACCGGGATGGCATCAGGCAGAGCAACGAGCCGGTCATCTCCAGCATCGGTCCGCTTGAACCAAAGGAAGAGGCCCGGGTTGCCATGGTGGTTAAAACCTCCCGCAGCGCCGGCGATGGTGCCGATGGCGACGTGGGCATCCGCTTTGTCTCGGTCGGTAGCCCTTCCAGAACCGCTGCTGCCTCCGCCAGTTTGAAGTACTCCCGTCCGGTACTGCAAATGGCAGTCAGTGGGCGGGATGGACGCCTAAAGCCGGGAGAGATCACGACCTTTGAGATGAATGTGGCCAATCGCGGCTCGAATCTGGCCCGTGTAGTTGAGTTAAAGAGCAGTTGGCCGGACCAGCTGGAACTGGTTGCTTCCGAGCCGGCCAGAACCGCATCCGCAGGCAGCAGCCACGTTTGGAAATTTACGGAGCTGGGCGCTGGTGAACAGCGCACCATCAAGGTTTCTTATCGCGTCAGACCAGGTATTGCAGTGGGGGCCAATCTGCAGATCAAAAACGCAATGAGCTATGAAGATCAACTGGGGAACAGGTACTGAGATGAGGAAAAGTTTTTGTTCTGCTGCACTTGTTGTATGTGTCCTGACCGCTGCCGCAGCTACGGCCGAGCAGCATTATCTCTATGAACCAAGACCTCTCGCTCCGAATGAACAGGTCAAGCCGGATGATGGTGTTCTGGTGCGCGAGGTGGTGGTTGGCAGGGGCGACACGCTTTCCGGCATATCCAAGCGCATTATCGGACGTGGTTACTACTATCCCCAGATTCTGCTTTTCAACCGTATCAGCAACCCGCACCTGATCCATACTGGCGATGTGCTGCGGGTGCCGGTCAAGGCCGTACCGCCAAAAACAGGAAAACCGCATCGTAGCAGCAAGGCAGATAGTCAGAAATACGTGACCAGTAGCAGCAAGTCCATTACGGCGGTAAAGAGATCTGACCCTGTTAATCCGCTGCCTGTTGAGCGTGCCAGGGAACGTTCTGTGGCTGTGCATCCGGATTTTGCCAGGGGATTGGAGTATTACCGCCAGGGCAACTGTAGTTCAGCCATTGAACGGTTTGATCGTTTTCTGGCCATGGCGCCGGCCGCCCCGGAGGCTGCTGATGCCAGTTTGTACAAGGCAGAGTGTTATCTGAAACTGGCTGGCAACTGAATTATCCCGATAATCGCTGAAAAGGGGCATGCCGAGAAAGCATGCCCCTTTTTTGTTTGAAATACGGCTCAGTGTTTTATGGCTAACCTAATTCACTGCCAACTGGCAACAAATCCCCGCACCTGCTGGTTTGAAATATCGCGATAATGGATGGTCTGCAGGTTTGCTGCGGCCCGACCGCGCTGTATCTCATAACCGCCCTTCATTTCACTGGATTCCAGCCGATAGGCCGGTGCTGGTACCAATTTTACCAGCACTTTCTGCAGGAACGTATCTGAAATGCCTTTGCCACTCCGGTCAATAATCTGGATGGCCGTGATCTGTTTTCCCTGGCGGAACACCTTGTAATCGAAGCTGTTGCCCCGGTAGCGTTCCCAGCCGGGATGGGATTTGGCATATGCCTTGTCTGGCCTGTCGGAAGGGATGAAGTCAGGCAGTTTGTCCAGACGGGGCGCAACCGGGGCGGCGGGTTGTATGGCAGTCACCTGGGGGGCTGCTGCTTTTGGCGGAGAGACAACCTTGTCGGCAGGCTGTTTGTCGCTGGTCGGCTGAATCTCTGCAGAACGATGCTGCAGGAAGGTGAACAGTGCGATCCCGGCAATGATCGGGATCCCCCAGCGTACAAACCGGAAAAAGCCTGGCCGGGATGGTTCTGCAGACTCCACCCCGATCCCGGCAACTGTCTGTGTCTGCCATTCGACCTCGGGTTGATCAGTCTGTTTGGCGTCATTCATGTCGTTGACGGCGCTGTCAAAGGTAGTTGTGAACTCTGAATAAACCGAGAGCTGCTTGCGCTGGGGATAGCTGATGCCCGGTTCATCTCCGGGAGCTGAATTCTCTGCAGACTGTTCCCTGATCTGTGGTGCCGGTTCGGGTGCTGTTGCTGGCCGGTTGCCGGGCAGTGCCTCAAAGCGGTCGTCACCGTTAGCATCTGGTGGGGGAAATGATACGGTCTGCAGCCGCGTTGTGTCATCAGTTCCGGCCTGGTGCTGTTCCCCGAAATGCGATGGAGTCGCGTCGGAGCAGTTCATCTGTTCAATAATTGAAACAAGCAGGCTGTCATCATCTTGGGAGATGTCGATATTGCCATGATACAGACTGAGGATCTCGCTGCTGATCTGTTGTGGGTCGCACAGCAGAACAAAGCGGCATCGGCGTTTTCCGAGCAGTTTTTTTATGTGCATCAATAGGATGTCGGCGGACAGTCCGGACAGGTGGGTCTGGATGAAGATACTCCGTGGTTTGGCGGCGGTGATTTCACGAGAGATGCTGTCGATATCCGTGGCAATGCGCAGCTCGCGTCCCTGTTCGTCCTGAAACTGGGTGAACAGCCGGATCAGTCGCGGTATGTCGGTAATCAGCAGCAGATCAACCACATGAACCCCCTGAATCTGGTGACTGGCAAATTATCTGAAGCCTGGCGAAGATTGCACGAAGTCATTAAAGTTCAATTATTGTACGGTATAACCCCTTTGATATCAACCGGATTGTTGCGCAGTGGCGTTTGCGGCCTTGCCTAAACAGGCGGCAATCATGTATCTTGTTGCGGTCTGCAAGGCATGTCCAGATGATCAGGCGAATGCCGTAACAGTGAAAATCTGCAGCCTTGAATTTCAGCACAATCTTAGTAAAGCAGAACAAAAAACCGGATTGGAGCAGTCATGCTGAACAGTGATGTCATCGATAAACTGGTAAAAATTGTCGGTGCCGACAATCTGCTTACCGAGAGGCCTGACTTGGTCTGTTACTCCTATGATGCCACCCAGATGGAGTTTTTGCCGGATGCGGTGGTACATCCGGCCAATGCGACCGAGGTTGCAGCGGTCATGCGTCTGGCCGGGCAGGAAGGCTTTGCAGTTTTTCCGCGGGGGGCAGGCAGCGGCTTCAGCGGCGGCAGTCTGCCGAAGGCGGGTGGAGTGGTGCTGGTGACGACCCGCATGAACCGTATTCTGCGTATTGACACCGAAAACCTGATCGCTGAAGTGGAGCCGGGTGTGGTTACGGAAGCATTTCAGCAGGCAGTTGAAAAACTGGGGCTGTTCTATCCACCCGATCCCGCTTCGCTCAGGTTTTCTACGCTGGGCGGCAATGTGGCCGAGAATGCCGGCGGTCCCCGTGCGGTCAAGTACGGCTGTACCAAGGATTATGTGATGGGGCTGGAGGTTGTACTCCCAAATGGCAGCATCATTCGCACCGGAGGGGAAACCTACAAGGGAGTGGTGGGCTATGACCTGACCAAACTGATCTGTGGCAGCGAGGGGACACTGGGCATCATCACCAAAACCATCTTCAGGCTGTTGCCCAGTCCGGAGGCCAGAAAAACCATGCTGGCGATCTTCGATTCCATCGACGGGGCGGCCAAATCCGTATCAGCCATAATCGGCGCCAAGATTATCCCAACCACCCTGGAGTTTATGGATCATGCCACACTGCAGTGCGTGGAACGGCGTTTCAGTCTGGGCCTGCCCGGGGAGGGGCGTGCGGTGCTGCTGATCGAGGTTGATGGTGACCGTGACCTGATTGAAAAGCAGGCGGGCAGGATCCATGGTATCATCCAGCCGTTCGGACTGGTGCAGTTCAGGTCTGCCAGCGACAAAGCCGAATCCGAACAACTCTGGAAGGTGCGCCGCCTGGTTTCACCCTCTCTGCGTGATGTCAATCCGGACAAATACAACGAGGATATCGTTGTTCCGCGGAGCAGAGTTCCAGATGTGATCAGGCGCATTGAAGGCATTTCAGCCCGCTATGGCATGCCGATCGTCAACTTTGGCCATGCCGGGGACGGCAATATTCATGTCAACATCATGGTGGACAAGCGGCAGCCCGGTATGGAGGCCAAGGCCCACGAGGCCATCCGTGACGTGTTCCAGGCCGCCCTGGATCTGGGGGGAACCATGTCGGGTGAGCATGGTGTCGGTCTTTCCAAAGCCCCCTTTATCGAGCAGGAACTTTCGGCGGATCAGATTGCCGCCATGCAGGCCATCAAGCAGGCCCTGGATCCGCAGAATATTCTCAATCCGGGCAAGATGTTCCCCTGACGGGGGGGAGGAAACCGAATGGATCAGGACAAACAGCGGCAGGAGGTTGGTCTGATCGGCAGGATGCTCTCAATGGAGTTCCTGTTGTTTGTCATGGGCTCGGTTTCGCTGGGCTATGGTTTGCTGCAGGGCAAGATGGTCAGTGTTCTGCTGGGAACGGGTATTTACACGGTCATTGCGCTGCTGTTCCTGCTGAACAGACGGCGGATGCAACGCAATTCCAATCAAGGAAAACACACATGAATCAGAAGATAATACTGGCCTCGGCCTCCCCTCGCCGTGCGGAATTGATGGCCCTGGCAGGGATAGAGTTTGATGTGGCGGCGGCTGACATATGTGAAGATCCGCTTTCCGGCGAACTGCCCGAGGAACATGTGATCAGGCTGGCGTGCGAAAAGGCCAGAGCTGTGGCTGACAGGGTGCCGGGGCGTTTTTTTGTCGGTTCGGACACCGTGGTGGTGCTGGACGGCAGAATCATGGGCAAGCCGGCTGATGAACAGGAGGCCAGGCGCATGCTCACGCTGCTGTCAGGGCGCAGTCATGATGTCATATCCGGGGTTGCGGTACTGGATCGACAGAACAGCCGCATGATCAGCCGGGCGGTTACAACCCGGGTCAATTTCAAGCAGCTTGCGGAGAAGGAGATCAGCGATTACATTGCCACCGGCTGCCCGATGGACAAGGCCGGCGCCTATGCTATTCAGGGCGGGGCGATTCATTTCGTGCGCACTATCCACGGTTCCTATAGCAATGTGATCGGCCTGCCGATGACCGAATTGTGCGAAATGCTGGAACAGATCAAAGTCGGTGAGGTGGGAAATGTCTGTCGCTGAGCGCTTGTCTGTTGTCAGAGCCAGGATTGCCGCAGCCGCTGAGCTTGTAGGCAGGAGCCCGGCTGATATAAGGCTGGTGGCGGTTTCCAAGACACGGTCGGCATCAGAGGTTGATGCGGCCTGCCAAGCCGGTCAAACCGTATTCGGTGAGAACTATGTCCAGGAGTTGCTGAACAAAGCGGACAACGTTGATCTGCCAGTCGAATGGCACTTCATCGGACACCTTCAGAGCAACAAGGTGCGCCAGATTGCCGGGTTGGTCACATTGATTCACTCGGTAGACAGGCAGTCGCTGGCAGAGGAGATCAGCCGCCAGTGGGGACGGATCGGCAAGTGTTGCGATGTGCTTGTGCAAGTCAATATCTCCGGCGAGACGACCAAGTCCGGAACAACCGAAGTAGACGCCATGCAGTTGGTAAAGGCAGTCGCCCGGTTGCCACATGTGAAGATCACCGGTCTGATGACCATGCCCCCATTTTTCGATGATCCCGAAGCGGCACAGCCCTATTTTGCTGCATTGAAAAGCCTGTCGCAGCGTATTGCCGCTGAATGCATACCGGGTGTGGAGATGCGGGAGCTTTCCATGGGCATGTCCGGCGATTTTGAGGTTGCCATTCAGGAAGGGGCGACCCTGGTGCGTGTTGGAACTGCAATTTTCGGTGAGCGTGATTAGCAGGCATTTGCTGGATGTTTGGATGTAATCAAAAAGGCAGCCCATTTGGACTGCCTTTTTTGTTTAAAATATGCTCAATCCCCTCAGAACTGTGCCTTGATGAACTCCCTGTTCAGTCGTGCAATGAACTTGACATCCACACCCTTTGGGCAGGCCGCCTGGCACTCGTAGTGGTTGGAGCAGTTGCCGAAACCACAGTCAA
>Ga0116182_1002695_pt1 | contig 17180 bp, 16 predicted proteins | sample AD_UKC077_MetaG_FD_89805 | JGI IMG/M metagenome (GOLD analysis project Ga0116182, IMG submission 89805) | Active sludge microbial communities of municipal wastewater-treating anaerobic digesters from USA - AD_UKC077_MetaG | ecosystem: Engineered > Bioreactor > Anaerobic > Digestate | place: USA...
AAAAAACTAAAACATTTAAAGATGGATTTTACCATCCGGTCAGTGTTTATATTTATTAGATAATGCCAATTTATCTACCAGTGGTGATGCGGTTAGTGTGACCGCTCAAGTTCATCCTGATTTTAAAAAATTAGCTATTGGTTTGATGGAAGATATGGGTTTGCGTTTTGGTGGAGTTAATTTTATGATTGAGGGTGATATTAGTAAAAGCCTGGAAAATTCTGGATGTTGGAGATCAACGCCGCTCCCAGGCTTGATCATTGTATTAAAACCGGTAAGGTTCAAGCTAAAATTGTTAAAAATATGTATCTTGGGTTTTGAAAAGCATGGAGAAAGATTGAGGTAGTGAGTGAGAGGGAAGGCTTGGTTTTTAATAAATAGTTAGTTTTAATATTTTAATTATTTTTTATTTATGTCTCACGAAATTGAAGCGAACTTTGTTTATGGCTGGGAGAATGAAAATTCTCAATGCCAACGTTGCAATAGTTTTCAAATTATGGAAGATGGAAAGGGTTTTTGCACTGAGGCTCAAGCTGAGGTGCCGGCCGATGCCCATTGCGATTTTTTTCAATCAATTGATTAGTGTTTTGCAATGATGCTATATAATTTTATATTCGTTGGTAAAATTACTAATTTAATTTTTTCATCATATATGTATTATATAAACGATACCCGCGACGGCGATAATAATCCCTCACCCCAACACCAGAGATGACCGCAATTTTATCAGAGTTAGCCGTCAGAGCTAATTGCTCCGCTTTTACCAATAATTCCTTACCTAAGCCGCGATGTTGGACTTTAAAACCGGTGCCGGAGGGTGTTAATTCACCATAAACATGGAGCTCCCTGACAATAGCAGGAGCAATTGGACTAGATTTATCCAAACGAAGACGGCAAAAGCCGAAAAGAATAGATTTGTCTAAACTGTCGGCGCTAATAAAATATTCCCAGCCTCCGGCGGCTTGATATTTTTGAATATTAATAGAATAGGAACTAATGGGCGCATCTTTGGCTTCTCGACAGCGGATACAGCGACAATAAACACCCTGCTGTTTCATAATTTGGCGCAAATTAGTAATTTTATTGCCAGCGATAATAGATTCGGAGGGAATATCACGAATTAAACGGATAATACGGACATACTCCGGTACAACCGCCTTACATTTAATAATTAATTTTTGGAGGACTTTGTCTGAATACGGCTTATACTTGCCTTGTTGATACCACTTATATAACAAACTACCTGCCGTCACTACCGTAGGATAAAATTTTATCTGATCGGGTTGAAATCTTTCGTCTTTAAATAAGCCCGAAAAAAGTTGAAAATCAAGTTTTGGATTAGAGCCGGGTAGGGCCGGCATAATATGATAGGTTATTTTAAAACCGTACTTTTTCAAAAGAGCGGTGGCCTCCGCAATCTCCTTAACGCCATGTCCGCGTCTATTTAGGGTTAAAATGTTATCATCCGTAATCTGTACGCCCATCTCTACGCGCGTACAACCAAGAAGGCGCATTTCTTCTAATTCTTTGGTATTAATATAATCGGGCCGAGTTTCTAGAGTAAGTCCAATAATTCGATAACGAGCCTTTTCGTTCTTTTTTTGTTCCCAGAGCAATAATCGTTTTAATTCAGCCGTATGTAAAGTCGACCGATAAGGAGACTTTTTCAGTTCTCCAAAAGAGAGATAATCGTTAGCCGCTCTAAAACAATTAAGCACATACCAATATTTATATTTTACTGGCAAATAACTCCAAGTGCCCCCGATAACTATTAACTCAATTTTCTCTGGTTGATGACCATTATTTTCTAAAGCTCGCAAACGAGAAGCTGTTTGGGTATAAGGATGATAACCGCAACGAATAGCGCGCATTACCGCCGGTTCATTAGACAAATAACTTACTGGTACTTTTTTTTGACGCGGACAATAGGCGCAGGCCCCCGGGCAAGGATAAGGCTTGGTTAAAACTGCCACAGGAGCAATTCCCGACAAAGTACGAATAGTGCGTTTGCGTAATAAATTCTCTAATATTAAATTAGAATCTATTAATTTTAAAGAAAGTAGACGCTTGTATTCCTTAATAATATCGGCATTTAAAAGAGAATCTATCTTATATTTTTTGCTAATTTCTCTTTTTAAAGATAATAAATTATCCCGATTTTTAACGGAAATTTGCGCTCTTTCAATTAATTCTCTAATTGCTTCTATCATGTTTTTACGATATAATACTGTTATTATAACAAATTTTATTAATTATTATCCTATGTTGAAAAATATTAAACTATCCTTGATAATCGGCGGGCTACTAATACTTAGTCCTCTGTGCGTTTCAGCGGCTGACATTAAGTCTGGGGATAACGTCTACCTCCCTCCCCAGGAGACCATAGAAGGCAATTTGTACGCCGCCAGCAATAATATCACGATTGATGGGGAAATTAAAGGTGATTTGATTGCCGCCGCCCAGACCATAATAGTAAACGGACGCTTAGACGGTGATTTGATTGCCGCCGCCCAGACCATAATAGTAAACGGAGAAGTAAACGGTAACGTCCGCTTAGCTGGCAATAGCGCCCAAATAAACGGAACGGTTGCTAGAAATCTTAATTTTATCGGCAACGCTTTAGATATAAATAAAAATGCAAAAATAGGCTGGGACCTAATGAGTGGGGCTAATAATATAAACATTGCCGGCCTAATTAACGGCAATGTCTATGGAAATGGGAATAATATTGTTCTTTCCGGGGTTGTGGGTAAAAACTTAGAATTTATCGGCGACAAAAATTCTGGAATTTCTTTGAGCTCCGAAGCAAACATTGGTGGAGATTTGAATTATTCAGAAAATATAAAAATATTAAAAAAAGACGGAGCTCAAATCTCCGGACAAACCAAATTAATAAAAAATAAAGAAAAAGCAAAAAATAAACATTATTTTTTTAGTATTATTTATAAAATTTTAGCGGCAATCATTATTGGCTTGATTATAATTTTTCCCGGCAAAAAAATTATCAACGCCCTATACGACACCGCCCAAAAAAATCCCTGGGCAAGTCTAGGCTGGGGCATGTTAATTTTATTGGCAACACCAACCCTAAGCTTAATCTTAATTTTTACCATTATCGGCATACCCTTAGCCATTCTCGGATTTTTAGTTTGGTTTTTAGTTCTCTACTTAGGCAAAATTATTAGCGCCATATTTATTGGCAAAGCAGTAAATAAGATTTTAAACAAAGAAAAAGAAAAGTCTTTATTAATACCGCTACTCGCTGGCGTAACTATCGCTTGGCTTTTATTTTCAATACCTTTTATCGGCTGGATAATTTCTTTAAGCGCTACTTGTTTGGGTTTAGGTTCTTTAATTATGTATTTAAAAATAAAAAAAAGATATGTTTAATCCCGAAATCTTTAAAGCTTATGATATTAGAGGCGTCTTTGATAAAGATTTTGATATTAATTTTGCCTATAACCTAGGAAGAGCTTTTGTCTCTTTACGACAGCTTGACGGCGATTGTCCCCCAAATCAGCCCATAAAAATCTTAGTAGCTAGAGATATGCGATTAAGCTCGCCCGCTCTAAATGAAGGCCTAATATCTGGACTAACTTCGGCGGGAGCGGATGTAATAGATGCCGGACTAATCTCTACTCCCGCTTTTTATTTTAATGTTTCCAAGCAAAATGCGGACGGTGGCATTATGATTTCCGCATCCCATAATCCCAAAGAATGGAATGGTTTTAAAATGGTTAGAACCAAAAGTCGCCCTGTCAGTAGCGACAGCGGCATTAATTGGCTTAAAGACAATATTGGCCAAATAGCAATGCCGCCAGGAAAGACTACCGCCAGACAATTAGCAGACGCGGCCAAATCTCAGTTAGAACATGATTTAAAATTTATTGATATTCCGGCAATTAAGCCTCTACGGATAATAGCTGACGCCGCTAATGGTATGGGGGCGCAATATTTAGATTTGCTGTTTGAAAAATTACCAATTAATCTAGAAAGGCTAAATTTTCAACTTGATGGTACTTTCCCGGCACATGAGGCTGATCCACTTAAAGAAGAAAATTTAAACGAATTAAAAGAAGCAATTATTAACAAAGAGGCTGACTTAGGCATTGCGACCGATGGCGATGGCGACCGGGTCTTCTTTGTTGATAATCATGGAGAATTGATTGATCCCGCTATAATAAGAGGATTGTTAGCACAAATATTCCTAAAAGATAAACCTGGCAGCAAAATCTGCTATGATGTGAGACCAGGTAAAATTACGGTTGATTTAATTGAAGAAGCGGGCGGGATTCCTGTTCCCACTCGCGTCGGACACTCTTTAATAAAGGAAAAGATGCTGGCTGAAAATGCTTATTTTGCTGGCGAATCTTCTGGCCATTTTTTTCTTAATCTCGCAATTGGCTGTTTTGAAATGCCAATGATAATAATTGGCCAAATGCTCGCCTTGTTTTCACAAAGCGATTTAACAACCTCTGAATTTATTCGACCATATCGCCGCTATTTTCACTCCGGAGAAATCAATCGCCATGTAAACAACAAAGAAGCTATATTTAGTGCCATTCAAAAAAAATATGCTGACGGCAATATTAGCTTATTGGATGGAGTTAGCGTCACTTATCCTGATTTCTGGTTTAATGTCAGAGGCTCAAATACAGAAGATAAAGTTAGACTCAACTTAGAGGCAAAAGAAAAAGAGGTAATGGAAAAGAAGAGGGATGAAATTCTTCAATTAATTGAAACTTGCTAATATTACCAAACAAAAAAAGGCTTCAATATGAGGTCTTTTTTAGAAACAAATTATTTCTTTTTAATGCGATTTTTAGAATTGCCGACTTTACGGTTACTAAGAGAAGAAAAAACAATAAACATCATTTCTAGTTGATTAACCATGGAACGGACAAAAAATTCTTGATCGCGGCCATTTAACTTGCTTGGTAAAATACAACACGCTTTAATATTAAGATTTTCTTGATCAGACTTTACAATCGTACACTGCTCAGACCTACACTGGCCGGAAAGTATTTCTTGATTATCAAACTTAAAATGATTAATTTTCTGATTATTGCGGGTAAAGGTACCATCGCGAATGGTTCGTCCGGTTTTAATGTCGATAATTCGTAAAATAACCCAATCAGCATTAACAATACTTAATATTTTTTCTGAAAAATATATAAAAACAGTTCGTATATCTTTTTTACTTTCCGGATATTTTTTAAAATTAGCGAAAGCCTGACGCATTTCTTCTATTTGTAAATTAACAGAACCAATATATTTAAAAGTATCCTGCAAACGATCTTCTAAATTTACCTGATACCGCTTTAATCGACCAACTTCGCGTAAATACAAAAAATTAACTACATAAGCCAAAATCAAAAGAAGGGCGATAATAAGCACCTCAACAGCTTCTTCTGATAATCCTAGAAAGTCAGATTTAATTAGAAAAGGAACAAAAGCGCTTAAGACAAAATTAAGAGCTAAAAGGCTAAAAAATATTTTTTTCCACTTAAAAACGGACTGCATAACTTAAGCTTATCTCTCTTAATTTTATTATAGCTTTTTTACAAAGAATGGTAAATTTTATAAAATAGATAATTAGTTTAATAATTTTTTTTCTTTAAATAATAGCCAAACAGAAAGACCGGTAGCAATCGGCATAGTTAAACAAAGGCCAATAGCGCCTACTAAAGAACGGACAATCTCGGTGGCCATTTCCTCATTGTTAATCACTTGAGAAAATGATAAAAATGGTTCATGTTTAAAACTAAATAATACACAATTTGCCAAAAATATTATTAAGCCTTAGACTATAAATATTAACCCCAAAAATCCAGAAAAAATGAAAATGCTCATTAAAAACTTAATTAGCGTAATGATGCTCCTGATTTTTTGGGTGCTCGGCTGGTGGTTGTTTAAAATAAAAAATAAAACAACAATTATTGGCAGAGAAAATATACCCAAAAAAACAAGTTTACTCTTTTTGTCTAATCATCAGAGTCTAATTGACTCAATGTTAATCGGTTACGCCCTTTTCAGCCCATGGGATATTTTCCGCCATTATCGGCAAATTCCTTGGAATGCGGCCGCTTGGGAAAATTTTTTTAAAAAACCCAGTCGCAGAATATTCTGTTACTTTTTAAAAACAATTCCCGCCTACAGACAAAGCAATATCCAAACAGCCAATCGAAATATTAAAGAATTCAAAAATATTTTGGAAAATGGTAATTTGCTCTTGTTCTTTGAAGGAACGCGCAGTCGTAACGGCGAAATTGGCGCTTGTAAATATGGTCCCGCTAAATTAGTGGTTGACCTGCAACCGGTTACCATCCCAATAAGAATCTCGGGGATGGACAAAGTGATGCCAATAAATATTGGCTTTAAATGGCTCCGTATCAAAGGCGGACAAAAAATTTTAATCAAAATCGGACCAGCCATAAAGTTCGATTCAATGGAAATTAATGATGTCCGCCAAAAAATTAAAAATTGTATTAAAGCACTATAAAAACCCGATAGCTTTGCTACCGGGTTTTAAAATAATTATTTACTATTACCTTGGCTAATATTTTACATATCTTTACCCAAAATTAATTCACACATCCTAAATTTGATAAAAATTTGCTTTTTGGTTTTGTTGGCGATCTCCCGAGACATATGTTTATTTTAATAAATCATCCAATTCACATGATAACAAAGCAGATTTATTGAGCACGATCTGCTCCTTCTGGTTTAAATTGTCAGCCGTCATTCTGATTACTTTAGTAATAATAACATCACCAAGCATTATGTGATTCGTTTTTTTGAAATATTTTTCTGTTTTCTGATAAAAAAGAGTGGCATACCGCTTTAACTTATCCTGAAAAGTTGGCCGGCTACTCCAACTATTACCATTAAACTCCATTTTATCTTCTAATTTTTTATCTACATCAATAGCCAAGTCGCCGTCACGAAAATTAATCCAATAATCGCTGATACGATAAACAACTCTAACCGAACTTTCCTCTTCTGTATTAAACCAATATATAAAAGAGAATACGTCCGAAAATACGTCCATATTAAAGTCCCGTGATATGCCAACGCTTTCTAAATTTTTTATAGTATGTATTTTATACTCATTAAGCAATCTAAAATAGCTCTCCCTCCAATTTTTGAGCCAATTAGAAATAAATTTTTGATCAACAAATAATGGCGTCAAGTCATTTTTTAAATTCTTATCGCTAACTTTATTCATTTGTAATGTTAACTTATCAAATAAAGTTCTAGGATCTTTTACATCAATGCCTTTGGCTGTCATATAATCAAAGTCTGGTACGATTTTTTTACCCATATACCAAAGAAGATCATAAATGTCACGCCCCTTTTCTTCATAAACAACATCACCAACCCCACGAGGGCCTCGCAAGAAAATAGCCGCTAATTTACTGGCCATTAATGCTCTCATGTTGTATGTCAAAATAACAAACGAAAGCTGATCACGATTTATCGGTCGACGTTCAGTTACGGTCTTCGGGGCAACAAAATGGTTTAAATCAATCTTTACATGCACCTGATTTGAAGGATTGCCAAGACTTAACTCTTTACCGACGTGGAATTTTAAAAGTAGCCCCCTACCAGTAGTGATTTTTATGGTAAGAAAATCAGAATCGGCGCCGTAAGTATTAACAAAATAACCCTCGACTTCTTTTTTTAATTCTTCTAAAAATTTTTCTGTTATGGCATGGGGAACTTCAAAATCCAAATCAACGGACATACGATCGAGACCATGAATTATGCGAAGGGCGGAACCTCCATACATTATCCATTTGCTATATTCTGGATGATGACAGATAAAATTCAAAACATAAAACTGCAGCTCCTCTTTAAGAGCATTGCGACGAGTTTCAGCATCAATATTTCCGTAGGCAGACAGATCGTCAAGTTTTCTTTTTAAAATTGTCGTTATTTGTTCGCTTATATAAGTTTTTTAATTATTGAATAAAATTTTTCCTGTTCGGTCTTATCCATTTCATCAAAATCTATTCTTAATTCCTCAATCATTTTTTTAATATCTTCTAAATTTATTCCTTTAAGCTGACGCGTCCTGAAATACAGCAAATCAAACAATGCCTTAGCTGGAGAGGCGATATAAAAATCAAATTTACCCTTTACTAAAAAGAAATCAGAAAAAAAATCTTTTTTGATAGACTGATAAGCAAAATTGCCGGCTTTCGTCTGATATTCTCTCGTCACTTTAAGGGTAGTTGAAGTGATAGAATGAACGGCCTCTGTAGCAAGATTATAATACTGTAAGGCGGCCCAAGAGCTCACATATGAAGGAGTACGAATAATATTTGCCAGATAAAAAGAATAGGAAACATCCGATCGATTGTTTTTAAAAAAATCGGTAGTCACATAAAGGCCATTTTTTAAAGGCAAAACATCCTTATATTTCAAAAACCGACTGATATAAGTGTTAATCGTAGAATCCTTGAGCTCCCACTGTCTGCCAAGCTGATGTACGGTATTTTTATTGAAGTGAGGAAAAGTTTTTAACTGTTCTAATAAATTCTTTTTGCTTTTCATATATTTGACATTAGTGTATCATATCTGAAATGCTAAGTCAACAAATTACTATATCAACATGTTGATATAATAGCTGAATAGATAGTATATTTGACTAAAATAAAGCATTTTTACTGATATTTACTATTTTTAGTCAAAATAAAACAAAAGTATCTTATGCCGGAAAAGCAAACTGGAAATAACCTTAAAAGTAACTTCCAATTTAAATCTGAAAAAGTGTGCTGAGAGAAATTCGAGATAGCCAACAAGAAAATCCAGACCGCCGCTGGCAAATCAAAGCCATTAATTACCACCAAAACGCAAAAATCCCGACAAATTGCCGAGATTTCTGCCATCATGATATCCAATCAACCGGACTCGGTTATATTAGATACCGTTTAGGGTGCCCATCGGGAATCGAACCCGAAACAACAGGACCACAACCTGCTGTGTTACCACTACACCATAGGCACCATACATAGAAACAAGGTTAAACTATTTATAAGAATCGCAACGATGAGAACAACAACTGCAATCACATCCAAAATTAAAAGCAAACATTTTTTCAATTTCTTCTCTGGTTTTCTTTTTGGCAACCGGTTCTTTTTTTATTGTTTTGGCCTTAGTTATTTTTTTAACCAGTGCTGCTTTTTTCTTATTTTCCATATAATAATAAACAAATTTAATTTAAAAATTAACTTTGTGCGCCCAGTAGGAATCGAACCTACATATCCAGCTTAGAAGGCTAGTGTTCTATCCATTGAACTATGGGCGCAGACTCTTGATAATAACCAGATAATACAAGATAAAAACAAGACTGTCAAATAGATAATACTAACGAAAATTAGCATTATTTACCCAAGTCACGCTGACGTCTAGCTTCAAAGATTAAAACACCGGCGCTAACAGAAACATTTAAAGAGTCGATGCCGGCTTGCATAGGAATAATTATATTATTATCCGCATTATTAATCCAAAAATCACTTAAACCGGTGGCCTCAGTGCCCATAATCAAAGCTGCCGCTTGCCTCCAGTCAACATCAGTATATTTTTTTGCCGCCTTAATATTGGTGGCAAAAATCTTAATATTTTTAGATTTTAACCAATCCAGTGTATCTTCCTGGCTAGCCAAAACTACTTGATCACTAAAAACGTAACCGGAACTAGCCTTAATCACATTGGGATTATATAAATCTGTCTGTAAATTATTTAAAATAACCGCCTCAACCTTAGCAGCATAGGCAGTTCGTAACATTGCGCCTAAATTTCCTGGCTTCTCAACCGCCTCTAGCACTAAAATTAAAGGGTTAGTCTTAATCTTTAAATCAGATAAAGAACGGTAGCGTGGGCGCACCAAGGCCAGCCAACCGTTGGGATTATCGGCGTAGGCAATCTTAAAAAAAACCTCTTTAGACACTATTATGGGCCTTAAAGGCGCCTGTGTCCACGTTTCTTGGCTTAACTCTGGACAATATAAAATTTCTATAAATTCAAAGCCATAATTAAAAGCCACCTTAATCTCTCTAAGGCCGTCTACGACGACTATTTTCTGTTTCTGTCTTGACCTGACTTTTCTTAATTTTACAATATTCTTAATCAAGGGATTTTGTAGGCTGGTAATTGTTGTGTCCATACCTAGACATTATATCTTATTTGACAAAATTTTAACATCTGATAAAATAATTGTCGTGTTAAGAAAATAGAAATCGGCCCTCATTTTGGACCGATTTTTTATTACTTAAAACAACCCTCAAAAATTAAAAAGATAAACACCGAAGAAAAAACCATCTCAACCCAGCAATCTAAGGTTACAGGGATTAACAATTTACTCTCTTGTTGTATGTACCAAGCCGCAGAAATAGCGGACACACCCAAAGAGTAACAACCAATAGCCAAAAGGTCACGAAAAAATCGTCTGGCTAATGTGAAATAAAGCCTTAAAATAGCTAAATTTGTGATCAAAAACGGCAAAAACCAAGAACGGACAATTTTGTGCCAGCAAGCTTAAGGGGCGGGCAAAACTAAGCCCGTTTTTTTATTTAAAGTTAAATCTGATATAATGTTTATAAGTTAAATAAAAAATAATATGAAAAATCAAGCTCAAATTAGATACAACCCCTTAAACGGCCGGAGTATCATTTTTGCACCCAAAAGAGCAAAAAGGCCGAATGACCTAAAAAATAAAACTAAAGAATCCTCTTGTCCCTTTTGCTCCGCTAATGTAAAAAAAACCAATATTTTACAACAATGGCCATCTTCAGGAAAATGGCAAAGCGCGGCGATAAAAAATATTTACCCCGCACTATCAAATAAAAACAAAAACGCCTACGGCTATCAAGAAATAATTATTGATTCTGGACATCATTATGAAAATTTTTTAGAACTTAATTTAAAACAAATAAGTTCTTTACTTAAATTATTTCAACTACGCAATCAAGCGCTATCTAAAGACAAAAAAATTAAGTACATTCTGACCTTTAAAAACCAAGGTCGTGCCGCCGGCGCCTCATTGCGCCATATTCATTCCCAAATATTTGCATCTTCAATTCTACCACCGGAAATAATCGAGGAAAGAAACAGAACCGCCCGATACCAAGCAGAAAACAAAGTTTGCCCCTACTGCCTATTAATAAATAACGAACAAAAAAGCCAAAGATTAGTCTGGCAAGACAGTAAAATGATAGCTATTTGCCCCTTCGCCAGTGAATTTCCATATGAAGTCTGGATTATCAGTAAAAGACATGTAGATAATATTAGCCTCTTAAATAATAAAGAATTAAAATCATTGGCCCAAGCTCTTAAGCTAATAGCCAAGAAGTTAAAGTCTCTGGAATATGATTTTAACTTCTTTGCTCACAACGATATCGACAACCAACATCAACATTTTTATATAAAAATACAACCTCGCCCCAATATCTGGGCGGGAATAGAACTTGGTTCCGGCCTAATTATCAATCCTGTCATGCCGGAAGAGGCCGCTACATATTACCGGAAATAATATGCCCATACCTAAATTAAAAACAGTAAACGCGCCTAAAGCAGAATTTTGGCGTAAAGGACAAACACCAAAGAAAAAAAAGATAAAAATAAAACATAAAATTATTATAGCCTTAATCCTGCTCGCTTCTTTGGGTTTATTGTCGGTTTTTATTATAGTGGCCTGGGTATCAAGAGATTTGCCTAACCCCAACCAACTAATAGATAGAGAAATTGCTCAAAGCACAAAAATTTATGACCGAAGTGGAGAGCATCTCCTTTACGAAATCCACGGGGAAGAAAAAAGAACTCTTATTAGTCTCGATGACATTCCAGAAAATGTAAAACACGCCACGATTGCTATTGAAGATAAAAATTTTTATAAGCACGGAGGGTTTAGCCTCTGGGCAATGTTTAGAACCGCTATTACCAATGTAATCTACAACCGAAAGGCGGGGGGGTCGACTCTTACTCAACAATTTATTAAAAATGCCATACTCAGTTCGGAAAAAAGCTATATTCGTAAAATTAAAGAATTAGTATTAGCCCAAAGAATTGAAAAAAAATTCAGTAAAGATGAAATTTTGCAAATGTATCTTAACGAAATCCCCTACGGCTCTAACGCCTATGGGGTTGAGGCCGCCAGCCAAAAATTTTTTGGAAAAAGCGTACGTGATATCAATTTAGCAGAATCAGCCCTATTAGCGGCCCTACCGCAAGCACCAAGCCGCTATTCCCCATATGGACCCAATGTTGACATTCTCATGGGGCGCAAAGACTATATTCTCGACTTAATGGCGGAACAAGGATATATATCTAACGCAGAAAAAGACGCCGCCAAAAGCTACCAAATAGTTTTTCAAAGAGCTGAAACCAGCATCACCGCTCCTCATTTTGTGATGATGGTAAAAGATATTTTATCAGAGAAATATGGAGAAAATGAGGTGGAGAGAGGTGGCTTAAAAATATACACCACCATTGATTGGAATAAACAAAAAATTGCCGAGGAAGTAATAAAAGAAAAGACTGAAAATTACGAAGATAAATATAATGCCAACAATGCCGCCTTAGTGGCCATAGACCCAAAGACAGGACAAGTGCTTAGCCTGGTTGGTTCAAGAGATTATTTTAATGACGAAATTGACGGTCAAGTCAACGTTGCCGATAGACCCAGACAACCAGGATCTTCAATGAAACCAATAGTATACGCCGCCCTATTTGAAAGAGGTTATACTCCTAACACAAAATTATACGACGTCGTCACTAATTTTTCGACAGATAATGGCGCACCATACACCCCCCACAATTACAACGGTAAGGAATATGGACCTGTCTCTATTCGTCAGGCTTTGTCTGGATCTCTTAACATTCCGGCGGTTAAGGCTATATATCTAGCAGGGATAGACAAAGTTCTTAATCTTGCTGACAACCTTGGTTACACCACCTTAACAGACCGCAGTCGATATGGGTTATCTTTAGTTTTAGGTGGAGGCGAAGTGAAGATGATAGAACACATCAATGCCTATAGCGTCTTTGCGAGAGAGGGAAAAATAAACAAACTATCGCTTATTTTAAAAATAGAAGATAAGGATGGTAAGGTGTTGGAAGAATATAAAAACCAAGAAAGCCGGGTAATCACCACTAAAACAGCCCAAATGATTAACAGTATTTTAACAGATAACGAGGCCAGAGCCTTCATTTTTGGTGCAAAAAATTGGCTAACCCTCAACGACCGTGTAGTCGCCGCCAAAACAGGAACCACTAATGATTATAAAGACGCCTGGACAATCGGATACACGCCATCTTTAGTTGCCGGCGTCTGGGTGGGAAATACTGATAATTCCAAAATGAATAGCGGCGCTGATGGCAGTGTGGTTGCTGCCCCTATTTGGAACGAATTTATGAGGCGCGCCCTCACCGGTACACCAGTAGAATCATTTAATCCTTGGCAAGAAGAAGCCACTGGAAAGGCGGCAATAGATGGCACTATACAATTTTCTAAAAAAATTATCATCAACAAAGAAACTAAACTGCCGGCAAATAGCGACACCCCAGATGAATTAAAAGAAGAAATTGAAATATTCAATCACCACACCATCCTCTACTATGTCAACAAAGAAGACCCGTTGGGTCCGGAACCAGAAAATCCAACAGAAGACCCTCAATTTAATTCCTGGGAAGAAGCGGTAAAAAGATGGGCAAAAGATAATAATCAATTATCAAGCGAAGACTTGATTAACCAGGCTGAACTTATAAAACCAGAAAATAAGCCAACTATAATAATCGAATCGCCGTCCGAAGGTGAATTGGTAAACAAAAAAATATTAAAGGTTAAAGTTAATGCCTCGGCTCCAAGGGGTATAAAATCAATTAAATATCAGTTAAATGGTTCCGCTCTCCCCGGACTGGGCGCAGAAACAGAAATAGACCTTTTCTTAGATGGATTAGAAAAAGGATATCAAAAAATAACAGCCACTGCCTGCGACGATGTGGGTAATTGTAATAATGCCGAAATAAATTTTAATTTAGTTTATTAAAAATAAAACAACAATCTCTTCTCCCCACCAAAAAGCCGCCCTCTTTCAAGAACGGCTTTTTTATGTGGAGTCTCCTTATTTTATAAAAATTATTATTAATTTCTAATCGGCATAACTATATAAAGATAGTCATCATCATCCCTGGAAACAACGGCACAAGGGGTATTATTATTAATTAATTTTATTATTACCTGTTCGCTATCTATTATATTTAAGCCATCTAATAAATAACGACAATTAATAGTAATGTCATTATCATCACCAGAGACATCGCCGTTTAAATCAATAGAACTTTCACCACTTTGACCTGATGAAGCATAAACATTAACAACCCCTTTCTTAAAAATTAAAGAAATATCATAAATACCAGATTTAGAAAAAATAGCGGAAGCTTTAATAGCCCTTATTAAATCTTGTCTCTTTATCTCCACCTCAGTCTTATATTTATCAGGAATAATTTGCTGGTAATCAGGATACTGACCATTTATTAATCGAGAAATCAATTCCACCGAATCTAAAGAGAAAAGAATTTGATTATCAGACAAATAAATTTTAATAATATCAGACTCTAAAGACTGAGCGTCAGAACTAAAATTAGAAATAATTCTTAAAATCTCTTGAATGGTGCGAGCAGGGACAATAATGTTAGTTTCATTAATGGAGTTATTTTTTATTTTTATTTTTTTTTCAGCTAGACGATAACTATCCGTAGCCGCAATCGTTAAAACATCGCTTTGGAATTGGAAAAATACACCAGACAATTCTATACGATTATCATTATTAGCTACTGCAAAAACTACACTATTTAGAGCTTTGCGAAAATCAAAAATATTAATCTCACAAAAATTATTACGATTAATCACGGGTATTAATGGGTATTCTTTAGATGATTCGCCCTTAACCTTAGTTTTATAATTTTCACATTTTATATTAATTTCATTATTGTCATCCTTAAATTCTATTTTTTCTTCCGGTAAAAGATTGACATAATCACTAATAATTTTTGCGTCGATCGTGGTTTCTCCGCCTTCCTCTATTTTTCCTCTTAATTGGTGAGTAATTCCAATTTCCAAATTAGTGCTAATTAGCTCAATACTATTATCATTATCATTAGCCCTAATTAAAATATTATTTAATATGGGTAAATTAATATTTTTATTGTTAATATGATTAACAATCGCTAACCCCTTTTTTAAATTTTCTTGCAGGCAGATAAATTTCATATCTGTTATATATTATATTTTATATATATTTAATAATAGTAATAATAAGTATTGTGGATAAATGATTTTTGTGGTTTATTTTATCTATTATTAAATTATTTTCTTTGTGTTTTTAACTCTTAATATGTGGTGATTTTAGGGTGATAATTTTGGGGATTAATTTTTTATTGAAGATAACTTTAATTTTTCCACCTTTTATTCAGCACTTAAATCCCAGGAAGTTAACAGTTTTTATGAGTTTTTCCACAAACATTCCACTTTAATAGGCTGAATTATTGAATAATTGTTTAATAGATTCAATTTCTTGTCTTAGTTTTTCATTATCATTTTCTTTTATCTCATTAAGAATTTTATTATAGGCGTGCATAGCGGTGGTGTGGTCGCGACCACCCATTTCTTGACCAATACTTGGATATGAAGTGTTAAGCTCTTCTCTAATCAGAAAGATTGCTACTTGTCTGGGGCCAACTAATTCTTTGCGGCGGCTATTGCCAATAATATCTTTAACACTAATTTCATAAAAACGGGAAACAACTTCTATTATTTCTTTTGGGGTTAAGGACTTTACTTGTAAGCTTGAAACATAGTCGCTAAGAGCGTTTTTTACACTTTTTAGAGTTGGTATGGAGTTGTTAAGTTGGTGAATAACTATAATTTTATTAAGAGCTCCCTCTAATTCACGAATATTATTTTGAACATTGTTAGCTATATACATTAAAACATCTTTATCTAAAGGAAAGTTTTTTTCTAAAGATTTTTGTTCTAAGATTGCTATTTTAGTTTCAATGTCGGGCTTGCCCACATCAGCGACCATTCCTGATTCGAAGCGGGAGATTAGACGTTTTTCAATAGCAGGGATAGATTTTGGAGGCCTATCCGACGTCATAACAATTTGTTTATCACTTTGTTGTAGTTCATTAAAAGTGTGAAAAAATTCTTCTTGGGTGCCGTCTTTTCCCCCCATAAACTGGACATCATCCACTAGAAGAACGTCGACGTTGCGGTACATGTTTTTAAAATCTTTAGCTTTTCCCGTTTGAACCGCTTGGATATAGTTATTGGTGAATTTTTCACTGGTAGTATAAAGTATTTTGTCGGTTTTTTTTGCCGCCTCATTGCCGACAGCTTGCAATAAATGAGTTTTTCCTAGGCCTACACCGCCGTATATAAATAAAGGGTTGTATGCTTTTCCTAAATTATTTACTACCGCCCGGCAAGCGGCGTGGGCTAATTCATTGCCCCGCCCAACCACAAAATTATCGAATGTATATCTTGGATTTAGTCCAAATCTATTTACATTTTGGCTCACAATATTTTCCTTTGGCTTGTCTTGTGATTTTGGTATAGCCACGTTTTCAAGCGTGATAACATTTTCTTGTTTGCCGTGGCGTAGCTCTATTTTATAGATAATTTCGTTTAATTTTTGTTTGGTGATATTTTCAAGGGAGCTTACAATATTGCGGTGGTATTTTTCTTCTAACCATTTTTTTACAAAAGCATTGGGTACACAAATAATGGCTCGCCCGTTTTCAAAAGAAGACAGAAAAGTGTCTTTAAACCAGGTAATAAAGTTAACTCGGGAAAGATTTATTTCTAACTCACCCAAGACTGCTTGCCAAATTTGATCGTTATTAATAAAGCGAATGGTATAACTATATTATAGGAGATAAAATACATATCCACAAGGACAATTTGTGTTTATAAGGTGTTTATAAATAGTGAATAAATAAATTGGTTTTATATTATCTATTATATTGACCTTTTAAAAAATTAGTGTTATGTTGGTTATAATTGTTTAATAAATAAACAGATTAACCCTGCGGTCTTGCCGCAGGGAGCAGCTTAAGGGGGTTGCAGGGGGATATCCCCCTGCACGCGAAGCGCGTTAAAGTGGTATAATGTTGGT
>Ga0116182_1002711_pt1 | contig 17114 bp, 14 predicted proteins | sample AD_UKC077_MetaG_FD_89805 | JGI IMG/M metagenome (GOLD analysis project Ga0116182, IMG submission 89805) | Active sludge microbial communities of municipal wastewater-treating anaerobic digesters from USA - AD_UKC077_MetaG | ecosystem: Engineered > Bioreactor > Anaerobic > Digestate | place: USA...
ATACCCGTTGCGCTTGGCGTGCCTGTAAAAACCAAGAAATTTGACTGGCGCACACCCTCCGGAAAATTCAGAATCGTTTCCAAACAGAAAGACCCGACCTGGTATGTGCCCCCTTCCATTCAGGAAGAGATGCAGGACGAGGGTCGGGAAGTCATTACAAGCATACCACCCGGCCCCAGTAATCCACTGGGCAGATATGCGTTCAAGACTTCTCTGCCAGGCATCATGATTCACAGCACAACCAAACCCTGGTCAATCTACAGTTATGCCAGCCATGGCTGTATCAGGGTTTACCCGCAGCAGATGGAATCTTTCTTTAGAGAAGTTAAAGTCAACACACCTGGCGAGATCATATACCGACCGGTCAAGCTTGCGGCCATTGAGGATGGACGGATATTTCTGGAGGTTCACCGGGATGTCTATGGCAAGGGGATTGCGCTAAGCAGGCAGGCCCAGTCCCTGATCGACAGACAACAGCTGTCCGAACGTGTCGATTGGAAAAAGGTCCGTCAGGTAATCAAAACCAGGAGCGGGGTGGCAGAAGATATCTCTCTCCAAAGACACGTTTCTGCAGATAACGCACAATTATCAAGGTGACTGTACTGACGCACCACCTTTGGCAACTTCCGGCTCATAGTCACCCGGTTCACTGCCTTTGACAAAGCATTCCGTAACCGCCCCAGCCGACCCTTCCCTCGCAAGTTTGCCATTTTTGGGGTTGATCCTTACAAAAACGATGTTTTCCGGTGGCGAGAAGCTCTCAACCGCCATGGGTGCAACTGCCTGCTTCATGAAGTCGGCCCATATCGGCGCTGCTGCCTGCCCGCCGGATCCCCCGCTCCCCAAAGAGCGCTCCTGATCATAACCCACCCAGACACCAGTCACAAGCTGCGGCACATATCCTACAAACCAGGCGTCCTTGGAGTCATTGCTTGTCCCGGTCTTTCCGGCCACAGGACGGCCAACAAGAGAGGCACGGTGCCCGGTTCCGCCCGAGACAACGCTCTGCATCAGGTTGGTGATCAGATAGGATGTCTGAGGTGAAACCACAGTCGTCGGTACAGCCGCATCAGCAGTCTGCAAGACATTGCCGCGGCTATCCGTTACCTTGGTAATGAAGGACTTGGGCAGCAACTGGCCACTGTTGGCAAATACGGTATAGGCAGAGGTCAGCTCAAAAGGTGAGACACTCGCCGCGCCCAGCGCCAAGGCGAGATTAGGCGGAATTTTGGTTGTGAAACCCAGTTTCTGGGCATATTCCGCCGCATAGGGGGCGCCGATACGATCCATGATTTTCACGCTGACAATGTTGATGGAGTGGGTCAAGGCTTCCCGCATGGTTACCGGGCCGCGGAAGGTACCGTCATAATTTTTAGGGCGCCACATCCTGCCGGCACCGTCCGGATACTCGACCTCGGAGTCCTCGATAACCGTAGCCGGTGTCAAGCCCTTGTCCAGTGCGGCGGCGTAGATGATCGGCTTAAAGGCAGAGCCCGCGTTGCGCCGGGCTTGAATCACACGGTTGAACTGGCTCTTCCTGAAGTCATAGCCGCCAACCATGGCCTTGACTCCGCCGGTGCGGGGATCAATGGCAACCAGCGCCGCCTGGACTTCCGGCGTCTGGTCCAGCGCAAACTGCGCTCCGGCCTTGTCCTTAGCATTTTCTGAGCTGATTACAGAAACCTCGATCACCGAGCCCAGCGTGAAGGCCTTAATCTTTTTTTCCGGCCTGCCGTACTTGTTGATCATACCGACCTTGCCTGCCCAGGCCATCTGCTTGCGGCCCAGTATGCCGGTCCGGTCGCCCACCCTGACAATCGTTTCGCCCTTCTCTGGGTTGAATCCGACCACAACCCCGCTATAGGTTTCACCGACCTTGAGCACTTCCAGATCGATACCATCCTCCACCTGCTCACAAAAATCCTCAACCTCAGACTGCTTGAGGTATTTGACCGCCCCTCTGAAGCCCTGCCGCTTGTCCACCGCCTTGAGCCCGCTTCTGACGCTCTCATGGGCGGCACGCTGCATGGCGGCATTCATGGTGGTATATATCTTCAAGCCGCCCTTATACAGCATGTCCTCGCCATACTTCTGCTCCAGCTGAATGCGCAGGTGTTCCAGATAGTATGCCGATTGCTGGCTGTTGACCTTCTTTTTTGACTGGACAACAAGCGGCGTTTTTCTGGCATGCTCTGCCTCTGCCGGAGTGATGTAAGCCTCCTTGACCATCCTGTCCAGCACATAGGACTGCCTTTCCTTGGCCCTGTCAAAGTGCTTGATCGGCGAATAGCTGTTGGGCGCCTTGGGCAAACCGGCCAGCATGGAGATTTCTGCCAGGTTCAACTGTTCGACGTCCTTGCCAAAATATGATTCTGCGGCAGCCTGAACCCCGTAGGCCCCGGCCCCCAGGTAGATCTGGTTCAAATATAGATAGAGAATTTCATCCTTGGATAGTTTTTCCTCCATGCGCTTGGCCAGGATTGCCTCCCTGATCTTGCGGGAGAACTTCTTTTCCGGGGTCAGCAACATGGATCTGGTCACCTGCTGGGTAATGGTCGAAGCGCCTTCCTTCTTGCGCATGGAGATGAGGTTTTTGAAGGCCGCCCTGACAATACCGAAATAATCAATGCCGCCGTGGGAATAGAAATTTGCGTCTTCTGCAGCCACAAAGGCCTGGATCAGCCTGCGCGGCATCTTGTTCACCGGTACAACGATTCTGCGCTCCAGATAAAACTCACCGACCAGCGTCCCGTCATCACCGTAAACCTGAGAAACAATCGGCGGCTTGTAGTCTGTCAGGCTGTCCACCTTGGGCAGCTTTGCCAGCAGATAAAACACATAACCGCTCATACCAAGCAAGGCCAGGATTACCCCGGTTATGGCAACCAGCAGTATCGCACCCCAGATGCTCTTTTTTTTGCCCGCAGAAGGCGCCCTTCTGTCCATTCACATTCCCCTCTGTATGCTGTGTAACGGCAGCCATAACAAGTAACTGCCAGAAAAGCAACGTTTATAAAACACCGCTGCCTGCATCCCGGTTCAAGTATATTTCATGGAGACGTATTGCTGTCCGGCAACACCTGCTGTTCCAGATAGTCAATCAGCGCAGCCATATCCGCGGGTATGTCCGCCGAAAATTCCAGGTAATCACCGGTTTTCGGGTGCACAAACCCCAGTACTCCGGCATGCAGCGCCTGTCGCCCCAAGGTCTTGATCCTTTTGCGTAGCTGGGGATCAGCCAGGTTATTAAAACGGCCACCATCCGGATACAGCTGGTCACCAACCAGAGGAAAACCGGCCTCACTCATATGCACGCGGATCTGGTGTGTTCGGCCTGTTTCCAGCCTCAGTTCCACCAGTGCAAGCCGATCATAGCGCCTCTTAACCCTCCAGCGCGTAACGGCATGCTTGCCATGTCTGGCCTTGCCGGAACGCCGCAGCCGGTCGGTGGGGTGCCGGCCAATCGCCCCCTCAATCCTGCCGGAATCAGTGGGCGGGTTGCCATATACCAGCGCCGAATACAACCTCTTGACAGAGTGTATTGCAAACTGGGCCGACAGAGACTGATGGGCCGCATCATTCTTGGCGGCCACCATCACACCGGAGGTATCCTTATCAAGCCGATGGACAATGCCTGGCCGCAACTCGCCGCCAATACCGGAAAGATCCGTACAATGTGCAAGCAGGGCATTAACAAGCGTACCACTACTGTTGCCTGCCCCTGGATGAACAACCATTCCGGCCGGCTTGTTGATCACAATCAGATCGGAGTCCTCATAGAGCACATCCAGGGCTATCTGCTCCGCCTCTGGTTCCGCTGCAACCGGCTGGGGGATATCAACCGTGATGCGTTCCCCCCCCTTGAGCTTGAGGGATGGACGCACCCGGTTGCCATCAACCAGCACATGACCGCTTTCAACCAGCCGCTGAATAGCGGAGCGGGTCTGTTCTTCCAGCGTTGCGGCAAGATACAGATCAAGCCGCTGTTCTGCCGCCTCAAACATGAAACAATATGTTGTCAAGCAATACTCCTGTCTGCCCTGCTCAGCTAACGCATCTGCTGAATGATGCCAATAAACAAAAGGCGCGCCCCGTATTCAAAGGCACGCCTGAAAAACTGGCTCCCGGCCAAAGCTACCAGATATCCGATTCGATCTTACCCGCCCGTTTGATCAGGACATCAACCAAGGCCAGATCATAGATCTTTTCCGGATCCAGGTCCGGAGATACACGAGAAAGAAAATGCTGGCGCCCCTCTTCAAGCTGCTCGTTCAATACTTCAAAGATATTGTCATGCTTTATGCCGCTTTCGACCTTTTCCTGATTGTAAATAGCCACATCCGACACTACCGCCCGGGCGAGACGTCTGGCCTGCTCTAGGTTATCTATCAAGTTCATTGTCTGTTTTCCTCTTCCGCGGTTATTTATCGATCTGTCTCAATTGGATGGCCACGCCAGGAACACTATCATTTATCTGGCCTTACGGTAAAATAGTATGTCGCTTCGCCACGCCTGATCAGCATTGTCAAGATACCACCAGACTGACTGACAATACGATGATAGTCAGCCACGGCCTTGATGTTTTTACGATTGATGGACAAGATGATATCGCCGGGCTGCAAGCCTGCAACTGCTGCGGCACCACCACGGGCCAAAGCAACGACAACCACACCGCCACCTTCGGCATTATCAGCAACAATCCCCAACGCGTCGAGCTGCCCCGGCTGTTTTCCGCGCTCCACGGAACGCATTCCGCTTTGGGGGGCGTCTTCAGCCCTCTGCAACGAAACCGCCAGATCAACAGCACGTCCTTCGCGGTAAACCTTGATGTCCACCGGCTTACCGACACCAGCCTCGGCCACCAATCGTTGGAGATGGGCAGGATCCTTGACCTCAGTCCCGGCCAAATGCGTCACCACATCACCCTGACGTACCCCGGCTTTATCCGCGGGGCCACCCTTCATCACCCCGTTGATCAGAACACCCTTGACCTGTTTCATTCCAAAGGACTGGGCCAGTTCCTCCGTGACCGGCTGAATGGTCACCCCCAGCCAACCACGGCTCACGCTGCCCTTGGTAATCAACTGGGTGAAAATCGGTTTGGCCATATTGACCGGGATCGCAAAGCCAATGCCCTGACCGGAAGCAACAATCGCCGTATTGATGCCGATCACCTCACCGTAGATATTGAGCAGCGGTCCACCCGAATTTCCCGGATTGATCGAGGCATCGGTCTGGATGAAATTTTCATAGATCTCAATCCCCATATTGGAACGTCCTGTGGCGGACACAACACCAACTGTCATTGTCCGATCCAATCCGAAAGGATTACCGATGGCTATTGCCCACTGGCCAACCTCCAGCTTGTCCGAATCTCCCAGAACGGCCACCGGCAATTCATCGGCATTGATCTTGATCACCGCTATATCTGTCTTGCGATCACTGCCGACGATCCTGGCGCTGTATACCTTGTCATTGGACAGTTTGACCTGGATGCTTTCAGCATCGCGAACAACATGGTCATTGGTGACAATATAGCCGTCCCTGCTGATAATAAAGCCGGAGCCCAGGCTTTTATCACGCCGTGTCTGCTGATCACCGAATAGACCATCAAAAAAAGGATGCATTTCAAAAAACGGCCGGGCAGGTTTTTTCTTGCTGATGGTAGAGATGTTGACCACACTGGGGGTCACCTTTTTGGCAACGGTACTGAAGGCCTTCTGGGTAGAGACGATATCGGCCGGCACATCCTTGACCGGCGCATCAGATTCGCCGCTCTTGCGTTTTGACTCGAAGAACAGCGGCGCATCCCCCTTGCTGCCGCATGATGACAGAACCCCCAGCAACAGGATGCCAACCAGCAATCTTATAAAGCAGAAAGAATGTTTGAACATATCACCTGTGGATTTCGCAAAAACACTTTGATGTGCAATAACTTATCGAAAGATTAGCCACATTCACCAGCTATGTCAACTGGTTTCAGCGATTTGGGGGATAGACTGACAACGGTGAAGCGTTGTGTATGTATCAGATCATAAAAAAACCCCGCCTGTTCAGGCGGGGTTTTCAGCCCCCGTTTTTGAGGGCATTCAGAATTTTTGAGGCCACGTCCCTGCCACTGATATTGTAGCTGCCCGATGCCAGCTGATCCCTGATGGCTGCCACCCTGTCGCGCCGCACCTCATCCTCTTCCGGTAGTGTTTTGATCATTTGCCTGACCGTGTCCGAGATGTCAACCTTGAAGGCATTGCTCCCGGCACCGGCTGCAGGTGACTCACCCTGTTCGGCGCGCGAAACGCTTTTAGGTTGAGTATTCGTATTGATCAGTTCCTTGTTGAGCGTATTTTCGACTTTCATGACAACTCCGATGGGCTTTCCTGTTTCGGTTTTTTAACCCATCGGCATTTTGCAAAATAATCTTTAGCCGCCATTATCAAGCTTTAGCACCCGTACCGTACCAAGCTCCGAAAGCGGGGCATCAAAGCGCGCCGGATCTCCAACCACCACTATGCGAAACGCACCGGGGCGCAAATACTTGCGGGCGGCGGCCAGCACATCATCTCTGGTAACGGCTGCGATCCGTTCACGGTACTTTTCCAGATAGTCTGCCGGATACCCGTAAAACTCCAGCCGCGCGCGCTGTGTTGCCACCGCAGCCGGATTGGTAAACCCGAAGATGAATGAATTGATCATGTAGTTGCGAGCCGTGTTGAGCTCCTGTTCCGACACAGGCGCTTTCTGCAACTCCGACATGATGCCCTTCATCAGCCTGACAGTCTCAAGTGTGCTCTGGGGCTTGGTTTCCGTCTCGACCACAAAGCTGCCCGTGAAACGGCGACCGATGTCAAAGTGACTGCCGACATGATAGGCCAGTCCCCGGTTGGTGCGGATCTCCATCATCAGGCGCGAAGTAAAGCTGCCCCCCAGCATGTAGTCCAGCACCCTGACCGCATACTGATCCGGATTATCCTTGGTCAATCCCAGATGCCCCATGCGGATCACCGACTGGGCCACATCCTTCTTCACCAGCAGGACTTCAGGCACTGAATTTTCCGAAGGCTGCGCCACATGCGGCAATTCAGGCCTGGGGGCGGGACTCTTGCCAAAGATGCGGTTAAGCCGCTTCAACATGTCGGACGGATCAAAATCGCCGGCAACAGCCAGAATCATATTGCCGGGCTGATAAAATCGCCGGTGAAAAGCCATCATATCGCTGCGTGTGATGGCAGCGGCCGAGGCAAAGTCCGGCACAACCCCCAGCGGGTGATCGCAATAGATTGCCTTTCCAATTTCGCGACCGGCGATATCCTTGGGATCATCATTCTGACGGCGCAGGGCCTCAATCATCTGTTTGCGGGTCATCTCCACCCGCTTTTCGGAAAAATCAGGTTTCAGCAATACGCTGGCGAAGATATTCAGTGTCTGCTGCAGATTTCGACTCAGACTGCTCATGGAAACCATGCCCATGTCACTGCCGATGGAACTCTCCACCGATGAGGCCATGAATTCCAGTTCGTCATCCATCTTTTCCGGTGACATCCCGCCGGCCCCACCGCTGCGCATTACCTGCCCGGTCAATCCGGCCAGCCCGGCCTTGCCGGAGGGTTCATAAACAGAGCCGGTGCGAACCATGGCTGTAATGCTGACAAGCGGCAACTCGGCGTCGCGCAGCAGATAGACCGGCATGCCGCAATCCAGCAACTTGCGTTCAACCTGTGGAATCTGGAACTTAAGCTCTGGAAAGGCCATGGTGCGGGGATCGGTTTTTACTGCACCGCCAGCCAGCACCGGAACACAAGTGCAGACCAGCAGGACAATTGCCAAGATCAGTCTGGTCATTTTTCACCCCCGCTTTTCGGGGTGAGATACCCCTTGGTCCGGTTTTCGCGTGTAAAATACTTCGTCGCCACTCGTTGTATATCCTCCGGTGTAACCGCGGCAATCTTGCGCCGGTATTCGGCCAGATACCTCCAGTCGCCAGCCACCGCCTCGTACTCCGTAAGGCTGCGGGCCAGCCCGTTGTTGGTACCCATGCGTGCCGCCTCATGAAACTCGATCATATTCAGTATCCGCTGCAGCTCGCGCCGGGGCACCGCTTCACGCTTCAGTCGTTCCAGCTCGGCCAGGATCTCCGTCTCAACCTCTTTAATCGTGTGGGGCGCCCGCGGATCGGCGCTGATCAGGAACAGGTTGGGATAGCGGCTGCCCGGCGCATCAAAGACACCAATGCCGGCAGCAATCTGCCTCTCCAAAACCAGCTTTTTGTACAGTCTGGATGTGCGCCCGTTACCGAGCAACATGCTGATGACATCAAAAACATAGTCGTCCGGCGCACCTATCGCCGGTTTATGAAATCCGAGGATCAGGGTCGGCTGCGCGTCCGCGATCAGCTCCACGCTGCGCTCTCCGGATTGGGGCGGCTCCACGGTCATCACCGGCGCCGGGGTCTGGCCGGCGGGTATATCACCGAAATAGCGTTCCACCATGGCAATGGTCGCCTTGATGTCAATATCGCCAACGATTGCAACGATGGCGCTTTGCGGACCGTAATAGGCCTTGAAAAATCGCTCCGCCTTGGTGCGGGTCAAGCCATCGATATCCGACATCCAGCCGATGGTCGGCTGGCCGTAGGGATGGGCCAGATAACTGGCGGCCAGAAACTGTTCCCAGAGCTTGCGCTGCGGGTCGGATTCATAGGACCTGCGCCGTTCCTCCATCACCACCGAACGCTCGGAATAGAATTCACGCAGCACGGCATGCTGCATCCGATCCGACTCAATGGCCGCCCACAACTCCAGTTTGTTGGATGGCAGACTGATCAGGTAGGTTGTGCCGTCCCGGCTGGTGAAGGCATTGTAGCCGACACCGCCATGACGGGAATACAGTTCGAAAAACTCGTCCTTGACAACATACTTTGAAGCCTTGGCCTCCAGGCTGACAATCTGTTCCTCCAGGGCCTTCAGTCTGGCAACATCGGCCTTGCCGCGCTTGGATCTTTCCTGCACCAGCTGCTGTCCGGTCCGTTCGATCTCATCCAGAAGCGGCAATTCGGCCTGATAATTCCGCGTACCCAATGTGGTTGTTCCCTTGAACAGCATGTGTTCCAGCATGTGGGCAATACCGCGCTCATCACTGCGCTCATCCACGCTGCCGACACGAAAGCGGATCCAGGCAGAAACCGTCGGCGAGGTATGCCGCTCAACCAGCAGCAGCTTCATCCCGTTTTTCAGGGTATGCTCAACCACCCTGTCTTCCAGTCCGGCAGCAAACGCCGAACAGGCACACAGACAACCCACCAGCACAATCAAGAAAATGCGTTTCATTCAGCCCCTCTCTGTCATCGTCAAAACAGCGAAAACTTCACATACCTGCCAGGATTCTTCTTGATATCGGTCACCAGTTGGTCCACTGATTCCACCATCCGGTTCATGCGCTCGTACATCTCCTTTTCGTTGATCGCCTTGCCCAGAGTGCCCTTGCCACTGTTCAGCTTGGTCGCAATCTCCTCGATGGACCTGACGGAAGCATCGGCCCGGTCAAGCAGCGAAAGCCCCTTGTCGTAAAGCTTGCGGTCATTGATCAGCATGCCCAGCGTGCTGTCACGGGAGGTTAGTTTTTTGTTCAGTTCGCGCACATCATCAGCGGCCTGGTTGCTCTTGTCGGCCAGCAGTACCAGTTTGTCATAAAGCGCTTTGTCATGAATCAGCCGGTTGAGTGTACCGTCGGAGGTCTGAATATCCTTGAGCGTTTTATCAGCCCGGCTGAGGATGCTGACCAGCCGGTTGAACGGCTCCGGATCGCGGTTCAGTCGGCCCAGAGTCCCCTGGCCCCTGTTAATGGTGATCGTCAGAGCGCTCAGTTCATTGGTCAATTTTACAATATTGTGGTACAGGGCCGGATCGGTTGTCAGTTTGCCCAGCGTTCCCTTGCCCTGGGTGATGCTGTCCACAATGGTGTTGACGCGGTCAAAGGTCTTGCCGGCCTTTTGCAGCACATCATCCAGTTTTGTGGCAGAGGTTCCCTTGAGCACTGCCGGCGGTGCATCGCTATAGGATTGGGACGGCGTGATATCAACGTACTTCTCGCCCATCAGTCCACGGGTCTTGATGGTAATCAGCGAATCTGCGCCGATCTTGCGCAAGGCAGAGCGCTCAGCCTCCAGCACGATTTCAACCGCGTTATTGTGGTGCGGATCGGAAAAACGTATGCCGGTCACCACCCCCACATCCACCCCGGCCAGCCAGACCGGCGCGCCCTCCTTGAGTCCGGCCACATCATCCATGACAACCCGCAGCTTGTCCTTGGGGACGAACATCTTGGTCTTCTGCCCCATCAACAGCACAGCAGACATGATCATGACCAAAGTCAGGAAGATGAACACACCGGCCCGGACCTGGGCCCATCCAATCTGGTTGCTCCGTTTCATCACATCCCCCTGTAGGCGCCATTGCTTTCAACAAACAGCGATCTGTCGGTCGGCTGCAGAAACTCGCACACCTCCGGAATGCTTGAGCTGCGCATCTCTGACTGCGTCCCCTCGAACACCAGTCGCGCCTGATGCAGAAAGGTGAAGCGCTCCGACGTTTCAAAAGCGGTTGCCAGGTCATGGGTCACCATCAGGGTAGTCTTGCCTTCAGCCTGCAGACGCTTCATCAGGTTGCAGATATTGAAGACCCCGATCGGGTCCAGGCCGGTGGTCGGTTCATCAAAGAAGATGAACTCGGGGTCGGCCGCCAGTGCCCTGGCAATAGCGACGCGTTTCTTCATGCCGCCGGACAGTTCGGCCGGATACAGGTCGATCGCATGTTCCACACCGACAAAGCCCAGCTTCTCCACGATGGTCCGTTCAATCTCCGCCTGGCTCAGGCGCCCTTCCTCGAACAGACGGTAGCCCACATTTTCGCCAACCGTCATGGAGTCAAACAGCGCCCCGCCCTGAAAAACGATCGAGATGCGCTTGCGGTTTTGCATGAATGCCTCTTCCGGCAGACCGGTGATGCACTGTCCGCCGATGTAAACCCTGCCTGAATCCGGCTCCAGCAGGCCGAGCAGCAGCTTGAGAATGGTGGTCTTGCCCGAGCCACTGACCCCCAGGATGGTGCGGTTGACGCCACGCTCCAGACAGAAGTCGAAATCCTCCAGGATGCTGCGGCCACCTATGGAATAACAGACCTTTTCCATGCGGATAGAGCTGCCCATTACCGTTCTTCCCCGCCCATCGCCATAATGATCTGCCACTGTTCTGCCGTAACCGGCTGGATGGAAAGGCGGCTGCGCCTGACCAGCGGCATTTCCGACAGCAATGGATTGGACTTGATCCGTTCCAGCGTCACCGGCCTTTTGAGCTCTTTGACATATTGCACATCCACCATGTACCAGATCGGTTTTTCCACGGAGGATTTTGGATCGAAATGTTCCGCCTGTGGATCGAAGGCGGTGAAGTCAGGATAACCTTCCCGCACCACTTCAGCGATACCCACCACCGCCGGTTCGGCAATGTTACTGTGATAAAACAGCACCAGATCACCAGGCTTCACCGTATCCCGCAGAAAATTGCGGGCCTGGAAGTTGCGCACACCGTCCCAATGCTCGGTCATATCAGGCCGTGACTTCAGATCATCGATGGAAAAACAGCCCGGTTCGGTTTTAAAAAGCCAGTAGTTCATGGCAATCTCACAACAACATGTTTGTTTCCCGCATCGGCGTGAATTGGCGCGACGCAAGGTTTATGAAGGCATTATACCCGTCAAGGAAGTCGATCACTTCATCGGCAGGCGACAGATCAGCAAATATGTGCTCGCGTAGCTGCCGGCAATCCCGCGTCAACGGGCATGGGGGTTTTCGGGCAGGTCGTAAGCCTTGCTGAACTCTAAGGTGCCAAAATTTTGGTCAAAATATTTCATAGCTCTGCAAAATCCTCTGTTTTCAGCTTCCGCACATGTTGTTGCATAGAATTCATTCATTGAAGCGTTAATCTGTGTGCGGTCGTATTGCTGGTCAAAAGGCAAGTGATAAATTTTTTCCTTGGTTGCTTGGTTGACATTGCACTTGATAATAGGATAGCCCTTGTCCATAGCACAATTTTTTGAATCGATCACGATTGATGACTTGATGCCTTTACCTTCATGAATTTTCTGATTCTATAGCATGTCATTCCATCCAGTTTTGTTCAACGTAGTGAGGGCGCACCGACGGAGCGGAGCAAAGGCTGCGTGACGCCGAGTGGTTGGCTGCGATCTTCAAATATCGATTGACGATACTTCCGTTTTGCGTCAGTATGTCTATATGATTGCATCGTTCCATGATAGCGAAACTCAAAAGATTTGGGATGGGAATTTTTCTCGTCGTCTCCCAAGCCAGATTCAAGCAGTGGCGCGGCGTAAGTTGCGTGTGCTTAACAACGCTCACCGGATCGATGATCTTCGCATTCCACCGCAGAACCGACTTGAAAAACTTTCCGGTGACCGCGAAGGGCAATGGAGTATAAGGATTAATGACCAGTGGCGAGTCTGCTTTGTCTGGAGTGACGGAACAGCCGGCCGAGTCGAAATTTGCGACTATCATTGAGGTGAAACCCATGAAAAAGCTTCCCAACATACATCCCGGCGAAGTTCTCCGGGAAGAGTTTTTAATCCCACTGGGGATAAGCCAGTATCGCTTGGCAAAAGAAATCGGAGTTGCTGAGCCAAGAATCTCCGCTATTTGCAATGGTAAACGGGCCGTCACTGCTGACACTGCCGTCCGCTTGTCTCGCTTCTTAGGCACCAGTGCAGGTTTCTGGCTTGGGCTTCAGGCCGATTACGACACCGAAGAGATCGAGAGATCTGAATCGGAAAGTCTATCAGCAATCCATAGATGGAGCGTAAACAGTTCTCATGCCTGACCAGGCGGGGTTTTTAAAGGGGACAGGCTACTTTTCGATATCCCCCTGTTCATAAAGTAGCCTGTCCCCTTTTATCCGCATACTTGTTGCCGTCGCTATGCATGTTTTCTGACTGGCCGACTATCTTCAGAGAGTCTTGACCCAGTTCGGCGTATACTTATCGTACTTTGTTTTGAGTTCATCTGGCAGATCTTTGTAGTTTCCTATGATTTTGCGGCACGATGAAGACCCGCAATGGCATCCCATCGTCCAGCCATCGGCGGTGATCATCGAATAGTCAAATGTGATTTCCTCGTCTCTTTCGATGTCCCGCATGGCGACCAGCAAGACATCCCGCACGATGCCCGCATTAGGATCGCATGAATGGTTGGTATACACACCGGGTTCCCGGACAATGAGATATTCATCGAGCCCGATGTTAAAAAGGTGGTCCTGAACCTCGCGCGGGATGCCGGTCAGCGATTCAATTTTAACGTATGGGCCGTTGAATTCCAGGATGACTTCATTTTTTCGGATGTCCCGTGCAGCATAGACTCCCCGACCATTGTGCGGGCTTTCCTTTACATAGACCGATTCCTTCATTCGATATTCCTCCGATATATGCACAACGGGGTGCACCCTTGACCCGCACCTATCCGTCTCTCGGCCCCGTTCGGCGTAAAAGGACCTGGTTGGGCATTACTTGCACCCATGGATGCCCCCCAGAATCCTGTAGCCGTGACAGCAGCAATGCTAACCTAGTCTAACTTTTCGTTCTCCAGTCGTACCAGCCCAGAATTCAAAGTTTAAGCGTTCAGTGTTTAATGGGCCATTTTTAGCGTAGCAACTCCAGCCACAATAAGTGCTATACCTACATACCTGGCTACGGACGTGGGATCGCCGTAATAATGAACTCCAACAATAAAAGTTCCAGCAGCGCCTATGCCTGTCCAAACTGCATATGCAGTGCCAATTGGAATTTGCCGTTGAGCCATCCAAAGAAAAAGTCCGCTGAATGTCATGAAAGCAACAGCCACGCCAATCCCCAACCATCGACTCTCGGGTGTTTGTGCCATTTTCAATCCAACTGGCCAACCGATCTCAAAAAGGCCAGCAAGAACCAAGTTAAACCAAGCCATAATATCTCCTTCAACTCACGCTGCTCAACTCGTAGATCACCGCCGTGAAGGCTATCGCAGCTGAAATCCTTCCGCACCGATTCTATCTGAACGCCACAAAGATCTTGGTCAGAAAAAAATCACTCATCAGTATCAATACCGACGAAAGCACCACCGCCTGCTTGGCCGAGTTACCAACCCCTTCCGCCCCGCCCTTCGTGTTCAGACCGACATAGCAGCCGGTCATGACGATGATGCAGCCGAAAAAGGCCGGTTTGACCAGCCCTTCGATCAAGTCCTGAAAAACCATGAACTGTGGTATCCCTTTGATGTACATGGTCGGATTGATACTGTACCCGGCAGCCATGATATAGCCGCCGACCAGCGAGATGGCGTCGGTTATCACCGTCAAGAGAGGCATGGCCAGCAGCATGGCCTTGAGCCGGGGAACCACCAGCCGCTGGACAATATCGGTCCCCTCGACACGCATGGCATCCACCTGCTCGGTCACCACCATGGTGCCCAGTTCGGCCGTGATGGCTGAGCCGACCCGGCCCGCCACCATCAGGGAGGCCAGCACCGGCCCCAGTTCCTTGATCATGGTAACAGCCACCATGCCTCCAACATAGCTGGTGGCAGCAAAAGGCTTGAGCTGAATCAGGGCCTGCAGCGCCATGACCATGCCGGTAAAAAGTCCGGTCAGAGAACAGATGAACAGCGAGGAAAAACCCAGTTTGTCAAACTGGATGGCAAAGTCGCGGTAGTAGAAGGGGCGCCGGAATATACGCAGAAAGGTGCACCCGATCAGGGCAGAATAGCTCTGCAGTTCGCAAAAGAATCGCACAAGTATTTTGTCGACAACTTCTACATTCATATTCTCTCACAGAACAACAAGTTCAGAGCGCCACCTGCAGCGCTTCCCGCGCCTCATTGATGAAGATGAACTCCAGCTCCTTCATTACATTCTCAGGAATGTCTTCCAGGTCATCGCGATTGCGTTCCGGCGCCACGATCTTTCTGACACCGGCCCGATGGGCCGCCAGCACCTTTTCCTTCAAACCGCCAATCGCCAGTACCCGCCCGGTAAGCGTGATCTCACCTGTCATGGCCACCCCGCGCCTGGCCGGCTTGCCGGTCAGTAGTGACACCAATGCCGTCACAATCGTGATACCGGCTGAGGGGCCATCCTTGGGTATGGCACCGGAAGGGACATGGATGTGAATGCTTCTGTCCTTGAAGGCATCATCGCTAATACCGAAATCAGAGGCATGGGCTTCGATATAGGAAAGGGCGGCGCGGGCCGACTCCTTCATCACATCTCCCAGCGATCCGGTCAGAATCAGTTCCGCCTTGCCCGGCATGCTGGTGACCTCTACAAACAGGATATCACCGCCGGATTCGGTCCAGGCCATGCCGGTCACCACGCCGATACGGTCCTGCTCGGCCGCCACCTCGTTGTGGAACTTGCGGGGACCAAGCAGTTCCGCCACAATCTCCGGCGTGATCGGCGTGCGCAGCGGCTTTTTCTGGGTAACCTCCTTGGCGAGCTTACGGCAGATGGTCGCAATAGTGCGCTGCATGTTGCGCACCCCGGCCTCACGGGTATAGTCACAGATGATCTTCTCCACCGCCTCATCCAGAAAAACCGGCGGCATGTCGCTTAAGCCGTTTTCCTCAACCTCGCGCCGGATGATAAAATTGCGGGCAATATGCAGCTTCTCCTCGGTGCTGTAGCCGGCCAGCCGGATGACTTCCATTCTGTCCTTGAGCGGACCGGGAATCGGATCCAGCTGGTTGGCGGTCGTGATGAACATCACCCGGGAGAGATCAAAGGGCACATCCAGGTAGTGATCCTGGAAGGAAAAATTCTGCTCCGGGTCCAGCACCTCCAGCAGGGCCGAGGCCGGATCACCGCGGAAATCCTGCCCCAGTTTGTCGATCTCGTCCAGCATGAAGACCGGGTTGTTGCTGCCGCAGCGATACAACTCCTTGATGATCCTCCCCGGCAACGCACCGATATAGGTGCGCCGATGGCCACGGATCTCCGCCTCGTCGCGCATGCCCCCCAGTGATATGCGGATGAACTTCCTGCCCATGGAGCGGGCGATCGACCTGCCCAGGCTGGTCTTGCCCACCCCCGGCGGCCCTACAAAACAGAGCACCGGCCCTTTCATGCTGTCACGCAGGGAACGTACCGCCAGAAATTCCAGGATGCGCTCCTTGACCTTTTTCAGATTGTAATGGTCCTCGTTAAGGATCTCCTCGGCCTTGATGATATCCAGGCAATCGGTGGTGGAGCTGCACCAGGGCATGCAGGTCAGGTAATCCAGATAGGTGCGTGACACGGTGTATTCGGGCGAGGCTTGGTTGATGCGCTCCAGCCTTTTGAGCTCCTTGTCGGCGATCTTGCGCACATCCTCCGGCAGTCCCGCCTCGCCAATGCGTTTGCGCAACTCGTTGATGTCGGCGGTGCGGGCATCCTCCTCACCCAGCTCATCCTGAATGTGTTTCATCTGCTCGCGCAGGATGTATTCCTTCTGGTTCTTGCCCACCTTACGGGTTACTTCACTGGCAACCTCGTTTTTGACCTGCATGCGCTGCACCTCGTTGGTCAGGTGCACATAAACCTTTTTCAAACGTTCCAGCGGGTCAAGCGTTTCCAGCAGCTCCTGCAGATCGGAAAGCGGCAGGTTCACATACAGCGCCACCAGATCGGACAGTCGGGCCGGGTTGTCGATGTAGTCGATCATCTTCATGACATCGTCCGGCAACGGTTTGCCGTGGGACAGGGAGATCTTCAGCAGCCCGTTCAGGCTCTGCACCAGGGTTTCCGAAACCAGACTTTTTTCAAAAAATTCCCGGATCTGTTCGCAACGGACCAGCGGCACGTCCGTTGACATGTCCAGCTCCGTGACGCGCAGGCGGTTCAACCCCTCCAGGGTGACCTTGTATCTGCCATCCGACACCTTTTTGACCTGGTTGACCCGGCAGAGGGTGCCGATTTCTCTGAATTCGCAGGGCTGCACATCCGTATCGTCGGCATCCGGCAACAACAGCACAGCCACGTATTTGTCGTACTTTTCAGACTCACTGAAGATACGCAGTTCACTCTCGCTAACAAAAAGAGGAAAGAT
>Ga0116182_1002717_pt1 | contig 17093 bp, 26 predicted proteins | sample AD_UKC077_MetaG_FD_89805 | JGI IMG/M metagenome (GOLD analysis project Ga0116182, IMG submission 89805) | Active sludge microbial communities of municipal wastewater-treating anaerobic digesters from USA - AD_UKC077_MetaG | ecosystem: Engineered > Bioreactor > Anaerobic > Digestate | place: USA...
GGGTTCCAGGAGGATACGATGCGATCGGTGCGCGCAGCGGCGAAGCCCGTCGTGCTGCGCTTCCCGACCCTGCGGTATCCGAATTTCTTCATGATGCGTTCGATCATCAGAACCTCACGTAGACGTTTCCGCCTCCGTCGAGCCCCTTGCGGATCCTCTCGGCGCGAAGCTCGCGCTCATATTCACCGCGGTACTGGGAACGGAGTTTCAGCAGGTCGGGAAGCGGGGTCTTCTGCAGGGATCGTCCGTTGATCGAGTAGGACAACTGGTCGGTCGTGGCGCGGCCCAGAATGACCGCCTCGATCGCGTCGAGGACCTTCTTGACGTGGCTGCGCTTGTCCAGGCCGGAGACATATTCGGCGGGCCCCTCTGCCACGGTGCAAACCCCCGAATCGACGATGTGCCGCTCCAGGGTCCCGCCCGAGCCCTTTTCGACGGTCGCAATCCAGGAGTACTCGCCGACGGGATAGGCGCCCGTCACAGTGGCCGACGCAGAGGCCGAGAAGTCCGTCCCGTCCGCCACGGCCGTAATGTCGAACGCGCCGGACGGTCCGGCAAATTTGTACTTGAGGGTCCACTCGGGGGCGGAGCACTCGATCGTCGCCCCGTCGGCGTCGACGTACGTCGTCTGCGACGCGGCGCGCTTCCAGCCCAGCGTCTCGCCCCTGTGGATGATGGACGGCTCCCGACTCATGCGTCATCCTTTTCGGGCGGGGGGCCGGCCGATCACCGGCCCCCGCCCGGGAGAGAGGTAGATGACAGAGACGAGAGAACCATAGCACGGGATTTTTTTTCAGGAGGGGCGTTTTAGGTTACTTTTACTGAAATCCCGGGTTACTTTTACTGAAATCCCTATCAACTTTTACTCAAAAATTTCTTGACAGGTTTTTTCTACTCTGCATCCTGGGGCATTTCGGCCACCCTCCCGCGGGTGCGCTTCTGCATGAACTCCTCGATGTTCGCGGCATGCGCCACCATGCGCCGGCCGATGATCGCGGCGGGGAGCCCTTCCTTCAACAGGTCGTAAAGCAGCGGTTTCGAAATGCCGATGTAATCGGCGATGGCTTGCGCCGTGATGAGGATCTTCTCGCTTCTCGGCGTGCCGCTCATCGCATCCAGCCCCCTGCCCTCTTCATCCAGCCGCCCGGTGCGGACGGCCTCGGCGTATCGGGGGGTCTCGCGGGCGGCGTCCGCTTGTGCTCGGCCAGCAGCCGCAGGCCGCCGCCGGGGAACTCCATCTCGACACACGCCGCCGCCAGGATCTCGGCGTCCAAGAGATGGTTGGGGCGATGATGGACGTTCACCCACTCCTCGCGGCCGCGGTCGTCGAGTTGCTTCTCCTCGGCCAGGATCTGCGCCGTGTAATCCATGCCCGTGTCCTTGTGCAGAAACATCGCGCCGGGCAGCTCCCTCGTTTCCGGGTTTGCGGCGATCTTGAGCCTGTAGTGAAACTGGTCTTTCGCCTTCGCCGTGTCGACCGACAGGATTCGCAGCCCCGCGGGAAGCTTCCTGCCCCGCGGCGTCGCCAAGATCTCGTTGCCGAGCCGCAGCATGCCGGGCAGTGTGGTGCTGGATCCCTTCGTGCCCCAGAGGGCCACGCCGCCGCGGCCTCGGTTCTTGAGGAGCCAGAGATACGTTTCCTCCGTCATCGTCATGTCCTCGTACTTCTCGCCGCCGCCCGTGTCGACGCAGCACCGGAAAATCTTCATGGTGCGTCCCGTCTCGCCGACCGGCCAGGCCGTCTCGAAGACCAGCGTCTCGACATCTTCCCACGTCAAGAGAAACCCGTAATGAATCGTCCAGTTCGTGCCGTTGCCGGACCACGCCTTCACGACGAACCAGAACCCGTGCTGCTGCACGTCGATCCCGCAGGTCAGCCGGATCGCTTCCTCCGGGACGACCTGGGCCGGCAGGGGACAACGCGCGGCCAGAACCTGCTCCGCGCTGCCCGAGATGACCGTCAGCTTCCACGGCTCCGCCAGGTGCCGGTTATGAAAGTCCTTGAATTTGTTGATGTCGGACAGGCCCCGCAGAAAAGCGGCGGCGATCTCCGAGAGCGACACGAACGGAGAGAGCCAGCTCGGCAGGTGAAACCCGATCTTGGCCGGCCGCTTGCGGCCCAGGGCCTCGAACAGCTTCAGGCCCGACGCCCGGTCCCTCCAACCGCCGGCGCGCACGGCCACATCGCGCTCATAGTCGTTCCACTGCGCCAGACAGCCCGGGCACTCGTACCAGGCCATCTTCTCGGCCTCTATCGCGGCGGGGTCTTCGGAATGATGCTTGCCGTCGGGCCCCGGCTCGGCCGCTCGCGGCCACTTGATCTGCTTGAACTCCATCTTCTGGTCGGCGCCGCACGCCGGGCAGCGGACCCAGAAGTCGAACACGAGCTGCGCCTCCGTTGTGAGCGCCCGCCAGATGTTTCCCGTCTCCGTCGTGGGTGTGCTGATTTTCCAGATCTTGCGGTTGAACCGGTAGGTGATCGTGCGGGCCTCGCCCAGGGAGATGGGGTCCGTCTCCCTCTTTCCCGCCGTCGCGGGGTATTTGTCGACCTCGTCGAAAAGCAGGTATCGGATCGGCTTGTTGGCCAGCCGTGCCGCCGAACGGGCCCAGGCGATGTAGATGGGCATGTGCTTCAGGTTGATCCGCAGCGACGTGCTGTCGTCGTCCACGCCCGTCAGGTATCCCCGCAGCCGGGGGCTGCCCTTGATCATGGGCTGGATGCGGTCCTGGCTGTTCTCCTTGCCCGTCAGCTCGTCGGGGTAGATGCACAGGGCCGGGCCCGGGTCGCGGTCGATCGCATAGCCGAGGCAGTTGAGCATGGCCTCGGTGCCGCCCACCTGGGGCGACTTGCACAGGATGACCGTCTGCACCGCGGGGTGCCATGAGGCATCCATGATGCCGGCCAGGTAGGGCGTGATCTCGTTCTTCCACCTGCCCGGCAGGACGGACATCGTCACGTAGCGGTACCGCTCGGCCCAGCGCGACACGGGGATCCGCTTGTGCTTGCGGAAGACCTTCTTCTCCGCCTCGCTGAATACAATCTTCAGCCGCACCGTACCGGCTGCCGTCCGGATGGCCTCCGGCAGCCAGGGGCGGGAGCGGTCTATGCGAACGGCGCCGGGCATTTATGATTCTTTCCTCAACGCGTTGCGGCTCACCACTTCCTCCTGGCCATCCTCGAACCGCACAAGGGCGCTGTTCATCCGCATCCGGGCCAAAACCCGGCAGCGCCTGCCATACATATCCCGGCGCTTTTCATTGTTCTTCCATTTGTACCGATACATCTTCATCTTCCCCATCAATCACCACCTCGAATTCCTTCGCCTGCGCATAGCCGTTGATGTGCTCGTCGAGGTCCCGGATCATCGCGTTGATCAGCTCTCCGGCCTGCTTCACGTCGCCGCCGGCGATGCGGATCCAGTCGGCGGCCCTGGATTGCACCCAGTGCTTGAGGCCCGCCTCGAGGACCCCCGCCCGCGCCGCCAGCTCCTCCGCCATTCTTTCTTTTTCTATGTATTTGCCTTCCTCGATTTCATTCAGGCGGCGCTTGCGCTTGAGTTCCTCCTCTTTGATGCTCAGCTCCGACTCGAGGATTTTCCGCTGCAGTTCATCCTCCGGCTCCTGGAGCTTTTTACGCGTCGACTGCCGCTTCAGCCATGTCTTCGCGTAGCGGTCGACGTCCTTCTGGTGATACAGACCATCGGCTTTCGGAAGAAGCTTGCCTTGCTTGCAATGCAGGAATACCGTCGATCGCTTGGCGATCCAGCCTGTGTCGCCCAGGTACTCCACGACCTGGTCGACGGTCGACAATTTTGTTGACTCTTCTTCTGCCGCCGGGCGCACGCTCATCGAATCAGATTTTCCCATCCGATCTCTGCCGATGGATGGCTCAATAGATAATCCCGCACCAACGGTTCGCGGAAGACCAGGCGGTTGATCCGCCCTCCCACATACTTCCCGTCCCGCAGGACCGCGAACCGCTCCGGCGTGTTGATGATCTTCACGCCGGGGTTCTTCCGCAGCAGGTCGCGCAGCTCGAGCAACGGCCCCGGGATCTCGCCGCGCAGCAGCTCTTCCTCGACAGGCGCCGGCGCGGACTCCGGGCGGGCTCTCTGCTCCGTCTCCGGCCCGCTGATCGTCAAGGCCGGCGGCAACCCCGCGCGAATCCACTTTCCAAGATCCGTCCCCATCCGGTATGCTTCGCCCGGGTCCTTCCCTTGCGGGACCGGCCACCGTTCGCATCGGGCAAAATGCTCCTTCCACCACGCCATCGCCTTCTTGCCCGCCTCGTCGTAATCGATCGCCACGAGGACCTGCAGGGCGTGCGTCAGGATCTGGAAGGCCTCGGCGTCCGGCTTTGTGCTGACCGACCCCAGACCCACGGCCCCAGCGAGGGCATTGTTCGCCACGACCGCGATCGCATCGAGCTCCGACTCCACGACCACGAAGGCCCGCCGGCCCAGCTCCAGGATCATCGTCGCCATCGAGGAGCCCGGCACGACATAGTAGCGGGGCTCTCCCTCAGGACGACGAATCCGGATTCGGCTGATGATCCCGTCGCGGATGTAGGGAATGACAAGGCCCTGGGGAATCCACAGCACTTTTTTCTTGCCGTCCTCTCTTTCGATGTCCGGCAGCCCCCAGGCGCTCCGGGGGCGAAAGATGTCCTTTCCGTTCTCGCCCGGATTCCAGCCGAGCCGATGATTCCTTGCCTGTTCCCCTCCGATGCCCCTCTCCGCGAGCCACCGGAGAGCCTCGGGGTTCTTGTCGAGGTTCTCCTGGGACCAGGTGATGAACTTTTCGGCCTTCTCCTGCCACAGATCCGCGGGCGGGGCGTGGCTGCTGGGCTTAAATTCGGGCTTAGCCTGATGCGGAAGCGCAGGGCGCCAGGATGCCGGCCTGTCCGGAACGCTGATTCGAAGCTCGGCGCAGGCCTCCTTGAACGACATATTCTCAAACTCGATCAGAAATTGGATATTATCGCCCGATTTGTCGCAACCTCTGCACCAGTAGCTCCCCGTCCCGTCGTGCTGACTCGGCCAGACATGAAAGCGATCCTGACCGCCACAGCTGGGGCATGGGCCCTGCCACTCCCCGCCGTAGGTCCCGGACACCTTTCTGAGCTTCACTCGCCTTTGCGCCAGATCCAGCACGTTCACTTCGCTTTCTACCCTCCCCTTTTTTTATCTCCTTGTTTTCATTATTCATTTGACAAATAAAACTTATAAAATCCCCCCCGTTCTGATAGTTGGACAGTTTTATGTATATTTAGCCGCGCTAGAAAATTGAAAATCTTACGACAAAAAAAACCTCCAAATTAGCACTAACCCTCCCCGTCCGGATGATTCTGTCCAGACTATCAACGACGGTCACTGAATAATTCCGGCCACTTGCACCGATTGCGCCGGAAATCGCCGCGATTCTAAACCCTCCATGCTTTCCGGGGAGGCTCTGACACTTTTTCATAGGTTCTACCTTCAACTTCTAATTTTTCAAAAATCGGGCTTATCTCCCGATAAACCCTCAGACCATCAGAACTTGGACTTTCCCCTCTCGAGTAGAACGTCATTGCTCTCCGGGGTGAGCATGATGCCGTGATACATGACGCAACCCGTGGCCTTGCTCTTTTGGTACTTCTGAGAGAGCTGCTTTCCGAACCACGTCCCGCTCGGCGGGTTTTTGCCGACGTTGTCCTCGTACCAAATCACGAACCGCTGATAGAGAGGTGCGCCCTTGTCCTTGGCCCCAGGCTCCCGGATGCAACACTCATCGAGGTAATCAGCGAGGAGGTCCTCATTCCGGCGATAGTTCTCCGTCGCATCCGTCACCTCCCGAGGGGGCTTGAGGCCGTGCTTCTGCCAGAGCAAGCACCCGCGGACGAGCCAAGCCAGGATCCCCGGCGCTTCCTGCAGAACCTGCCGGTCGAGGTTCAGGACAGCTCGCCGCTCGTAGGATTCCTGCGGTTCGCGGTTGACGAAACTGATGAGAAACGGGATCAGGTGAAGGCGCTCCCAAAACGCCTTATCGTTCGGCGGGGCCTGGGGCTGGGTGTTGGTCATTAAGAACAGCTTATGCGTGGGCCGGAAGCGCGTCGGGTACTTGTCATGCGGGTTGCGTCCGTTTAGCTCGTCCTTGCCCGTGAGCCATTTCACCTTTGATGCGCTGAACCGCTGCCCCTCGTCCACTTCTGAGGCGAAAGCCATCCGGATTCCCTTCAGGCTCATGATGTCCGGGGAAGGCCCGGACGAACTCTTTACATACTTCATCGACAGGAGCATTTCGGAGGGGATCGATCCCGCGAGATCACCCATGACGTAGGAAATGGACTCCACGAGGAGGCTCCGGCCGTTCCATCCTGTTTTTCCATAGAGCACAGGGAAAATCTTTTCTTCGACTAGGCCCGTCATCGCGTAGCCGAACAGGCGCTGGACATACGCGACGAGGTCCTCGTTGCCGTTCAGGATCTCGAGGATCGTTTTCTGCCAGAGCGGGGCGGGCTCGTCGATGCCCAGGAACTCGACCGGACTGGAGAGCGAGAGGTAGTCCCGGGGCCGGCCGGCGCCGAGCCGGCCAGTCTCCAGGTCGATGACGCCGTTCGCGCAGGGAAACAGCATCGGCTTTTCATCGAACTCGTCGCCCGTGATGGCGAGGGGATTTTCTATCGTGTGCGCGAATTTCAGGCAGGAGGAACGCCGCTTCTCCGCCCGGAGCTGCTGGACCTGCTTTTCGAGAGCGTTCCGCCGTTTCTTGAGCTGGAGAACCTTCTCCGGGTCGTCTTGCGTCTCGATGATTTTGGCGTTGACCTCCTTTTGCTCCCGCTGATAGAGGTCAACGACCCGCTCCACGACGGCAAGAGAGCGGTTCATCACGTCCCGCTTCCAGACGTGCCCCTGCCACTCGAACCACTCCTGACGGTTCTTGCAGAAGACAAACTGGTCCCGGAACAGGGTCGCATAGAGCCGACTGTCGCCCAGCTCATTCGCTGCAAGGCACTCCTGGATGAACCCGCTGGTGATCTCCCCGTCCCGGTCATCCGGCCCTTTCGGACCCTCGGGGCCGGAAGCCTCTTTGTCCACCCGGTCCTGAACCTGCTTTTTGATGTCGTCTATATCGCTCACGGATTAACCTGCTTTTTCAGGTAGTAAATCCAGCGCAGGGAGATGTTCGGCACGGCCTCCTTGACCTGCTTCGGAGCGACCCCGGCCAGCAACAGGCGCGTGACGATGGCCTTTGTCTCCGGGTCGATGAGATGATCCGACCCCTCAACGAACTGGCGACCGCAGCCCCGACAGCGATACTTCTGCCGACCGGCCGCTCCGCGCCCCCAGCGCAAGCACGAGGTGCCGGAGCAGCCCGGACATGCGGGCGTTGTCGTGGCTTCGGTCGTCATTTCACCTCGCTGTCCGCACGGCCTCCTGAAAGGCGCTGCGGAAATTCTGCCGCCATACCCGGTCAATGGTCTTCTGGGCGATCTCGTAGAATCGGAAGATACTCCGGTATGCGGGCTTTCGGACAAACATCATGATCGGTTTGATGGCCGACCCCTTCGAGAACCCCACGCGCTTGTAAATCCCGGGCTTGAGATGGCCGCCCTGGCGGGCTACAAAATAGCAAAAGCCCATCGTGCCTTTGCGCCGGCTGCCCCTCAGCAGCCTCTCCTTGCCAGCTGTCGACATGTTGGCCTTGTACCCCTGCTCGCCGAACGCCTGGAAATAGGAGAGGACCTGAACGATCTGCCCTCTGGACAAATTGCCCCAGGCGTCCACGTCGGCCCCCTCGCCCGGCGCTACGTACTGCCCGGCAGGCAAAACGCCGATCCGCTGCAGGGCCCGCTCGAATCGCTTCACGTTGCGATCCTGGCCGAATATATTAGGGCTCATGTATTTCGTCGCCGGCGTTCCCTTCCCCGCAAACTCCCGGAGATAGACCATGGCCATGAGGGCGGCCCTCGTTGCCGGCTTTACGTAGAGGCTGTTGAGCGTGTAGGGAGTCGGACGGTCGAATACCCGCGCGATCTCCGCCTCGAGATCCTTCTTCACGTCCTGGGCCGTCCTGGTCAGGGCCAGCGCGGTCGCGTAGGGCAACTGTTTCTTTTCGAGGTCATTGAGCGTGCGCCGGACGGTGTCCAACCCCTCGATCTTGATCGAAATGTTCACTGGCAACCCCCTCCATTCATTATGCAATGAGTCTAAAAATCTAAATAAAATTAGAATTTATCCGGAGCCGAAAGCCGAGGTTCGAATTACCCTCATCGCGCAGGGCCGCGGAAGGACCCGCGACGACACGAGACCCCCGTAGACCGTTGTCATGTTCCTTATTGTAGGGGTACGGGGCCGTCCGGTGGGGCGCGCTGCCGAAACGACACAAAGAAGATGAAGAAAAAAGGAAGAAGATCATCTAGATGTACCCGTACTTAGATCAGACCTTCGTTGCGGAGAATCTCCTCGACGGCCATCATGGCCTGGTCACCGGGGCCGCGGCGGTGGCTGCGGCCGAACTTCACCCAGGGCTCGTAGAGATTGCGGTTTTCCTCAAGGGTGAAATCCAAAATGACGATGCGGGGATCAGGCGAATTGATTGTGGCGGCCTCTCCCTTGATCTCCGCGATGGGCAGGGGGTCCGGGAGCTTGTCGACGACGACGGCGGATGTGGTCGACTTCTTGCCGGCGGCGCGGATCTTCTCTTTGATGAACGTCACCTTTTCCAGTTGCGTTTCGGCGGGTTTAGTCTCCATCTCACGCCCCCCCTCGACGCCTGCTTTCTGGCGATCGCCGCGCGAATCCCGGCAGCGATACGCTGACGCTGTTCCGGTGTTCTTTTCTTTCCCATGTCAGTCTCCTCCCTCTTTTCGGTTTCGTCGTTGCCCGGGACGGGCACCATCGGTTCGGGGGCCTGAGGCTGCTCGTTCTTGCCATGGAAGCCCCACCTGGATGGACTGCGATTCCCGCACTTCATGCACGCCAGGCCACCGTCCTGATAGTAGGTCGACTCCGACTCGCATTTCCCGCAGACCATCCAGCTCATTCTTAGCGCACCGCGTCGTCCCTTTCCTGCATGTCCCGGTATTTGCCGTTGGCCAGGATGGCGCAGAACAAAAAGCCGATGGTGCCACCGGCCATCAGCGCCGCGATGACCGCGCAGACGAGCTTCGTCAGGCTGATCTCGATCATGGCTCTACCTCCTGCTGAAAAACGAATGCGTACCGGGCACTGAGGGCCGGCAGTACTCCACAGAGATGCTGACAGGAAGTGGAGACGCTGGTATAGACTTGGCCGGTAATGCTGTCGATCCCCTGATAAGCTGAGCTGTCGCGATCGCAAAATGGACAGACCACACTGGCATCACCGTGAGAAGAAAACACGATCAGCTGATTGATCCTCATGGTTCGCCCTCCTGGTCGTCGTGGTACAGGCGGCAGCGCTCCTCGCAGCCCTCGACGTGGTCGCACTCGTAGCAGCAGGGCGGCTTTCCATCAGCTTCCCACTCCTCACCCTCTTGCCACTGCCGTTTGCACTTCGAGGCGATGTGTTCGCACTCGTCGAAGTGGGTGCAGCTCACGTAGTCCATGCAACCGCCTTCGTCCTCTTCGGAGTCGCGCGGGTCGCCCAGGTCCAGGATCTCCGGCGGCACCTTGCCGGAGAGATCCACGCCGCTCTCGAGGATCACGCGGTCAAGCTCAGTTTTTTTGAGGGACGAGAACTTCCGCTTACCTAGGGTGTCCTTGAGAAAGGCTTGGGCCTTGGTGTCGGCGAAGATGCCCAAGGCCTCGCCGAACGCGAGGATCTCGGCCTTGGTCTTTTTGTCGAGGTAGGACTGGGTGATGCGCCAGTCGCGGGCCAGATCGATGCCCAAATGGGCGGCGATGGCGCAGCGGGTCTCGTGCGAGGTCTTGTCCGTCTGCATGGCAATATAGCCACCCAAGGCCTTCAGGGACGTCCGGAGGGCCGCGCCGTCCATCCCCTCGATGAATTTCCAGTCGGCCGCCTCGAAATGGTAACGGCCATAGCGTGAGGGCCTGGCGCTCGTCATCTCCATTTTGCGGAAGTATTCCAAGGCGCTAAAATTGCTATTGAGGATCCCGGCCAGGACAATGCGAAGGCACCGGTCGCTGTCGGGCTCGAGATTCGATATCCAGCTCGGCAGAATTTCCTTGAAAAACTCCTCGCGGAAGTGCCTTCCATGCCAAGAGGCGCGGATGCGGAGGCGGAAGCCGTCGGCGCGGGGCGCGGGATTTTCGACCCTGCCGGGGGCTTCCGTCAATGGAGCCTGGGGAAAGGAATCGCCCGATGAATCCGGGGCCACTCGGTCAGGACTGGAGCTGCGCTGCTGCCGAGACGGCTGGACTGGCTTCTTCAGTTTTTGGTAGCAGGCGATATCGGCGCAGGCCTGCTCCCAGGCGGGGTTGCCCGAGGCCTCCAGGACCGTTACGAAGTGCTCGCAGGACAGGCACTTGTCAGCGATGTCCTTGTGGTCGGCGCCGCGCTTGCCGTTGAACTTTCCCCAGTCCGACGATCGTCCGTTGAAATCGCGCTCGAAGCGGAAGCCATTGGTACCCCACTTCTTCCGGTACTTCTCCTCCCAGCCGGCGGTCAGGGCCTCACGCTGGTATTTTTCGTAGCACTGCGGATCGAGGCACGATCCGTGTTTCTCCTGCTCCATCTCGTCGCCGAATAGAAGCTCACGCTGGACGTCGGTGTTCTTCTGGCAGGTATTGCATCCTGCTGTGGCCACGTCGAACCAGGGCTTCTTCATGGCGACGGCCTCTTCGTCGATAGCGTCGCGCAGATCGGAGACCGTCATGGGATCCCATCGTTCGGTGCAATTGGAGAGGAACATAAGGATCTGTTTCTTTTCGGTCAAACGGGTGAGCTGCTCGCAGTGGCCGATGGTGATGAGGCCCTTGTCCCAGGCCTTGAGGACCTCGGCGGGCAGCGCCAGCACGGCCAGGCGCCGGCGGATGTAGCGGGCCCCTTTCCCGGTGCGGTCGGAGAGGTCCTTCACGACGTCGGCCTTGCGGTCCTTCTTTGCCCGGCGCTCCACCCAGGCCTTGAACATGTTGGCCTCCTGCAGCTCGGTAAGGTCTTCGCGCTGGAGGTTCTCGATCAGGCAGGCATCGAAGGCGTCGTCGTCGGACAGCTCGCGCACGAGGGCCGGGATTTTCGCCTTCTTGATGCCGCCGTTCTCCTGGGCGACGACGCAGGAGGCCCGGAAGCGCCGCTCGCCGAAGATGATCTCGTAACGGTCCTTTTTCTTCGGCCGCACCAGGATGGGTGAATAGACGCCCTTCGCCCGGATACTGGCCACCAGTTCGTCGAATTTCTGCCCCCGGAAATCTTCATCGCTTCGCGGGTTCCATGGGTTCGGGTCGAGCTTCGAAAGCTCGATCTCCTTAAAATCCTTTGCGGTCATCGTCTCTCTCCTTTTTTCGTGCCCGGCGTTCTTTGCCCCCGGGCCTGGCGCCGGGGGATCCAGCGGGGGTTACATGGAGGAAGTCTTCTGCTTCTGCCGAACGCGCCGGGCACATTCGCGGGGGCCCTGGTGGGGAGAGTAATTCTTACGCTTTGGGTTGACTGAGCGGCCCTTCCCCATGGCCTCTAGGAGCTTCATGATATCCGCCGGGATTTGCTGCCGACCGACGTTCAGGGGCAGTTTCTTTCGCTTCACGCTGCCGTCTCCTTTCTCAACTTCCTGGCCGCGGCGACGATCTCGCGCATGCTGGCCTGCCTGGCCCCGTGGCGGATCGCGATGCGGCGGAACGAGTCCACGATGTCAAAGTGGGGATGATCCCCGTCCTGGAACCAGCTGCGCCGCAGGCCGATCCGATCGCCGAAGGCGAAGAGCTCGTCGAGGCTCTCGTCGCTGGTCAGGTGGTACCAGCAGCGGTTGCCCTTCACGATCGGGTTGCAATCGACCAGGATCGCCATCGCTCACCTCGTGAACAACCAGACGATCAACCCGGCTAAAAACGTGAAGCGCCAGAGCTCACCGAGCAGGCATCCCAGCGGCAGGGGACAGCGGATCGTTGCGGGACCTGAGCTTTTTAACATACGCTTCGACCTCGCCGGCGGTGACGACCGAAAACGCCGTCTTGACGCTTCGCACGGCTTCCGTGAAATTCATCATGTTCTGAATCAGTTGAACGAAGGATGCGTCGAAGGGCTCCAGGAGACCCTTGTGCGCCCACTCCTTGGCCAACTCGAAATTGATCCGGGGCACAGGCCTGTAATCCGGCATCAACTTGAATTCGGTGTGCGCGATCGACTTCGCCTGGATGATTCGGATGATGGTCATGGCGATCTCCTACGCGGTTGCGTGCTTGTCGATCCGGACCGGCTGGATCCTCGCGGCGGCGATCACGGATGCGCTCTCGGCACGGAGCTTCTCGCGGCACTCGTCGCAAAGGCGGTGCGAGACGCCCTCCCCGGGCTCCTCGCCCAGGATCCGGATCTCGGCGTGGTACCAATTGCAGATCAGTTGCATCATCTCGCTCTCCCTGTTAAGTGCCCGGGGCCGAGAAGGAGGGGAAACGGCCCCGGGCGGTTGCGGTGCGCCCATCTCATGCCCGCGGCGGTTTGACTGCGTCTGCAGCGCCTTCCGCCATCTTGTGCGGCGCACCGGTTTCGTCTTCCGTGACCGCGGCGATCGCCCAGACGACGGGCGAGACGACGATCAGCCCGATGGCGGCCAGAATTTCGCTCATCCCAGCGGCCCCCGGATGATCACGGCCGCCGAGACGGCGGCGAAGTAGAAGGCGGCGAAGGCGACGACGCCCCAGCAGATGCGGCGCAGCAAGCGGCCTTCTTCCTCGAGGAGCTGCTCCCACGTCGAGTTCTCGATGTAGCCCCGGAATCTCCTCAGCACGATTTCCCTCCCATGTACTTGCGGCAGAACAGGTCCAGCGGCCTGCGGTCTCCCCGCAGGCAGGCACGGACGGCCATCCGCCTGGCGATCTCCTTCTCCTCCCGGTCCGCGGGGCGCCTCTCCTGCCCGAAGAAGAGCTCGTGGAGGTCCGCCACCATCGCCTCGAGACGCGCCAGACGTTCCTCGGGGGTGGCCGGGGGCGGGGAGGCGCCGTCCACGGCCTGTGAAACACGAGGCTCCCGATGCGATCCGGATTTCATTTCTTCACCGCCCCTTCCACGCGCCGGAGAAACACCGCCACCTGGCGGATCAGCTCCCAGGCCTCGCGATTGATCCGGTCGTGCTCCTGCCAGGTGATCTTCCCGTCCTGCAGGGCCTTTGACGCCTCAGAGGCCAGATCACCGAACTCCTGGATGGTCTTCAGCAACTCGGCGGAGACGGATGTGACACTGGTTTCGATGGCCGGGACGGGAATGACGATCTGGCCGAAGCGCTCGGCCAAGTAATAAATGGGGGCGAGGGCGTCTTCCGGCTTCACGCCCAGGGAGAGGGCCGTCTCGATGATGGTCTCGATGCGGTCCAGGGGATTGTAGGCTCCCGAGTCCGTGAAATCGGTGGAGGGCTCCTGCCACTTGTGAACGAGAGAGGTTGAGACGTGGAGCCGCCTGGCATGCTCGACAGTCTGACGGCTGATGGCCCGGTTCAGCGCTTCGTAGGATTTCACAGTTTACAACCTCCGGCGCAGGGCATAATGGCAAACAAAAAATCGATGGGTTAACCGGTCGACAATCCTCTTGCTTTCTTTATGAGGCTGGTTTATGCATTACCTGTTTGTCCCTGTAGTTTTCGAATACCTCTCTGGGGTCCTTCCCCAGTTTCCGGCTGATAATCTCCATCAGGCGGGCGGAGCCCAACTTCCCCCTGATGACCTTGGAAATGGAAACGGCCGAGACGCCGGCCTCCTCGGCGATCTGCGATTGCAGGATGTTTCTCTTCCTGAGCTCATACTGGATGTCGATGGGGTCCATATTTGCTGCTCCTCGGGTTGGGTATGAAAATCTATTTGATTGTCATCAAGACGACCCCCAGCGAATGGAACGAACACAAAGAATCGCTGGAAGGGGCGCTTGCCAGTGTCTGGGTTAAAACCGTTTCGGCGGAGAGCGCTCTTTTGAGGGCCCTTCGCTATGTCAGTGAGCATCAGTGGCTTCCGCAGGAGGTGCAAATGGGCCCGATAGAGATTGAGATGCCAGCAGAGCCTGATCTCGATCTGCGTACACGCGAATTAGTGGACCATGCAGACCGTTTCGGGATTTCAGCTGTATTTGATGCATGGGTGCGGAAACCGTCATGATCTGCTTCAATTGATGTCGATGGGGTCCATATGATTTTTTCATCCGAGAAGCTTCCTGATGGAGAAACCGGGCTCGTTGAATTCCGCTACAGCACGTATCCCTCTGTGGGAGACAAATTGACCGTCACGACTCTCCCCGGGAAAAAGGTCCTGACGTTTCGATATATAGAGCGCCGCTTCGATTTCTCCGGAGGGGAAGAATCCGTTTTTCTGCTCTTCGATGCTTGCTAATAAGCCGACTGCGGAGATATTTCAGCTGCACGTGGTAAGGATTAAACTGAATCGTGTATTTTGTCAAGTAAAAATTTACGTTGTGACTACATTTGTCATCGGAACCGATGTTGGGCTGCTGTCTGACCGCTCAAAAGATCGCGGACGACATCGTCCGGGATGTTTTCACGGGTGATCACCGGGCCGGATCCGTCCACGGAGTACTCCCGCCAGTTGGAATAGATCTTCACGTCGCCGGGCGTGAGCTTCTGGCGGTCGTCGATTACCTCTACCTTGAGAATCTTCTTCAGTCCGTCGCGCAGATGCACGCTGGCCCGAACCCGGAGTTCCGCCGGCTCGTTGCCCATTCTGAAAGCTTCGGCCAGACAATCCTGGTAATAGGCGACGCGGCAGGTTTCCTGGATCGCCTCGTCGAGCGTGATGTCGGCCTTTACCTGAACGGAGGGAACGACGACGGGGATTCCCACAAGCATGAAAGTGGCCATGGCGGTTGCGCCCTGCTCGTTGCCCACGGAATAGATCTGCCAGGAATCCCTGCGCGATTCGATGTCGGGCTTGAAGCTTCCCTTGAAGCTGCCGTTCTGCGAGACCATGTCCGATGCACACCCCAAGAGCAACACCATCGCCGCCAGAGCTGCCACCGACCTGCCCTTCATAGTTCCACCTCCCGCTGAATTTGCGTTGAATCTATCACGTCCATGGCGAGATTCTATTACATATTGCGAGACAAAAAGGAAGGGGCCGGGAGGCAGGGGGCAGGCCGCCGTCCCGGCCAGGGGAGATGTGCAATCCTCACTGAAGCCCGTCGGCGCCGATCGAGGCGCTGCGGTGCGAAATTGAGATCCGCGCCGATCGCAAGCTGCACGTCAAGCCGGGCTTTTTCATCGGTCCGAACGTAACCCGCAGGAGCTTGTACGCCTCGAGTGGGGTATAGATCAGCAATGCGTCGCGCCCTGCGAGCATGTAGACGCCGGGCCCCGCCGGCAACGCCCGGAGGTGCCGCAGCGACGCGGCCAGGCCCGTCAGCGCGAATGCGCCGACGCCGGCGCTCACCCGCATACCGCGATGGAGACCCGCGGAGGATCCGGACAGGATATAGGCCGACCCCTCGGCCGCGAGCCTGCGCGAGGCCATGAGAGCTGCCGGGGCGCCGGCCTGGGCGAAGCCGCCGCTTTCGGCCCTGACCGCATAGCCGCGGCGGAAGACGACATCCTGGCCGACGAGCGTGAAGGCCCCGGATCCGGCCACCAGGCCCGTCCCCTTGCGCAGGGCCGCATCCGCTCCGACAAGGGAGAACGACCCCGGGTCGGCCGCCATGCGGCGGTTGCAGTTTAGGCTTGCCGGCGCGCCGGACTGGCTAAATGATCCGGGCTCTGCGGACAGACCATAGGTTCGCCTGAATCCTGCGTCGGTTCCGGCAAGGGCGAAGGCTCCGCTTTCCGCCTGGAGGCGGAGACCCTTGTGAAACGCCACGTCGGCCCCGGAGAGGGCAAACGCCCCGGCCTCCGCACTGACCCTCCCGTCGCGTCTCAGGCCCGCCTGCGTTCCGCCCAGCGCGAAGGAACCGCTTTCCGCAGTCAGGCGGTAAGCCCGCTTCAGGGCTGCGGCGGTACCGGCGAGAGCAAACGACCCGGCATCTGCGGATACTCTGTAGCCCTTCTCCAGGTTCGCGACGGATCCGGACAGGGCAAAGCTGCCGCTTGCGGCGCTGAGGCGATAGCCCTTATTGACACCGGCCGCCGTCCCCGTGAGGGTATATGCGCCGATGTCGGCCGTCAGGACGTAGTTGTTCGCGGCTGCCTTCGACGGCAGCCGTGGGCGCGGGCCCTGCAGGGCATAGTCGAAGGGCCGGCGGAATACGTGCGCCATTTACCCGCCGATCTCCTCGAAGGTGATGGTGCCGGACATGGTGATCGCGTCGGCCGGGGCAACCGGCAGCTCGACGCAGGCTCTGCGGCTGGGTGACAGCACGGGCCGCGTCTCCGGGGTCCAGATCTTGTCGAAGGGCCCTCGGATGTTCCAGTCCCACGAATAATGAGTGACGATCGTGCCCCCCGAGGCCTGCGTGGTGTTGTTGGCCTCGCAAGTGCCGCCGAAGGCCGCGTCGCCCAGCTCCTTCGGCACGGGAGTGACCGTAGTCCCGCCGGAACCGCTCGTGGTCTGCCCGGACGTGAGCTGAATGTTGAGAATTTCCTCTGCCGCATCCCCGACGTCAGACCGCTGAGAAATGTGCAGGTCATGAATAACCACGATGGCGTCAGAAGGCGCTACCAGTTCAAACAGGTCTTGGATGGCCGTGACGGCCACGTCCGTGAACTGGGCCGTGTAGATTCTTCCCATGATAACCTCCATTTATCGGACTATGATGTGTTGCGTTGCCCTCGTCCGGGACAGCATCCACGGGGGGATGCCCCCGACCGTAATCACTTCATCCGCCCCGATGTCCCACTGCGCGCCGGATCCGCCTCGGTCTTGCCCGTCGATGTCGGTTTGGAAGGGGCAAATAGCATCGTTGTAGAGGTTAGTACCTAGCCCTCTTGCACCAGTATCTGATGATTGAAGGTGGTAATCTCCGGAACCAACAAAGGAGAATGTCTGTGAAGTGCGGTCTCCGGTTGCCCCACCATATACGGAATATGAAGCACCA
>Ga0116182_1002729_pt1 | contig 17032 bp, 10 predicted proteins | sample AD_UKC077_MetaG_FD_89805 | JGI IMG/M metagenome (GOLD analysis project Ga0116182, IMG submission 89805) | Active sludge microbial communities of municipal wastewater-treating anaerobic digesters from USA - AD_UKC077_MetaG | ecosystem: Engineered > Bioreactor > Anaerobic > Digestate | place: USA...
GACTTTAATCGTAAATGACGGCCCTTCTTTTAAAAGTACACGGCCTTTAAATGTAAATTCATGAATAGCGTTCCCACTTATGTAATCAGGAAGACTAATATAAGTCTGGGGAATAACGCGCGGATCATCACTGCCAACTTTTATTTCGGTAAAATTGGCGTTTGTCTCCCACGAAAGTTCGTAATCAGTCACTTTAAAATTCGTGTATGTTATTTCAAATGGGGATGAATAAAATTCATAATATACACCATCGATACAAATTATTGTAAAGGCGTCACTTGGGACACTGATAGCGTGACTATTATGCGCGGTAATCGTTACCACAGTAGCGCAAGTATATACTTTTGATAGAGTCATTAAATCTAATTCATGAGCATCATATACTGTTTTTCGTTCGTATTCCGCACCAGTGGAACCAACCATCACATTGTAATAAGTTGCTTCAGTTACAGCGTCCCACATTAAATAATTATTTTCAATGCGAATATTTTTCACCGTATCAAGAATGCGAAATGCCGTTGATGAAGAAGATTCAGAAGATGATGAAGTAACTTCACTAGTTTTTTCACTACTAGAAGAGACTAACTTTTCACTATGCTCACTGCTTGAAGAAGAGCGACATGCAGAAAGTAATGTCGCTACGAGTAATAGTGATATTTTAAATATTTTTTTCATTATGTTTACCCCCTTCTTTAAATTTATATACCTTGCTTTTATAAGCATTATATTTAGCGTGGCGTCCCGGGAGCGACTCGAACGCCCGACTTACAGTTTCGAAGACTGTTGCTCTATCCAACTGAACTACCGGGACACATATTTAGATTAATCTAAATAATACTAAATTTCAAGGTGACTATTAAAAAAGCCCGCTTTTTGTTAAGCGGGCTAAACCATTTAGGATTGGTAATTTATTTTAGTTATGCCTACTAGGCAAGTTTGACTGCGCCGGTAAAGGTGTAGTCAGCAGCAATCTCTAAAGTTAAGGTAACTTTATGATCACCAGCGGTTACTGGTATGTCTTGACCTTCGGAATCACCAAAGCTTAAGAACCAACCACTATAGAGTTCGGTTTCTCCAACTGCGAGGGCACCAAGTTTGACCTTGAATTCCCCATCAGTGAAGGTGTAGGTACCTTCTAAGGTTAAGGTGACTGCGCCTGCTTCGCCGGCAACTTCGCCTGCTACTGCAAGTGGAGCACTGTCTTTACCCCAGCCGTCTGCTAATGCACTGCCGCGGAGAGCAAAGTTTACTTCAGTAATAACGATCTTGGTTGTATCGAAGTAAATTCTATACCAACCTTCGTGTCCTTCAGTAACTGTAATGTTTTCACCAGTTTTAATGGTTTCAACTTCTTCAACGAGTTCTGTTGGTTGAGTAAATCCTGCTGGTAAAACGTTGTCTGGGTGTGAACCGAAGTTTAGACCCCAGTCGTTATTCGCACGGAGTTTGAAGTCACCAACTGGAAGTTTCACAAATGGAATGTAATAGAATGGTGCTTCTAAATTATCATCATTGTATGTTAATTCAATGTCTAAGTCACCATCATTACCCCAGTTGTTTAATCCACCGACGACGCCCCAGTTATCGATTGCACCTTCTTCAGGATTTGGAGTTGCAGGTGAACCTTCTGGTAAGTCACCAGTACGGGTAACTTTAAGCCATTCATAAGTTGTTTCAATTTCAATTAAGTAGGCCCCAGCGTTAACGATTTGGACGTTATCAAATCCGCCAGCAAGGAAGTTTTCATCGTTTCTGTCTTCTTCGCGGATTTTTCCGTATGAGAATTGTAATTCACTATCCCATTCTGCATTTGGAATCTTGATTTTGAATTCACCACGGAATCCGATAACGAGTTCGATTGAGTATAGGTTGCTGTCTTCAGCTTTTTTTAAGTAGGAACGGACGTCCCAATCAACACCTTCTTCACCAACTGCATTCCAGTTGATATAGCTGAAGTCAGGGTTCGCTAATGAACCGACAACGTGGAATGTACGTGTGTCTGGTACATATAATTTTTCATATTTTGGATAGACATCAGTATCTTCCATAATGAAGTCTGTTGGTTTAAATGGCTTCTTTAAAGCGGCATCTTTATACCAACCAAGGAATTCGTATCCATCACGAACAGGATCTTCTGGCATCTCGAGTAAGATATGTCCTGCTTTCACTTCAATTTCTGTGTGAATGACAGCAAGTTCATTAACATAGAATGTAACGTAAACATCTGAACCTTCCCAAAGGGCTAGAAGTTTAACTTCGCTGGTAACTGGGGTATCCCAGTCATAAGCTTCATAATCTTCACCAAGTTGTAATCTAGCTTCTTTATGCCAGCCACGGAATGTGAAGTCATCGCCTGGCTTGAATTCAGCTGGATCTGCTGGTTTAGTAGCCTTATCGCCTTCTCTAATTTGGAGGGTATCAATGTAAGTACCATCATAGTTTTTTAAGACGACACTGTGCTTTGCTCTCGTATCTTCTGATGAAGGTGGGGTAACAACTTCTGATGATGATGCTCCGCCTTTACATCCTGCGAGTAAGCCTACGGCTAAAGCAGTGGTGAAAAGACCTTTAAATAGTTTTTTCATTATTTTCTCCTTTTCTATTTTTTTGCCTAAATGGTTTCTTTGGCTTATTTATTATACAACTTTTCGCCCTTAACAGTCAAGAATATGCTAAGGGCTAAAGCTGTTTAATAACATAGTGATAATGCATAATATTCGAAGTATTTGCCTAAATGAGTGTAAATTGCCGAAATATTAGTTATAAACGGCTAATTATACTGATAATTTCTTTTTGCGGAAGAATAATATTAAGCCAACACCAACACCAACAACGGCGAGTGATGGGATAGTAATATAGAGCCAAGTAAGATTAGCGTCTTCACCTTCTTCACTTGGAAGCGTTTCACTACTTGGTAAGTCCGGAGTACTTGTCGCCGGCGGAGTGCTTGGTTCTTCGCTGCTTGAAGTAACTGGCTCTTCGCTTGAGTCAGGCGGAGTAACACCTTCGCCAGAAACAGTCACGATTGTGGCATTGCTACTTAAGGAAACACTCTTGCCGAGCACTGACCATTTTTCCATCGTATTTGTCGAATCAAAGAGTACATATTGTCCTTCTAAATCGTTTATACGAACACGCGTACCTGCACCTAGGAAGTAAGCAGTGTAAGTAGTTTCGCCATCAACGACCACTAGTTTGATAAGTGTATCTTGGTACCCGATTTCTGAACCAAATTTGACACTAACATTGGCGCTGATTTCCGCACTTGTGGTGTAGTGGAATCCAGGGGTATCACGTTTAATGGCAATTAATTCTTTATAGCGTTCAAAGACATTTAAATTAGTAACTTTTTCATTCCACTTAATGCTATTAACACTATACGGGCTTTGGTAAGAGTTATGATCAAACTTACCGTCACCAAGTGGTTTAGAACGTAAGATTTCACTACCAGCGTGAATAAAGGAAACACCTTGTGAGAGTAGTGAAATTGCTTCAGCTTGGATATTTTGTTGCGCTAGTTGGTCTAGTCCAAATAAATGGCCACCAGCGTTGACTAACTTGTCATATAGTGCAAGGTTATCGTGACAAGCCACATAGTTTACTGTTTGCACAGGACTACTTTGTGTGCCACTAATCTTGCCAAGCATCCCGTCTTTTATACTATTTTTTGTTCCTTGATAAATTTCACTAGCGGCTTGTTGGACAAAACCGCGTGCTTTACCATTTGTATCACCTTTAACAGAGTCACGTAATTTATCATTAAATGCTCCGACTCCTGGAACTTTATGAATGTTATTTTGATTAGCGCCATTAGCACTTACACTACCGCCACCCATATCCCACGCTTCACCGATAATGAAGATGTCAGGACGAATTTCCACGAGACGATTACGTACTGTATTCATTGATTTAACAGTGTGTAAGCCCATTAAGTCAAAGCGGAAGCCACCGATTTTATATTCTTTCGTCCAGAAAGCAGTGGAATCACGCATGAAGTTTTCCATCATGATGCGTTCACTTGCCGTGTCATTACCGCACCCACTAGCGTTTGTTGGTGAACCGTCAGCATTATAACGGAAATAGTAGCCAGGCACTAATTTATTAAAGGAGTGACCACCAAGGTTTGCAACGTGATTATAAACGACATCCATGATAATACGAATATCTTCGGCAGCGTAAGCTTTAACGACTTGTTTAAATTCACGAATACGCACGAGACCGTCATACGGGTTACTTGAGTAAGAACCTTCTAAAACATCATAGTTTTGTGGGTTATAACCCCAGTTAAAGGATGGTTCGCGTTCATCATTAGCTTGATCGTAGAACGGAATGATTTGTAGGGCATTAATTCCTAATTCTTTAATGTGATCAAAGCCGGTTTTCACTGTGACACCACCAGCGGTGTAAGTTGTGCCTTCTTCGATTAAACCAAGGAAGCGTTTGCGATTTTCTTCGCTCCCATTCCAACTCTCATCCGCAGTAAGGTCGGCGACATGGAGTTCGTAAGGAATAATTTCGGTGTGTGATTTTACTGGGTAATCAACTTCATCCCACCCTGTCGGATTTGTTTTACTAAAATCAACGATCATCCCGCGGACACCATTAATCCCAGCACTTTTAGCGTATGGATCAATTAATTCAACATAGCCTGTTGGGTGTTTAGCGACAAAAGTGTAGTATTTGCCGTGATAATCACCCGCAAGTTCAGCGCTCCATACACCTTTTTCAGTGCGCACGAAATCGTGTTCTGTATATGTGTCATTACCAAGATCAGCATTTAGAGCGACCGGTGTACCACTTTCATAAATCCGTAATTTTAATTCAGAAGCAGTTGGTGCCCATGCTTTAAATGTTGATTTAGTGGGTGAATAAGTAACCCCTAAGTCTTGGCCATTATAAGTCATGTTTTCAATAAAATAAGGATCATCAAATAATCCCGATAAACCAATTTCACTAATGACAGCACTGCCTGCGGTAAAAGCGACTTCGACAGTGTAAGCTTTACTAAAGTCAGGGAGGAATGCTGCGCCTAAATTAACGGTAAACACATATGACCATGTGTTGTTATTATAAGTATGCTCTGCCGCTCCACTTGTGACATTTGTGCCATCAGCCTTAATCACAAAAGTTGTTGGCTCATTATTAGTGGAAACACGAACTGTATTTTTACTTGCAAAGATACTTTCAGTTACTTGGTTTGCTTTTGCTTCTTCAGCACTAGCAAATACAGTAATTAAACCGTTTACTAAATAAAAGTGATAGGCGTTAGTAACGGTATCAAATGTAAAATCACTATACTGAATATTTACATCAGGTGTTTGCCATTCCCAGCTTCCCTTTGTTTTTAAGAGGAAGTTAATTTGTGTTTGATCGGTAAAATTCGCCACTGGCACATGTAAATATTTTCCGTATGCATCAGTTTCGGTGAAGTTATATTCTGATCCATCTTCATCTTGACCCCAAATCCACATCGCATAACGCGCATAATTAGCGTCATTTCTAAAATAGTGAAAGACGATATGCGGTTCAGCGTAAGCCTGCTCTGGCGTCAGTACTTTTTCCACTTCTAAAGTAGGTTTTGGACCTACTGCTCTTTTCGGTGCACTTTTATCAGTACTGCCAAACACCATCAAAGAGGCGAGAAGTATTGTGAAAAGTTTTTTCATAAATTTCTCTCCTTTCTTAACGATTATATTTCTCAATTAAATATGCGTATAAAGAACTTTCTTCATCAAAAGTCTTAAAGTCTTGCATTTTCCATTCCCAGTTTGGGCTACCAATTGTACTTGGAGAATTCATCTTGGCTTCATCCCCTAAACGCAATAAATCCTGCATTTGGAAAATAGCGTAACGCGCGTCACTACCAAAATTCATCGCCATAAAGTTGTCGTAGAAATTATCAAATTCATTAAAGCCTAAATCATCTAATAATTTATTCGCTGCTTTCATAAACTTTTTATCTTTCCACTTGAAATAGCCGCGAATTGGCGAGTTATCATGTGTACCTGGATAAATACAACGATTTTCTAACCATGCATTTTCATCGCGCTTTTCAAAGGGATTAAAAGTGAAAGATGTAATTTCCATTCCTGGTAAATTATAATGGTCACGGAGTTCTAATACTTCTGGGCGTAAGTCACCTAAGTCTTCAGCGATAATTTTGATATCTGGTAATTCTTCGTATATTTTATCAAAGAGTGCGTAGCCTGGCGGATAAGCCCAGTGTCCATCATTAGCGCGACTGCTACCGGCGGGAATTTTCCAATAGGAATCAAAACCGCGGAAGTGGTCAATGCGGATAATATCAAAAAGTCTAGCGTTATAACGCAGTCTATCAACCCAAAATTCAAAGCCGGTTTCCGCTAAGTAGTCCCAGTCATAAAGCGGGTTACCCCACAGTTGACCATCAGCGTTAAAGTAGTCGCCTGGCACACCACCAACGAATGTTGGCTCATCATTTTCGTCAAGCAAGAATGCTTTACGATTAGTCCAAACGTCAACACTATCAATACCCACGTAAATCGGGATATCGCCAACTATTTGCATCCCGTAACGATGAGCGTAAGCGCGGAGATCCATCCATTGTTTATAAGCAATGTATTGTAACCACATTTCAAATTCAATGGCTTTCGCAAATGGTTTTAAGTTCACACCACGGCGCGTTTTACTCCATTCACGTTGCGCTTCTTTCCAGTAATGCCATTGCACTAAGTTGTTATCACGTTTAAAGGTAATAAAGATCGCGTAATCTTTAACCCATTTATTATCTTTAACCCATTTTTTAAACCCGCGGCGGCCTTGTTTTTTAAAATTATTAAAGGCGCGTTTTAAATGACGCAGTTTAAATTTACGCACTTTGTCATAGCGAACTTTTTTACTGCGCGCAAAGTAGCTAGGAACTTCCGGTAGTAATCCTTCTTTTGTTAAAAGTTCGAGACTAATATAAATTTCATCAAATGGTTTCGAGCCAAATGGTTGATAAGGCGAATTACCGTAACCAAGCGGGTTAACAGGTAAGATTTGCCATAATTTAAAGCCAGTTTTGCTAGCTTTACGAATAAAAGTGCGGCCACTTGGACCAAAGTCCCCAATACCGTGTTTGCCCGGTAAACTACTGACCGCTAGTAAAATGCCTGCTTGACGCATTTTATTTCCTCCTTAATACGACACTGCTATAAGGGGCTAGTGTTAATGAGCCATCAACATACTTTGCCCTTGTGCCGGTAGTGTAAATGTCATGAATAATTTCTACTTCATATTCACTAATGAAGCGTGTAAGGTTCAGCGAAACTTCTTCGGCAAGTAAGTTGTGAATTACATGCAGTTCACGCTGGCCATTATGTTCTTTTAGTGTTAAACCAGTAACACCGTTATTATTAAGTCTTAAATTATAAGCGCGAGCGTTTTTAATCCATGGGTGAAAGTTTCTTACATTAATTACCTTGCGGTAATGGTTAAGTAAACTAAACGGTTCACTAAGTAAATCTTCTGCCCCGTACTTTACTTGATTTGCCATATTGTAAGTAGTACCAATTGGTGGATTAGTGCGATGTTTATCACCGACTCTTTTCCAAATCATTGGTAAGCGGCGATTTGCATCAGTCATCGCGCCTTGTCTACTACCTTTTAACCCAATTTCTTCCCCATAATACATAAAGGGAACACCAGGCGTTAAGATGTAGACGCTTGCGCCGAGTTTTTGTCGTTCTAATTGATCACCTGTGAACATTTGACTAGAACGGTCCATATCATGGTTAGTTAAGAACATTGCCATTAGTGCATTTTCATTAATTGCATATGCGTCACTAAAGGCGTTGCTAATGTAATGCGAAAGTTGCGGACCAGAGCGCGCCATAATGCTGTCAATTATAAACCCAGTCGCGTTAGCGCCATCAAAATTAAAGAGTGATTCAACCCCGGCGTAGTAATACTTTTGCACATTAAAGTTTTCCCATGCTTCAGCGACGATATAACTATCGGGTTTATAACTTTTAACCATATCGCTAAACCACCCTAAAAAGTCGATGTTTTCCGGATGAGTTTCAAAGAAATGACCCGCAGCGTCAAGTCTAAACCCTTTAACCCCGCGATCAAGCCAAAATTTACTAATGCTCGTAATTTCTTCACGTACGGCTGTATTGTTGAGTAGTAGTTCAGGCATATGGTCGCCAAAGTAACCAATTTTAACTTTTACTTCGCCATTTTCAATGTAAAAGTCATACCAGTTACCTTTATCATTTGGGTCGTTAGGATTGTATTCTGGTGTATTAAACCGTCTTCTCCCCTCAAGAAACCACGGGTGCGTGCGCGCAGTGTGATTAATAACGAGGTCAATAATAACATCAATATTATGTTCTGCTGCGACACTGATTAAAGTATCAAAGTCATCAAGCGTACCAAAGTCAGGATGAATCGCTTTATAATCGGTTACATCATAGCCATGATAACTAGGTGAAGGGTTAATCGGGGTTAACCAAATCCCCTTCACTCCTAGTTCTTGTAAATATGGAATTTTATCAGTGATACCTTTTAAGTCGCCATGACCATCCGCATTTGTGTCAGCGAATGAGCGCACGAAAATTTGATAGTATACGCCGCCTTTTTCATTAGTGATTGACTCATCAATTTCGTAATCCGTCGGCGCTTGTAGTATTTCTTCACTTGAAACACTTTCGCTTGGTAAATCTTTACAACTTGCCATAAATAGTAAGGGGAAGATAAGCATTAAAGCACGAAGGCTTTGTTTTGCTTTCATGGTTATCCCTTAACTGCTCCACCTGTTACACCGCTGACATAATAGCGTTGCATGAAGACGAAGAGAATTGTAATTGGAATTGAAATGAGTACTGCTCCTGCACAGAAGAGCGTGAAGTACTTACCAAGTTTTTCTAGACCGCCATTAATCATGTCATAAAGTCCGCGGGCAATGTTCCACGCTTCACGTTTACCACGTGTAATCGTGGCAACGAAGATATAGTCACCCCACGGGCCCATAAATGCACCTAAGGCGGTGTAAATTAGAATTGGTTTTGAAAGTGGCAAAATAATATGCCAGAAGATTTGTGCTTTATTAGCACCGTCAATTTCCGCTGCTTCATCGATTGATTTACTAATCGTATCAAAGTAGCCTTTAGAGACGAGATACCCCATCGCTGCTCCGCTTGTACCAACAAGGATAAGTGAGATGAGGTAATTAGAAACAGGAACTTCTGGTCGTGTTTCGGTTGGTAATAATCCAATCGCTTTTAAGATGTGGAAAATTGCAATCATTGACATGAAGCCAGGGAACATTCCGAGAATCATTAAAAATTTCATAAGACCTTTGCGCGCTTTAAAACGAAGTCGGCTAAAGGTATAACTTGTAAGTAAGACGATAGTTGTGGAAATGATACTACTAAATGTCGCCACAATTAGCGTATTTGTAAACCATTTTAAGTACGGCATTTCTGCTGTAGTGAAAAGTCGTCTAAAGTTATCAAAGCCGATTTTTCGCGGGAAAAGGTAAGAAACAGGTCCAGTTGACTCAATGCGGAGTGCGTTAGCGATTAACCAAATAATCGGGAAAATCCACGCCACACACATTGCCGCTAGTAAGACATAAAGGAAAGCATCGACAACACCGCGTATCACACGTTGATTTTGCCAAAACTTAACTTTACCCTTTGGAATTCGTGAGGAGGCCGCACTAGCGTGTAAGCCTGTTGGTTGTTCAGTAACAACATCTTTTTTAACATTTTTACTCATATTATGCAAAGTCTCCTTCCGATTGTGCTGCGGATGTCCGCGAATAGAGCACTAAAGTAATAGTCGCACTGATAAGGAAGATGAAGATCCCTAGTGCGCTACCAATCGCGTACTCTTCATGTGCTCCTCCAACGGTAAGCGCGTATAGCCACGTAATTAAAATATCAGTGTGACCATACGGTACGCCAGGAATACCAGTACTTGGTCCCCCACCTGTCAGGAAGAATATAACGTTAAAGTTATTAATGTTCCCAATGAATTGGGTAATTAAGTACGGACCTGTAACAAACAAGATGTAAGGCATCGTAATTTGGAAGAATTGTCGGACAGGTCCAGCGCCGTCAATTTTCGCTGATTCATATAATTCAGTCGGAATATTCATTAAGATACCCGACGTTAATAGCATTGTGTAAGGAACCCCAACCCAAATATTTACGACAATGACCGTAATTTTAGCTAGGACTGGATCATCGAGGAATTTAATCCGTTGCCTAATCCATCCCCACTGTAATAGTGTTTCATTAAGCGGTCCGTATTCTTTAAGTAATTGGTTCATTAAGAGCAAGGTAACAAATTGGGGAACGGCAATGGAAATAACAAAGATGGTTCGCCACAGTTTCTTTAATTTAATGCTCTTGCGATTAATAATCATTGCGAGAATTAATCCGAAAATATAGTTAGTAAAAGTCGCAAAGAATGCCCAGGTAAATGTCCATTTTAAGATTCTTACCATCGCACTACCAAATGTCGCATTAGTAGCGGAAGCGCCTTTTGTACTAAATAAATTTTTAAATGTGTCTAACCCAACCCAAGTAAATAATTTATTCGGCGGGGCAGTGTCGCGGTTATAGTTAGTAAACGCGAGCAAAATCATAAAGACAAGCGGTAATATCGTAAACATCGTTAATGTTATTGCCGGAAGTGAGAGCGTCGTGAAGTGGAACCTTTCATTTAATAATGACTTAAGTTCATCAGTAAATTTTGGAAGTGGGTTCTTAAATGCTTCTTCACTACCTTCACTTTTCGCAAGTTCATATTTTGCTTTTGCTTCGTTATAAGCTTTTTCTGCTTTAAAAGTGCCGCGAACTTGAACAAAGTACATAACGATGAAAAAGACGGTAATTAAAATTGTTGCGACCGAGAATAACATAATTAAGAGCGAGTTATCTTTAAAGATAGGTTTCTCATATGTAATAAAATCTGGGTCACAATCTTCAATAGGAGCACCTGGTGGCCAAGTACATTCCGCCATATATTCAACCGCAACTTCTCCGAGTGTTCTAAATTTAATTAACCATGCTAGTCCTCCTCCTGGGACGAACATGAAAATGAAATACGCTACTTGGATTAAAAGATAAATAATGCCTTTTATTGGACGGCCCATTGACATTTGTCCACTTCCCATTATGAAGTGCGAGAGTTTAGTGCGCCATCCTCCTTTGACAAAGTGTGTGTAAACTGATACAAAAAAGTTTTTAATCATTTTCCATAAATTAACGAAAGTGTTTTTAATGGCAATTCCTGTATCAATAAAAAAATTGACGATTCCTTTGCCTAAACGCACAAAGAAACCACCAATTGTGGACAAGAAATCTTTAAACCAAGTGCCAGCCGTACGTGAGTGGGCCGATTTGACTTTTTTATCACTTGTTTCCATATTTTATGGCCTCATTTCTAGAAAGATAGGAGAGCCAGCGATGAACTGGCTCCCAAAATTAATTAAAAATTAATCGATTATATGTGTTTAATAATTTTATATTATTTTGTTAAGGCATCCACAAAGGCATCAAGTGTTGCTTGAAGTGTTTGTGGTGATTCTTCACTTGCTGGACCCTTCCATAAGAAGTTACCAACGATAGCAGCATTGTCCCAGAATTTGGAGCCAACTGATTTTGCTTGTGAAATAGCATATGGCGCTTGGGCACCAAGTGCTTTAAGGGTAACATGGTCGGCTAAGAGTTCTTCGTCTGCAAGTAAGTTTTTGTTTGATGGACCCCATCCGTTTGTTTCAAAACGATAGCGTTGGGCGGCTTCGTCAGTAATGTAGTCGGCAAAGGCAAGTGCCCATCCGAGGTTATTACTAGAAGATTTAACACCAACTAATTTGGAACCAGCAAAGGAACCCCATTGTACGGTTGTTCCGTTTGCACTCTTAAATGTTGGGAGCTTAGCGGCACCAAGGTTTTCACCTAATTTTTCTTTTAAGAGTTCGGTATTCCACACACCAGTAACAGCAGCGATAACTTTGTTACCATTGGCATCACTTAAGTCGTCAAGTGCAGCACCGTTAAAGTCAACTGATTTAAATCCGTTGTCTACTCTTGGTTTTAAGAGATTGCTAACACCTTGTAAGGCGTCAACTGCTTCAGCACTGTTGAAGTTAGTGGTATGAAGTCTTGTAATTGGATTATAAGTGATATCACAGAGATATTGAATGAAGGAAGTTGCATAATACCCATTACCCATATCAACGACAAATTGATGTTCGGCAGTAGTTTTCGCCATAATTCCTTCTAAAGTTTCGACGTCGGTTTCTGTTAAGAATGCCTTATTGTAAATAAGCATATAGCCGTTGTCATTTGTAACAGGGAACGCATAAAGTTCATCGTCCACTGCTGAACTTGCGTTTTCGGCAGCACTAGCAACGTCACGCTCTTTAACTTTATTCGCATAACCTTTTGGTAATTTTGCGATAACTTCACGAGCTTGCATTGTTGGAAGTTGGTCATCTGCGAAGAAAAATACGTCAGCAGCAGTACTTACGTCTTGAAGGACGTTTGTTGCGGCATCAGCTTCTCCAACGTCAGCGTAACTAATTGAGAAGTTAATTTCTGGATGCTTCTCTTGGAATTCAGCAGCGTGTTTGTGATAGAGTGGTTCTTCAGCACTTGAGCCCCACACTGATAGACGGACACGCTCCTTTGATCCGCCTCCACTCGTTGTTGTTGTTTGGCTTGTTGTTCCTTGACTAACATCACCACTGACATCAGCGCTACTGCCACCATTACAGCCGGCAAGTAAAAGCAAACCTGCAACAAGTAAAGCGATACGTTTTTGTTTAAACATAAATTCTCCTTTCTCATTGTTTTGTGGGAGAGCCTAAAAATGCTAACGATAGTTAAGCTCTGCCAATATTTAAGTTTAGACATAGTCATTATAGTAATTATTTTATATTTTGACAAATGATAAATGTATATAATTTGGAAACCTTTTGATTTTAATCAAAAAAAGCTCCTGTTAGCGGAGCTTTTTCTCGAATTTTGTTGATTATTACTTGAGTTCGATACGTTTATTTAATTCAGCGCTCGGTAATTCGGCAGCTTCTGCTTCGGTATCAACTTTGAAGAAAGCGACTTTGTCAAAGTCAATTACTAAGTCAAGTTTTGCCCCAATGTGGATTGCATTAGCGGGATCGACGAGTAATTTCGAAATAATTTTTTGACCGAATAATTTGGAGTGAACGATATATTCGTTACCAAGTAATTCAGCGATTTCAACAGTGAAGTTTTGTTTAAAGTCAGCGTATTCGCGGCCACCTTCGCTTGTGGCATAGTTGACATTTTCTGGACGGACGCCAAAGACGACTTCCTTCCCAACATAACCCTTAAGTTTTTTCGCTAAACTAGCAGGAATTGGTAATTTACCATCAACGACACGTTCTTTAACACTGACGAGTTCGACTTTATCTTCGCCATCTTCAGTTTCTTCTTCGCGTTCTTCATAATGAACGAATTCAAGATGGTCTTTTTGCACAACAACATTAAAGAAGTTCATCGGTGGGGAACCAATGAAACTAGCGACGAATAAGTTCGCTGGATTATGATAAATTTCAATTGGTGAACCAACTTGTTGGATGAATCCGTCTTTCATAACAACGATACGTGAGGCCATTGTCATTGCTTCGGTTTGGTCGTGAGTAACATAAATTGTTGTACTACCTAATGTTTCGTGAATTTTAATAATTTCTGAACGCATTTGCACACGAAGTTTCGCGTCTAAGTTTGATAAAGGTTCGTCCATTAATACAACTTCAGTTTGACGAACAATTGCACGTCCTAAAGCAACCCGTTGTCTTTCACCACCAGAGAGCGCACGTGGTTTTCTTTGGAGATAATGTTCGATTTCAAGAATCCTTGCTGCTTCATGAACACGGCGTTTGATTTCATCTTTTGGGAGACGTTGGACTTTTAGTCCAAATGCCATGTTGTCAAACACAGTCATATGCGGATAAAGTGCATAGCTTTGGAAAACCATCGCAATTCCGCGGTCTTTCGGGGGTAAGTCATTAACGAGCACTCCGTCAATGTAAAGTTCCCCAGCGGTAATATCTTCTAACCCAGCAATCATCCGTAAAGTTGTGGACTTACCACAGCCTGATGGACCAACAAAAACAATAAATTCTTTTTCACCGATTTCTAGGTTAAAATCACTAACCGAAAAGTTTTTGTTACCTTCGTAACGTTTGTAAATGCCTGATAATTTTACTTTGGCCATAATAAAACTCCTTCTTCAATTAATTTAATCATAGCACACATTTTTAAATTTGTGCCAATCGATGTTATATTTAAAATTTTCATAACCAAGAAGAAGATTAATTAAAGACACTAAGAACCTTTGGAATGTCTTGTTTTTTCCCAAAAACAAAAATTTCGTCACCTGGTTCTAATATCGTATCTTTTGTTGGAACATAGAGCACTTTATTGCGCTCGATTAACAATATATTTATTTTATAGCGGGTACGTGAGTCAAGGTTGATAATTGGAAGTGGTTCAAAGTCATCACTTATTTTAACTTCGTAAACATCGTAATCGCGCCGGACATTGAAATAATCAAGAACATTACCGGCTGCTATTTTATTAGCGATTCTTTCCGCTGCGATATCAAGTGGCATAACGATATTAGTCGCACCAACTAATGTTAAAACCTCTGCGTAATCTTCTTCGTCAGCACGAGCGGTAATTTCTTTAATGCCTAATTCTTTTAATTTGATGACTGAAATAATGCTAGTAGTTAAGTTGATTCTTTCATTTTGTCCTATCGCGACAATTGCATGATCAACATTAGCGATACCAGCAGCTCTTAAAGACTCAATACTAGTGGAATCAGCAATAAAAACATTTTGAATAAAGTCGCCGGCCTTACGGACTTGCTCTTCGTCCATATCAATAGCGACTAATTCAACATCTAACTTGCTAAAAGCTTCTACTAAACTTAAGCCAAATCTACTTAAACCAATAATTGCAATACTTTTCATAAATATATTTTAACCTATAATTATTTTTTCTTCTAAATAATCTACTGGATGCGCTCCAATTTTATACCAGTCGCGATTCATCAGTGACATAATTGTTAGCGGACCAACCCTTCCTGCAAACATAAGTACAATTAAAACGACTTTGCTAGCGCTGCTTAGTGTCGCCGTAGTTCCGACTGATAAGCCCACATTAGACAATGCAGATACAGTTTCAAAAAGAGCTCGTCCAATAGTTAAATTATCAAAGAATAAGATTAGCGCGGCCCCTATTACAACGCCGGTTAATGCGGTAAACAGCAGCAAAAACGCCTTATTTTTTGATTCTTGGTCAATAACACGGTTATAAGTTGTAGTAGGTTTCCCAAGTCCGTAGCTAATCATACTTTTTGTAAGAGTATAAAAAGTTGTTGTCTTTATACCCCCAGCAGTGGAACTAGGTGAACCGCCGATAAACATTAAACAAATAAGCATTAATAAACTTAAACTATGGAAATTTACTAATTTTTCAGCAGCAAAACCAGCGGTTCTCGCGCTCACGCTCATAAAGAAAGCAGTAAGCCAACTTGTCGATTCACCGCCAATTTGCGCAAGTTTGATGACTAAAGTACCAACTATCCATAAGAAAATGTTAACTTTAATTACTATTTTTGTATGGATGCTTAATTTCTTAATTGAACGTTTTGTAAATATATCTTGGATAGCAATAAAGCCAAGACCACCAATCATAATCATCAGTGCAGTATTGATTAGTAAGAGAATATTATCTTGATAATTTATTAAAGAGCTATCCCCTAATATGTCAAAACCTGAATTGTTAAATGACGCTATGGCGTGAAAAGCACTTATACCAATCGCTTTTGGCAAAGGAAATAACGGGATAAAAACGGCTAGATTAATAAGAAAACCGATAAATTCAACAATGAGTGTAAATATGACAATTTTCTTAATTAGATTAACAACACCCGCCATACTTGGTGAGTTAAGATTTGTTTGTAAAAGAACACGATTAGAAATCCCAATTTTCATCCCAATTAAAATCATCACAAACACACTTAAAGTGATGATGCCAAGCCCACCTATTTGTGTTAATAGTGCAATTACAACTTTACCAAATACTGAAAATGTAGTGGATAAATTATGAATGGGTGACAAACCTGTAATTGTAACCGCAGAAGTAGAAATAAAGAAAGTATCCAAAAATGAGAGTGTTACTCCTTCTTGCTTTGCAAACGGTAATGAAAGCAACAAGGCACCAATAATAATTACACTTAAAAAAGAAAGCACAATGATTAGATATGGTGACATTTTCTTTTTAATACCTGGTTTTAATTTCTTTTCTTTTTTATTCATATTTTATATTTTATGCTTTTATTCATGAAAGTGTTAAAGATAACACTAAATAAAATATCGCCCTTCTTTGTTACTTAAGGATAAATGGTATAATTTAAATGTTAATTTAATAAGAAGATTGGAGTTAATGATGAAAAAAAGATTAATGACCTTGCCACTTATTATGTTATTACTAAGTGGTCTAAAATCCCCGATATCAAACATTGAAAAACTTAATGCAGCAACACCGATGCCGACGACGATTGTTTTCGAAAATAACACTGACGCGGAAGTAAGTGCATATTACACTGGTGTTGAAGGAAAAACGGGAGACGAATTACTTGAATTTCTCTACTCTGTTATTAAAGATCATAATGAGTATGACTATGAGAATAATACGCATCGATATATTTATAAAATCATTGATCGTAATTGGGAATTAGATGCAATTGATACCGTATCACCAGCGAATTTAGAAAATTTTGACTATGTCAATGACAATGGATTCATTCATAAATTATACGCTGACTATAATGATGATATTAATACTGCTGATCGCTTTAAAAATGAAGGTGCGAGTCGTGTTAGTTTTGATAGAGAACATATTTGGCCGCAATCTTTAGGTGCCTTTGGTCGCACTGGTGGGGCGGGAAGTGACTTCCACTCACTATGGCCAAGTGATGTTAAGGCTAATCAACAAGCGCA
>Ga0116182_1002751_pt1 | contig 16944 bp, 15 predicted proteins | sample AD_UKC077_MetaG_FD_89805 | JGI IMG/M metagenome (GOLD analysis project Ga0116182, IMG submission 89805) | Active sludge microbial communities of municipal wastewater-treating anaerobic digesters from USA - AD_UKC077_MetaG | ecosystem: Engineered > Bioreactor > Anaerobic > Digestate | place: USA...
CTCGCGCGCCAGCTTCTTGACCGCGTTGAGCTCGGCGCGCAGTTTGCCGGTCTCTTCGACCTTGCTGATAAGCTTGGCGGCTTCGGCCGGTTCGCGGTGCAGCATCTCCTCGACCACGCGCTTGATCTCGGCCACGAGATCGGAACGGATCTCCTGATTGCCCAGCTTATTCTTGGTTTGCGACTCGAAAATCGGGTCTTTGAGCCGGATCGCGATCGCGCCGATGATGCCTTCGCGCACGTCGTCGCCGTCGAACTTTTTCTTGCTGAACTCGTTGACCGCTTTGAGCAGGCCCTCTTTGAAGGCCGAAAGATGCGTGCCGCCGTCGTTGGTGAACTGGCCGTTGACGAAGGAGTAGTACTCTTCGCTGAAGCGGTTAGTGTGCGTGAAGACCAGCTCCAGCGTCTTCGAGCGGTAATGGAACGGCTGGTACAGCTTTTCAAACTGAGCCTCGTCGTGGATCAGGTCCAGCAGGCCGTTCTCGGAGACGATCTTGGCACCGTTCAGTTCCAGGGTCAGTCCGGCGTTGAGATAGGCGTACATGCGCAGGCGGCGCAACACGTGCTCCTCGCGGAACTGAAACTTTTTGAAGATGTCGGGGTCGGGCGCGAAGCGCACGTAGGTGCCGTTGCGCTGCGGCGAGGTACACTTTCCGCGCTTCTGCGAGACGAGATTGCCGCGCTGGAAAAAGGCTTCGGAATATTCGCCGTCGCGGTAGGCGCGCACCTCGAATTGTGTGGAGAGTGCGTTCACCGCCTTGGTGCCGACGCCGTTCATGCCCACCGAAAACTGGAAGACATCATCGCTGAACTTGCCGCCGGTGTTGATCTGCGAGACGCAGTCCACCACCTTGCCCAGCGGGATGCCGCGGCCGTAGTCGCGGATAACCACCTCGCCGGTGTTGTACGTCAGGGTGATCTCGACCCTTTTGCCGTAGCCCATGATGAACTCGTCCACGGCGTTGTCGATGACCTCCTTCAGGAGGATGTAGATTCCGTCTTCGTATTGGCTGCCGTCGCTGGTCCGGCCGATATACATGCCGGTACGCTTTCGGATGTGCTCAATCGCTGAAAGGGTCTGTATGTGTTTGTCGTCGTACGTGCTGGCTGACATGGAATAGGGGGGGGATGCAGGGGGCGCGCCGCTTCAGGGTGTGGCGGGCGCGGCGGCCTCGGTTTTGCGTCGGATGCGGGTGATGACCACCGGCTCCAGCGGCACGTTCTGGTGCCGACCCGAAAACCCGGTCGGGGTCTTCGCGATCTTGTCCACCACGTCCATGCCTTCAATGACCTTGCCGAAGACGCAGTATCCGTACCCCGCGTCGGTTTTGGCCTTGAAGTTCAAATGCCCGCTGTTGTCGGTGAGGTTGATGAAAAACTGACTGGTCGCGCTGTCTACGACCATCGTGCGCGCCATGGCCAACGTGCCGCGTTCGTTACGGAGGCCGTTGTCTGCCTCGTTCTTAATGGGGGCGTTGGTCTTTTTCTGCATCATGTCCCGGGTGAATCCTCCGCCCTGGATCATGAAGCCGTCAATCACGCGGTGAAAAATGGTCTCGTCGTAATACTTGGCGTCGATGTAGGCGAGCATGTTGCTGACCGTCACCGGCGCTTTGTCGGGGTACAGTTCTGCTGTCAAGGCACCCAGATTGGTCTCGATCACAATTTGCATGGCTTTACGCTCCTGAGGGGCAGCCGCCTGAAGAGTCGCTGTCCCCAGCGAGGCGTCTGCCAGAACCCAACACGGTAACACGAGCAACGCGGCGAAAAACCCCTTCATTTCACAATCCCCCTTTTCGCTGTATTACATGGTGTAAGCTTACTTCCTTCTGCAGGGAAAATCCAGTGTAAAGTCACGTGTAAAGTCACGCCGCAAAATGCGAAAGCGGCCTTGTGTCCGCAAGGCGCGCGGGGTATACTAAAAGATCTTTTTTAACACATTCAGCGGGATGGCGAATCATGAGGATTCTTTCGGGCATTCAGCCCTCAGGCAAGCTGCATCTGGGCAACTATTTCGGTATGATGCGACCGGCGTTGCAGCTTCAGGAGCGGGGCGAGGCGTATCTGTTTATCGCGAACTACCACGCGTTGACCTCGGTGCATGACCGCGAGCGGCTCAAGCAGGACACGTGGGATGTGGCGCTCGATTTCTTGGCGTGCGGGCTCGATCCTGCGCGCACGGTCTTCTTCCGTCAGAGTGATGTGCCGGAGGTGCACGAGCTGGCGTGGCTGCTCTCGGCGGTGACGCCCATGGGGCTGCTGGAGCGATGCCACTCCTACAAGGACAAAATCGCCAAGGGGATCGCGCCGTCTCACGGGCTCTTCGCGTATCCGGTCCTGATGGCGGCGGACATCCTCATCTATCAGTCGAACGTGGTGCCGGTCGGCCGCGATCAGAAGCAGCATGTGGAGGTCACGCGCGACCTCGCCCTCAAATTCAACAACGAGTTCGGCGAAGTCTTCACGATTCCGGAACCCTTTATTCCGGACGAGGTGGCGGTGGTGCCCGGGCTGGACGGACAGAAGATGTCCAAGAGTTACGGCAATACGATCGAGTTGTTCGGCGACATGAAAGAGACAAAGGCGCGCATCATGAAGATCGTCACCGACAGCAAGGGGCTCGAGGATCCCAAAGATCCCTCGGCGTGCAATGTGTTCGCGCTCTTCAAGTTGTTCGCGGATGATGCGCGGCGGCAGGAGATGGAGGCCAACTACCGCGGCGGCAACTATGGATACGGCCATGCCAAGAAGGCGCTGGCCGCGGCGTTCGAAGAGACCTTCGCGCCGTTCCGCGCGCGACGCGCCGAGTTGCAGGCGCACCCCGACTACGTGGAAGAGGTGCTGCGCAACGGGGCCGAGCGCGCCCGCGCGGAGGCCGCCAAGACCTTGGACCGCGCGCGCGACGCGGTGGGGTTGTCGTTCACAGGAAGACCGTGACCTATGGCGCTTGACGCATTGCTGACCGACGACTACAAGGTGGATCTGGAGGTGTTTGAAGGGCCTCTCGATCTGCTGCTCTATCTGATCCGGCGCGAGGAGGTCGATATCTACGACATCCCGATCGAGCGGATCACGGCGCAGTATATGGCGTATCTCGACGTCATGCGCATGCTGGATCTCAACATCGCCGGCGAGTTCCTGGTCATGGCCGCCACGCTGATGATGATCAAGAGCCGGATGCTGCTGCCGGTCGAGTCGCGCGCCGCCGATGAGCCGTCCGAAGAGGCGTGGATCGATCCTCGGCTCGATCTGGTGCGCCAGCTCGTTGAATACAAGAAATTCAAGGATGCTGCCGACCGGCTGCTGGAACTGGAGACCTTGCAGAGCGAAGCCTTCGCGTTCGGCGGCGATAAGCCCGTATTTGAAAAAGACGAGGCCGATGCTGGGCAGGCGTTGGGCGATATCGGACTTTTTGACTTGCTGACCGCCTTTCAGGAGGTGCTGGCGCGCGCGCCGATGGAGCCGCTCGGGCACCTGGAGCCGATCCGCTGGTCGGTGCCGGACAAGATGGAGGCCATCGGTGCGATGGTGCGCGACGGCCATCGCCTCGAATTCTCGAAGCTTTTTAATCCCGAATCGCACCGTAACGAGGTGATCGTCACTTTTCTGGCGCTGCTGGAACTGCTGCGCCTGCGGCAAATCGTGATCCACCAGAACGCTGCGTTTCACGAGATCCTGATTCTGCCGGTGGAGGATGCCGCAGGCGAGCCGCTGTCGCCGCCGGTGATCGGAGGAGGCGAGCATGTCGAGTCCTGAAGAGGTCAAACTGCCGTTGGCGTCGAGCCTGCAGCAGGTGGTCGGCGCGCTGCTCTTCGGCGCGGACCATCCGCTTTCTGTCGAAGAGATCCGCGGTTGCCTGAAAAACGTGGCGGAACTGGACGGCGCGGCCAGCGAAACGGCCGCGCTGTTCGCCGAGGCGTCGCCGCGCGAGATCGGCGACGCGGTCGAGAGCATCGCCAAGGAGCTGTTGCGTCTGGGGTTGGGTATCGAGGTGACGGAACTGAATGGCGGCTTCCGTTTTCAGACACAGCCGAGCTGCGGCCGCTGGGTGCGTAACCTGCTGAAGATGGACCGCCCGAACAACTTGTCGCGTCCCGCACTGGAGACGCTTGCGATCATCGCCTACCGGCAGCCGATCGCCAAGTCGGAGATCGAGTCGATCCGCGGCGTGACGGTCGACCATATCGTCAAGGCGCTGATGGAACTGCACCTGATACGGATTGTCGGCCGCAGCGAGTTGCCGGGGCGCCCTTTCCTCTACGGTACGACCGCGACTTTTCTGAACCATTTCGGGCTGAGCAGCCTCAAAGAACTGAACGAGTTGGATCCCACGCTGCAGCGTTCCAGGCCCAGCGAACGCAAGGCCGTCCACAAGAAGGAGAAGAAAGCCGGCAAGGAGGAGGCCGCGGATGAGGTCACGCTGTTCGCGCCGCGTGACACGTCTCACCCTGCGGCTGCGGCGACCGATGCCGTGAAGGAGATATTGGGCGGCGACACGCCGTCGAATGCCGAGCCTGTGTTTGACAAAGAAGGAGAAGGATAACCGCCGCGATGCTTTTTTTGAACAAGATCCCCAAGCCTGAGACGTTCCAAGATTTCGGCGAACCGAATGCATTTAAAATATGGATGAAATGGGCGATGGCCGCAGCCGTCGCGGTGTGTGCGGGCGGCCTGTTGATCTGTGCCTGTATGGAGGGCTGCCGCAAGGACAATACGCCGCCCGACGCCCCGCCGGCGGCTGACGTTGAAACGCCGCGCAAAGAGCCGCCGCCCGATCTGCTCAGCCCGGTACGCGACGCGCCGGCCTCGTTCCCGCCGGATTCGAATCTGCCGCGCGGCAAGGAGATCTACGCCTCGGGGCCGATTGACCTGGAGACGTTCGATCCAAAACGCGATCTCGTGCGGTTTGAAGATCCTCGCGTCTGGTTCGAGAGCGACCACGACGGCCCCGGCGATGACGAGGATGATCATCTGATTCACCGCGCCATGGAGGCGCCGCTGCGACGCCTGGTGAATCTGCTGGATAAAAAAGGCGGCACGCTCAAGGTGCAGGACGCCTTCCGGCATGCCGACAAGAACCGCATTCATATGGCGCGCTCGCTGCACTGCGAGGGACGCGCGATTGATCTGACCAGCGAGGGCGTGAGCCTGAGCGACCTGGCGAAACTCTGCTGGCAGGCAGGTTTTGATTTTGTGCTGTATGAGGTGCCGCGCAGCTCTGGCGTTCATCTGCACTGCTCGGTCAAACGGGCACCCGATGCGCCTTTGCCGCCTCGTCCGGCAAAGTGAGCGTGCGGTAAATGCGTCGTAAGAAACACGATCCGCCATGCAGGTCGGCGCATGTCTGTACGCGCCGCAGGATGGCCGTTTGTTTCCGCTGCGTTATTCAGCAAAGCGTGCTCCCGCCGCGAAGAGGACGCCCAGGCCTGCGATCATGAGAGTCACGCCCCATCTTCGGAAAAACGTGTCGATCTCGCATCCCGATTTGCCGTCGGGATCGTAAATGATCCTAACGCGATTTCCGCAGGCGGGTTGTTTGATGCCACGCCCCGTCCGGGTTGTCATTCGTCGCGTGACGCCGCTCCGGTCAGAGAATTCCACGACGGGCAGGTAGCACTCTTCCTCCAGCATAAAGTCAACCACCGTCCCTTGCGCACGGCATCCCCGGCGTGACAGCCGGAGGTCGTGGAAAAAACACACGCCCGCAATCAGAAAGAGCGTGGCCGAGATGAGTCCGAGCGCCAGCGGAACAGAGAACAGAAGAACCACGCCGATCCCTATAAAGGCCAAGGCAATCGGCATGGCACGCAGTTGCTCGATCCAGTATTGAGCGTTCACACCGTCACACGACAACGACGGCCCGTTCGGAGGACCAGAGACCGTGGATGTTGCAGTAGGCCGTGGCATACAACTTGCCGGATGCGGCGAGCTTCGCGCTGACGGTCACTGTGCTGCACGTGTAAGCCGGCCCTTTATCCGCGCCGTCCACGCTGGCGCCGTGTGCGCTGAATTCGCAGCGCGTGATCTCGTAAGAAGCCTTGGCTCCGTCCGGCACATAGTGGAGGGCGATCCAGACGATGTGGTGCGCCGTGGTGTTCGGGTGCGGGATCTCTTTGCCGACAGAAACCGTGATGGCGAGCGCTTCGCCGGCTTTTACCGTGTCGGCGCATTCGATCACCGGAACATGCTTCTCGTTTTTCCAATCTGCGCTTTTCACAAATTCTGACAACATGGCTGAATCCTTTCGGTTGATGTGTGACTGTTGGGTAAGCCCCGTCCCTTTTGGACAGCTTCACGCAAACCCAAGCAAGCATGCGGCTAGTTTACTGGAAGAGCCGCCTGAAGCGCAAGAGACCTTCCAGAAAATAATAATCGCCGTAGTTGAGCGGCACGTCGATCTCGCTGTTGCCCGGCAGATGGCCGACGCCGTGCAGCAGGATGAAGTTGCCGTTTTCTCCGACCGGGGCGCGGTAGGCGGGCGAGCTGAGCGAGAGGAGCTGTTGGATCGCGGTTTCGCGATAACGCGCGGCTTTGGGCGCCTCGGCGATCGTGCTGAGTTCCAGCAGCGCGCTGGCCATGATGGCGGCGGCGGAACTGTCGCGCGGCGCGTGGGGAATCTCGGCGGCCTGGTAGTCCCAGTACGGCACCTTGTCGGCCGGCAGATTCGGGTGGTTGACGAGGAAATCGGCGAGCTTGATCGCGCGCGTCAGGTATTCGGGCTTGCGGGTCTCGCGGTACATCATTGTGAAGCCGTAGAGCCCCCACGACTGCCCGCGCGCCCAAGGGGCATCCGCGGAAGCGCCTTGGCCGGCGTAGTAGCCGTAGATCTTGCCGTTCAGCGGGTTGTAGTCGACGATGTGGTAGGCGCTGCCGTCCGGCCTGAAATGGCGGCGGTCGGTCTGGTCGGCGTGGCTGAGCGCGATGTCGCTGAAGCGCTTCTCGCCGCTCTGCTTGGCGGCCCACATCAGCAGCTCAAGGTTCATCATGTTGTCGATGATGACCGGGTTGGTGTAATTGTCCCAGGAGCGGATCATGCCGAGCCGCGGCACGAAACGGGTACAGAGCGCGGCGGCGCCGTCAAGCAGCACCTCCTTGTAGCCGTCGGGATTGGCCAGGCGCAAGCCGTTGCCGAAACTGCAATAGAGCATGAAGCCGATATCGTGGTTGCCGGTGAAGTGTCGGATCTGTTCGAGCATGCCGGTGTAATGCAGCGCAGCCTCTTTCCACTCCGGGGCCTGCGTGTATTCGTAGAGATACCAGAGCGAGCCGGGGAAGAAGCCGCTGGTCCACTCCTTGGGGCCGATGGTGACAAGCTTGCCGTTCTCCCATCTGCGCGGGAACTGGTCGGTCGTGCCTTCCAGGCGCTTGAGCATGCCGCGATACTGCTCGGCAGCGGCGGCAAAGGCGTTGGGCACCATGGCGCGCAGCGCGTCGGCCGGGGCGAACGCGGTGTCGATCCGCTCCAGCGTGCCGCCGGTGAAGTAGATCGGGGCACCGGTGACCGGCAGAACGCAGGTGGCCGTGTTGTCGTGCCACTGGGTGTCCAGCGCGGCGCCGGACTGCGAGGTGAGCGTGACCGCTTTCGACGAGAAGGTCAAGGCGAGCATGCGGGCGGAGCCGTATGACCAGATCGCGCCGGCGGCACGTCCGTCGGGTCGCTGCCACTGCGGATGGTAGAGCGTGCCATCTGCTGATTTCCAAGGGCGGTCCTGCACGGTCGAGCCTGCGGGACGCTGCGCGACAAGCGTCTTGTAGGCGAGGTAGGCCGGCTTGGGAGAGAAGTCGCGGTGCACCAGGCCGAAGTGGCTCTCCTGGTCGAGGTCATCGGTCTCAGGCGCTTGAAATTCATACCAGAAGTAGCGCTCGATGCCGTGCTGAAAGGCGATCAGGGCGGCGCGGGGCACGACTGCGGCTTGCTCCTGCTCGGTGGCGCCGCGCTGCCCCTTTTCCGCAAAGGCGGAGAGGATCAGCGAGCCTTTGAGGTCTGAGTTGTACGCGATGACGGCGGCTGCGGTGCCGGTGTAGCCGTTGTGGACGCCGGCCGCGAGCGGGATGAAGCGGTCGCCCTCCTTCAGCCCGCGGGGCGCGACAAAGCGCTCGGCGGTGAAGCCCTGCTTGGGCGCGTCCAGCGCTTGGGCGGGGCCGGCAAGGTGCACCTGCATCTTCTCCGGGATGCGCGGTTTGTCGGTCCACCATGCCTCGAAACCGAACCGGAAATCGGGCAGGCGGAACGCGTTGTCGCGCTGCCACGTGCCGTCAGCGGCACGTGTCTGGGCATAGTAAAAAGGCGCCCCGCCGAATTCGACGAGTGTGCCCCCCTCACGCACATAGCGGGTGAGGCGGTCGAAGCCGGTGGCGGGATAGGATTCGTCAAAGGGCAGAATGACGGCATCGACGTCATAGGCATCCAGCGTGGCGAGCAGGGCGTCGAGCGAAAGCCGCTGCACGCGGCTGTTCTCGGGGAGCTCGGGCGCCAGCAACGCTTCAGAGGGCGCGGCAGTCCTTGAAAAAGCGGGATCGTCCAGCACCAGGATGCGCCACGCGCCCTTTTTCTTGCCAGGTCGGGCGGCGGCGAGCGCCGTCCGCAGCAGGCCCGGCACCGCCAGGCGGTGCTTCTGGGTGGGCCAGCCGATTTCGGTGAACCAGATTTTCTTGTCGGCGTCGTCATGCTTGGCCATGATGGCGCGGAGCCCGGCGATCGACGCCTCAAGCGTCGCTTCGGGCATGCCGGGATGCGAATACGGGTGGACATTCATGATGTCGAAACAGGGCTTCGCGCCGGCCAGGTAGAGGCGGTCGATGTAGTTGGTGGGCACGCCCGCGTGTCCGCCGACCGCGACCTGGAGCTTGGGGTTGACGGCTTTGATGGTCTCATAGGAGACTTTCAAGAGGTTGAGATAGGCGGCCGGATCGGGCTCCTTCCAGAAGCCGGGTATGTTCTGTTCGTTCCAGACCTCCCAGACCGGGATGCGGGACTGGTAGCGCTCGACGAGCTTTCGGACATATGTTTTCCAGGCGTCGAGATGCTCGTGCGCGGGATTGGCGAAGCGGGTGCTGTAGGCGAGGATCGGCAGGAGCTGGATACCGGCCTTCTCGGCATCGTCCAGCGCGGCGTCGAGGTGGTCGAACGTCCAGGTGCCGGCGTCCGGCTGCACGGACGACCAGTCGAAATCCGAGCGCACGCAGGCAATACCCGCGCCGCGGATGTGTTCGAAGGCGGTGGCGCGCGTGGGGAGCTCCTGGCCGCGCGTCACATGCGCGCAGACGCCATACGGGGAGGGGACGGCTTCAGCCCAGACCGAGCAGGCGAAGGCCGCAAGCCCGCAGAAGAATGCGTATCTCATCGCTAAGACTCCTTGACGTGTGAATGATGGAACACCTTAACACATCGCCGGGAGATGCGTCGATGGGTGAAAAAATGCGATTGCGCACCCGGTCTGAAACCGATACCGTGATCGGTGTCAATGGGGTTAGCAAACGGGGAGGTGTCGATGAGAGCAGGAGTTGTGGCCGGGGCGGTTTTGTTGGGCATGGCGGGGATGGCGGCCGGCGCGGACATCGCGGCGGTACGTGCGGCGGATCCGCGCAACATTTCGAACGGGCTGCGCATCCCAAGCGAAGCATATGCCGACCAGCCGTACGTGGTTGTGACCTCGAACGGTGCCTGGGTCTGCACGCTGACGACCGGCAAGGGCCTCGAAGGGCAGCAGGGCCAGCATGTCGTTGCCACCGTCAGCCGCGACCAGGGCAAGACGTGGTCGGAGTTGGTGGCGATCGAGCCGGACAGCGGACCTGAAGCCTCGTGGGTGACGCCGTTGCTGACGCCGTATGGCCGTATTTATGCCTTTTACACCTATAACGGCGACAACATTGTGACGCTGCCCGGCTCGGAGCGGCGCGTGCGCGCCGACACGCATGGCTGGTACGCCTTCCGCTATTCGGATGACGAGGGCGCGACTTGGTCGGCACAGCGTTTCCGCATTCCGGTGCGTGTCACCGATGTCGACCGAGGTAATCCGTGGCGCGGCGAGGTCTGTCATTTCTGGGGCATCGATAAACCGAAAGTCAAGGACGGCAAGGCCTATTTCGCCTTTACCAAACTGGGGCAATTCTTTATGCGTGAGGGCGAGGGATGGGTGGTGGAGGCGGCCAACATCCTGACCGAGCGCGATCCCGACAAACTGGTGTTCCGCCTGCTGCCGGACGGCGAGACGGGCATTCGCAATCCGGCGCTCGGCAGTGTGCAGGAGGAGCATAACGTGGTGCCGCTTGCGGGCGAGGGGCTCTTTTGCGTTTTCCGGACCGAGCACGGCACGCCCGGGCAGAGCTACAGCCGGGATCGCGGCGTCACCTGGTCGCTGCCCAAGCCGATGATCTATGGGCCTGGTCAGCGCGTGTTCAAGACGCCGCGCGCCTGCCCCAAAGTGTTTGTGACGTCTGAAGGGAAGTATCTCTTCTGGTATCACCATCACGGCGGAACCTCTTGGTCAGGACGGAACCCGGCGTTTCTTTCGGGAGGCGTCCTGAATGCGGAGGGCGTCATCCAGTGGTCGGAACCCGAGCTGGTGCTGTTTGATCCCAATCCCGCCATCCGCATGAGTTATCCGGATCTGATCGAGCAGGAGGGCCGTTTCTGGCTGACCGAGACGCAAAAAACCGCCGCGCGCGTGCATGCGCTCGACCGCGCGCTGCTGGACGGACTCTGGAATCAGGCGACGGCCAAGGGCGTTTGCACGAACGGTCTGCTGCTAGAAAAGCTGGATGCGGGTGACACCGCCTCGCGGCCGACGGTGCCGCGCGGTTTCGGTGACCTCGCGCACGGCGGCATCACCGTTGAGCTGTGGCTCTCCTTGAGGGATGCCGCTTCCGGCCAGACGCTCTTCACCACCATGGATGACGGCGGCCGCGGCGTGCGCGTGGTGACCTCCGAACTGGGCGGCCGCCCGACCTTGTCGATTGAACTGGGCGACGGCGCGCGTGCGACGGTGTGGCATACCGATCCCGGTGTCGTCGAGGCCGGAAAGATGCACCACGTCGTGTTTGTCTGCGATTTTTCTGCGGCCGTCATCGCTGTGGTCGCGGACGGTCAATTCTGCGACGGCGGTGCCGCGCGCCAGTACGGGTGGGGCCGCCTGCCGCTGGAACTGGGGGATGTACGCGGCGCACCGCATGCCGCGCTGGCGCCGGCGGTCAAAGGGTTGCGTCTTTACAGCCGCGCGCTGCGCACGACCGAGGCGATCGGCAATTTCCGCGCGGGCGGCATCTGACGGTACGCGTCATTGGCCGTAGACCTCGACTTCGGTGTAGTGGTTGTAGGGGTCAGAGGTGTTGCCGTTGCTGGTGAGCCGCACGTAACGGGCCCGCACGCCGTTGCCGGCGATCCGGCGGCCGAAGTGATCTTCGAAATACTCCTTGTCGCTGCCGCGGCCGAGCTGCGCGCTGTTGTCGTAGTCGTTGTTGAAGAGCGTGACGACGCCGTTTTCAAAGGCGGGGTCGTCGGAAACCTGCACGACCGTGTCGCGGTACACGCACTGCTCGGGCCGTTCGCGCCAGAGACAGACCGCGTGGATCGCGGCGTTCGTGCCCAGATCAATCTGGACCCAGCGCACGCCCGGCGCGAGTTCGAGGTAGGCGGACGGACTGTATTGCTTGTTGCCGTCGGTGGCCAGCGCGAGGTCGCGCTTCTTCGCGCCGGAATCGTTGCAGGTCACCGCGCAGCCGCGCGAAAGCAGCCGCGTGCCCTCGGGCACCCGCAGCGGGGGCGGCGGCACGCCGTCACCCCGGTACGGCTCGCGGTGCGGCGAGCGCACGTCGATCGGCGTGCCCTCGAAGGTCGGACGGGGCAGTGTCGGCGCCAGCGCTTTCATTGGCGGCTCTCCGCCCGCAGCCGTCGCCGCAAAAAGAATGGCAAAGCCCGCTGTTGGGAGGTGGCGCAGGATGCGCGCGGGGATCGTCCGGTCACGAGTAGGGGAGTTGGTCGTCGAAGCGTGTGCCATTGTTTCGGTACCAGGACGCGAGGTGCTTGATCGTTTCCGCGGCTTTCGCCTTGACCGCGAGGTCGGAGTGGAAGGCCTGATGGGGCTGGACATAGACATTGCCGGTGCGGTTCAGCGCCATGTCGACCAGTGCCCGCGCGGCCGTCAGATCCTCGCCAAGCACATCGCCACCCGTGAGCAGGTACGCTTGCACACTCTCCGGAACGATCAGGCACACATGCCCGGCCGGTAGGTCGCCGCACCGGATGGCCCGGCGTGTTTCCCGTTCGAGTTGGCGCGCTTCGGCGCCCAACGCCTCGAAATGGATCACGTCAGGGATCCTCCCCGTGCGGGTGACGTGAGCAGGACGTCGAGGACTCATGGTTACAATGCGTACTGAGGGATTTTCAGCGTCTCGCCGTCTTTCATCGCGGAGGTGTGCGCATAGATCCCCGCCACGGTCATGTTCAGCGCGCAGGCCACGTTGACCCGCGGGCTGCGCTTGAGAAGAATCGCGTTGACGAAATCATCCATGAGATAGCCGTGCGCGCCGCCGTGTCCGCCTGCCGACACGCCGGGCGGCAACGGCGGCTTCTCCTGCGCGACTTTCGAGATGTCCGCCTGGCCGGAATAGCGCTCTTCAAAGCTGCCTTTCTGACCGTACACGCGACCCCGCTCACCGTGCGCGCCGGGCATATCGCCGCTCTTCACCATGCGGGCCATGCCGCCCTCGCTGGTTCTGAGCAATGCGATTTCCGTGCCGAAAGGGTTCTTATACGCGTTGTTGGCCGGCTGACGCAGCGGGTCGATGCTCGGCATGCCGAGGCAGGTTACGGACAGGAACGAGCCGCCGCTCACGCAGGTGTAGTAGGCGTTGGCGTGCGTCGGATACCACTGTGGCGGCAGACCGACACGCCAGTTCTTGTAAGATCCGATCGGATTTTTCGGAGAGCTGTAGTGGTGATACTCGCCTTCGCTGTAAATAAGCTTACCGAAACCGCCGGCTTTATAGATCTGATGCATCGCGTAATTGTCCGCGTGAAACGCCGACGTCTCGAACAAGGCATAGGTCAACCCTGTCTTCTTGACCGTCGCCAGCAGCTCGTCGGCCAGCTCCAACTGATCGTCACCGAAAACCGCCGGCACGGCCGACGCCACGTGCAACCCGCGGTGCAACCCGGCGATCACCAGCCTCGCGTGGCTCGGCGCATCGGTGGCAATGAAGACCGCCTCGATCTCCTTGTCCTTCTCGTACATCTCCTCACAAGACGCGTAGGTCTTTTTGGCGCCGACCTTCTTCGCCAGCGCGGCGCAACGGTCCGGAAAGAGGTCGCTTGCGGCCACGACTTCCACGTTGGGATGATTTTGAAAGCCGAACTGCGCGCCAAACTGGCAGACGCCGTATCCCACGATGCCCACCTTGATCTTGCGGTCTGAGATCGGCTGCCACGCCTTTTTGCTGACCTTGCCCGCGTCGGTCTCGTCAAAACCCGCGATCTTGGGCGCCGTCTGCGCCTGTGCCCGCGTTGCGGCAGCGGCGAATCCCGCCGCGCCGATCGCCGCCCCCCTGAAAAAAGCCCTTCTCGTGAACGGATTCATTCTTTCTCCTTTTTTAAGTGTTGTGGTGTGCGTCGGGCAGGTCTGACCGGTCCGACTTGTCAGACATAAGCCCCGCTTACGGCAGGGTCATGAACAGCCGCATGCCGACATAGGTGTTGGCCTGCGAAGTGCCTTCGTTAATGCGAAAAGCCGATGTGCATGAAGAGGCTGTGGAACTGTAGGCGCCTCCACGCTTCGTAATCGTTTCCGAAGCTCCCCGATCCGGCCCCGTGGGGTCAATCCCGTTCCCGACATTCAACGTCGGGCTCCACCAATCGAGGCAGAGTTCGTAGACGTTGCCGTGCATGTCGTACAGTCCCCAGCCGTTCGGCTGATACATCCCTGCGAAGTGCGTGCCATAGGCGGGCGGTACGGTCGTGCCGGGTGCTGTGGACCCCTCATTGACATAACCGCCGTTGTAGCGGTAGCGCCCCAAGGCGTTGAGCCACTGATTGGTCAGGTCATGCGGCGCGTCTAGTGTGGCTGCAGCGTTGCCGTCATTGAAGGTCGTCGTTGTGCCCGCGCGGCAGGCGTACTCCCACTGCGCTTCGGTTGGCAGATCCAGCATGTCAAGGCCGGTGCGCACCCGCAGCCTGCCGACAAACGATTCCGAGTAGACGCCGGTATTGGTCGGCCAGCCCCAGCCGCCTTGCGCTTCAGTGCCGCGTATCGAATTGAAACTGAGCTGTTCGACCGGACGGCATGCCTGTGTCTCACGATCAAGGAAGTTGCTTCTTGTCGGTTCGCCGGTGACCTGCGCCCACTGTCGTTGGGTGATTTCGAAAACGCCTGCATAGAAGTCTTTCGTCAGCGTGACCTGAACGCCGGGGGGCGCTCCCATCATGAACGTACCGGCGTTGATCCTGCGCATGACGATCAGGTTCAGCCTGTAGATATAGTTGGCCAGACCGCCGTACGGCAGCGCGTCCACACCGGCATAATAGGTCACAGGATACTCTGATGCGCTTGCTCCGCTGCCCATGTCGATCACCAGCACCGGCGGCGGATCGGTGGTGGCCCACACGCTCAGCACGGCCTTGGCCGCAGTCGTGTTCAGCTCCACGCCGTCGGCCGCCGTGTCCCAGGCGATGGAATGTGTTCCGGGGGCGACGATCTGGCCGGCCGCACCGCTTATGGCCGTGACCTTGTTGGTCGGCAGCGCCACGCCTCCGACCGTAACGCCCAACGTCACAATGGCCTCCTCGCCGCTCAGCGTATAGTCAATGTCCACGATGCGCGTGCCGGCGCGCCGCGCCATGCTGACGCCGGTGACCACCGGCTGGGCAGCAAGCGTCCAGACGAACACGGTCAATGACGCCAACACCATCAAGCCTTTTTTGCTTTTCATCGCGTTCCCTCGTTGTTTAAGCGGCCGCCCGATCACCGGATCGTAAACAGTGTGCCGCGATTGATCCGCGTGTCGATCTTGGAGAACTCTGAGAGGTCCTCTGAATAGCTGCGCGCGTCCACCTCTTCATCCGCGTCTGCGATCAGAGTGGCCTTGCCGCGCGTATCCAGCGCGGTGTCAGCCGAATGTACCGCCCACGGGCCGTCCGCAAATGCCAGGGCTGACGCCACAGCCACCATAAATGCCGCCGTTTTCAGTTTTTTTGTCATCATGGTCATCCTCCTGAATCATGCTTTTCACTCGACGTTCATCATGACCCTGAACCCGCAAGAACCCGAGACCGTGCCTGGTGTGGCGCTGCCGCGGTAGCCGGAACGGCAATTCTCAGCGCTCCAATACCAATCGCCACCCCTTTGAACCCTAGTGCTGCCGGTTGTCGGCCCGGTCGGATCGGTGTCGTTGGGCGGCATAACCGTCTGATGCCAATCACGGCACCACTCGCGCACATTGCCGTGCATGTCATACAGGCCCCAGGCGTTGGGCGCGTAGGAGCCCACGATATGCGTGGCCTGCGAGGGCGGACATGTGGCGTAATCGGGCAGCGTCACACCGTCCCAGCCGCCGTTATACCGATAGCGGCCCAGCGGGTTCAGCCATTCGTTCACCGTTCCGCCTGCGGTGGCCGCACAGTCACCGCTGTTAAAGGTGGTGCGCGTGCCGGCCCGGCAGGCATACTCCCACTGCGCGTCCGTGGGCAGGTCAATCGTGCCGAAGCCGGTCTTGTCCCGCAACCGGCTCAGGAACGGCACGGCATCACTGACAGCCGACCCAGTGCTGGGCCAATCATATCCGGCACTGGTCGAGCCGCGCAAATGATCATACGAAACATTGGTCACAGGACGCACCATGCGGGTCTGATAGTCGGAAACGATCCCTGTCGGGCTCGTGCCCCTGACCCTGTACCATTGCCCCTGCGTGACTTCATAAACACCCATGTAGAAATCTTTGCTGAGTGTCATCTGCCGCACACCGATATCCAGCCACCCCATCGTAAAGCTGCCGCGCGGGATCTTCTTCATGACCAGCCGGTCGCACTTGTAGATGAAGTTCTGCACCCCGCCGTAGGGCAGGGCATCCAGACTCGTATAGTAGTAAACCGGATACGACGCGGCGCCTGCGCCTTCCGTCACGTCGAAGACGATCACATCCGGCGGGTTGTTGGTCGGCCAGGCCGTCACCACCGCGCGGGCCGTCGCGTCCAGATTGCCGTCCCAGTCCGCGCCCGCGTCCCACAGGATCGTGCCCGCGCCCGCCGTGACCTTTTTGCACACGTCGCCGCTGAGGCAGGTCACCACATTGTCCGGCAACGCCACGCCGTTGGTTTCGATGCCCAGCGTGATGATCGCATCCTCGCTGAGGGTATAGGTGATCTGCATTGTGCGCGTGCCCGTCATCTGCTGCATCGCCACATTGCTGACCTCGGGCAGCGCCCGCGCCGACCACATGCCCGTCGTTAGAACCAGAGCGGTCACCCAAATAACTTTTTTCGTCATCATCCTCTCCTCCGATCTCTGCCGCCGATACGCCTCACTGAGCCGGCCCATCAGGCGGCACCGCAAAAGGGCTAGTCAATGATCTTCACGATCCGAAACCCGAGATTGTTGTTAGACGCAGAGCCCGGTGACTCTAAATAGCGGAATTCAGTGGTCACGTATTGCGCGTCGCTGACACCGCCGCTGCGCCTGATACGACTTGAGCCCGTCGCCGGACCGGCCGGGTCAACGCCGCTGGCCGGAAAAACGTCGGACCCGGGCCAATAATCCAGCACCCACTCCATGACATTTCCCAGGGTGTCATACAGACCCCAGGCATTGGGCAGGTACGAGCCCACGACCGCCGTGCCTGCCACCTCCGGCAGGGCGTCGGCTGTGCGTGGGCGGGTAATGCCGTCGTTGTAGCTGTAGCGGGCGATCTTGTCCAGCCACGGATTCTGAGCTGTGCCGTAGGTTCCGACTTTTGTAGC
>Ga0116182_1002765_pt1 | contig 16921 bp, 9 predicted proteins | sample AD_UKC077_MetaG_FD_89805 | JGI IMG/M metagenome (GOLD analysis project Ga0116182, IMG submission 89805) | Active sludge microbial communities of municipal wastewater-treating anaerobic digesters from USA - AD_UKC077_MetaG | ecosystem: Engineered > Bioreactor > Anaerobic > Digestate | place: USA...
AAGGGGAAATAGCAAATTTGAAGGACGGCATCAACAACACACTTATCGGCTCAATAAAATCAAAGATACCTGATGTGGGATTTGGAATTAACACTTTTGAAGATTTTGATTCATTTCCGGCAGACTACGGAACCCGCGTCATTCAGACCATCACAACTAATGAAACCACTCTTAAAAATACAATGTCAGGAGTAAACGCTCTTGTCGGAACCGGCTGGGAACCTCAAATGAGTGCAATCTATTTTTCTGTTACCGGTGAAGCAAGAGGAACAACACCTGCAATGAACTGTTCAACAAGTGAGGGCTCTATCGGAGGAGCGTGTTTCCGTCCCGGAGCTATGCCGATATTCATAATGATGACGGATGAAGCTTTTGAGACCGCCTACAGCAAATACAAAGTCGGCGCAAGTGACTGGATATATGTTTCAACAAACAATGCGATTGATGCGTTAAACGGCATAAACGGCAAATTCATCGGGGTTGACTCATGGAACAGCGGATCTTCAGGAGCAAGCCCGGCAAATGATCTTAAAGCCGTTTCAAACGGAACAGGATCGGTCGACGGAGCAGGAGATCCTTTTTATTACCTTATTAATTCAAACGGAACCGGTCTTTCAACCAACATTGCAAACGCTGTTGAAGCTCTTGCGACAAGTGTTCCGATGCTTGTAAATACCGGCAGGGAATCGATAACGAATCCCCAGTCTGTAGATGTTACTCAATTCATAAAGGCAGTTACACCTGTGAAAAGAGTTGTCGGCGGAAACACTGTAAACTGTCCGACAGAATGCACATCCGTTGCTTTTGAAAATGTCAAACCGGGAACAACAGTAACATTCGATATTGATTTTTATAACGATATTTTTAATCCCACAACACCTGAACCGACCGCCTTTCAGGCAAAGATCCATGTTTACGGAGAGGGCTCACTTGTTGATACCCGTGAAGTTTACATCATCGTTCCAGGCAAGATCGGAACAGGTCCCGGAAGTTAACTGATTCAACTTGCCTAAAACCCGTTCATCTGATAACATCACCATTATTTTTGTTTATTCGGTGTGAATTATGGAAAAAAACTCTCTGATTTATGTTGCAGGTCACAGAGGGCTTGCCGGAAGTGCGATCGTAAACGAGCTGAAACGATCGGGTTATGAGAATCTCCTTCTTAGGACTTCAGGCGAACTTGATCTTCGCAATCAGCATGAAGTTGAAAAATTCTTCAATGAATTCAAGCCCGAATATGTGATACTTGCCGCTGCAAGAGTGGGAGGAATCGGTGCCAACAGCCGTTTCCGTGCCCAGATGATATATGACAACCTTATGATCCAGTCGAATGTCATCCATCACGCATATCTTAACAATGTGAAAAAGCTTCTGTTTCTCGGATCGAGCTGTATTTATCCGAAATTCGCCCCTCAACCGATGAAAGAGGAAGATCTGCTCACATCATCACTTGAACCGACAAATGAGCCATATGCCGTTGCAAAAATTGCGGGGCTCAAAATGTGCGAAGCTTACAATTCTCAATATGGCACTGATTTTATTACAGTTATGCCGACAAACCTTTATGGGGAGAATGATAATTTCGACCTTGAGAACGGCCATGTCTTTGCGGTGATGATAAGAAAGATACATGAAGCTAAAATCAACAGTTCTGAATTTGTTGAACTTTGGGGAACGGGAAATCCGAGAAGGGAATTCCTTTACAGCGGAGATCTTGCAAAAGCGGTTGTCATGCTTTTAAACTCTGCTGATAAGTTTAAAACACACACAAACATTGGCTCCGGCAGAGACATAACTATCAGGGAGCTTGCTGAATTAATTAAAGATATCGTCGGCTATTCCGGAGAAATAAAGTGGGACAGCTCTCAACCTGACGGAACACCGCAGAAACTTCTTGATATAACAAAAATATCTCAAACCGGATGGGTTCCTGAGCTTTCGCTTTCAGCAGGAATAAAAAAAGTTTATGAATGGTACTGCGAAAACCATGAGTGAAAAAACAAAAACCATTTTTCTCTATCTGTTTCTGTTCTCGGTTGTAATTGCAAGGATCATTCTTGAGACCGCAGTATTTTCAAAGCGTTATTTCTTTTCTTATTTTGTAACACTTCACCATTTCTGCTGGTATATGTTCGTTTTTCATTATTTTGCCCTTTGCAGCAGATATGTTCTCGGAATGAAAAGGGAATCGGTAAAATATTTTGCGCTGCTTTCACCAGTCATTTTCACCCCTATCGTCCATTCATACTTTTCAGGGCGGAAAATGAACCTTGAATATATGTGGGGAGATCTTTCAAGAGTTCTTTTTAATATCGCAACACTTTATAAATTTCATCCCAAAAACAGTTTTTTCTTCATTGAAATGGTACTGCTTCTTGTTATCTTTATTGCCGGCTCATGGTTCATATCAAAAAGCGTCAGAAGAACATTCCTTAATATTGTCATCGGCTTTTACGGCTCAATGATACTTGCCGGGCTTCATCTTTTCGGCGTTTATCCGAAAACCAAGGCATATTTTAAAATACACACCTCCTTAAAAAATCATCCGCTTATGGCCCTGATCTATTTTTCTCTTTTCATACTGGTTTTTCTTATCTATTCATATCCGGAAATTAAAAAAGCGTTCCTAAGATCAAAGAAAAATTATCTTATCGCTTTTGTTATAGCAATATCGATTTCAATCCCTTCAACACTTTACGGACTTGTTCATTTCACAGGGAAATCACCTCAGCCCGCCGACATATTTCTCATTGCCGTCCCCTTCACCGCACTTTTTATCGGGATCGCCGCAATGATAAAGAAAAATTCATCCGGATTTGTCGCAGGAAGATTTTTCCCGTTTGTATTTTCAGTTATTTCGGTTCTGATACTTGGCGGAATAATTCTGCAGATAAAGTGAGTGATCTATTCTACCGGACCTCTTACACACAGTGTGCTTGCATCATTGTATTCCGTTTTGTTGTTGGAATATGATGTTCCGTATTGACTATCTATTACCCATGCCGACCCATTTCCTTCAACATGGCTGTCTGTCGTTGAAGAAAAGAAATATCCTGTAGAAACACCGGGAAAGGTGGTTGGAGGGTTATTGATGCTTCTGTCAAGGATGGTTTTGAGTTCGTTGATATTAGGCATTCTCCAGTCGGTATGTCCTCCGGCCTCACTTGCTTCACAGTTGCTCATGCCCATCATCCATTCGCTGTATGTATAGAAATTCTTCATCCACCAAAGACCTGTTCTGGCATCTTTTACCAGTTCGTCTTCTCCGACAGTTTCTTCTGAAAAAGAGGGAACCGGTGCATAAATGTTTCCTCTGACACATCTTACTCTTGCTGAAGGATCAAACTCTCCTGAATCAATAATTTCGCTATAAACATTACCGAAAGGTGAAAGAAAGAAATGATAGGTATATGTTTCCTCCAGGTAAAAGGAACCTGACCAGAGACTTGTGCCTAGACCATTTTGATTGTCAACGAACAGCGCTTGATCATAACAAGGTTCGCTTTTCCCGTAATCAATTATTGTTTCCAGTTCTTCGATGGTTGGCAGTCGCCAGTCGTCATACCCTGAATATACAAGGGTTTCACAATAACTGACTGCTTCATCTTTCTTGCATGTTTCACCCATTTCACCCATCGAGCAGCCCGGAATTATTTCGGGAAGATTTCTCTGCCACATGATGCCGATATTCTGATCAACTATCACTTCCTCTACCGGAGCTCCCGTCATCATAAAATTCTTAGCCACACAGTTGGCGGTTCCATATGTTGCATCCTGTCCGTAAAATGATTCACTATCTGTTGAAGGACATGTAATTGTTGTTGAATTGTCATAGCAGAGCGTCTGCCCTGTACACAAAACTCCAGCGAAAGGAACTCTTTCAACACATTTAGCTGTATCCCATCCGTCACAGACACTGTTGCAGTCAGCATCACCGCCTGTATAAAGAAGAGGATCAATGATTCCGCACGGTTTTTTCATGTGGTTGTCGCAAAGTTCACTCCCGTCGATCATTCCGTTTCCGCAAAGATCTACGACATCATCCATGTCTGGCATTTCGTTATCAACCATTTCACTGTCAGGAATGTCATCATCGTTTTCCACAACAGCATCATTTTCTTCGTCTGTAATTTCATCAGAATCAGCATGATTTTCCTTGTCAGTTTCATCTGCCGCTTCATCTGATGCTTCATCTGCAGTTTCAACATCACTGTCCACATTTTCAAGATCAGATGTCTCTTCATTAACATCAACAACAATAAAGACAACTGTGCTGAAATGACCGACCGTCATCATTATCGGGTCACCACTCATAATCGGGTCACCTGACATTATCGGGTCGCCGCTCATAATCGGGTCACCGCTCATGATCGGATCGCCGCTTCCTTCATGAAGCCAGTCTGAGCCGGAATCATTCAGCAATCCGGCAGCAACCCTCTTCCCGGCAGGGATCTTTGTTAATCCGGTGTCTGCTTTGATGGTGACTGAAATATCTTTTTTAAATTTAAGTCCTGCGGGAGCAAACTCAAAAGGTTTTGAAATAAGATCATCTTTTTCCGGGAACCCATCCTTTTTATATCTGGTCATTGTTATCTCTGTATCTTTCTCAAGAGCACCGGCAGGAATTTCGATCTTACCTTCCCCGTCTTCTGTTGCGATCTCTCCCCCTTCAGATGCCGATATTGTTTTTGTTACAGAATCAAGAACCTCTTTTTTTTCAACTTTTTTTTCTGTACATGCAAAGAACATGATCAGTACGAGCACAGAAATAATAATTTTTTTCATTTTCCCCTCCTGAAAAAATTAAAAACTTAAGAATATTAAATCAAAAGATTTTTTTTGTCAAAAGTTGAGCCATTCCTTAACATCGTTTAAAAACATTTCGGGCTGATTTACAGAAACACTGTGGGAACTTTCAGGATAGAAAGGAAATATTACTTCGGCATTTACATTATCAGAGAATTTTACTGTGAATTTTTCAGCTTCTGTTTCAACGCTGTTCACGCCGCTGAAATCCTTCAGTGACTCAGGAATTCCGGGAGCATATATGATAATATCCTCTTCCGACTGAGTAATGAATGTCTTAACATCGCGAATATTTTCAAGGAACATATATCCATTTATTGAGCTGTAGGGTGTTGTTGTCGCATTATAAAAGATCTGTGTCACATCATAATGAAGATCAATGAAATAATCATCCCAGCTCTGAAGAATTCCAAAAACCTGCTCAAGATCACCGGAAGCAAGGGTTTTCATTCCTGTTTTACGGTATTCAATCTCGGTTTTTATTGAATCGGGAACCCTGCTCATGTCAAAATCCAGGCCCTTAAAATAGTTTAAACCCGAATATCTGAATGCTTCTGAACGGTTGCCTGAATAAAGCCATTCTATTTCCCTTGGATCGTTTTTTATAAGTTTTTCAAAAAGATCAAGTTCAACCATTTTTTCCGATCCTGTCGCAGTGTAATCAAAAAGCCAGTTATACGGCCTTCTGTATGAATACATGTCTCTGTCTGCTTTCTGAAGATACTGCAGAGCGTTGTTATGCGGTTCACAATATGAATTTGAACACGGTTTGTAATCTACACCTGTTTCATTTTCAACTTCATAGATCGGGCTTCCATCCATTTCAAGAAGTTTTCCAGAGGCAGTGAACTGCTCTTCTCCCGCCACAAGGGGCTGAACAAGTATCTGGCCCGCAAACTGCTGTTTTATTATTTCTTTGTGCGGAAGTGCCGAAATTTCAGGATTTATCTTCATAAAATGGGCATCTATTTCATCAAAAAGAGCTTTGTCATGGAAAACTCTGTTGTTGTCAGCATAATCTCTCACATTAAGAAGAATGTTTAGCATCGCCGTCGCCCTTGTTCCACCGTAACTTTCACCGACAAGAATGACTTTGTTTTGCTGAATATCGGGATGTCTCGCAAGAAACCTCAGGATAACCCTTATGAAATCTGCCGCATCAATAAAGACATTGAAGTTATTTGTCCTGAAATAACTGCTTCTTTCGTTCTGACTTGAAGGATTACCGGTCATACCGTAAGAAAATCCGGTCATTCTTGCATCAATATAAAGCAGATTGCCTATCTGATTCCAGTTGAATTCATTCTCCACGACATCAAGCTCTGAATATTTCTGGTCAGCTGTCATTTTTGAAGTATTGTAAGTGAAAAGAAGCGCAGTTGCCGCTCCGGGACCGCCATTAAAGAACACAAAAAGCGGTTTTTCATGAGCCGATTCATCTGCCGGCTGAAAGTTATACCACATTCTTGCTCTGGCTGAAGTCTGCGCCCTTGTGTCAAGCGTGTAATTTACCGGTTCGATCTCAATGAAACCTGATTCAAATTCTACCGGGAGAACAGGAATGTCCTCATCAACAGGTTCATTATCTTCATCTTTAGTTTCAATATCATCCTGCTGTTCATTTTCATCATTGGCAGGATCGTCAATTTCTTCAAAGGTTTCATCGTTCATGCTGTCTGCAGATTCCTCATCCAAAATAATGTTGATGTTGTCTTCATCAGCCAACGCTCTTCTTTTTTCCACTTCGCAGGAAGTAAAAAGAAAGAAAATCTCAAATATTATAAGAAACTTTCTCATATCGCACTACTCCTATTTAAATTCATCCGGATACACTTTTGCCGCTTCCTCAAAAAGTACCGCACTGTTTTCCCTTATCCAGTCACAATCAAGTTCAGGAGCTATCCGTTTAAAAATAAAATAACTTTCCGCCTCACCAATTTCAGGATCAGGAGATGTCGGAGCACCATTCGACATAAGGGGATTGCCTGTCCAAAGAACTTTCTGATCTTCATACCATGTTGTAACTCCTCTGATCTCACCGTTTTCATCAAATTTTCCATTGAGGATCGTGCTAACTTTCTGAACAATTTCCGCCTCACCGTTTACAGTTCCTTTTGCATAAATAAGCAAACCATTTATTCCAGTATTATCCGGATCAAAAACATTTTCTGAATTGACATCTGTCGGTAGAGGATCGTTTTCAGGATCATCAAGATGGCATGCCCTTACATCCCATGCTTTTGGTTGATGAAAAAATATTTCTCCATCTTCATTTTTTGAAAGATAATTAATTTTTTCAACAATATCAAGAGATTGAGCATAGCTATCAGGAACCAGTGAATAAATTTTAGGGAAAGTATCGTTGCCGACTTTGAGACGGCACATTTCATTTAGCGATTCAACTACATGCTCATTTTGTGTAAACGTAACTTTTTCAACCATTATTGCCCAGGCATTGCATTTTGAAATCAGAAACGGTTTGGCTGTTCCTCTGAAGATCATAAGCTTCACCCAGCTTCCGTTAAGGTCGGGAAGGTCTGAAATATCTTCATCGGTCATGTCGTCATTATCAAAAAAGAATTCATCGGCCATATCCATAAATTCATCAAATGATTCATCATTCATCTCAAGATCAGAAACACTATTATCTTTTACCGTTTCGTCCACAAAGTTCTCATCTTTCTCTTTTTCTTCGTCAATCTCTTCCATTTCGGCATCATCAGGGGTGTCATTACCCCCTCTTCCGTAAGTGCATGACCCGATGATGAAAAGGAACAGAACATAATAATAAAGCAACTGCCTGTTCTTAAATTTGACTAAAAACTGCATCTATCCACCCCAACTGTCCGATATTGTTATCCTGAAACTGTTTCTAAGCCGCACCTGACTTAAGAATTTATTATAGATGTCCTCTTCTTTGAAGTCAACACTTACCGGCATCCTTCCTCCAGCCATATCGATATGCCCGCCGCCTGAGCCTATTCCGTTCAGAACTTCAGATATCATAAGATGTGCCGGAAGTTCAGGCAGTTCGCTTCTGACTGAGAAAATTATTTCATCAAGATATTTCGCACTCAGAACGGCAAAGGAGACATCATCTATTGTCATGAGATAATCTGAAAGTATGGCAAGGAGGTTCTTATCACAGCCGTTTGGAAAATGGCAGTATGCAAAATTGTGATGGAATTTCACATTTTCAAGAAGATAACTGTATTTGGGAAGATCGCTCACCTTTATAGAGTTTCTTACAAGAGAATTGACAAGATTGACATCGCTCACCCGGTATAGGAGGGCAACCGTTTCAATATCAAGAGAATTGACATTTCTTGTGAACTGATGTGTGTCAAAGTTGATAGCGGTATGAATTGCCGTTGCAACTTCGACAGACGGCTCAAGTCTGAGATCGGCAAAATATGAGAAGATGATTGTGGCACATGCACCGTAATCACTCCTGATATCACAGAAATCAAGATCATCATAAGCAGTTCCCTGATGATGGTCTATCACTGCGACAACATGCCCTTTGAGTTCAGCAACATTTTTGCTTTTTTTATTTGCGTCAACTATCACTATTATATCGCTTTCATCAAGTTCATACTGACTGTGATGTCTGATGTCAATGCCGAGCCGGTCTATCATTCTCTGCAGAGAATCTCTAAGAATTTCACCATGATATATAATGTCAGCTTCGATATCATGCTGATTTAAGAGATATTGCAGAGCAAAGGCGCTGGCAACCGAATCATGATCAGGATAGTTGTGCGTCTGAATAAAAACTCTTTTTTTCCTTTTCAATGCCTTTATGAGTGACTTAACTTTTGCCATTTTCAGTTACCCGGTCTGTTTAGAGATTGAGATAGAGACCTGAAATCATTTCCGCTTGGATTCTGGAAAACTCGAAGTCCGAAATATTCTACTGCTGCTAAAAGATGATCAAAAATATCTGACTGTATCGACTCATATTCAGACCATACGGTCGTTTTGGCAAAGACATATATCTGAAGAGGAAGTCCTGTCTCTCCCGGTGCAAGCTGTCTTACAAGGAGTGTCATATCTTTTCTGAGTCCGTTGTGATTTAAAAGATACTGTCTTGCATATTCCCTGAAAGTACCGACATTTGTAAGTCTTCTCCCGTTCACAGGCATCGCTGTGTCGGTGTGATTCTCTTCATTCCACTTCTTTATTTCCGCCGTCCTTTTTTCAAGATATTCAGATATAAGCTGGATCTTTCGAAACTCTTTTATTTCAGATTCACTTAAAAAATAAATGCTTGACATATCAATGAAAATACTGCGGCTTATCCTTCTTGCACCGGATTCGACCATCCCCCGCCAGTTCGTAAAGCTCTCTTCAAGGAATTTATGGGTCGGAATGCTCACAATGGTTCTGTCCCAGTTCTGAACCTTGACAGAATGAAGAGCTATATCAATAACCTCTCCATCCGCCTCATATTTGCTCATTACTATCCAGTCACCTTTTCTTATCGAGTTGTTGGAAACGATCTGTATTCCTGCTACAAACCCGAGAAGCGTATCCCTGAAAACAAGCATGAGTATTGCGGTCATTGCACCAAGACCGCTTAAAAGAATTGCGGGGGATTTATCCGCCATTATCGCAATTACCACTATGAAACCGACTACATAGGCAATTATATTCAATATCTGAACGATCCCTTTAAGCGGTCTGTCCTTTGATATCTCAAAAGTTTCATATATCTCAAGGAAGGCGTTTCCGGCAGACCTGAAAACAGCAAGGAGGACTATCACAACATAAGAGAGCAGAATTTTCTTTAAAAGCAGATGCTCCCCTGTCAGATAAGGTGAAAAAAGATATATCACAATTGCCGGAGCTATGTTTGCAAGCTTGGTGAACACTTTGTTCTTATAAAAAACATCATCCCATGAATTTTTTGATCTCTCAACTGCAAACTTTATAAAAATATTTACAAATTTCCTTGCCGCAAACCACGAAATGAAAGATATCAGAGAAACTACAGCCATATCAAACAGAACTATAAGCAGCAAATTTTCAGAAATAACCTGTCCGATGTTTTCAGGGAGAAACTGTCCGAAAAGAGGTTCCATATTGATCTTATGCCGCCATCATTATTCCGCCGACAAGAGCGAAAAGTGCGAATGATTCAACAATACCGGGAGCCGCAAAGCTCATTCCGAAAACCTCGGGTTTCTTTGCAACTGCAAGAATCGCACTTGAACATGCCTTGCCCTGATAAATGGCACTGAGCATGAAAGCAAGTCCGGTTGCAAGACCGATCGCAAACACTGAGAAAGTATCCTTGCCGGCAGAAATGAGTTCCTGAAGTTTTCCATTCAGGATTATCATAAGTGCAAAACCATAGATCGACTGAGACGCAGGCATCGCAGAAAGAGCTACGAACTTTGCATGACCTTCATCAACCTTTGACATAACTCCGTGAGATGTCATACCTACTACACCGCATCCGATTGCACTGCCCGCAGCAGCAAGACCAAGACACATAATCGGGCCTAAACTTCCAAAATCCATCTTTCTCTCCTTTAAAAAAAGTTATTAATTCTCGCCGTTACTACCACCCATCTTCTCCACAATTCGTTTCATCATATCCATTGCAGACTGAATTACAATATGCCGTGCCGCTCACATAAGATGAACTTATTGTTGTACATTCAACTGAATTTCCGTCACAGAGTTCTCCTTCCTCTATTACTCCGTTTCCGCAATAGCTCGGGACATCGTTGAGGGTTGAGAGTTTTACATTGCTTCCGTCAGGGATGTATGTCCAGCCGTTATAAACATGGTTCTCCTGCATTTCACGGATGTCACCGTCAAGCTGATAGAAATTAAAATATGTATCCGGTCTTCCCTCAAAACGGTATTCATACCCGTCGCAGGAGAGATAGAAAGCTCCGTGATCTGTGGTAAGTTCGCCTGTGTAGCATTCTGCGTATTCATACGCTTTAAGATTAAGTGTCTCAACATCCCTGATATGGAGTCCCGCACTCCAGAACGATGATCTGTAAAGTGCTATCTCCCCGTTCGCTATAGCGAAATCAAGAACTGAATCAATATTGACATAGGCAAGACGGGTGAATGTCTCCTTGTCACGGATGTTTATTCCATTATCGTCACCGACATAGAGCTTGTCATTGTAAAGCTGTATTCTGTACTGATAGTTGTATCCGGTGCTGTAGAAGGATATCTGGGAAAGTGTATCGGGATTGGTTGTATCAAGTTTATATATCCCTCCGCTTGTTGCGGCATACATTATGTCCCCTTCAGCAACTTCAAGATCGTAAACCCTCTTATTTGTAGAGAATGTTGACTTAAGGACAAATGCTTCGGGATCTGATATGTCATAAACCTTGATTGAGTTATTCGTTCCCACATAGAGACGGTCACCTTTTCCCGCAACGCTGTATATCGTTGAGCCGGTTGCGAATGATCTGTACCAGGGATGAGTAAAAGGCATACATTCTCCTGACATTTCAAGTCCGCCTTTAACTATGTTGTCAGTTTCGTTGAGGCAGTAGGTGTCCATCGGTGCATAAACAGCTTCCGTCACAGGTATTTCAACATAGTCAATGCTTGCAGCAAGATCATTTATGTTTGCAATATCCGGATCAATTTCAAAAGCAGGATGAGTGAGATTGCCTGTCATAACAGGATTGGCCATTACAAGTTTGCCGTCAACAAACTGTGTGATTACTTTCCTGAAATCTCCGACAAGAGAGAAAGGAACTTGTGCCCACTCCTCACTTTCGGTGTCAAAACGCCATATATCGGTCATACTGCCGTTGTTTGCGTTCATTCCGCCAGTGAGGAAGATATATTTTCCTGCAGCTTTAAGATTGTATATCTTTCTTGATGCTGGTGATAATCCTGTGATCTCTGTGAACGGGGCTTCGCCTGATGCAGACTTAAATGTTCTTGTTCCCGCTCCGGCTGAATCGGCTCCTATTACAAAGAGTTTGTTATCAACTGAAATAAGCTTCTCATCTTCAAGAATATCGTCACCTATTCCGGTGAGTCCGAGATCATGCAGTGAATATGTTATTTCCGGCTCAACACTTTCAACTGAAACTCTGAACAGATGTCTTCCGAAATCTCCGAGTCTTGCAATGAAATACATTCCTGAATCATTTGAAACGATTGCTCTTATTGAGCTTATTTCCGAATCCCAGTTGCTGATGTTGCCCAGAAATTCCCAGTCAGCTCCGTTTTCACTTGTGTTAAGAAGAAGCTGATATTCAGTTTCTCCTGTCGCCGGAGTTTCCACCGTTCTTACTGCAACCATTGCGTGTTCGGTCATTTCAGAAAAAATTGTCATATTTTCAGGGAAATAGAGATGCTGGGAATTCATCATGTAATTTCCGCTTTCATCTTTTCCCGTCAGCCATCTGCCGATGTGGTTTATGGAGAAAGCTTCCGGCATTCCCTGTTCATTAAGAATACTTTCTATCGGAATGTTCCAATAACATGAAGGGCAGTATTCAATTTCCGGGATCTCAATTGTTTCCGGTGGAAGCGGAGGAAATGATGATCTGGAATAGAAATTCAGTTCCATCGGATCGGTCTTATATCTTGCCGCCCTTGCATTGACACTTGCATTTGTTGAAGGGAAGTATGCAGGATTTATTACTGTTTCATTGTTGACATTAATAAGATATTTGGGAATGCTGCCATTCGGAGTACCTGCTGCAACGGGAAGAATGCTCGTTGAAAGTGTGTAATACATTGTGTGTGAAACATTGTATGCCGCCGCATTTTTCAGACTTTGACAAATTGTAAGAGAAGGGTTGTCTCTGCAGTAACTCTTTTCATACCAGTCTCTTCTCCAGTTCCAGATTACCGGATTCTCGCTGCCGGCAAGTTTTAACGATGCATTGCTGTTGACAACAGGTTTTCTTGCAGTGTCGTCATTGGGATCACTGCTTCCGGTGAAAGCTGACCATGAAAGGTTTAAATTGTCGGAAACCGAAATACGGCTCTGCCAGCTTCTTCTTGATTCCTGTGAAAAATTATCGCTTGCGTGGCTGTAACCGAAATTTACACCCGTAACAGAGCCGCCCTCTTTGTCAGAAGTTGAACAGAAACCTCTTTTCCCCCAGAGATTTTCGTCTTTCTGTTCTTTAGTTATTGCACAGTAATGTACCGCCGCATTACATGATGAACCGAGGTATAATCCGAATGTGTTTCTGTCGGTACAGTAACTGCTCTCACGACCGCTGCCCGAAGGCATAGTAAGATTTATTTCAGCATAGTGATTATATGTTCTGGAAAGAGATACGGGAGCGGAGGTTATTGATGGAATTATTGTTTTCGGCTTGGCATTGGTGATCCTGCTGTTTGCAAAACCGCCACCGGCAGAGGAATCATAGTCACATGCATCACCGATGCCATCAAGATCACTGTCAGGCTGCATTGAACACACTTTTCTTTTAATGAAAAAGAGCCATTTTTCATTTTCCCGGCACAGGCCTTTTGCAAGAGCACCTTCATTACCGGAAATAAATTCCGATTCAAGACTGTAATCAACAACCGGATTATAAGTTCCGGGGCAAATGTCACATGCATCGCCAACACCGTCATTATCCGAATCAAACTGATCTGGATTGGGAGTGTCTGGGCAGTTATCATTGTTGTCAGAAACATAATCTCCGTCTTGATCAAGTGAAAAAAGATACTTCGCGTAATTATAGTTGTCATAAATAACCTGATCTTCGTATAAAGGATTAATTGTATCCTCTTCAAACATGAATTTTAAATCAAGAAATGACTCGGGAATCTTTAAAATACCGTTCTGATACACAGGATCAACTGTATAAACTGACTGGTTGTTTTCAATATATTCTGAAAACGATCTTTTTCTATAAGGCACCCATACATATCCTTCTCCATATCCGTTCCATATTGAAAGACTTATTCCGGCTGTATTATACATAAATGTAATATCCGCATTTCTCATATGCCACAGATAATTATCACCAAAAATATTGAATCCGCCGGAAGTGCTGTTTCCCATGATTATTCCTCTCCAACGATCATCATATCCCGGAATAACATTAGCTACCATGGGGATATTCTGACCATACATTTTCCAGTTCTCAAGCCATTCTTTTGCTTTGTTTACAAAATGATCTTCAATCGGTTCAACTTGATCAGGGTATCCATTCACAGAAATATTATCAGACCATGTTAATATCTTGGCATTGTCAACTGAATTAACTAAAACCTGCTGGTTAAAAGGCAATCCGAAAGTGCTGACAGATAGAAGACTGTCCATATTCATCAAATCCGATGCTTTGGGTGTAAAAAACTGACTCATTGAATAATCTGCCGGCATAGCAGTATTGTCAATTAAGAATCCTATTTTATTATCTTCTGTTGAAAATTCATTTGCCAACATGTCCATAGCACTTACATAATCACCCTCCAACACTAATGTTTCCACACCGTTATAATCCAAATATTTCCCGAGCTGCAGACTCAGTGCCTGAGAAATGAGAATAGCTTTTCGCGGGATTCCGTTTCTGTCATAAATCTTTAACCAGTTAGGGTGATTACCATATTTAGCTATCATTTGTGAGATTGTATGCCTTACCGGATCCAGATTATGCGGGAACTCCACCCAGAATGCATGAAACATATTAAACTCAATTGATGGAACAACAAGCATATTCCTGTCAGCAGCAGCTTTAAAAAGTTGATCTATAGAATCAGAGAGCCTATCGATTGGAACAGCCATTCCGCTATTCAAATATTCACTCTGCGTAAAAATCTCGTCATCTAAACAATCAGATTTTTCATAATAATGAAACCACAGAGGAGTATTATAAAAATTTTGTGGAGAGCATTTTTTGACACCGTTAGCTTCTATGCATTTTCCAAATGATATTCGGTCAGGAAAAATAATTTCATGGCAATCTTCATCTGAATTACATGTCTTTTTTCTGCAGGTGCCAAAACAACAATAATGTGTTGATTCATTGCAGTCAGAATCTGAATTGCACTGACAATACACAGCTTCTCTTGTGGCTTCAAGAGCATCGTATGTTGGAGCTGGAGCATCCGGGTAATCTAAGGGGAAAGAAGACATAAAGCGTGGTCGTCCAGAATATTCTATGCAAAAGTTGCTATCAAATTTTATTTTGTAGTTACATGTTTCCGGAAATGTGGGTGCAGAATATATTTTCCAAAAATTATCTAATTGATCAAGGTTGTTCTCAGTAAGAATTCCACTGTTATATGGAAGATCTTCACGCAATGTTTCATTCTGATCACCCCAATATACAAATATCAATATATTCACATTGGCATTTTGCGCCTCATCCATCATAAAATTTATAGTTTCTTTTGATGACCAGCATTTCTGATAAGAATCTGCAGGAGCTTTCGTATCAATCCCGTCTTTTCTGCCAATGTTTTCATTTCCTAATATCTGATTTTTAATATAACCGTATTTTTGTTCTTCAAAACCCAGTTCCGATATTCTTGAAAGAAACAGTCCGCTTAGATCAGGAGTGCTTAACGACATAGGTTCTGCTAAATCAGAATTAACTTCGAATCTGGTCCCTGGATAGAAAAATATTGCACGCTGTTCCTCATTTTTAAAAATCCCATCATTCGCAATTCTTCCCCACAGAGATTTTGCAGCATCAGTTCCGGTAGAGTAATATGTCACCTGCTTCTCTGCAACAACAACTCCCGGCCAGTCATTTGTAGTTTTACTTTCAAGCTTAATAGTGTTCAACCCGTTAAAAAGTTCTACCCCGTGAACATAATAGCCGTCCAGTTCTGTATGTAAGATTATCGGTGAATAATACCGGATATTACCGTTTTGAGAAACTGCGATTCTTATTTCGCTGTTTCCGGAATCATAATCACCCCTGACAACAATTTTGTCTGTTCCTACAATGTTATTAACTGGTTTAGGCACTATTTCTATTAAATCGGAAAACAACAAGAATGGGGAAAAAATCATTAAAATAATTAATATTTTCTTCATTACCAACTCCTACTCATCAAACGGGCAGACACCCGTCTCCTTACAATAACATTCCCAGTCCCGCATGAAGGCAGCTGTTCTGCCTATTCCTTTCCATAGATGCCATTTGCCCCAGAAGGTGTTAAAGCCCATTAAATTATCCGGGGAGGTTGAAAAAATATTTTCTGCAGGGCAGTATGACTTCTTCTTGTCAAATCTGTAGAAACAGCCAATATCATCATAAGGATCAGATTCAATGTAAATTGCAAGTTTTCCCTGTAGCTTACTCGGACCCCAGTATTCCGCATTTTCCATATGTTTTGCAACTTCATATTCGACATATTCCGGCTTATCAATGTCCGTCAGAATAACTTCCACAAATTTATTCTCTCCATATACATTATAAACCAGCCGGTTTTCATTCTCGGAATCTATCATCGGTGAATGCCCGAGTTCATAAGTTATTCCGTCAGTGTTCAGACGGTTTATTTCTTTACAGTCGTTGATGTGTTTTGGATACTTTCTCAGGTCACAGTAATATATTTCACGGTTGTTTGTGATGAATGTCAGGTGATCCCCCACAATGTTTCCTTCTCCGGCATAATTCTGTATTCCTTCAATATTATGCCACTGCCAATTCTTTGAGGAGGCATATTTGAATGATTCTTTTCCAGTTGTTCTGTTTCCGATCTGTATAAGAACCCATTTCTCCCCGGCAAAAGCAGGTCCTGTGAACTCTTCATAAGCTGAGCCACTGTCATAAATGAATTCGTAATAATATTTTTCATCCTTTTTCATGATAGAAACAGTAAAAACTTTATATGTTCCGACATTATCACCCGGCACACGATCATAAACTTCGATAACATATCTGCCTTCATTGAAAGATAAATATCTGTTCTGACCCAATGTCGAGTATTCATCTTTTTCAGGGTCGTATTCTATTGCTCTTCCGGTATGTCCAAAGTCCATTCCTGCAACACCATCACTCATTCCATGTGACCAGATAGTTCCTTCGCTTGCTTTGAACCCTTTAACCGTAAGCCACCTGTCACACTTGCTGTTAAATGATTCAAGGGTTGAGTTTGCTTTCATATCAGGCAGTTTACATGGCCATGGAAAACACTC
>Ga0116182_1002779_pt1 | contig 16849 bp, 19 predicted proteins | sample AD_UKC077_MetaG_FD_89805 | JGI IMG/M metagenome (GOLD analysis project Ga0116182, IMG submission 89805) | Active sludge microbial communities of municipal wastewater-treating anaerobic digesters from USA - AD_UKC077_MetaG | ecosystem: Engineered > Bioreactor > Anaerobic > Digestate | place: USA...
CTGGCTCATGTAGGAATAGGACGTTTTTATGGAAAAGTTATCAGTCATCAGTATCCTTATGTTGACACGTGGTTCAGGATAGACGTATATCCTATCCTTTACGCCGTATATGTTAAGGCGTAATCCCATATTCATACTAAACATGTCATTTACCCGCCATTTATCTTCAACATATATTGCCCCGTTAATGAGTTTTGATGGGTTTCCTGTGTTTATGTCAGAGACATCAACCGTTTGTGAGGAAGCTATAATGGTTGTTATGTCCCGGTGTGTCTTGACTATGGGTGAGAACTGTTTTATAGATAATTTCATTCCAGCGGATAGTGTGTTATTGGCTGTCAACAAAGATGTTACATCGGAGTTCAAATTATAGTCTTCAATACCTGATAAAAACTTTATGCTGGAGTTCGTATGCTGGTAGAAACTGTCTGTAGGGTTATTTAGAGGAACAGATTCCTCCTTAATGGCTGAATTCTTATTAAGTTCATAACGGAAACGACTGAAATACAGTCCTGTATTAAGGAATGTTTTTTCTCCGTAAATGCGATTCCAGTGCACACCTGCCAGGATATTGCCCCAGTTATTATTAATGTCTTCCTGGTTACTTTTTCTATAGGTCTCTATTTTTCCTTGTCGTTCTTGTTGGCTTTCCATTTGACTCATTTCTCCATCCAGATTTAGGCGATCGCCACCGCAATAGAATAGTGCGGAAATCTTACTTTTTTTAGAGAGTTTATGTGTTATTTTGGCGTTAAGGTCAAAATAAGACATATTGACAAACTGTGACAAAGCTTCTGTTTTGTCATATATCTTTTCCAGAATGGGTCTTGTAAATAAATTGAAATACGATATTCTTGCCGAGACAATGAACGATGTTTGCTCTTTAATGATAGGTCCCTCGGCAAATAGTTTAGCAGATAACATGCCCAGGGAGCCTGCTCCATGGAAAGATTCAAAATTACCGTCTTTCATCTTGGCTTCAATTACCGATGAAATGTGCCCTCCGTACCGGGCGGGAAAACTTCCCTTGTGGACGACGATTTCTTCAATGACGTCGGGATTAAAAGCAGATACAAACCCTTTAAGATGTTCAGCATTGTATATGGTTATTCCCCCCATTGTCATATCGTTTTGGTCGTATGAGCCGCCCCTGATATACACCCCGGCGAAACCATCCCCCCCGGAATGGATACCCGGTAATAATTGAACCATTTTCATTATATCGGGTTCTCCAAGTAGTGCCGGAGCTTTTTTTACCTGGGCCACAGGAATAGATACTGTCCCCATCTGTGTACTGTGAGCTCCTAAATCAGACTGTCGGGCATATATAGTGATTTCGTCCAGATCAGGATTTGGCTGTAGTCTTACGTTCAGGATAGTGTCGCAGGTAATTGTGAGTTGTACTTCTTGCGTTATGTATCCTACGTAGCTGAAATCTAGCAGTACGCCACCTTTTGGTAATTTTATGGTGTAAGTCCCATCGCTATGTGTGTATGTGTTTCGTAGTCCTACATCGCTTATAATTGAAGCCCCGTTTAGGCACTCACCTGTTAATGAGTCGTATACGACTCCTCTCACAACAAATTTGTTTTGTCCGTAAACACTAGCCGGTATCAGCAATATTAACAATATTAACAATTTGCAAAGAACAAAGAAAAGGAATGCCCTCATTTTTACAAGTATTCACGTAACGGTTCAAAAAAGGCTGAATAAACAATTGTGTCTTGAGAATTTTCAATACTACAACTAATTTGGAATGTACCTCCTTGATTAAAAAAGATTGCTACAGAATCTGCAGCAGATGATACAATATATCCTCCTTTTTCTTCATCATAAAAATTCCAATGATAAGTAGCATTAGCATAATCGGCTATGTGTGGAAATATTCTATAGATATAAGTATTCCCCAAAGTGATGTATGCCGGTCCGATTATTGCGGGCGCGTAATAGTACGTTCTGTTGGTAGTGTACGAAGCCGGGACAGTCGTGGGGCTATGTCTCACTAATGGACCCTCTCCCCATTTTGAAGTATAATATGATGTGCCATATGATGAAAGTGCCGAATGGTCACCGCTGTAATATACTCTGGTATATCCATAATGATTACCCTGGGTTGCAGAGCTATATAAATCATTTGTCCAATATTTGGATAAATTGATACCTCCATAATCAATCCAACAGGTTGCCCCTCCTTCCGATATGTTCCATGCATAACTGTGGCAGTTGTAGGTGCGTGAAGCACTGTCAATAAGGATTACATTGTAGTTGTTAAGTACATCCATAGTGCTTTCATAAATTACCCAGGAAGAGAATTCATCTCGTATATATGCAGTAATTTCTTGTCTTAAAGGCGTATATATGATAGTAAAATAGTCACTCATTGCTTTCATTCTCTTTGACTTTGACATATCAAGTAAAACGTAACCTTGATAAACCAATGGGTTTTTTCTTTTCTCAGATGCTTTTTCAGACAGGTAAAAATATAAAGAGTCCTTCTGTATATCATTCAGTTGAGAGATAAAAGTATCATTTGTAAGTACAATAGTTCGTTAAAAAAATAAAGGTTACCCGACGGCTCGAACGCCGTAGAATAAAAGTTCTTTGAAATCAGTGTTATTTAAACGCAAGTTCGGACGCGTTCCGGACATTGCAAAAATTCGATCCACCATTGTTGCATTGTGCAACAAGACTTTGGTCGCTCCAACGGAGAGATTGAGACCCTGTTGCCTGGCAAAGGCCCTTGCCAGGTTGACGGATGTAAGAGACGCATTGAAAGCAAACGAAAGGGCAGCTTTATTACGTGACTGGCAGTGAGTAAGCCCTGTGAACTGTTTCGCGTCCCGGTATACAAACTCCAGCTGGAAACGTGTCCGATAGATGTCGAAAATATCTTTTGCTGAAAGACTGAGATCCGTTGAGAAGAACACCTTGCGTGTCTGACGCTTCTTGACTTTGTCGATGTAATCGACGATGACCACCCGGACTTCACGTCCAAGGCTTACAGCCCAAAGGTCGGCCGTATAGAGCTTGCAGGCTTGTTTTCCGACAATGGTGTATTCCTGGTGGAAGATATCCATATTGAGATTGTTGAGGTCGACCTTACCTGTAAACTTTTGAGGCCTGCCTTTTTTCCCCGTTTTAGGACCGCGATAGAGATACTTCAAATGGACGTCATCGCGGAAACGGCTGATCAGTTCAAACCCAAGGTGTTTCAACCCGGAAGCAAAGCTCTCTTTTGAGAAGTATGCGTCAGCAACAATAAGGGTGCAGATTGACAAGAGTTCCTTATGATTGCGCATAAGCATCCTCAGGTACCATCCTGTAAGCGAATCCGGGTCTTTCATCCCTTCGGTGCACTTCGGTTTGCGACCTGGCTGCTTGTCGGTGAATGTCTGTTCTGCCTTGAGAAAGGTGGCCTCCTTGAGATCGGCATCTACAATGGAGATTCCGAGTATTTCCAGACCCCGCTTCATTGAGGAGGCACATCCGGACCAGAACCAATCTATCCCGGGTGTCTTCTTTCCGGACTTGGACAGGTAGCATGGATCGATGGCAATCGCTATGCGATGCCCCTTTGTCGTATCAAGAAAATTTTTGTTGAAACCAGGCCAGTCAAAAGGCTTCTTGAAATTCTGACGGAACCTGCTTTCACACGACTTACCGCACCGCGCCATTTGGGTGTAATTTGTACGTCCTGCGTTGGTTAGAAAAAGTTCCATGGTCTCGATGAAGAAAGTCTGGAAAGATTTGCTTAAATTTGTTTGACCGGAGAGTGCTTTCGAAATCAGCTCTCTGAGCTGGATAAGGGGCTTGATTTTCATAAAAGTAACTGGATTTGTTAATACTTCTAAGTTACTGAAAATCAAGCACTTATCCAAATTATTCAGGCGTTATTTTCCATAATTTTTAACACTTTTTTTGGTCTCTGTTTTATGCCGTTCATAAGATATCGTAAACCATCCTAAAACGGACTGTTGTTTTGTAAGTAATTGATTATTATTTAAATATTAAAATTTTAACGAACCATTGTACATTACAATGCATCGGTAAACAACTATGTGGTTAAGCAAATCCTGAATGAACTGAACAAAGGGTACAAGAACCGTTTTTTGATCAAAGTGGGTGAACATTATAAATCAATCACGGATTCCGAGATAGCCTGTTTCTACATATGGGAGCGTGCAACATTTCTAAGAACAACAGCAGACAATGAATATGTAATTGACCATTCATTGGATAATTTACAAAAAATGCTGGACCCCAGCAGATTTTTCAGGGTCAACAGATATTGCATCGTTAATATCAACCAGATAAGTGATATGGTTAATTACTCGTCAAGCAGACTGAAAATCATATTGAAAAGCAAAAAAGCCATGCAGGATATCATTGTTAGCAAGGATAAGGTAAGTGAATTCAAAAAGTGGATCGATAAATGAAAAAAGGACATGACAGACATTAAGACAATTTACCAGGTAGATGCCTTTACAGATGAACCTTTTAAAGGCAATCCCGCCGGCGTTATGATCGTTGATGAGCGAACCACTGCCGGGTGGTTGCAAAACATGGCCTCGGAAATGAACTTATCAGAAACGGCATTCATCATTCCCAAAGGGAGTGGATTCGCCATCCGCTATTTTACCCCTGTGCAGGAAGTTCAGTTGTGCGGACATGCAACACTGGCCAGCTCACACATCATTTATGAACTGGGCCTGAAAAAGGCGCATGAAACTATAGTGTTCAGCGCTGCGGGTGGAGAACTTACCATAAGGAAAGACAAGGAATGGATAGTCATGGATTTTCCCCGATACCCTATCCAAAAAATGGACATCCCGGGGGATTTCAAAGAATGCCTCGGCTTTGAACCCATTGAAATGTATGAGAGCCTTTACAACTGGAAAATTGCGATTGCCAGCCGCGAAGCAGACATAGCCAACGCCCGTCCCGATTTTGAATGCTTGAAAAGAAAGGGATTGGGCGAGTTGATGATCACTGCAAGGTGTGATTCAGGGGAAGCAGACATTGTGGTCAGGTGCTTTGCCCCGGATTCGGGCATTGACGAAGACCCCGTCACCGGATCGGCGCATTGCGCACTAACCCCGCTGTGGTGTGAAAAATTGGGGAAAACAGAACTCGACTCGGCTCAATTATCAAAACGCACAGGCCGCTTAAAGGTGAAATTGAACAACGACCGGGTTCAGATCAAAGGCAAAGCCATAACTATCTTTGAAGCAAAATTGAAAATTTAATTATTTCATTCAAGTTTCGCAAGTAAAAATTCAGTAAAAATAATCGCATAAAAAAACGGCACAGAGGCTTCTGTAATTCACAGATTATTAGTATATTTAAGCATCAAAACCAATAATACTAACAGCCCTATGCCGATGTACAAAAGTAACTCGATTTTATCAGAAATCAGCGTTTTTTTCAAGAAAGATGATTCAAACAGCGTTCTTTTTACCCTAACGGATATGCTAAAAGGTTTCAACATGTCGGAAAAGGTCCTCTTCGGGAGCAGGAGCAAATGCAACAGCAAGTATTCCCTGCTGCAGGTGCTCCAGTTGCTGATTATGTTTCCCTGTTTCATGATCAGGAATCCTTTCAATTATTGTCGATCATCCCTAAGCGACTTCTTTGGCTGCGAAAAGGATGTTTTCTACCGTTTCGTGAACAACGAGGCCTATGATTGGCGCAAGATCCTCTATCACTTCACCATTCAAATATGGAACAAGGTTCGCGTGAGAAGTGACCACAAGCATCAAACTGTGTGCCTGATGGTCGACGATACCGACTTTCCCAAGACGGGAAGGCGTATTGAGAACATCGGCAGGGTATATTCTCACCTGGGACACAAGACGATCCTTGGTTTCAAATCCCTCTTCCTGGGCATCACGGATGGAAAGAGCCAATTCGTACTCGACTTCGCCATCCTCGGGGAGAAGGGCAAGAAGAACAACTTCAGCATGAGCGACAGGGAGCTCGAATCGCGGTTTACCAAGGATAGAGATGAAGCGTCCCCCGTTATAACGCGGGCAAAAGAGTACGAGCAGAGCAAGATCCAGTTGATGATAACCATGATAAAGCGATCCATCAGAAAGGGCATCCGCTTTGAATACCTGCTTGCCGACAGCTGGTTCACTTGCTCCGAGGTGATTCGCTTCATACATGCCAGGCATATCAAGTGCCATTACCTGGGGATGATCAAGATCGGGAAGAAGGGAGTTACCAAGTACGGTTTTGAAGGGAAGGAACTCACCGCCCGGGCACTTATCAATCTTCTTGAAGCCAGAGGTGAAACCAGAAGAAGCCGCAAGCTGGGTTGTCAATATATTACCGCAGACGTTCGCTTCGCGGGCACAGATGTACGTCTCTATTTCGTGAAGAGAAAAAAGGAATCCTGGAATGGAATAATGACTACCAACCTCTCCCTGGAGTTCCTGGAAGCCTATCGGATTTATGCCATGCGCTGGTCCCTCGAGGTCTTCTTCAAGGAAACCAAGGGGTTGCTGGGTATGGGCAAGTGCCAATCCCGGAACTTCGCTGCGCAGCTTGCCGCAACCACGATCACGGCCTTGCAATACAATTTGCTTTCCCTGGCCAAGAGATTCACCAGTTATGAGACCATTGGCGGAATCTTCAGGGATGTGCAACACTCTGGTATGGAACTCTCCGTAACGGAGAGGATATGGGGTATTATCCTTGAAATGGTGAAAATAATGACCGAGATCTTCTCCATTGAAGAGGAAGAGATCTTCGATGCAATCATTAACAAATCGGATAATCTGGCTCACTTTATCAACTTTTATGAACTAAAATCGGCAAGTTAGCAACTTGCGAAACTTGAATTATTTCACAAAGTCCCAAAAATTGGTTTTATTGATAACGTTGAAATCTGCCGGGGGATAATTTTCTAAGAACCTGGAGGGGGCTTTTACTTTTTTGTTATTCCATTTGAACTCGAAAGCCGAAATTTTGCCGTTGAATTCTTCAATCAAATCTATTTCCTGCATAGTGTAACTGCGCCAAAAATAGAATGATGCAAACTCGTTTGCGTTATTTCTTTTTTTCATTCTTTCACCGATGAGAAAACTCTCCCAGAGCAGACCCACATCTTCACGCATGGACATAACCCTGAAATCGTTAATTACCGCGTTTCTTATTCCGTTATCGGTGAAATACCATTTGCTGCTTTTGGTTATTTCTTTTCGTTTATTTTGGGAAAAAGCCGGCAGTTTATAAATAACATAAATTTTTGAAAGTAAATCCAGGTATTTCTCTATTGTATTACGACTTAATCCAAGCTGCCTAGCCAGTTCGTCATAGGAGACCTCACTGCCCATCTGAAATGCTATGAGTCGTAATAAATCACGCATTTTTGAAGAATTCTTGATACCATCAATCATCAATATATCCTTTAGAAGATAAGAGTTTACTATCTCTAGCAGATATTGTTTCTTTTTGTCGAAATCTGGTATATGGACCAATTCGGGATACATACCATATATGAGTCTTTCCTCTAAAAGTTGCATAGTTTCTACTCCGGATTCTTCCTGAGATAATTCTTTCAAAGAAAATGGGTATAACATATGGTGGTTCGAGCGCCCTACAAGTGGTTCGCGTGCCATATTGTATAAATCGAAGGAAGATGATCCCGATACAATTACAGACAAACCTTGTATATGATCGACTATTAACTTAAGAATATTACCAATATCGGGAATATTTTGAGCTTCGTCTATGGCAAGTAGTTTAACTCCCTGAAACAGCTGTGTGTAGCTGGATATGGTTCTTGCCGAAAGCATTTCTAAAGTAGTAAAGTCCTCTCCGTTTAAAAAAACCATGCCATCTCCATACTCCCTCGTCAGTTTTTCCATTAGCACAGTTTTTCCTACACGGCGCGCGCCCAATAATAAAACAACCTTTTGTGGTTTAACATCGGATAATAACTTTTTTTCTATTGCACGTTGTATCATAACACAATCCTTGTATAACGCAAAAATAGTAAATTATTCAGGTAATTGAAAATATTACCTGTAATTTATTCATTTAATTGAATGTTTTAATTGAACAACGACCGGGTTCAGATCAAAGGCAATAAAATTATTTCTACAAACTGCCGAACAGTAACCCGGTAAAAGTAGCCATCACAATAACCAATGACACATAGACAACCGTCTTCTTAGTACCCATCACACCTCTGATTACCAACATATTTGGCAAAGAAAGAGAAGGTCCGGCCAGTAAAAGTGCCAACGCAGGTCCTTTTCCCATACCCGATGCCAGCAGACCCTGTACAATGGGCACCTCGGTCAATGTGGCAAAATACATGAAAGCCCCCACAACACTGGCAAAAAAGTTGGAAAGGAACGAATTTCCACCCACCGCCCATTGAATCCATTCATTGGGAACGACACCCGGTATGGCCACATTGTCATGTGTAGATCCAAGAAGGAACCCCGCTGTCACCACACCTACTGCCAACAACGGTAGAATCTGTTTGGCAAAAGCCCATGCAGACAGTGTCCACTCCCGGTTATCCTCGTTTTTCTTGTCCAATAAGGTCATGAGTGAGAGCGCGGTAATTCCGGTGATCATGGGAATCATGGGCACCAGCCTGGCCGAGGAGATATACGCTTTAGACAGGAAAGCCGAGGCAGCGGTCACTACGGCACCGGCCATCACCCAGCGCCAGTTGATCTTCAGAATATATATGAGCGAGTAGCAGAGCAACAAGGCCAAAGCAGCGGTAATAACCCATTTATATGTAAAAATATAATACCACGTGCTGGTGGTATCGCCGGCTGCCGGTGCACCCCAGTTAGCAAAGACCAAAATAAGCACCAGGGTAAAAAAATGAAAAGAAGTCTGCCACAAGGGACGTTTTTCGGGAGGTGGCGTTATGTTCATCTGCTCTTCTTTTTTAACCTTTTCTTCCTTCCTGAAAATGAATGACATAATAAGTCCTATCACAATTGCAAACAGGATTGCTCCAATAGCCCGGGCAAGTCCCATTTCAAATCCCAATATCTTTGCAGTCAGTATTATAGATAAAATACTGATGGCCGGCCCCGAGTATAAGAAAGCTACCGCCGGTCCCAATCCCGCACCTCTTTTGTAAATACTTGAAAACAAAGGAAGAATGGTACATGAGCAAACAGCCAGAATGGCGCCCGATACACTTGCCACGGTATAAGAAATCCATTTTTTAGCATTTGCTCCAAAATACTTGAGCACAGAGCCCTGGCTCAGGAAGACCGAGATCACCCCTGCAATGAAAAAAGCAGGAATCAGACACATGACCACATGTTCCCTGGCATACCATTTGGAAAGGTCCAGGGTTGCTGAAATAGCCGTGGTAAAGCGAACGCTCTCAAGGGGCATAAAGAACACGGCAGTAAAAACCACCAGTATCCATAAAAGTATTTTTATTTCTTTTTTATAATCCATAATACTATAAATTACAAGAACAACATAACAACATAATATATTCCAACAGCAATAAAGAGTACGGCCACTATCCTTCTAAACCAATACTCAAAAGACTTTATTTTATTATACACTTTCCCTATGGATCCCAGGGAAAAAGCTATCAGCCAGGAAAAAAGGATCACCGGTATACCTGTGGCAACGGCAAAAATCAAGGGCAGGTATAATCCCGACGCACTGTTTATTGTCATAGGAATAAGCATCCCAAAATAAAGCACCCCGCTATAGGGACAGAATGCCAGGGCAAACACTATCCCCAACAGCAGCACTCCCCAGAATCCTTTATTTGCCCGTTGTTCCCATTTATTGGTGAATGACCTGAATCCGGGCCATTTTATAAAATTAAAAACGCCCAGCATAAATAGCCCGATAATAATAAGCAGCGGTCCTAGCAGTTTTTCCCCCCACTGCTGCAGTAACCCGGAAACATTCAGCTCACCCACACTAAAGAACATAACAAGCCCAATAACCGTATAGGTTATAGCCCGTCCAAGGGTATAAACAAGACCGTTATAAAACACCCGCTTACGGCTTTGAATATCTTTGCTTATATAACCAATGGCCGTAATATTTGTGGCCAGGGGACAGGGACTGATGGCCGTCATAAGGCCCAGTACAAAAGCCGATATAAACGGGAACTGTGCATTCGCAAGCAGGTTTTGCAGAAACTCCATCTGGCGGGGCTATTTTAAAGCGTCTATTGATTCTTTAATTTTACTGGCGAATTTATCGGGGTTTGACCGGGCATTAAGAAAACCTTCATTGGTAAGATCAATTTTTTTATCCCCTTTTACAATCAGCAGGGACTGACCCTTGACCCCCAGTTTCTTTGCCAGGTCACTGTTAGCCTTATCGTCAAGGTTCACCGATTTAAGGGCAATCCTGCCTTCGTAGAAATCAATGAGAGCATCCTGAGCCACAGCCTCGACGGCCTGACAAGTAACACAACGTCTGGAATAATGAAAATAATAGACCTCAATTCCCGACAAATCGTTTTTTTCTTCTGCAACAGATGTTAAGGCAATAAATGAACAAGCCAGTAATACGAGTACTTTCTTCATAGAATTCTTTATTTAAGGATTTTTTTAATTTCTTCTACAGAGCCAACGCGGCCTTTGAGCACGATTTTCCCGTCAACAACCAAAGCGGGCGTGGTCATAATCCCGTAGTTGAGTATCTCTGTTATGTCTTCAATTTTTGTTATCTGCGCATCTAAGTTCATTTCTGCGACGGCTTTTCTTGTGGCTTCTTCCAAAGCCTTACATTTGGAACATCCGGTTCCGAGAATTTTAATTTCCATGATAATCAGTTATTAATATTTTGTTTTGTTTGCAATTCTGACCAATGTGGCCCCCGAATCCATTCCGAACATCACAATGGCAACGGCTACCGGAATTGAGACATTGTAATATTCCAGTTTCCCCACTTTTGCTTTCATGTACTTAATCAAAGAGTTTCAACAGCGCTTCTCTTAATTTTTTCTTTATAAAAATTAAAAAAATCCTCTTTGATCTGGTCTCTAACTTTCCTGAAAACAGCCTCAACCTGGTCCGATGTGCCACGGGCTTGTGCCGGATCTTCAAAACCCATATGAAGCCGATGCTTTACCTTCCCGGTGAATAATGGACAGCTTTCCCTGGCGTTGTCGCATACAGTTATTACATAATCCCATTCACTGTCAAGGAAATCATCTACCAGGGCAGGAACATTCCGGCTAATATCAATCCCAACTTCTAACATTGTCTTCACAGCCAGAGGATGCACTGCTGCTGCAGGGTTAGTGCCTGCTGAACGGACAGTCAGCAAATGATCAAACGATTGAAGGAAACCCTGTGCCATCTGGCTTCGGCAACTGTTCCCTGTACATAATATCAATATTTTCAGCGACATGAATCAATTTTTTTTATATCATTAAAAAAACCGGCTAACAAAGCACGGGCAGTTTCCCAATTTTCTCTATTTATACAATACTTTACCTGCGGTGGCTGGATTTCTCCCTGTATGAGCCCCGATTCTTTCAGCACCGTCAAATGTTGAGACACCGTAGCCTTGGCAATAGGCAGCACTTCGTGCAGGTTCCCAAAAAAACAGCATTCCCTGACTGAAAGAAATTCCAGTATGGCCACCCGGGCAGGGTGAGACAAAGCCTTGGCATACAGCGCAATTTGAATTTGATAGGATGAATAATCGATTTTTTTCATTAGCGGTGTATTCTAGTTGTTCGCAAATATACGAACTGTTCGTAATAATACAAACGTTATTATAGCCGCTACCAGTTTAATTTTAAAAATACCAGTTTGAAATCCTGTTTTTTCAAGTAGGAACCCCAAAAAAACAGAAACAATCAAATGCAAATCACAACATTCAATATTATCACTATTCATATCATTAATTCTTTATCAGACTTATCTATTGATTACGTATCTTTATTGTAATTAAAAAATTAAAAATGAGAAAAAGAAATACATTTGCAGGCATTATTTTCCTGAGTTTTGTATTATTTTATACTGTTTATACTTTTCAAATGGAAAACATCCTGATATTCAGCAAAAATAATTGATCAAACTCTTGCATTTTCGGATTATTAGCAGTAATTTTATACTGTTATAAAATCAGGAAGTTATGGCAAGACCAAGAATTGAAGGAACCAACTACAAGATGTCGATACACGTGGCAAATGGACATAGATACGCGAGCACCCAGCCGCTTATCGTAGATGAGGCGACGGGCATGATGCGTAACGTGCGAATCCACTGGGGAACGGTTGATGAGAATCTCAGGTTCTACCCCGGCAAACGATTCTTCTATGCAAGTCCGCAAGAACGGGCCATGTTTATCTATCCGGGAAATTGGGATCTTAGTGAACTTGATAAACTCTCCGGGATCAGGGGTCAGGGTCGTCCCGCATATGACCAGGAGGATACCAACAGGCTCTACGGCGACGTGTGGTTACTTGAGCAGGTGGCAGAGAAGACTGGCTTGAGGACGGATCTGATGCAGGTCTTCGACAGGAACAGGGAGCTTGTTGATGACATCCTTACATTGGCTTATTATCCCTATCTTACCGGTAATACTTATAACAGGCTTGCCCGCTGGCAGCGCATCGAGAAGACACCTTCATCAAGAGAACTGACCCCTGCGCACATTACGCACATCACCCAATCCATCACCGAGGAGAACAGGATGGAGCTGTTCCGTCATCGTGCCGCCAGGCTTCAAAAAGGAGAACTCTGTGCCGTGGACTCGACAAGCCGTTCCGCTTATGGGAATACACTTACAGATGTCAAGTGGGGAAAGAATAAAGACAAGCTGCCGTTGGAGCAAACCATGGAGACGGTAGTCTATACGCTTGACAGCCACATGCCGGTATACTACAGGGCGTTCCCGGGAAACATCCCCGACTCCAGGAGCGTGGAGACCATTCTCACCGATATCCGCCACGCCGGCTTCCCCCACGTGATCCTGATTACGGACAGGGGCTATGAATCGTTGCAAAACCTGGAAAGATACATCCTTGCCGGCCAGGCGATGATCATGTGTGTCAAAGTTCGCCAGAAAATGGTGCTTGAAAAGATCAGGGAGTTCGGGGACTTCGGTGGTCGTCCACCCGTAATGGAGATTGATCCCAAAAGCAAACTCTATCATAAGCAATACGACCTTGAGTACCCTGTCACGGGCAAAGGAGGAAGCACAACCCAATCGGACAGGTTGAGACTGAACCTGTACTTCGATGCGATCAGAAGAGGCACTGAACTGACGGCCCTGGATGTCAACATCGCCATGCAGCGTGCCGCCCTTCAGGAAATAAAGGAGATGGGTGCCAGTCTGGATGATGATGTGACCATAAAGCGAAATTACAACTACTTTGATATAGATTATAATGAGAGCGACAGAACCATCCGGAGCTTCACGCTCAATGAGGAAAAGGTTGCTGCAGCCCGGAGGACATCGGGTTTTTTCGCCATCATGACGCACAAGCTGGATATGGATCCGATTACGGTCCTGGACAACTATGGCCTCCGTGACGAGCAGGAGAAATACTTCCAGCAGATGAAGAGCCAGATGAACATCAACAGGCAGCGTACCTGGTCGGAGGAAGGCAAGAGCGGCAGACACTTTATTACTTTCATCGCGCTTATAATAAGTTCCTATATGCGGAACATCTGGAAGACAACCCCACTGAAAGATCGCTTCACCTCCTCCCTGGAAGTTCTTGATGAGATGAGATCCATCCGATGCATTGAGCACAGAGGCAAGGCTAAGTTCATTACTCCCTTTATCGGTGGTCAGATCGATATCTGCAATGCCTTTGGCTTCAAGATACCTGAGGGCTGCGAACCCACGTATATGTCAAAGAAGAAGACGGAGAAGAAAAGGGGGCGTCCAAGGAAGACGAAGGATGTGATCAAACTTGATTAACAGTATAAAAATTTGCAAAACTCAGGTTATTTTGGTTCTGTATATAGTGGTTAGCCAAAATATAGAATTACAAGCGTGTACAAGAGTCGTATACAAAGGGCCAAACAACACCATTTTAACAGGAAGGACTATGGATTTTTCCATAGAAATACCTGCTAACCAATGGATATTTCCCAGAGGAATAAAACGAAACGGTGAAGTTGGTAAAAACTCTATTGAATGGGTGTCCAGGTATGGCAGTATAGGCGTTAGTACATGGGATGTTGCCATAGCCGATGGCATGAATGAAAAGGGTCTGGTCGCCAATTTGCTTTGGCTGGTAGAATCACATTATCCTACCTTTGATAAAGAGGGAAACACTAAAGGGATGTCGATTTCTCTCTGGGTACAATACGTTCTGGACAATTTTGCAACCGTTGCAGAAGCCGTTGAAGAACTAAGTAAAGAATCATTTGCCATTGTTTCTGATTTTATCCCCGGTACCGACAAATTCACCACAGTGCATTTATCTGTTTCGGATGCCAAAGGCGACAATGCCATTTTTGAATTTATACAGGGGAAACTGATTATCCATCACGACCCGTCTTACATTGTGATGACTAACGACCCCACTTATGAAGAACAACTGGCAATTGCAAAATACTGGGAGAATATTCCGGGTAAAGTCTTTCTTCCTGGTTCAGTAACTTCAGCAGATCGTTATGTGAGAGCTTCATTTTTTATAAATTCCATCCCGCAAACTGATAATAAAAGAGTAGCCGTGGCCGGTGTTTTCAGTGTAATTAGAAATGTGTCGGTACCATACGGGTTCGAAATTGACGGATTCCCAAATTTATCCACAACACGCTGGCGTTCTGTTGCTGACCAAAAGGATTTGGTGTATTACTTTGAAACAGCACTAACACCAAACACTTTTTGGGTTGACCTTAAAAAAATTGATTTTAGCGAAAATTCGGGTGTGCGAAAATTGAGTTTATCAAACAACGAGACTTACTCAGGTGAAGTTTCGGCCGAGTTTATACCCTCTGAACCTTTTCATTTTTTGGGTATTTGAGCCCAATCCCCGGCTAACCTATATTGCGTGTCAGAATCAGCAGTGAACCTATGGCAATCACGGCCCATAAGCTAATTCCAAGCGCGAAACTCTTTATGCCAGATTTTTTTATTTCACTTACCGTGATGTTGGAACCTATCAGGAAGAGGGCGACAACCATACCGCGTTTGCCCAACCAGTTAAAATGTGCGTAGCTGTCCTGGAAACCGGGGAAAATATTGGCAAATACAATGGCAAGCACGAATAACAAAATGAACCAGGGGAATTTGATGGCTTTTTTATCGTCGTTTTTATTGAGGAATGCAATAACCAACGATAACGGAATAATCCACAAGGCACGGATAAGTTTAACTGTTGTAGCCACCTGCAAAGCTTCTTCACCGTAAATTGCCCCTGCGCCGACCACTGAGCTGGTATCGTGAATGGCTATGGCAGCCCAATTGCCAAATGTTTCCTGGCTCAGCCCCATCTTGTGACCAATGAAAGGAAACAAAAACAAGGCGACTGCATTCAGCACAAAAACCACGATAAGCGCAAACGAATTCTGATAGTTCTTACTCTTGAGTATCGGGGCCACTGCCGCAATGGCACTACCGCCGCAAATGGCTGTTCCCGCAGCAATTAGTAATGCAATGTTTTTCTCGACCTTAAAGAGTTTTCCAAGCAAAATGCCAAGAATCATCACGGTAGTGACTGAAACAAGGGTTATTACAAAACCGGTCGAAGAAGCAGAGATCACGGTGCTTAAGCTCATTCCAAAACCCATTAAAACAATGGATGCCTGAAGAATTTTAGAGGTGTGTTTATGGATGTTTTCGTGTTTAATGCCAATCAGGGATAGCACCAATCCAATGAATAATGCAGTGGCCGGGGACATAAAAGGCAAAAAACAACAACAGATGATTAAGGGATATATGTACTTCATACCAATACTAATTGCCTGCAAAAGTATTGGATAGCTATAACATATGCAAATACCAAATAATTTAATTATATACAATAACTATATGTTATAACCTGAAAGAAAATTCTCAAACAATTCCACTTGCTGACTTTTGTGACCTTGTTTGCAGGCAATGCGGAATTTCCTGGAAATTGTAAAGCCCGTAACCTTGAGTTTGACAAGGGTTTTAAGGTATAGCTCATTTTGAACGGCTTTTTCAGACACGATGGCTAATCCGTCGAAATCCTGTAAAAAGTTTTTGATAGACTCGGTGCTCCCCAGGTGAATGAAGGTATTGAGGTTTTCAAAACCGATATTTTGTTGTGAAAGCGCTTGCTTAATAACTTCTAAAGTCCCGGAGCCCTGCTCCCTAAGTACAATGGGGATTTTCACTAAATCATCCCTGGTAATATTTTCACGTTTAGCGTACACACTGTCTTTCCCGGTTACAACAACCAATTCATCATCAAGAAAATCTTTGTAGCGGATGCCCGATTGCGACGAATAGTTTTCTACCAAAGCCATATCAATCTGGTTATTCAACAGTAGTTTTTCCATCTCGAACGAGTTCCCGTTCATCAGGTAAATCCGAATTTTAGGGTATCGCTTGTGGAACGATGCAATCACCTTAGGGATGACATATTGCGAAATGGTTGAACTGGCCCCTATTTTGAATTCGCCTGAAATACTGTCGTGCATCTGCCCGATTTCAAAATCCAGATTACGGTATAGCTGTGCAATGACTTTAAAAGCATTGTATACTTTTTCTCCTGCCGGGGTCAAGTATATTTTGTTGCTTTTACGCTCGAAAAGGTTGGTTTTGTAACGTGTACGACTAGTTATCATGTCTAACAAAAAGTATTAAATTTGTTAGCAAAAATGGGAACAACAAAAAGTGACAAAACGACAACAAAAGATCCCTTGGAAAAGATTGCCCGTCATCGGCTAAG
>Ga0116182_1002794_pt1 | contig 16790 bp, 18 predicted proteins | sample AD_UKC077_MetaG_FD_89805 | JGI IMG/M metagenome (GOLD analysis project Ga0116182, IMG submission 89805) | Active sludge microbial communities of municipal wastewater-treating anaerobic digesters from USA - AD_UKC077_MetaG | ecosystem: Engineered > Bioreactor > Anaerobic > Digestate | place: USA...
AGGAGAAAGTATTTCGGACTGGTGGGAAGGAAGAGGACTTCGAGGCCCGGATACAGCTGCTTGTTCGTCATTGCAAGTTCAAACTCGTACCCGAAGTCGGCGAGCGCCCGGACGCCTCGAACCATCACTCCGACCTTGTGGGTTTTGGCAAAATCGACGACGAGACCGCTGTGAGCCACCACTTCGATGTTTTCATGCTCTTTTAAAATCTCTCTGAGCATTGCAAGGCGCTCTTCGGGGGTGAACAGATAGGATTTATGCACGTTATCTGCGATAACGACATAGAGCCGATCATAGAGCCGGGCGCTTCGTTCGATGATATCGACATGGCCAAGCGTCGGGGGATCGAAGGATCCGGGAAGCATCGCGGTACGGATGTTGCTGTTCACGCTTTCATCTCCTCAACGTATTTTTTCATCGCCGCAAAGGATTCGGGGGATTCCCATTCGATTCTCTTGACGAATGTGTACGACCCTTCACTGTTCTTTTCTGCAACCGCGAACATTCCCCGACCGATATAGCTGATCGTCTGGTTCTCCTTCAACTGTTCTCTCTCGGTGAGGAAACCAAGCACGCAGTCGAAATGGCAGTATCCGCCTTGCGGATGGGTAAGCGCGTTGGCGATCAGGGTGATCGGCTTCTTGCACATCACGCAGACCTCTTTCGGTTCAACAACTTTCTTGACGGGAAGCGGAGGCAAGGTCGGAGTGAACTTCTTCTCACTTGGTTGAACGAAAATCTCCTGCTCGACTTTCTTTTGGCTCCCTTTCGCTTTCCGATTTCGGCGAGTGCCGCGTCGACGATCCTTTTTGGGCTTCTTTACCTGACTGTCCATAGACCAAGCGTACTCTCTTTTAGCAGGAACGACAAGCTGAGGGAGTACTGGAACGAGGGCTTCACATGGTGCAATGGATAGGCAAAGACATCCATAGTGATCATGCCTCATGTGATTCAAGCGGTATATTATCATCGATCAATCGCATGATTGATCCATTATTCGCTTTTTGAATGGATGGATGAATTTATGCATTGACTCTTTGAACACCGTTCAATATAATTGCCTTGAACAGTGTTCAGACCGGAGGATACATGAGAAAACATTCCGACCAAACTTCATGCGCGGATATTAAGGAGAAGATCATTGGTGCAACAACTGAACTGATTGGAACATCACATGGCGATCCTAATCGGGTATCCATCCGTGCCATCGCCCATCACGCCGGAGTGAGCATCGGTTTGATCAACTACCACTTTATGTCAAAGGAAAAACTCATTGAAGTTTGTGTTGAACGCATCATCAAACAAGTCATTCACTCGTTCAAGTTCGATCGGGAAATACAAGACGATCCGAAAGACCGGCTTTTCTCCGGGACGGTCAGTGTCTTCACCTTTCTGAAAGAAAACCCGGAAATTGCCAAGATTTCCATTGTAAGCGACCTTTCCTCTCCTCATAGGAATGCGAATTCCGTCACAAGTTATCAAGCGATCCTGAGTACGCTGCCGGACGGCTTCTCCGGGGAGAGAAAAAAGGTCGCCGCTTTCATGTTGCTTTCCACGATCCAATCGGCATTCCTGATTCGCTCCGTTGCAGACGATTTGCTTGATTTCGATCTGTATACCGATGAGGGAGTCCGTTCGTTTTTCAAACACGTGATCGATCTGCTTTTTACCCCTGAATCGACGCATGATTAGACAGGGAGGAGAATGTCTTGCAGAAAAACACGTCGAAATCGTCGCAACGAAAAAGAAAGAGGGTTTTTATGGTTTGGATGATCCTTGGTGTTCTGGCGCTTGTTTTGTCATATGTTGTCATTCAAGGTGTTCGTGCGGCACACGGTCTTGCACAAGCACGCAGACGTCTTTCAACCTATGACGTACAAACAGCGAAACTCTCCTACGGCGATATAACCTACCTTGATGAAGGAACCGGCGAGGTGATCTTGTCGGTGCATGGAATGTTCGGCGGCTATGACCAAGCCTATGAGACGGTAAAAACCCGGAGGTCGAAAAACCGTCTTATCGCACCTTCCCGTTTCGGCTATCTCGGATCGGATGTCAAAGGCGACGGATCTCCGAAAGAACAGGCCGACGCCTTTGCCGAACTTCTCGATTTCCTGGAGATAGACAGTGTATTTGTCCTCGCAACCTCGGCAGGCGGCACGCCTGCAATCCGCTTCGCCCTTGAGTATCCCCAGCGGGTCAAAGGGTTGATTCTCTTTTGCTCGGCGATGCCGCCGGCCCGGAAGCCGGAAAGCTACCTGCACTACCAGGGACCGCCCAAAGCCCTGATGTCGGATTTAGCCATGTATCTGATCAGCCCCTTGTTTGAACCGCTGATGGGCCTGCCGTCCTCCACAGTAGCGACCATTCAACCCGTCAGCGAACGGAAAACCGGCGCAATCCTGGATGGGGAACGAACCAATCCGGATATGGAGAAGCATTTTGACCAATACCCTGTCGAATCGCTCAACATGCCGACCCTCATTCTCCATGCCAAGGATGATTCCGTAGCCAGCTTCGAGAAAACCAGACTTGCCGTTCCCCGGTTTCCCCAGTGCACCTTTGTTGCGTTTGAGGATGGAGGGCACATGATGGCCGGACACGGACGGGAAATTGATGATGCGCTGAATCTCTTTTTATCCGATTAGCCCGGCAAGCCGGGGCTTGACCGATGTTCTGCACCAATCCGCTTAACACCAAAAATCTATGTATCCGATGCAAATGCGCCTGTTTCCACCTGCTCCCTGAAATTGAGCACCGCTTCTACAAATTCCTTGGGACAGTCTGCGTGTATGTCGTGCATGGAGTCAAATCCCGTCATATACCTGCTGTTTGGTATAAGGCGGCATACCCTCTCTGCATCCTCCCTGTCCATGGCTGACAGCAGCATGCCGTTCTCATCATAATAATTGGGAGCGGTTTCCTTGCTCGGGTTCACCTGCATGACGAGGGAGGGCGCTTGTATCGCCTTAAGAGTATCCTCCTGATCAAAACCCTCGAACCAGGAAAAGTCATAAAAGCTCACCCCGAAATACAGGTCGTAGCCGCCGGTTCCGTCTTGAATGTTTCGCGTAAGCTCAAATATCGCGTTCACGCCAAGCTCCGGCGGATAAAACCACAGGCGCGGAATCTCCCCGGGGTGCTTCTTCATGTAGCGAAGCGCAGGACCTTGTATTGCCTTCTTCCATAAGTCCCCTCCGTGCTTGTTGAATATCTCGATCATGGGGTCATGCAGAAGACTGTAATGCGTATAAGTATCTATCTCTTTCTGGTTTAGGAAGTCATGCATGGTTTCAAAGCCATTGTACGCGAATGTGTTTTCCGCCCTGCCCGGTTCGGTGGAGAAAAACGGCCCGTCCTCAAGAACAAGAGCGATGACATGTTCCGAGTTGTTTGCGGCAAGCCATGCAGCGAGCAGTGCCCCTGAAGAATGACCTGAAACATATGTTGGCCTTTGTATTACATGGTCCATGAACCACATCAAATCCCGCCCTATGATGTTCGCTTTGTATTTTGCGATATCCTTGCTGGATTTGCCGTGCCCATAATAATCCACCGCAAAAATATGAAATTCCTTGGACAAATCCGGCAGCACCTTGGCGTAGTCCTGCCATGCAGCCTGTTGCCCGTGCAATAAAAGAAGCGGAGGCCCGTTTGAAGGTCCTTCACCGTAGTTCAGTACGGAGCCGTCATCCAGAACTACCTGTTTTTCCGTAAAGCCAAGCTTTTTGCCCGTCTTCTTCATGAAGGTTTCGTTCGTATAATCGTAATTGAGATTCCTATAGGCAAACAGGGCGACCACGACAGCCAGAAAGACCAAACCGATGATCAGTATGTTCAACGCGTGCATCATCTTGCCCTCCGTGATGTGTGATCCAGGCGGAAGCCGTCCCAGACACGTTCACCTGTCAATCACCATTCCACGCCGCAAAGCCATCGTCTACCCCGGTGATGCGGCAAGGGGATAGATCCGCTCTCTTCCACTCCCCCATCAAAGAAAAACGGCATGGACGATCATCCACGCCGCTTCTGTCGGTATCAGCATTCCTGTTCTTAGGCGTTCTTCTTGCGGATAAGCTCCTTAACCTTTGCTTTCTTACCGACCCGCTGCCGGATATAGTAGAGTTTCGCTCTCCGGACTCGACCGAGACGGACGACCTCGACACGTTCGACTCGAGGCGAGTGCAACGGGAAGATCCGCTCGACCCCGACCCCATAGGAAATCTTTCGCACGGTAAAGGTTCGGCGAACTCCGCTATTGTTCTTCGCGATGACCAAGCCTTCAAACACCTGGATCCGCTCGGTTGCCCCTTCGACGATTTTAAAATGTACTTTTACGGTATCTCCGACGGAGAAGTTCTCTGCATTCTCCTTAAGTTGTACTGATTCAACAGCTTTCATCACGTCCATTGTCTACGATCCCCTTCGCCATATGTTCTTTCAATTCATTTACTTGTTTTCTGGAAACCACATCCAAAGAAGCTGTTTCCAACAGATCAATCCGCCGCTCCATCGTCCGCAGCAGCTTCTGTTTCAGTCGCCATGATTCGATCTTCTCATGATGACCGCTCAATAATACATGAGGGACCTCTTTTGGGCAAGAGGGTTCGCTTCGCGTGTACTGGGGATATTCCAACAACCCGTCACTGAAGCTTTCCTCATCAAGCGATTTGCGGCTGATCACGCCGTCGATCAGCCGGAAGACCGAATCCACGATCACCATCGTGGCGACTTCGCCGCTGGTGATCACATAATCGCCGATCGAGATCTCATCATCCACATACTCGTCGATGATTCGCTGATCGACCCCTTCATAGTGCCCGCAGATGAAGATAAGTTCCCGCTCTTCACTGAGTTCATGGGCCAGTTTCTGGTTGAGCAGCACCCCCGACGGTGAGGGATACACCACTCGCTTCCCCCTTGTCCCCAGCTCATCCAATGCTTTGGAAAGCGGATCGTACATCAACACCATCCCCGCCCCGCCTCCGTAGGGAAGGTCGTCGACGCTCTTGTGCTTGTCAGTTGCCCAAGAACGAAAGTCGATGAGCTTATATGCTATCGTCCCCTTTTCAACCGCCCGCCTCATGATCGATGAGGTAAAAAACCCCTCGAGCATGTGGGGAAAGAGGGTTAGAATCGTAATCGTCAGTCGAGGAGCCATGGGGATAACAACTCAATCGTTTTCGCTTCGAGATCGACTTCTCCGGTATACTCGTAGAGAAACGGAACCAGGAAGCGCTTGGAGTCCGGCCGTTCGGCCTCCAGAAGCAGTGCCTGAGGCCCATCCAGCACACTGACAACCATGGCAAGAGCTTCTCCCCCGGACACAAGAGTGCACCCGATCAGATCCGCAGTGTAGTACTCGCCTTCCTTGAGCGGGGAAGCAAACTTCCTCTCGACCATCACCCGGGCACCGACAAGGGTCTGTGCCTCTTCCGAAGAATCATACCCTTTGAATTTCATCAAAACGCTTTTGCCGTCCGCTCGCACATATTCGACGGCAAGTGTTGTCTCTTTGCCGTCTTTCAGGGAAGCGACGATCGTCTTGAGCTTTGTAAGGTAATCGGACTCCTCATTGTTGGGATAGACTCTGACCTCACCCTCGTAGCCGAAGGTTCGCCCGATCGTAGCGGTAGCGATGAGTCGATCCACGTCAGTCGAGGATCTCCAGCACTGCCCGCTTTCCATCCCGGGTGGCGGAGGCGCTGAGAATCGTTCTGATCGCTTTGGCGATCCGCCCCTGCTTGCCGATGACCTTGCCGACATCTTCACTTGCGACGCGGAGTTCCAGAATCGTGGACTTTTCGCCCTCGACAACATTGACATCCACCTGATCGGGAAGATCGACAAGCGACTTTACGATATATTCAACCAAATCTTTTTCCACAGTGTGCTCCTGGGACTTAGTCCCGGGCTTTGCGATTCACCTGCACGCCGCTCTTGTTGAGCAAATTGCGAACCGTATCGCTTGGCTGGGCGCCCTTCATCAACCATTCTTTGACGCGATCTTCCTTGATCACCAACTGCTCTTCTTTCTTCTCTGCAAGGGGATGATAGTGTCCAACTTCCTCGATTGCGCGGCCTTGGCGCTTCTCGCGGGAGTCGATCACCACAATTCGATAATCCGGTCGTTTCTTTGATCCAAACCTCTTCAGTCTCATGCTCACCATCGTGACAATTCCTCCATGATATCCAACTACAGACCCATCTGTTTTAACATCTCAGCCTGGTATATTTTATTTCGCGTCAACTTCCTCATCATCAGGCGCGACTTCTCAAACTTCTTGATCAGTCGGTTTACATCGCTGATGTGCGTACCGCTTCCCTTGGCGATCCTTCGGCGCCGGGTTGGTCCAAGTATAAGGTAATTTTCCCGTTCAGCATAGGTCATCGAACGGATGATCGCTTTCTCCCGTTCAATTTCCTGCTTGTCGATGTCATCTTCACTCACTTGACCTTTCATCCCCGGAATCAATTCCAACATCGATTCGAGACCGCCCATCTTGTTCATCGATTCCAGCTGCTCAAGATAATCCTGAAGATCGAAGGTGTTCTTCGCCATCTTCTGCTGCATCTTGATCGCCTGCTCTTCATCGAACACTTCCTGAGCTTTCTCGACAAGCGAGACGATGTCCCCCATTCCGAGAATTCGGGAGGCGTACCGATCGGCATAGAACGGCTCAAGGTCTTCGACCTTCTCGCCTACTCCGATGAATTTAATCGGCTTTCCGACAACCGAACGCAATGAAAGAGCGGCCCCTCCGCGGGTATCGCTGTCAAACTTCGTAAGGATCACTCCGCTGATGCCGACCTGCTCTTCAAACTCCTTGGCGATCGTAACCGCCTGCTGACCGGTCATCGCATCGGCGACGAACAGCGTTTCCTCGGGCTTGAGCGCATCCCGGACCTTTTTGATCTCCGCCATCAGCACATCATCGAGGTGCATCCGGCCGCTGGTATCGACGATCAAGGTATTGAACTGCTCTTTCTTCGCTTTTGCAAACGCTGCTTTGGCAACCTTCGCCGGGTCCTTTTCCCCTTCGATGGAAAAGACCTCGACACCGACCGTCTTTCCAAGGACTTGAAGCTGCAGAATAGCAGCGGGCCGGACCAGGTCGGCGGCGACCAGAAGGACTCTTCGGCCCTCTTTCTTCAATCGAAGGGCAAGTTTCGCAGCGGTAGTGGTTTTACCGGAACCCTGAAGACCCATCATGAGAATCGACGAGGGGGTATCGGGGCCTTTGAGGTTGAGCTTCTGGTTTTCCTCGTCTCCGAGGAGGTTCACCATCTTGTCGTAGACAATCTTTACAAACTGGTCCCCCGGATCGACCGCCTTGAGGACCTTTTCACCAAGCGCTTCCTCCATCGTGGAATTGATGAACCTGCGGACGACGCGGATATTGACGTCCGCATCCAACAGCGCCACCTTGATCTCTTCAACGGCGTCTTGGATGTTCTTTTCACTGATCTTGGATTTTCCAGCGATCGATCGCATGATCGAGCTGAACGCATTGCTTATCGAATCAAACATTGTCTCTTAACTCTTTCACTCAAATTGACCTTATACCCTACACCCTCAAACCCTGTCAAGAAGAGCTAACGGATGAGGCTTCCCTCTTCGTTGAAATCAACGGCTTGTTCATCATCATTGAGGATGACCGGTTTTCCCTCCAGCGTATCGAGACGGTAGCTGACCATCGTGGATACCCCCGGCTCCATCTGGGTCACCCCCAAAAGCGTCGTCGAACCCATGACGGTGTGCTTGTTGTGGGTTACGATGATGAACTGGCTCTTCTGCGCAAACTCCTCGAGCAGCGAGAGGAAGTAGCCGATGTTTCGATCATCGAGCGCCGCATCGATCTCATCGAGCACCGTGAAGGGGGACGGCTTTACGCTGTAGGTCGCAAAGAGCAGCGCCACTGCGGTCATCGAGCGCTCCCCGCCGCTGAGCAGCGTGAGGTGGGTAAGCTTCTTCCCCGGCGGCTGGGCGAGAATATCGATGCCGCTTTCAAGAACATTATCCGGATCGACCAACGAGAGCTCGGCGCGGCCTCCCCCGAAAAGCCGGCGGAACATCGCCTGGAAGGCGGCTGAAATCTCTTTGTATGTAGCCATGAAGAGCTCTTCGCTCCGCGTGGTGATCTCGGTGATGACACTGTCCAAATCCGCTTTTGCCTTCGCCAAATCATCCAATTGCCTTGTGAGGAAGTCATACTGTTCCTTGATCTCACTGAACTCCTGCTCGGCCATCTGGTTGATGTACCCCATTCCACTGACGCGCTTCTTCACTTCTTCCAAGCGCGCTCGAAGTACCGGACTGTCATCCAGTTCTTCCTCTTCAAGCCGATGCTCGAACTCCTTCAAGCTTTTCCCGTATGTATCGAAGAAGTTGGTATAGAGCGCTGCAATCTGTTCTTCAAGGTTTTGGGCGTGCAGCTCCGCCTTTTCCCGCTCGCTTCGAAGGTTCTGGATCTCATTAAAGGCATCCTCCTTCTCCGTTTCGCGGTTTTGGATCAATAGGTTTTGCTCTTCAATTCGGGTGGCAAGTTCTTCGAGCTCCTGATTCAAATCGACGATGCGCGTCTTGATCTCTTTCACTTCCGCTTCGGTGGCTCGAATATCCTCCTGGGTTTCATGGATCCGCTCCCGGGCGTTCGTTGCAGCTGCCAAGGCGTCTTTGTATTCATACTCCCGTTCGGTAATCGTGCTTCGAAGGTTTGCGATCCACGCTTGGGCGGATTCCTTGTTGGAACGAAGCTGGCTGAGAGCGCTTTGATGTTCGGTGATCGCATCTTGAAAGAGATCCATCTGACTCTGGAGATGAAGGTTCTCCTCCCTGAGGTGGGAAACCCGCTCCCGGTTACGGATGATCTCTTTTCGTTTCTGAGCGATCGCCAGATCCAATGATTGTTTTTTTGCGATCGTCCCTTCGGGGGCGATGAGCTCATCCAGGAAAGATGCCTGAGTTCCTTCATAGGCGGTAAAATGACCGGAAAGTGAAGCCAATGAGTCGCCTAAGGTGGAAAAAAATTCATGTTGCCGTTTGAACAGTGTCTCGACGGAAAGGTCGGCGGCTTTCAGCTTGGCGAGAAACTCCTGTTCTTTGAGAATCGATTGCTTGATATGCTCCAACTCCGACAAGAGAATGCTTCGGGCTTCATTTCGGGCTTTGGTGGTATATCCGCTTGAGCGCAGTTGTTCTTCCAGTTGAATGACGATCGCATCACTGAGCTCCTTGACCTCAAGGCTCAGCGCGTCGGTCTCTTCTTCGAGCCGGGCATTGCTCTTCTCGAGTTTGTTGATCTGATTGATATGATCTTCGATCGTCTTCCGGTTTTTCCCAAGGGAGGCCAGAAACCCTTCCAACTCTCCCTCCAATTGCCTGATCTGTTCATCGATCTGAGTGATATGTTCGGTTCGCTCGGCAATATGCGCTTTATCGCGATTGATCTGGCCTTGAATCCCCTCACTGCGGCTTTTTGCGCTTTCCTGCTGATTCAGGAAATCCCGGTACCGCACCGTCAGCAGATCAAGTTTTTCGCCCCTTCCCTTCGTCGCCTCATCAAGGCGCTGGAGCTCGGTCTGAATAGCGATGCGGGAGGCGCCCAAGGTCCTCAGCTCTTCGCGCAGATTGGCGAGGCTCTCGTCGAAGGTTTCCAGTTCCGCCCGTTTCGCCTGATAGTGCCGGGAGAACGTCCGCTCCTGTTCGAGCCGGACCTCCCTCAGCTTCGAATAGCTGACTAGGGTGGAAAGCTGGATATCGACTTCCAGAGTGAACTGCTCTTTTCGAAGCTCTCGATAGTTCTTCGCTTTTTCCGCCTGTCCTTTCTTCGTATCGTAGTTGCGCTTCACTTCCCTGAGAATCGTTTCCACTTGAGCGATGTTCTCATCGGTTCGCTCCAGCTTGCGCTTCGCTTCCAGACTTTGCACCTTGTATCGGCTGATTCCCGCCGCTTCCTCGAAGATGTAGCGCCGGTCCTCCGGCCGGGAGGAAAGGATCTGGTCGATTTTTCCCTGCTCCAGAATCGAGTAGGCGCTCTTGCCGACCCCGGTATCGAAGAAGAGATCGCGGATGTCCATCAACCGGGCGCGATTGCGGTTGATATAGTACTCGCTTTCCCCGGTGCGGAAGATCCGCCGCTTGATCTCGACCTCCGGCTCGTCGATCGGCAGATCGCCGTTCTCGTTGGAGAGGACGAGAATCACTTCGGCGACCTGAAGGGGTTTGCGCAGGTCGGTTCCATTGAAGATCACATCTTCCATCTTCGATGCCCGGAGCGTCTTGGTGGATTGCTCGCCGAGAACCCATTTGATCGCATCGACGATATTGGATTTGCCACACCCGTTCGGTCCCAGGAGACTGGTGATCCCCTCGGAGAATTGGAGCTTCACCCGATCGGCAAATGATTTGAATCCATAGAGTTCAAGTGATTTAAGAAACAACGCACACCCTCTTCTTATCTTGACGATATCTGAGAGCGATTATAGCATATCAGGCGGCGGAGGTAATAGGGTATGACGTTGATCTGTGGGGTTGATGAAGCTGGTCGAGGCCCTCTGGCCGGTCCGGTGGTCGCCGCAGCGGTAATCCTGGGAAAGCACTTCCCTGCCCACCTCCTGAAAGATTCAAAGAAGCTGGCCCCTAAGCAACGGACGATGCTTGAAACGCTCATCAAGGAACAGGCTGCAGGTTGGACGGTGGCAATCGTCTCGCATCGGCGGATCGATGAGATCAATATTCTTCAGGCGACGCTGGAAGCGATGCACAACGCAGTATCTCAATTACAGAAAAACCACCCGATCACCAAAGCCCTGATTGACGGCAATCGCTCGCCGATCCTCTCCTGTGAAACGGAGACAATCGTAAAGGGGGATGACTCGATCCCCGAGATCATGGCGGCTTCAATTCTTGCCAAGGTGGAACGGGACCGGATCATGGTCGCCTACGATGAACAGTGGCCGATGTATCGCTTCGCCGAGCACAAAGGATACCCGACCAAAGCACATAAAGAGGCCTTGAAACAATACGGGCCTTCTCCGATCCATCGGTTGAGTTTCAGATATTAACGGGTATTCTGCTTGATGAAATCGAGGGACTTCTGAAGCTCTTTCAAAAACTCGCCCAAGTCCTCCTGGTAGATGATGATCGATTGGCGAATAAATCGGTCACTGTCCGGCAGGCCTTTCGATTCGACGATGTTCAAAAACACATCCCCTCGAATATTCTCTTTCACATTAAAAAAATATGTCCGCTCATTCTTGACGAGCCTTGTTGAAAACACTTCCCCGCGTTGACCCACGCTCCTACCCTCGCTTCAGATCGATAGATCCATCTCTTTTGTATCAGTGATGTCTTATAAATGTCAACCGACGCCGGAATCCTCGAGAAGCCCCTGTAGATGGTGCCTGATATGTAGTATTGTCTCATATCTAAAACAGAAGTAAGATACTTTTCGGTGGTTATAAATGATTGAGAGCAATAAATACTAAAGACGGAATAAGAATCCGTTTTAGAAAAAATCATTTTTATCATGCATTTTTTGAGTCAAACCGGTCAAATAAAGATACTTTTTCCCTTGCTCGTGCTAGTAGAATGCCTGATGTTCTTTCAATACTTCAATCTCCATCCTCAGAATTCCGTTGTGGCTGGGATTATAAAACGAGGAAGCACTCAGCTTCAAAGCGCGTTGCATTTCATCCTCCTGATTCGTTTGTTGTAGTTGTACTGATAAGAAGGAATAAAAAGACAGGAGAGCTTGAAGGAGAATTCATCACATGCTATCCGGCCAATCCCAGAACTTATCAAAAAATTCTACAGAATCCAAAATGGGATGCTTCGATGATAAAATAAAAATACCGCTGATTAGCATAGGCTGGTTCAGCGGCAGACCTCTGTATATTCACGATCGATAGATCATGACCACCTGTAATATACCATTGATAGTCTATTATATCAAGGGCCTAAAGCCTTGGCTTACAGCCTTGAATGATGGAATCCTCAAGGTACTTGACGAAGATGAAACGATACACTATAAAAAGAGGCGGTTGATGCGCCTTTCGTATAATGGTATTACCTCAGCCTTCCAAGCTGAAGAAGCGGGTTCGACTCCCGTAGGGCGCTCTAGAGAGGCACTCCGATGGGGTGCCTTTTGTGTCCTCGTAAGGAGTGCTCATGCAGGAACGCTACGCTGAACTGGTCATCGCCGTTCAACTTCGCTTGATTGAAGGCGACAGCCTTACGATCAACACCAACGCCCGGACGATGAGCTTCGCCCGGCTTGTCGCAAGAAAAGCGACTGAAGTGACCAAACTGCCTGTAACGATTGTCGAGACATCAATGGGCAAAGTGCTTCAGACCTATCCGATCGACCCTGTTGAAAAAGGGGTCATGCGACCACAGGTACGTACCTCCGTTCTTGCCCATATCGTCGATCTGGATGAATTCCCCTACGATGAAGACGAGGATTGGAACGAGCCGCATCATGAAGTGCGAACCCTCGCCCACTACGGCCATCTTTCCGATCCGGTCTTTCTGGATCGAAGAATATCGATTCCGTGGGCGAACATCCCCTACCCGGGAACCGCCTGGGCGGCAAGCATGCTCGGCCGCCTGGTGAGCCGCGAAGAGATGTGGAGCCTGTTTGGAATTCTGATGCGCCTTACCTCCGATTGGTCGCCCGCCTACTGGGCGGAGCAGGCAAACGTGCTCTCTTATCGGGAAAAGCTTCTCAACGCCTCTTCAGGAAGGATGATCTCGATCAAAGGAAGCAACACGGAGCTCATCGGCGAACAAAGCCCCCTGACCGGATGGATCAGCGGGGTGTTCCGCCTCCCCTCGGGGCGCGAGTATATTCCGCTTCTTCCGGTCCAGTCGGTTCATACGGCGTTCAAAACCGGTTCGGTGAATGGAAAGATCCGCTCGGGATCGCCGTTTACCCTGTTCGGCACACCGGTGACTGATGCCGCCTTCATCATTGAAAACGGAGTTGTGGTGTCCTATGACGCCCGGGAAGGCAAAGAAGCGCTCAAGAAGTATTTTGACGTGGACGCGGGAACCAACGCTGCAAGCGGAATCAGTCTTGCCGATTCCAACACCCTGGAGTGCCGCTATATCACCCGCCTCGTCCATCCCCATTACAAAAAAGAGTGCCGCTCGATCCTTCATCTCGGAGGCGTGCTGGTGGATGCGATCAAAGCGGGAACCGGGGAGGATGACCTGTTTGGCCTTGGACAATCAATCGCCCACTTGGAAATCCCCCTCGCCCATGATATTACAGTAGAGATGCAAAAGCCCGACGGCTCAATGAAGACAATCATTGCCGAAGGATCTTTCACCGTATAGGAGGAGATACAACGATGACTGAACAGGATATCCGACGATATGCGGAATTGATCATCACCAAGGGCATCAACCTGCAGAAAGGCAAGGCGGTGCTCATCACCACCGGAGTGGGAACCTACTATTTCGCCCGCGCCCTCGGCAAGGCCGCGTACCGCCTGGGGGCTTCCTACGTGCAGATTCTCACCGACGATCTTGATCTGCTCTCTTCCCGCTTGGAAGCCCAAAGCGAAGAAGAGGTCCAATTCGTTCCCGCCTACCTCAAGGCGCTTGATTACGAATTCATCAGCGAAGGGTGGTCCTTCATTCGCGTCGATTCCACCGAGGAGCGATTGGATCACGGCCCGCTCGACCCTGAGAAGAATCGGCTCGCTTCCGCCGCCCGCCGAAAGGCTTCCGAAGCCCGCTCGAGGGTTCTGATGCGCCATCAGCTGCCCTGGTGCGTCTGTGTCGCCCCGGGACCGCTCTGGGCGAAGCAGGTTCTTGGCGAGGATGCCAAGCCTGAGGATCTTTTTAAGGTGCTTAAGCCGATTCTTTTGCTGGACAGGGAAGATCCCGGAACGGCTTGGGATGAAAAACACGAGACGCTGCAGAAACGGATGGACTTTATCAACGCGTTGGATTTCAAGGCGCTCCACTTCCAAAGCCCCCGAACCGACCTGACGATCGGGTTCAGAAAGGAAGCCCGATTCGTCGGGGGAGCGGAGACCCTTCCCTCCGGCAAGCGCTTCTTCGCGAACCTTCCCACCGAGGAGATCTTTTCCACTCCCGATCGGATGCAGGTCGAAGGGTATGTGACGACGACCCGCCCGGTGGAGGTGCTGAACACTCCCACCGAGGAGGTTCGTCTTGTCTTCAAGGAAGGAAAGGTTGTCGAGCATTCGGCGAAGAAGGGTCAGGAAGTGTTGGACCGTTTCTTCGAGATCGACGAGGGCGCGAGGAGGATCGGCGAAGTGGCGCTGGTCGATGAAAGCAGCCCGATCGCCCAAAGCGGCTTGATCTTCCACTCGATCCTGCTTGATGAGAACGCTTCCTGCCACCTTGCCCTCGGGGAAGGATATCCGATCTGTCTGGAACACGGTTCCACGCTTTCAAGCGAGGAAGAGCTTCACGAAGCGGGGTGCAACACCAGCCTGGTCCACGTCGACTTCATGGTGGGCTCGAGCGACATGAACGTCGATGCGATCCTATCCGACGGGTCGAGAGTCCCGATCATCGTCGATGGCCGCTTCAGTTTAAATCACTGATCAGTTTCAACCCGTCAAGGGTGTGCATCGGCGCAATCTGATTGATTCGTCCAACCAGGGGGCTGAGCGTTCGCGAAAGACCCCCGGTGGCGATCACATAGAGCTCTTCGCCGATCTCCGCTTCCGTCAGCTCGATGATCGATTTCACCAACCCCGCATATCCGAACATGATGCCGCCGTTGATCGAATCCTGGCTGGTTCGCCCGATCACCGAAGGCGGGGTTTTCAATTCGACCTGAGGCAGTTGAGCGGTCGCTCCGAAGAGGGAGTTCACCGCTGTTACCAATCCGGGAGCGATCGAGACCCCGAGAACCGCTCCCTCCCCGTTCACCGTTGAAAACGTCAGTGCAGTTCCGAAATCGATGACCATCACACATCTATCGGGGTGAACGTAGTGGGCCTGCGCCAAGTTGGCTAAGAGGTCCATCCCCAGCTCCTTGGGGATCGTCTCGCGGATCAGATTGGTGTTCACGGAATGGCTCACCATCAGAGGCTGGATCGAGAAGAGGTTGTAGATGTTTTTGGCGATCGCCCGGGTGAGGTTGGGAACAACGCTGCTGATGACCGCTTTGGTGATATCCTGACGGCTGATCTTGGCGTTGTTCATCAGCGCCTCAAGGACGACGAAATACTCGTCGGTCGTCTTCTTCTGATCGCTATGAATCCGGAACGAGTGGATCCACTCTTTTCCACTGTGCACCGCAACAACGATATGGCTGTTGCCGATATCAACCGCTATCAACATGGCACCTTCCTCAGAGCGCCAAAGCGTTCTTCACTCCTCCGTAGAGTTCGGTTCGGAGCGCCTTGATTCCCTCGTCCTTAAAATACTCTTCAAAGCTCATCATCCTGTCAATCACTCCTCCCGGAGTGAATTCGATGATCCGATTCGCGATCGATTCGACGAACTGATGGTCATGGCTGTTGAACAGAATATTTCCGGTGAATTCAATCAGCCCGTTGTTGAGGGCCGTGATCGCCTCAAGGTCCAAGTGGCTGGTCGGTTCATCGAAGATCAGGACGTTCGCCCCCTCAAGCATCATCTTCGCAAGGAGACAGCGGACCTTCTCTCCCCCGCTTAACACGGTAAGATCCTTCAGCGCTTCATCACCGCTGAAGAGCATCCGCCCGAGGAAGGAACGGACGTAGGTCTCATCCTGGTCGGGACTGTACCGGCGGAGCCAATCCACGATCGGAACATGCTCCTCAAAGAGATGGTTGTTGTTCTTCGGAAAGTACGAAAGGCTCGTGGTGACGCCCCAGGTGTAGGTACCGCCGTCCTGTTTGTCATTGCCGCTGAGGATCTCGAAGAGGGCGCTCTTGGCGGCGTGGTTCGGCCCGACGAACGCGATCTTGTCCCCGGCGTTCACGTGAAGAGAGAATTTGTCGAGCAGCACCTCTCCATCGATCGATTTGGAAAGGGAGTCGACATCCAGAATATTCCGGCCTACCTCCCGATTGGGCTTGAAGGCGACATAGGGAAAGCGGCGGCTGGAGGGACGGATATCATCGATCGTGAGCTTGTCGATCAGTTTCTTTCGGCTGGTCGCTTGACGGGCTTTGGCGACATTGGAACTGAAGCGGTAGATGAACTCCTTCAGTTCGGCGATCTTTTCCTCCCGTCTCCGTTTCTCGTCTCGCTGCTGTTTTGCGGCAAGCTGGCTGGAAAGATACCAAAAGTCGTAGTTGCCGACGTACAGCTGGATCTTTCCGTAATCAATGTCGGCGATATGGGTGCACACCGTATTGAGGAAGTGCCGGTCGTGGGAGACCACGATCACGGTGTTGTCGAAGTCGGAAAGGAAATCCTCAAGCCAGTGGATCGACTCCAGGTCCAAGTGGTTCGTCGGCTCGTCAAGGAGGAGAATATCGGGATTCCCGAACAGCGCTTGGGCCAACAGAGCCCGGACTTTGATCGAGTCTTCCACTTCAGCCATCTGTTTTTCATGGAGCGCATCGGCGATTCCGAGTCCGCTGAGCAGTTGAGCCGCTTCGCTCTCCGCTTCCCACCCTCCGAGTTCGGCGAAATCGCCTTCCAGCTCGGCGGCGCGCAGTCCGTCCTCTTCGGTAAACTCCTCTTTGGCATAGATCTCATCCCGTTCTTTCATGATTGAATAGAGCTTTTCATACCCCATAATGACCGTATCCAGAACCGAGTACTCGTTGAACGCGAAATGGTCCTGACGAAGGGTGGCGAGCCGCTG
>Ga0116182_1002795_pt1 | contig 16787 bp, 17 predicted proteins | sample AD_UKC077_MetaG_FD_89805 | JGI IMG/M metagenome (GOLD analysis project Ga0116182, IMG submission 89805) | Active sludge microbial communities of municipal wastewater-treating anaerobic digesters from USA - AD_UKC077_MetaG | ecosystem: Engineered > Bioreactor > Anaerobic > Digestate | place: USA...
GGCTTTATTTCGCGATCAGGAGGTAGCGCCGCCGAAACGGCGCCCCCTGCCTTTCAGGAAGGTTTCCACCCGGGCCAGCACCTCCGGGACAATCCGCTCCTCGCCCACCTCCCTGAAATCCACGGTGGTCTCCGCCACCGCGACCGAGGGGACGTCCCCCGGGTTGTCCCTGAACGCGCACCCCGACAGGCAGCCGCAAAGAAAGACCACGAAATCGGCCTCGTCCCCGCCGCCGCAGGCCACGCGGCAGCCCATGCCCTCCAGCGCCTTCCGGAGTTCGACGGCGATGCGGCCCCGGGCGATCCGGGGGTGGCACCCCCCGCAGAACCGGATGCGCACCACGGCGGACCCGGATTCCCTTTCCCTGCCGCCGCTCATGACGCTCGCGAAAAAAACCGGTCAACGGCCAAACGCCGGGGAGCATCCATCAGGCGGGAATCCCGGCGATCCGCTTCGCCAGCGCTTTTTTGTGCTCGAGGTTCCCCTGCCGGGAGATCATGATGCGCTGCGCCTGGGGAGACCCGGCCCCGTGCATGGACTCGGTGCGGTAGCCGACGGCCGCCGTTCCGAGGGTGAGGTTTTCGATGAGCCGCAGAATCCGCATGCGGTGCTCCGTGGGAACCGACGGGACGCCGCGGAGGTACTTCTCGATGTACCGGCCCGCCACGGGATGCCCCAGGTCCTTCTCGGAGGGCATGGTCACCATGAGCCCGCCGGCGATGTCCTCGGCGAGCCGGGCGATCTCGTACGGGAACCGGGTGACGTTCTGCTTGCAGACGTTCGCCAGGAGGAGGTCGACGAGGTAGTTCCCGGAGGCGGTCCTGTGCCCTTCGGCGGAGCAGGCGATTCCGCAGGAGTACAGGGTCTCGTTCAGGTGCGTCATCTCGATGAGCTTGTCCTTCACGTGGGAGGCCCGGGCGGCGCCGTTGTAGTCGGCCGCCAGCGCCGCCGCGCCGATGAGGACGTCCCCCACGCCCACCTTGCAGCCGCCGTAGCTCTGGCGGTGATAGGCGGCGAAGCGCTCCACCAGGGCGCCGCTGAACTCGTACTCGCCGCACAGGAACACGTTTTCCCAGGGCACGAAAAGGTCGTCGAAGATCATCATGGCCTCATGCCCGCCGAACTCCCGGTTGCCCATGTCGAACCGCCCGCCCTCCAGTTTGCGGGTGTCGCAGGACTGGCGGCCGTAGATGTAGACGATGCCTTCGGCGTCGGCGGGCGCCGCGAAGGAAAGGGCGAAGTCGGCGTCCTCTCGGGTCATCGTGAGGGTGGGCATGACGAGGATCCAGTGGGAGTTGAGGGCGCCCGTCTGGTGGGCCTTGCAGCCCCGGACGACGATCCCCTCCTTCCGCCTTTCCACGACGCGGCAGAAAAGGTCCGGGTCTGCCTGTTTCGAGGGACCGAGACCGCGGTCGCCCTTGACGTCCGTCATGGCGCCGTCCACGGTCCAGTCCTCCTCCTGCATCCGGAGCATGAAGTTCCGGAAACGCCGGTGGTAGTCCGTGCCGAGTTTGGCGTCCATCTCGAAGGTCACGCTGTCCACGGCGTTGACCGCATCCATGCCCACGCAGCGCTGGAAGCAGGCCGCCGTCCTCTGGCCCATGAGGCGCTGCATCTTCACCTTCTTCACCAGGTCCCCCGTGCTCTGGTGCAGGTGGCAGAAGCGGTTGATCGTCCCGCCCGTCAGGGAGGAGGTGGCCGTCATCAGCGCCTCGTGTTCCGGGTCCTGTGCAAGGGCATAGGTCATCTTGACCGAGTTCATGGACGGGCGGATGATGGGGTGGTCGACGACGTTTTCCACCTCTTCGCCCATCAGGTACACCTTGAATTTCATCCTTCGGAGACTGTCCTCGTACGCATCCGGTGTCATCAACGGCATAAAGATCACCTCCTGATCGATGATTGTGCCGCGGGACGTCCCCCCGTCCGGCGCCTGCAACCGCGGCGGCGGCCGCCGCCCTCTTTCCCTTGAGATCCGGTAACACAATAAAGCGCCGAAAGTCAAAAAGGTTCCCTCGGGGCACGGAAGCATCAAGGAGGTGTCCGTCACCCTGCCCGCTCGGGTACTTGACAGCACGGTGGAAACATAGAACAATCCTTTTCATTGTCCCGGGCGGTTTCATTTGAACGAAAAACAGCACGGATCGCGCGCCGGGGCATCGAACGCGGCAAGCCGGTTTTCCGCCGGACCCGCGATGGAGGTGGGTTCTTATGACAGATCGGCGCATTACGGAACGGCTGAGAATCCTCGGGGCCCTCGGAATGGCGGGCATGCTGCTCCTTGCCGCTTGCGCCCACCCTACGGGCGACGTGATCCTGAGGAGCAAGAACCTGATCGAAGTCCAGGGCCAGTACGACCAGGCGATCCGGATCCTGGAGGCGGAAGCGGCGCGCAACCCGTCGTCGGCAGCCGTGTGGTACTGGCTGGGAATCGGCCGCTACAAGAAGGGAGACTTCGACAACGCCTCGAAGTCCCTGGAGCGGGCCTTCGATCTGAACCTGTACAAGACCTATCATCCGTCCGCTTACGAATATCTCGGCTGGTCGTACCTCAACACGGACAAATACGACAGGGCCGTCGAAACCTTCAGCAAGGCGCTCGCCATCGACCCGACACATGTCAGCGCGCTCCTCGGCCGCGGCAGGGCCTCCATGTTCCTGTCCGATGAACAGAAAGACCGGGGGATCGACGACTTCTCGCTGGTCCTGAAGCTTCAGCCCCGGAACGAGTTTGCCCTGCGCCAACGGGGATGGACCCGTTATTACAGGGCCCGGTACAACGAAGCCGTGGGGGATTTCGACGAGGCGCTCCGAATCATCGAGCCGGGCAACCGCCTGGCCTCGGAAGACGCCCATCGTGGCCGGGGGTGGGCCCATTACTACCTGGGGAATTTTTCCCAGGCGCTCGCCGATTTCGACAGCGTCCTCGGCGATCTTGAAAAATCGAATTTGTCCGACAATCAGAAATCCCAGGAGTTTTTCGACAATTTCTTCGGCCGCGGAAAGGATGCCTCCCGCGGAAAGGCCTACGCGCTGGTGGGACTCGGGCGGTATGACGAGGCAGCGGCCTTCATCACCGCAAACAAGGAATACATGAGCGGCAGCGACCTGCCGCTCCTGTATCACGCCATGGGGGAAAGGCAGAAAGCCTGGCAGCACCGCGGGGGCGAGGGGTTCATCGGCATCAGCATGCAGGATTATTCGGACGGGTCCGTCAGCGGGGTGAAAATCGTCGATGTCCTTCGGGACGGCCCCGCCGGGAAGGCCGGCCTCCGGCCCGGCGACATCGTGACAGCCGTGGACGGAAGGAAGATCTCCAACGCGACCGGCATGTTCGGAGAAGTGGTGAAATCAAAGCCGGGCGGATTCCTGACCGCGACGATCCTTCGCGACGGCAGGCCGAACGACTTTCGTCTCGTCGTCACATCCGCCCAGCCGTTCCTGTTGAACGATCCGCTCATTGCGCCGGTCTTGAAATTCGGGAAGGGGACGGCCGGGAAACCGGAACGACCCCCCGCCGCCGTGAAACCCGCAGCCGCCGTGCCGGCGGCCGCGCCGGTTCCCAGGGCATCCCCCGGCGGCGTCTCGCAGGCCTGGGCGGTGGTCGTCGGTATTTCCAGATACCTCAACGCCACAGGGGACGGCCTCACGAATCTCGCATTCGCCGACGACGACGCAAAGGCCTTCGCCCGGGCGCTGGCAACGCTCGGCTGGAGCGAAAGCCACGTCAGGCTCCTCATCAACGAGGATGCCACCATGCGGAACATCGTGATCGCCCTGGAATCCTGGCTGACCAAAACGGGTCCCGACGACCTGATCGTCCTTTTCTGGTCGGGCCACGGCTTTCCCGATCCGGAAGACCCGGAGAAAGTCTATCTGGCCTGCTACGACACCGACATCCGCATCCCCGCCACGGGATACCGGATGGACAAGGTGCGCCAGGCCCTCGAAGAGAGAAGGGCCCGGAACGTGATCGTGCTCGCCGACACGTGCCACGCCGGGAAACTCATCACCCGGGGCGGCCGGGGGATTTCCATCGTGCCGCAGATCGACAGGATGAGAAGGGATCAGGCCGTTCCAAAGGGCTGGATCTTCATGGTCGGGGCCGATTCGGACCGCCAGGCCATCGAGCACTCGTCCTGGACGAACGGGGCCTTCACCCACACCCTCCTGAAAGGGTTGTCCGGCGAGGCCGACGGGTACGAGAGCATCGGCCCCAAGGACGGCAGGGTCACCATGGGCGAGCTTCGGGGTTTCCTCAATTCCGTGATGCCCGACGAGACGCAGCGGGTCCTGGGCGCCGCGAAAAGGCCCGTCATCACGACCAGCACCGGGGATCCCGACATCTGGAACCTTTCGCTGCAGGCCCCCTGAGGCCGGGGAGGGGTTCCCGGGAGTTCCCCGTCACCCGCGCGGCTCGAGCTCGACCTTGAGTTCGAGAAACTTGAGCAGGTCCTTGAGGCTGATCACCCCCGCCAGCCGGTCCCCCTCGAGGACCATGAGACGGCTGGAGCCGGTCCGGTTCATCAGCGAAAGCGCCTCCATGGCATCCGTTTCCGGAGCGACGGTGTTTTCCGGCGAACAGGCCGCGGCCATGTCCCCCGCCGTTCTCCGGCCCCATTCCTCCCTCGGGATCTCTTTCACCTGTTTCATGGTGACGCATCCGATAAGACGGTCCGAACCGTCGACGATGGGAAGCATCTTGAAGTGGTATCGATAGATGTAGTGTTCCACGATCTCCTCGACCGTCGCGGAGGGCGGGATCGTGACGGGGTCCCTCTTCATGAATCGGCTCACCGGTTCGCCCTCCAGGGCCCTCCGAACCAGCAGTTGCCGGTAGGACCCCCCGGCCGCCCGCCGGAGGAACATGCCGATGAAAAACCACCACATCCCGCCGATGAAATTGCCGCCGAAGAACTGGACGACGCCCAGAAAAACGAGGAGCAGGCCGAACCCGGAACCGATCGCCGCGGAGATCCGCGTGGCCCATCGGAGATTGCCCTTCCAGCCCCAGAGGATGGACCGGAGAACACGCCCCCCGTCCAGGGGAAAGGCGGGAATGAGGTTGAATGCCGCGAGGATGCCGTTGATCCAGGCCAGGTAAAGGATAACCCCGTAGACGGCCTCGGGCAGTCCGGCGCCCTTCCCGATCTGCGACATCCCGTAGAAGATTGCCGCAAGGAGGATGCTGGACAGGGGACCGGCAACGGCCATCATGAATTCCGCCTTCGGATCCCGCGGCTCCTCCTTCATCTCGGCGACCCCGCCGAAGATGAACAGGGTGATCCCCTGGATCGATATCCCGAAACGCCTGGCTACGAGGGAGTGTGACATTTCATGGACGATGATGGAGAAAAAAAGTCCGATGGCGCCCACGATCCCCATGATCCAGTAAGTTCCGGTGGACAGCCCCTCGTAGCGAAACGGAAACAGTCCCGCCGAAAGGGACCATGCAATGAGAATCGCGATGATCACCCAGCTCGGGTCGATCCGGATCTCAAATCCGAAAATTCGAAGCAGATCGATGCGTTTTCCGAACATCTTCCATCCTCCCGTGCAATCGTCGTTTCCGCTCCCGGGGCCGGGCCGTTCGATACGTGACGCCCCCTACCCCTTCCCGGCCCTTGCCGCCAGATACTCCCTCAAAGCCACGGCCTGGTTGCATGCCCTATCCCGGGCTGAAAAGAGAAGGGTGACCCGTCCTTTCGCCGAAAGTTCAAGAAGCTGCTTCACGACGTCCGGTTTCCCGTCAAGTTCGGAAAAATACCGGTTCTTGAACTCGTCCCACCGGGAGGGGTCATGGCCGAACCATTTCCGGAGCGGCGTGCCCGGCGCGGCGTCCTTTATCCACAAGTCCGCCCGCAGCTTTTCCCTGGTGACGCCCCTGGGCCAGACCCGATCCACGAGGATACGCACCCCGTCCCCTTTTTCGTCTGGGTCATAGACCCGTTTCGTTTGAATGTCCATCCGTCCCCTTCCATTCTTCCCCGCCGCTTCGTCCCGCCGGGCACCGCGCGGCCGCGGGGAATGCAATCCACGCCACGGCCCGGCGACTTCACCCGCCTCACCCCTTCCGGCGCCTTGAGAGAGGATTTCTTTTTTTAATGTAATGAATTTTTGTCTTTTGTAAAGGACTCCCCGGCGGCGGCGTCAGTACAGAACGCCCACCACCGCCCCGGTCATCAGCGTCGTCAGGACGCCGGCCAGGATGGAACGGGGCCCCAGCGCGACGATTTCACCGGCCCGGTCGGGGGCGATGCTCGAAAGCCCGCCGATGAGGATGCCCAGGCTTCCGATGTTGGCAAAGCCGCACAGGGCATACGTCATAATCAGCGCGCTCCGCTCGGAGAGCGCGCCGGGAGGCAGTGCGGCCAGTTCAAGATATGCGAGCAGTTCATTGAGAACGACCTTGACCCCCATGAGACTTCCCGCCGTATGCGCTTCCTTCCACGGAATTCCGGCAAGCCAGACCAGCGGGCTCATGAGGTACCCCAGGATGCCCTGCAGGGTCAGCGGCGTCCCCCCGGCCGCGGGCAGCAGTCCCAACGCCTGGTTGACCATGCTGACCACCGCCACCAGGACCACCAGCAGGGCCGCGACGTTGATGAATATCTTCACCCCGAACATGGTTCCCTGGACCAGGGCGTCCATGGAACTGCGGGTCTGGACGGGAGGGGAGATCTCGCCCAGCGTGGGATGTCCCGTTTCCGGGATCATGACCCCGGCGATGAGGATGGAGGCGGGAGCGCTGATGAGAGAGGCCGTGAGGATGTGCCCCAGGGCGTCCGGCACGATCTTTCCGACGATGCCTGCATAGAGCACGAACACGGTCCCGGCGATGGTGGCCATGCCGCAGGTCATCAGCGCGAACAGCTCGCTGCGGGTCATCGACGAGACATAGGGCCGGATGAAAAGGGGCGATTCGACCATTCCCGCGAAGATGTTGGCCGCGCACCCCACGCCCAGCGCCCCGCCGATGCCCATCACGCGCTGGAGCACCGCGGAAAACGCCCTGACGAGAACGGGGATGATCTTCCAGTGATACAGCAACGTGGTCAGGGCCCCGGTGACAACGATGACGGGCAGGGCCCTGAATGCGAAGACGTAGGCCGCGCCGGAACGGGGGATCTCAAACGGCAGCGGGCCGCCGCCGAGATAGCCGAACACGAAGGTCGTTCCGGCCCGGGTTCCCTCTTCCAGGGCTTCCGCGACCCCGTTCAACAGGAGGAAACCCTTCCCCAGGACCGGGATTTTCAAAAGGGACAGTGCCAGAAGCAGTTGCAGGACAAGCCCGGCGGTTCTCGGACAGAATCCAGGCGATGAGTACGAAGGCCGCAAGCCCGAACGCGCTTTGAAGCATGGCGGGAATCATGAAAAATCCCCCCGCGTCCCTCTATTCCATCCATTTTCCGATAACGGCCCCGAGCTTCTCCGGTCCCAGTTCGTCCAGATAGCGGTCGAAATCGGCGCGCAGGGGGGAGCCCTTTGGGAAGGCGAATCCGAAGGTGTCGAACCCCGTGAACACGTAGCTGTCCTGAACGGCGATCTTCTTTTTATAAACCGCGGCGACCGTTCCGTCCAGAAAGGCCAGATCGAGGTTTCCGTTTTGCAGGTCGGCGATCACCTCGTTGTAGGTGGGGTATGTCTTCACGTCGTCAAGCCGGTAAATCCCCCTGGGTTCGAGTTCATTTGCGATGAAGCCGCTGTAGGCCATGCCGTGGGGATATCCGATGGTGTACCGTTTCAGGTCGGCCAGGTCCGTGATCCGGATGTTCCGGCTCCGGAGGCTGACCAGGTTCCAGGTGTTGTCCATGTAGGGACGGGAAAAATCCATTTTCCCCTTTCGCTCGTCCGTGATCGAGATCGCCGAGAAGGCCACGTCGGCCCGGCCCGCGACAAGGGCGTCCAGCATCCCCTGCCAGTCGTATGCGGCAATCTTGAACTGACGGTTCCGGGCCTGGCAATATCCTTCAAAAAGTTCCAGATCGAGACCCCGGTACTTGCCGTCTTCCAGGAAGAGATTCGGCGGGGACGTGGGGCAGACCGCCGCCCTGAGGACGGCGGAATCTTTCTTTTCCGTGCATCCGGCAAGCGCCAGAAGGACGAGACAGATGAGCAACACAGTCTTTTTCATGCCTTTTCCTTTCCGTTTTCAAAGGATGAATCCGCGACGCCGCACCCGCAAGGGCGCCCCGTTGATGGGTTCCTTTGCGGAATGTCCCGGAAGGACCCCGCTTCCGTGATACGAAAAATAGGAAAGTTCAGCGGGGCTGTCAAGGGGTTTTGACGCGGGGGACTGACCCGCCGTATTGCGCCGCAACCCTCCATCATTTACACGACCGGCCTCTCACGTTCCGGCGGCAGCGCGCCTGGATCGAAAAACACCTCCGGTCCGCCGCCGTCCGCCGGTCAGGGGCCCGCGGTGCCGTCGCACCGATCGGGGTCGTCCCGGTCGATTTCGACGAGCACCTTGTCGATCCGGTTGCCGTCCATGTCGACGACGGTGAAGCGCGCGTTCCCGGAATGGAAGCAGGTTCCGGTTTCAGGGATCCGCCCCAGGCCGTCCAGAACGTAAGCCGCCATCATCTTCACGTCCCTTCCCATGGGGATGCCCGTCACGGCTTCCACTTCGTCGGTCGGAAACATTCCGTCGATGAGCCACGAGCTGTCGTCCTTGCGCACGATCCGGGGTTCGTCGTTTTCCCCCCGTTCCGGGAGGTCACCGGCGATTGCCTCGATCACGTCGGTGAGGGTCACGATTCCCTCCGTCGTTCCATACTCGTCGACGACGACGGCGATGTGCACCTTTTCCCTCTTGAACCGGCCGAGAAGCTGAAGGATCGGCAGGCGTTCGGGAACGAAAAGCAGCGGCTGCATCGAGGCGGACAGGGCGATCCGGCCGCCGCGCAGCGCCTCGGGGAGAAGGTCCCTGGAATGGATGAAACCGACGGGACGATCGATCGAACCCTCGCAGACCAGGAGGCGTGAAAAACGATTCGTGTCGACCGTGGCGAGGACTGCATCGCGATCGGAACCTGCATCGACCCAGACAATCTTTGAACGGGGCGTCATGATCACCCGTACGGATCGATCGGCCATGCGGAGAACGCCCTCGATCATCTCCTGTTCCTGACGGGCAAAGACGCCCGCCCGGGTCCCCTCGGCAATGAGCGATTTGACCTCTTCCTCGGTGATGGCCGCATCCGGGGGGCCGTGCAACCCCAGGGCGTGAAGAACCCTCTCCGTCGAGACGTGGAGCGCCCAGACCGCCGGTGCGGCGATGAGGGACAGCGCCTGCATCGGACCGGCGACCAGGGAGGCGATCCGTTCGGGCCGGGCGAGCGCAACCCGCTTCGGCACCAGTTCCCCCAGGATGAGCGACAGGTAGGTGATCCCCACGATGGTGACGCCGATGCCGAGGGCGTCTCCGTACGGAGAAATCGACGGGAACGTTTCGAGCCAGCCGCCGAGACGCCGCCCGAGGGTGGCGCCGCTGAACGCGCCGGCGAAGATTCCCACCAGCGTGATGCCGATCTGAACCGTCGAGAGAAACCGGCCTGGATCGTCCGCCAGGCGGATCGCGGCGCGGGCGCCGCGGCTGCCCCGTTTCGCCAGTTGCTCGAGACGGCTTTTCCGCGAGGAAACGACGGCAAGCTCGGACATGGCAAGCAGGCCGTTGAGCAGGATCAGGACAAGGACGGCAAGGATTTCAAAATACAGCATGGCAATCTTTCCGGACACTGCGCAACGGAAGCCGCCGGGTAACCGGTTCTCTCATCCGCCTTCCGTTTTTCTCAACCGGCATGCCGGCTCTTGCCGGGAAGGCATCCCCTTCAGGAATCTCGGGCCCATGACCCCTTTCCAATTCGCGTCATGCCGTGGTTACCGATCGTCGAGATCCTCCAAGGGTCTCCTTGCCTTCACGTCATCGATGAGAAGCCGCACTCCCTATCGTCGCCGAAACCGTAATAAGGGGGGAGTTCCCGGGGCAGCTTCTTGCGGCCGGCAAGATAGGGCACCACGTGCTTGTTTTCGGCCAGGGCCTTCTTGAGGGAAGCGTTTGCGACGGGAGCGTCGCCGTGTTTTCTGAAATCCAGCAGCGCCCGGGAGTACATCCAGACGGCCATGCCGTCACCCTCGAACTCCATGAACAGTTTTTCGGCATCCTCATCGCGGCCGAGTTCGATCAGGCGGGGCATCGGCAGATCCCGGATGCCCTGGTTGTCGTTCGGGTTGAGCCGCAGCAGCTCCTGGAAATGCGCGACCGCTTCATCCCGGCGGCCGGCGGCCCAGAGACACTCCGCCAGACCCGCCCGGGCGCGCATGTAAGGGCGCGTTTCCAGCAGACCCCAGAAATGGCCGGCATCCTCCTCGAAGGCCTGCCTGCCGAGGGCGCGCTCGCCCGCCTCGACGCCCTTCGCGTAGAGGTCGATGGCTTCCTCGAGCGATCCGGCCGTCTCGCCGGCAAGGAGGTTGTAAGCGTCCGCGCAGTCGGCCGAGATTGCGAGGGCTTTCCGGGCAAGGGAAACGGCCTGCGTACGGTTCGGGGCGTCCCATGCGTCATACATGACCTGCTGGGCTTCTTCCACCGCGGTTGCCGCTCGTTCCCCCCCCAAAACAATGCCCGACAGGAAACCCTCCATCGATTCCCGGGAAGGCAGGTCGATGGGGAGCGCTCCTCCGGCATCCCGCCGGGGTTTCATTTTTGTCGCTGTATTCTTCTTGGCCGTTGTTTTTCTCTTTGACCTTTTTTTCCTGTTCATCGGTCCCTTTCATGCGGTTGATCGCCGCATCCCCGACCTTCCCGGCCGACGAGGTTCCGCACATGGGAGCGGTACGTGGTCCGGTGCCATGGAAACTTTCCCGATCCCCCCTCTGGCACTCTTCCCAGACATCGTCCGGGATCGCCTTCGCCACCCCAAAACCATGAATTCGGCCGGATGAAACATTGCATATCGACCAGATGAAAGAATGTCAACCGGAATTCGATGGGCTGGGACTCCACGCGTCAACAGTCAAAAATGTGCATACTACGATGGCCGTGAAATCAGAAGCCCCCGTGATATTCGGTACGCTCCCTATGAAAACTTGGCTTGCGCTGTGGGACAATATGAATTAGACGAGTGGCCGACTGGTTTGTAAGGAGGTGCTTCATGGAAACTGTCGGAGCCGGTAAAGCGAAAACACACTTCATCCGGCTTCTGAAGCGCGTCGCCAGGGGTGAAAAAATAACCATCACGAAGCACGGTGTGCCCGTGGCGACCCTGCAGCCCGCCGATTCTTCGAGAAGGACGCCCGTTCGCGACATCATCTATCAATTGAAACGGTTTCGAAGGGGCCACCGCCTTGAAGGGCTTTCCATTCGCGGCATGATCGAGGAGGAGAGACGCTGATGCCGGAACGGTTCGTGGCCCATAATTCAGTTGTCATGTCATGTTACTTCGAGGATGAGAGAAACAGCTGCGCGTAAGCCGTCTTTGAAACCCTCGAATCCGGGGAGCCTTTCGTGCCGGCCGGCCGGCCGCTCGAGGCGGGGAACGTCCTCCTTGTCGCTGAAAGAAAAATGCGTCTCGGCCAGGCATCCGTCGTCCGCTTTCTCGCACTTCTGAGCGGTTTGCCCATCACCGTGGAACAGAAATCCCCCGAGCGGATGCTCAAGGAGATCGTTTCGCTCGCCCGGGAACACGGACTTTCAACCTGTGACGCCTCCTACCTGGACCTTGCCATGAGGCTCGAGCTTCCGCTCGCAACGCAGGACGCATCCCTCGTAAATGCCGCCGAAAAAGGCAAGGTCCCGATCTTCGATCCGGCCCGCATCCGCTGAAATCACAATGCCGAAACATTGCCGGTTTTTTCACACACCCCGGCGCGCTGCAAAGAACTCATAGGCATAGCAGTCTGAGTGCCTCCTGTGCATTGCGGGCTCCTGCGCAAGCTGATCCAGGACGGCGAGCGCTTCGTCGTCGCCCTTGTATTTTCCGCGCAGCTCCGCGATGCGAAGCTCCATCGGCGTGTAGAAATCATCCCACCACGCCTCGTCCGGCAGGGTGAAGTGTCCGACGAGCGAGAAACCGCATCGCTCGATTGCGGCCATAACGTCCGGAACCCGGCCCATGGCCGGATAGTCGTCCTCGAATATTGCTTTGACCTCCGGCGGCGGGTTCTCCCTGCGCCAGACCGCGTCGGTGAAGGCCAGGCAGCCTCCGGGACGCAGCAGCCCGTGGCACACACGCAGGGCGTTCTCGATGCCGATGTTGTAGAGCGCCCCCTCGGACCAGACGAGGTCGAAGCTCGCGGGCGGCAGCCCGGGTTCGGCCATGTCGCCGACCACGGGCCGAATCCGCTCGGCGAGCCCTCGCGAAGCGACCGTCGCGCGCAGCCGCTCGATGCTCGGAGCGTGGCTGTCCAAGGCCACGATGGTCCCGGATGTAAGTTCGGCGAGATGGAGCGTCTGCCCGCCGGCGCCGCAGCCGAGATCGATCACCGCGGGCGACGGCGGCAGGCCATTGCAGAGAGCGAGCGCCCTGGCGGCGCAGGCGCGGTTGCCCGGCCCCTGCCGGGGGAGCGACTCGAAGAGCTCGAAAAAGATCGGCCAGAAGCGCGGCGGGGGTCCGTTCATGTCATATCCCCTGATCTACATTCCGTTCGTCGACACCAATAACCCAAGACCGCTGCCATCGATAGAGAGTCACCTGCCTGCACACCGTTTCAGATACTGCCTGCCCTTGGTTTCCTCTTGACCGCTAAAAGCGAAAAGGCGTCTTTCAGAGTGTCGTCACTGTCGATTGTAAGAAGCAACCATTTCCCATCATGATATGTTGCGGCCTTGTCGTATTCCTTTCTGGTGCATGGCGTAAGGCTGTCCCTCATGCCTTCCACCTTCGCCCGTTCTTCCGCTCCAAAAATAATGAGCAATGCAAAACGGCTTTTCTCGGGAATCAACGTACAGAAGGATTTCGATTTCTTGTATCTGAGGGACCAGCCGTGTTTCTTTCCGCCGAAAAGCCATTCCGGGCCAAAGACGTTTGGGTAGAGTTGTTCGATCCACTCCACCGTACGGTTCCAGTATCGATAGGCTTCTTTACCGATCCAATCGGCGATTTCCGAATCGCTTGGCGGATTGCCGGGGCCTGTCATACGACTGCTGTATTCACTCCCCATTCTCTCTCCCTACGAACTGACTCCATATGCGGCGGCAGCGCCGGAGAAGCTCGCTCATCTCCGGCCCCTTTTGTCGGCGACAGGCCGCAGCCCGAGGAACACCTCGTGTCCGGTGTCGCTGTAGGCGCTGTGCGCGAAGGGAACCACGAGGGGCTCGAATCCGGCGGCCGCGATCATCTCCAGCCAGACGGTTCCCGGGAACAGGCCCATCACGTGACGGTCGTGGATGACCTCGACGGCCCCGGTCACGTCTCTCAAGAGGTACGCCATGTCGGTCACGTATATGCCGGTCCTCGATTCGGGAACCCATCGCCATTTGAGATAGCGCAGGGCACGCCCCTCGCCGTCGCTGCCGAGATCAAGGAGGGTCCGAGGCGGCCGCCGGCAGTGGGTCTCGAACAAACGCCGGTAGAAGGCAGCCTCCTCGGCGTAGTCACCCGCCGGCGTCAAGATCGGATACCAGTCCGCCAGGTCGCGGTAGAGCCTTATGGCCGGACTGGAAGTTGTTTCATGATCTATGGCCATGCACAGTCCTCAACTTTTTCAGTCATCCGATCCCCGGTGGGCGGTGGCCACTTCGTCGACCCAATCCTTCCCGGTGCAGGACATGCCCTTTCGACCCGGAACTTTCCGTGCGGGCCCGGGCCGGTAAAAGGGGCCGCTTTTCGGGCCGTAGCGGAAGGTTTCGAACCGGTACTGCTTCTTTGACTGATTCCACGGATCGATGATCATTTCCACCGGCATTCGACAGCCCCAGATGCAGGTCATGCATTTGCCGTTATAGGTTTGAGCATCCAGGCGGCGATGTCCCCGGCCCCGGCAGGTTTCCAGATCGGGCGGCACGCCATGAAACGGTGGATCTGCAGGAGGCATCTCCCCGGCATCTTTGACGACCCTGATTCCGCTGTCGCCTCATGATTGTTACGGTATTTTGAAATCTTCCAATCCTATCAGAATCATACAGATCATTCACTTCCCGATCGGCCGCTTTCCGTGAGCCGTTGGCGTCATTTATGATCCCTTTGGCCCCTTTTTGGCCCCTTCATCCGCGGAGGGAAACGTTGGCCCCTTTGGCCCCTTTTGGGCCCCTTTGGAGAGCACATAGATTGTCCCTTTGCCGGTAGTGCCGACTTTCTCCAGAATGCCCTTTTCAACAAGGTCCGCAAGGTCCCGGTGCGCAGTTCGTTTTGCTACATTTAGAAGTTCCTGGTATTGCGTATTTCCGATTCGGCCCGCTGTTTTAAGATGGACCACGGCTTTTTGCTGCCGGTCATTGAGATCCAGGCGCGCCATCACCTCCGCCGTCAGCCAGTCCCGCCAGATCGTGGTCACGAATTGCCCCGACCGCTCTTCGAATTCCGGTGGCGGCAGGTTGGCTCGGGCGCAGCGCTCAATCATGTCCAGCGTTCCGCTGCCGGCTTTTTCGATGTAGCGGGCGAGGTAGAGGGGCTCGGCGATCAGCGGATTACGCGGAATGGAGGCGTGGGGCTCCCTCAGGCGCTCCGGTGTCAGGGACGGCGGAAGCTCGCCCGGGTTCCAGACTTCGAGCCGGTCGGCAAAGAGCATGACCTGTACGCTGGCATTGCTCGTGTAGTCTCGATGGGCAACGGCGTTGACGACAGCCTCGGTCACGGCCTCTTTGGGCAGTTCATAGGTAGCCGAGGCCTGCACGCTCTCCGCGCGGGTCCCGATGTGTCTATCGATCTTGGAAAGGACAAAATCGACCGCCTGATCCACCAGTTCGAAGGCCGTCCCCTTGTAGATCTGGTAGGAAGGAATGGGCTTTCGGACCGTGGTTCCGTGAAAGTGCATGCACTTGACTTCGGAAGCCGGCAAAAAGCGCTGCGGCTCCCTGCCGAACAGCAGCACGGCCGCATGGGTGGGGCCGCCGTCGTCCAGCAGGTTGAGATGGGCCAGGGCCTTTTCCCGTGTGGTTTTCCCAGGCAGGGGATAATTGCGTTCCCGCCGGGCCACTTCCAGAAAGGACTGGATTTTATCCCGCGGCAGATCGTTCAGGGTCGCCCGGGGACAGGCCGAGGCGTCAAACGGCAGCGTGCGCAGGTCCCCGCTTTGCTCCATGTGCTCCACGAGGGCCGCGTACAGCGCAGCAGTCAGATCGTTCGGGCCGGCAACGCGGCGGCGGATGAGCTGGGAGCCGGCCTTGCGGATGAGTTCGATCATTTTGGGATGGCGCGCCCTGTCATCCGCTCCCTTGACGAAGATCAAGCGGGGCTTGCCTGTTTGGGTCGCATGGTCGAACTCGCGTTCCGTGGGGGAAACGCCCTCGGCATCCTCCGAGCCGTATTCGTTACCGAAGATACCGACATAGAGGTCGCAATTTTCGACCTCGTCCAGGTACACGTCATCCGCCCGGCGGTCGCTTGCCGGCAGGTCTTCAAAAAGGAAAACATCGAAGAAGCGCCTGAGAAGGGGATCGTTTTGCACGAAGTTCTTGACAGCCCGTCGCTCCGCATCGAGTTCCTTCTGGACGCTGCTGACGAACAGGGTCTTGCGCCTGGTTATTTTTTTCCTCATTCCTGATCCCTCCTGCCATACGGAGGGTTTTCTTCCCTGACCATCATCGGTCTCGTCACGGCGTCCACGTCGAGCCGGCAGCGGGCGACCTTTGTAACTTCATGCCAAGGGAATCCGGCCGGGTCTTTGATAGGCTCCCGCAGGATCGGCCTTGCGGCGCAGTTGGCGACAACATAAAACCAATATCACTCCCGGCGGTCCTCCGCAACACGCCTTTCGTTCCGGGTGAGCAGGATGGTTCCGGCGACGGCCGCCGGTCATCCGATGTAGGGACTGCGCGGATTCCCGCGCGGCAGTTCATCCCGCACCGGGGCCAGATACGCCATCCAGCCCCGGCGGTCCTCCATGCCGAAGCGGTCGCAGTTTTCCGACTCCTCCAGGCTCCAGGCAATGATCCAGAAGGAAAAGTCAGCGCCGGTTTCCGCCGGTTAGTTCTTTGAAGCTCCCGATCCAGCGATCCCCCGCCGCATAGAGCCAGACCGGGAGCCCGCTTCCGTTTGCCCGGACAGGGACCAGAACGCGGCGGTTGAGGGAGGGCCGCCGTGGTGGAGCCCCTCCAGCCGGTCGATGGCCGGAAGGCGGGTTTCGGGGTCGTCGAAAATGAGAAGATCCCCGTACACAGGGCCCCAGGGCGCACCTGTCGGGTTCTTCGGGAGCCGTTCGGGACACTTGGATTGCGCATTGGGGATTGAAAAGACATTCGGCTGAATTTGATTTGGGTGGAATCTGTAATCCACAATCCGAAATCCACAATCACCCCGCGCCCTTACTTTCCTGGGCGACGCAGTCGAAGGGCTCCACCGGATACGCGGCCAGGTCCTCGCGCCGGAACACCACGAGGCTCATGGGCGGGACCGGAAGATCCCTCCAACCCTTTTCCTCCGCCAGCACAGCGTCAAGGTCCGCGGGGTCCGATGCGTAGAGGACGGCCTTGCGGCGGGGATGCCAGCGCAGTTCCAACGGCCGGTGCCCCTTGAGCACAAAGACAGCGCCCGGGTCGGTCCGGCAGGCGCTGACGGCGGTGATCTGCCCACGGTTGCTGTTGACCCGTTCGTCCCCGCAGGTACGCCAATGGGTGCGCCCGAGCAGGA
>Ga0116182_1002802_pt1 | contig 16764 bp, 20 predicted proteins | sample AD_UKC077_MetaG_FD_89805 | JGI IMG/M metagenome (GOLD analysis project Ga0116182, IMG submission 89805) | Active sludge microbial communities of municipal wastewater-treating anaerobic digesters from USA - AD_UKC077_MetaG | ecosystem: Engineered > Bioreactor > Anaerobic > Digestate | place: USA...
CTTTTAAGCCCTCGTGATCAGCTCGGGCCGCAGGCTCGCTCTCCGGAGCGGCGGAACCTCCCCCCAGAGCGCCATCTCCTCCCCCCGGATGACGAGGGCGCCCTCGATCCCCGGGACCGCCACCGATTGGAAGGAGTCGGCCAGTGGTGATGCCAATCCGACGGCGTTCCCGAGGGCCGTCGCCGCGGCGTCCGCGAGGGAGATGTCATCGGAGATGGCGACGGCCGCGTCGGCATAGCCGAAGCTTATGGAGGGGCCGACGGTCCCGCTGCTGGTGCAGATCCCCAGCGGCTTCTCCCGAGGCGGGATCGTGAGGGCCAGGTCCCTCAAAGGCGAGGTCCCGGCGTAGATCCCCATCAGGACGGGTCGGTCGGCGATGAGGGCGACGTCCCCGCCATTGTCGACGATGGCGTGGGTCGCCCCCGCTCTCATCATCGCCCCCAGGACGAATCTTGCGATCGTCCCGGCGACGGCGCTCATGGGGCCGATCCCGACGGCTCGGCCAGCCCTCACCATCTCCCGGACGATCTCAGGCGCCCCGTCGATGGAGCAGTCGTAGGGCTCCAGGGTGACGAGGAAGAAGGGATCGGCCCGGATGAACTCCTCGAGGAGGGCCCGCTGGACGATGACCTCCTCCTTCGCCGCCTCGACGTGGGACCGCTCCTGGAAGGTGATGGTGACGATCGTCTCCTTCAGCCTGAACCTCTCCCTGAATAGATCAGCCGGTTCCTTCACCCCTCCATGGTTCTTCGTCACCCCTTTGTCACCCCCACCTCATGAGGCAAAGGCTCAAGATCCGCCTCTGCCTCGGATTTGGGCTCAGCCTCGGTCCCATGCTCTGGATCGGTCTCTGGAACCTGCCTTTCAGCACCCTTCAGGGCCTTTGCCACGATCTCCCGCCTCCCCCGCAGGAGGACCTCGACCTCCTCCCCGTACCTCACCTCCAGCGGCTCCGCCACATCGTAGAGGCGGGAGAGCTGCCCCATCCCCGCCTCCGACGCCGGGAGGCAGACGATGAACTCCTCCAGGGGCGGGAGCCGCTCGAGTATCAGCTCGAGGAGGCGATCGAGGCCCAGCCCCTCCCGAGCGGAGACGAGGACGGGGCTGGGGGCGAGGTCCTTCAGCAGCTCGCACCTTTCCGCGGCCTCCTCCAGCGTGATCCGATCGACCTTGTTCAGGACCGAGACGATTGGTGCGTAGCAGCCAGAGTCCCAGAGGGCATCGTGGCAGGAGGCTACCCTCTCCCTCAGGACCTCAGGGGGGTCGGATAGGTCCACCACCAGCAGGACGAGATCCGCTTCGACGATCTCCGCCAGGGTCGACCGGAAGGCCTTGATCAGGAAGAGGGGAAGGTCGTCGATGAACCCCACGGTGTCGGTGAGGAGGAATCGTCGATCGCCTGCCGCCACCGCCCGGGTCGTAGGCGAGAGGGTGGTGAAGGGCTGATCTTTGGCGGCGACCGCCTCCTCGGCGAGGCGGTTGAATAGGGTGCTCTTCCCGGCGTTGGTGTAGCCGGCCAGGGCCACCAGATCGAACCCGAACTCCCGACGCCGCTCCCTCCGGCGGACCCCCGTCTCCTCCACCCCCCTCAGCTCAGCCCTTATCTTCGCCATCCTCCCCTTGATGTCCCGGTACATCGAGACGTCATAGCTTCCAGAGCCCCGGTAGCCTGGCCGCTCGCTCAGCTTCTTGAGGGACTCTATCGTCCGGACGAAGGGGGCCTCGTAGGAGAGGCGGGCGAGCTCCACCTGGAGCTTCGCCTCCCGGGTGGAGGCCCGGGAGGCGAAGATCTCCAGGATCAGGTTGAACCGGTCCATCGCCAAAAGCTCGAACTCCTTTCCTATGTTGAAGATCTGGCCGGGGCTGAGGGGCTCGTTGAAGATCAGCTTCTCCGGCCCGTAGGAGGCGGCCTCGACGATCTTCCCCCTCCCGAGCTGAAACCTCCGGTCCCTCCCCCTCCGCTGGAATACCTCGGCGAGGACGGCGTAGCCCGCAGCCTCGGCGAGCCCCCGGAGCTCAGTCACCTCCTCGGGGCGGAGGGGTTCCCTCGGGTCCTCCCGGAAGAGGAGGACCGCCGTCTTCTCCCGCCTCATGGACCTCCCGCCGTCATCTCTCCAAAGACTCCGACCCCTCCTCCATCAGCCTCAGCGCCAGCCTCCGGCCGGCGAAGGAGGCGTGGTGGGCGAGCTCCATCGCCCTCCTCTCCCCCCGAGACTCGGGGTACTTGAATCCCCGCCCCAGGATGCTCTCGACCCTCCAACGCTCGAGGTTGTAGAGGTCGCCCCTCTCGGCGAGGACGACGCCGGTGAGACCCCGGACCGACTCCTCCATGAGGTCGATCACCACCTCCATATCCACCGAATCCGCCACCCGGGGGACGAGCCTAATCCTCCTCGTCCTCTCGATCCCCTCCGGGGATATCCTCGCCGCCACCGAGGCGGAGACCATGATGTATCTTCCGGCCACGGCGTGCCTCCCCGATATGTCGACGGCCACCACGTCCAAGGTACCATCTCTTCTTCAGAGGTCGATGATGGCGTGGTGGTCGACGACATCCGTCGCCTGCTCCAGGGTGAGCCCCGCCCCCCGGGCGATCTCGATAGCCCTCCCGCGGTCGATCAGGTCCTCGGGGGCGTGGGCGTCGGTGTCGACGACGATCTTCGCCCCCGCCTCCAGGGCGAGGCGGGCGACGTGGCCGTTCGTCATGTTGTGGCCGTGGCGGGCGGTCAGCTCGAGGCAGACGCCGTTATCCCTAGCCAGATCCACCTCCTCGGGGGTGATGAAGCCTGGATGGGCGAGGATATCGACCCCGATCTCTATCGCTCTCCGGTTCGTCCCGGGGGCCACCGGCTCGACGACCGTCTCCCCGTGGACGACGACGAGGTCGGCTCCGAGCCTGCGGGCGAGGGTCGCCAGCCGCTCCATCTTCGCCGGGGGGACGTGGGTCAGCTCGACGCCGGCGAGGATCCTCATCTCCAGGACGTCCTCCAGCGCCTTGACCTTCGAGACCTGGTTGATGACGAACTCGACGTTGGTGAAGTCGACGTGATCGGTGATCCCCAAGGCACGGCACCCCTTCATCTCGGCCCTCCGGACCAGCTCGGAAGGGATCAGCTCGCCGTCGCTGAAGACGGTGTGAGTGTGAAGGTCGATCATGAGGTTTCCTGGAATCACAAACATTATTAAGTATTGCCTCGAAACTTGGCCCGCCCAAGATCATTTCGGGAGTTTTCGATGACTACCGCCATCAGACGTTTGGTACTGGACGTATTGAAGCCCCATGTCCCCACCATTCTCGAGTTAGCCGAGGCTTTGAGCAAGCTCGGCGGGATAACGGGGGTTAATTTGAGCCTCTCTGAGGTGGACCAGCAGACCGAGACGATCAAGATCACCATCAAGGGTGACAAGATAGATTACCTGGCCGTGGAGTCGGTGATAGAGGACTTCGGCGGCGTCATCCACAGCATCGACGAGGTAGTGGCGGGAAAGGAGATAGTAGAAGAGGTGGAGACCGCCCAGGACCGGTGAGGTCCGGCCCAGGTGAAGAACCCTCGGGTTTGCGACGGGCGCTTTTGGATGGGTCTACTCCACCTCCAGCCCCCCTCCCAGGATCAGCCTCGTCGCTTTCGGATCCTGGTGGCGATCTCTTTCACCATGGCGGCCTTTGGCCCCTTCTTCTGGACCCGGACCCTGCCGGGCTTCTCCCACCACTCCTTAGGGTAATGCTTATCCCTCTCCGCCTCCGCCTGGAGCCCCATCTCCAAGGCGGCGACGAGGATCTCGTCGACGGTGGGCTTCTCGACGGCGTCGCGCCTCGATACAGACCTCCCCTGGCTCCTCGACCTCTCGGCGTCGATGGAGGCGGGCCAGATCACCCATCGGCTGTCTTTGCCAGACATGGGGATACGCGACGCTCCCCAGCGGGATAAGATTTTTGGCCCATCCGGGGGATACGTCGAGGCGCGAGGGGCCTCCGCCTCATGGGGGTCAGACGCCCTTTCAGTCCTTCAGATACCCTTTTAGAGAAGAAGGGCCGAAAGGATCTTTGGAGTTCGTGATCATGAGCGAGAATGCCTATCCCACCGCCAAGGTCGGCGACCAGGAGGTTCCCTGGGACCCAGAGCAGCTGAGGAGGATCCAGGAGCATCCCTGCTTCAGCGAGAAGGCCTGCCACCGGTTCGGCAGGATGCACCTCGCCGTCGCCCCTCGATGCAACATCCAGTGCAACTACTGCATCCGGGACTTCGACTGCGTCAACGAGACGAGGCCCGGGGTGACTAGCCAGGTTCTTACGCCGGAGGAGGCGCTCCAGCGGGTCGACGAGGTGATGGAGAAGCTCCACTACATCAAGGTGGTGGCGGTGGCGGGCCCCGGCGAACCCCTCTATAACGAGGCGACCTTCGAGACCTTCAGACTGGTGGGGGAGAAGTATACGAAGCTCATCTTATGCGTCAGCACCAACGGCCTCCTCCTCCCCGACGAGATCGACCGGCTCGACAGCCTGGGGGTCAGCAACGTCACCGTCACCCTCAACGCCGTCGACCCCAATATCGGAAAGGAGATCTACGAGCACGTCATCTACGCCGGCAAGAAGTACACAGGCCTGGAGGCGGCCGAGCTCCTCCTCGACCACCAGCTGAGGGGCCTGGAGGAGGCGGTGAAAAGGAAGATGATCGTCAAGGTGAACACCGTCCTGATACCGACGATCAACGACGGCCACATCATGGATATCACAAAGAGGATCAAGACGCTCGGGGTATACATCCAGAACGTGATGCCCCTGATACCTCAGTATCGGTTCTCCCACCTGTCGCCCCCGACCCCGGCTGAGAAGAGGGCGGTCCAGGACGAGCTCGCCAAGGTGATGAAGCAGATGAGGCACTGCCGACAGTGCAGGTCCGACGCCATCGGAAAGCTCGGCTGCGACGTCCAGCAGGAGTTTGAAAAGTCCGATAAGGCAGATAAGTCGTAGATCCGAATCTTACGACCTCGTCGGTCCGTCAGGTCGGCCTGTGGGTTAAAAAGGCTCTCGGGGGCCGGATCGCCGGGGCCCCAGGACCACCCTCACAGGATCCGGGTCGGCTCCGTCGACCTCGGGGTCTTGACGACGAGGACCCGGAGCCTTCCATCGCCCGCGTTAGTCCAGCGGTGGGGGATCTTCGCCGGGCTCTCCACCAGGGAGTCGGCAATGACCTCCCTCTTCTCGTCCCCGATCTCGACGATGCCCCTCCCCTCCAGGACGTAGAAGACGACGTCGACGGGGGTGACGTGCTTCTTGAGGGATTCGCCGGGCGCGAGGGTGATGTGGACCACCTGGGCTGATTCCGTATCGCTGATCATCCTCGCATCGACCCCGTGGGGGTTTGGCGCCCTCTCGGCCCTCTCCACCTCGACTATCTTCATCTTTTTATCCTCCACGAAAGCTATCGAAATCTTCTTCGAAGCTTATTTGAGTCGTCGACGTATATACTTGTGGAGATGGATCTGGTGAGCCGAATACTGGCGTCGGCTAGGGGTGGATGAAGGTGGTCATAAGGAAGATCATAAAGATCGACGAGGCCCTCTGCGACGGGTGCGGAAACTGCGTCCTCGCCTGTCCCGAGAACGCCATCGAGATCATCGGCGGAAAGGCGAAGGTCGTCCGGGAGAGCCTCTGCGACGGCCTCGGCGCCTGCATCGGCAACTGCCCGACGGGCGCCCTCTCGATGGAGGAGCGGGAGGCGGAGGAGTTCGATGAGCTGGCGGCGAAGGCGGCGGTCGAATCGGCCCACCGAGCTCGATCACCGGGACAATCGATGGGCTGCGAGGATGAGGGCGGCCCGGGCGAAGGGGAGGGCAGCTGCCCGATGGCCCTGAGGGGGAAGGGGGCGGGAAGGCTCGGCTCCTCGAAGCTTGCAGGAAGGCAGAACCGCGCCCCGGCTTCGGAGCCGGCGGCCGCCGCCATCCAGCCGGAGCTCTCCAACTGGCCGGTCCAGATGCGCCTCGCTCACGTCGACTCGCCTTCGTTCGACGGCGCGCGCCTTCTAATTGCAGGAGACTGCACCGCCTTCGCCTCGCCTCGGATTCACCAGGATTTTATCAGAGGGAGGACGACCCTCATCGGCTGCCCGAAGCTCGACGAGAGGGAGAGCTTCGTCGAGCGGCTCGCCGCGATCCTCGCCGCCCACAATGTGGAGGATATCACCGTTTTGGAGATGGAGGTCCCCTGCTGCTCAAACCTGGAGGCCTTCGTCCGGCAGGCTATGAGGAGGGCGGGAAGGGAGGTGCCTTTGAGGAGCGTCATTCTGGGGATCGACGGGGAGGTCCAGGGGTGAGGTGAGCGATGATTGGCGATGGGGCTGATAGGAGTCAGGCAGCAAAGGCCTAGAAGACCGCCCGCGCCATCGTCGACGGAGGCCGCTGGTGGACGGGACCGGCAACCGACAGAAAAGCCTTATACCTCCGCCGACCTACTCCCCGCCACTATGACCGCCCTCCTGGAGATCAAGGGCCTCTCGAAGAGCTTCTCGGTGAAGGGGAAGACCTTCGAGGCCCTCCGCGACGTCAACCTCTCCGTCGACGACAAGGAGTTCATCTGCCTCCTCGGCCCCTCCGGATGCGGAAAGACGACCCTTCTCCGGATCATGGCCGGCCTCGAGAGGCCGACGAGCGGCTCCGTTTTGCTGGATGGCGTCCCCATCGAGGGGCCGGGGCCCCAGCGGGGGATGGTATTTCAGGAGTACTCCCTCTTTCCGTGGAGGACGATCCTCGACAACGTCGCCTTCGGTCTGGAGCTTAAAGGAGTCCCGAAGGCGGAGCGGCACGAGAAGGCCCGCCAGTACCTCAAGACCGTCGGCCTGGAGGGGTTTGAGAACAGCTACCCCCACGAGCTCTCGGGGGGGATGAAGCAGAGGGTCGCCATCGTCCGGGCCCTCGTCAACAACCCCAAAGCCCTCTTCATGGACGAGCCCTTCGGCGCCCTCGACGCCCAGACCCGGAACGTCATGCAATCGGAGCTCCTCCGGATCTGGCAGGAGCAGCAGAAGACGGTCATCTTCGTCACCCACAGCGTCGACGAGGCGATCTACCTCGCCGACAGGGTGATGATCATGTCTGCCCGCCCCGGCCAGATCAGCGAGATCATCGACGTCGAGATCCCTCGGCCCCGGGTCAGGACCAGCGCCGAGGTGAACAGGTACCGGGAACAGGTCCTCTCCGTTCTGAAGAGCCTCCGGAAGGATTGAAGAAAAATTTTTCCTAAGTCGCAACCTGGTCCAGGTCCATCTCCTCATCATCCCGTCAGTTCCCATAACTCCTTTCAAATTTCGTCGGACCGATCCCCAGTGGATGATGGGGCGCTTTTGCGAGCGTTTATATTCGTAGAGGTACGAATTTTATCTCAGCTAGGTGAGACCGTTGAGCAGATCCAAATGGATGGAGCTTCCTCGGCTGGTGGTGGTCGGCAGCGGCGTCGCTGGAGAGGTGGCTGAAGTCTGCAGAGACCTCAAACTCGCGGGCGGAGCCCTCATCGTCACGGGCCCCAGAACCTGCGAGCTCGTCGGCGGAGAGATCTCTCGGCGGTTGGAAGAAGGCGGCTTTGAAACAGACCTCATGATCACAAAATATTCAAAACTCGAAGAGGTCGAGCGGGCCGAACGGCTGGCGGCGGATATGAGGGCGGGCTTTCTCATTGGGGTCGGCGGAGGGAGGTCGATAGACATCGCCAAGCTCGCCTCCGTCAGGGCTGGCGTCCACTTCGTCTCCATCCCCACCGCCGCCTCCCACGACGGGATCTGCTCCGCCCAGGCCTCCCTCACCATCGACGGCGAGACGACCTCCGTCTCGGCCCAAGCCCCCTTCGGGATAGTGGCCGACACCTCCATCATCTCCCAGGCGCCTAAGAGGCTCCTCGCCGCCGGATGCGGGGACATAATCTCGAACATCACCGCCGTCAGGGACTGGAAGCTCGCCCACCGCCTCCGGGGGGAGGAGTACAGCGAGTACGCCTCCGCCCTCTCGGAGATGACGGCGAGGATGATCGTCGAGACCTCCTCGGAGTTGAAGCCGGGGCTCGAGGAGTCGGCGAGGATCGTCGTCAAGGCCCTCATATCCAGCGGCGTCGCCATGTCCATCGCAGGATCATCGCGCCCCGCCAGCGGCTCTGAGCACAAGTTCGCCCACGCCATAAACAGGATCGAGCCGGGACGGGCCCTCCACGGCGAGCTCTGCGGCCTTGGGACCATAGTTGCGATGTACCTCCACGGCGGCGACTGGAAGATGATCCGGGATGCCCTGGAGAAGGTGGGGGCGCCGACCTCGGCCGCCGAGATCGGCCTCGGGGAGGAGGCGGTGATCGAGGCCCTAACCTCCGCCCACACCATCCGGCCCGAGCGTTACACCATCCTCGGCTCGGGGCTCACCCGAGAGGCCGCAGCCGCGGCAGCCAAAAAGACAAAAATAATATAATTATCATATTGAGGCGAATACCATGTCCGAAGCAGCAACACAGATCACCCTGATAGGAACTAAGCTCGCGACGATAGGGATGGAGTTCATCTTCAACGCCCCCTCTCCGGAATGCGAGACCTGCAAGCTGAGGAACACCTGCACCAACCTCGAGTCGGGGAGGAGGTACAGGATCCTGGGGATCCGCGGAGAGCTGATCCACGAATGTCCCATCCACGAAGCGGGGGTCCGGGCGGTGGAGGTGACCGAGAGCCCCATCATCGCCGCCATCGACGCGAGGAAGGCCTTCGCCGGGTCGAAGACCGTCCTCGAACCGCCCAAGTGCGAGAGGTATGAGTGCACCATGTACGAGCTCTGCCACCCCGTCGGCCTGAAGGAGGGGGACCGGTGCACCATCGTCGACCTCGTCGGCGAGGCCCCCGAAGAGTGCGAGATAGGAAACAAGCTGAAGCTGGTGGAGCTGAGGCGCTGAGATCCCCTCGCACTCCATCTTCCTATTTTCATTTCGGATAGCCTTCATGAGAAGGGTTCTCACCTACTCCCGGAACGTCTTCATACCTGTCACCGACGCCTGCAGGAACCGGTGCGGATACTGCGGCTTCCGGCGGGACCCTGGCAGGATCATCGGCCGCCGGGGGGCGATCGACCTCCTCGACCGGGGGGCCTCGGCGGGCTCCTCTGAGGCCCTCTTCTCCCTCGGCGAGGCTCCCTGGGAGGTCTCCGGCTTCGCCGACCTCCTGAGAGGGACGGGAAGGGACGACCTCATAGATTACCTGATCGAGCTATCGGAGCTGGCCCTGGAGAGGGACCTCCTCCCCCACACCAACGCCGGCCTCCTCTCGAAGGAGGAGATGGAGCGGCTCGCCCCCTACAACGCCAGCATGGGGATGATGCTCGAGACGACGGCGGAGGTGGAGGCCCACCGATCCTCCCCGGGAAAGAGGCCTGATCTGAGGCTCCTGGCGATGGCGGCGGCTGGAGAGCTGAAGATCCCCTTCACCACCGGGATCCTGGTGGGGATCGGCGAGACGGAGGCGGACCGGGTCCGATCGATCGATGCCATAAGAAGGGTCCACGTGGAGCACGGTCACATCCAGGAGGTGATCGTCCAGCCCTTCGACCCCAAGCCGGGTACGCCGATGTCCGGTGCCCCACCGCCGGCCCCGGAGATCCTGGCGGAGACGGTGAGGATGGCGAGGTCGATCCTGCCGCCCGAGGTCGCCGTCCAGGTCCCCCCAAACCTGGCAGATACCCTTCCCCTGGCGGAGGCGGGAGCCGACGACCTGGGAGGGATCAGTCCCGTGACCCCGGACTGGATCAACCCCGAGAGGTGGTGGCCGACCCTGATGGAGCTGAAAAACCGGCTATCTGGCTTTGAGCTTAAGGAGAGGCTGCCGATATACCCGCGTTACATCCGCCTCCGATGGCATGGAAGAAAGACTTGGTCCCTCGTCGAGAGGCTGGCGGGGCCCGACGGCCTCCGGAGGTGGCCTATCATAGAAAGGTCGGAATCGCAAATGATATCTCAGAGCAGAGCAGAGGAGGGGCGGTATGAATAAGAAGACCCTTGAGATATGCGCCAGCACCGGACTCGTCTTTCTGATGATAGTCCTATTGATCCTGGTTCAGACGGAGGCTCCCGAGCCCCTCCGCCCCGCCGGGTTCGTCCTCGCGGTCCTGGCCTTCATGATCCTGATGGGCCTCGCCGGGTTTGGGCTGATGAAGGTAGAGGCCTGAGACTGGATATGTCGGATATACCGAGACTGGCATTATAGAGTTGAGATGGAGTTGAAATAGACTCGAAAGGTCAGGATACCTCCTGCTAGAGGGCGAGATATGGGCATCTTGGACAAGTTGATGGGCAGGTCTGGGGATGACGATTACGTGAACATAGACCTGGGGCAGTTCGAGGAGATCTCCGCGGGGAGCCCCTCGGAGATCCTGGTGAAGATGGCGGAGCTGAACGACCTCGAAGTTCTCTCCGAGATAAAGACGGAGATAGAGAGGGGCAACCTCGTCCTGGTGGACATATCTCCCATGAGGAGGGAGAAGGACCTCCTCGACGAGGCGATCGGGGAGTTGAAGGCCTCCGTCGAGGATCTGAGGGGCGACATAGCAGGCCTCGGCGACAACCTGGTGATAGTCGTCCCCCAGAGGATGAGGATAGATCGGGAGGAAGTCCTGGGGGGGGAGGATTGAAGGCGAAGACGACCTCGAGCTGTCCGATCTGCTCCGCCGAGATCGCCTTCGACTGGGAGACGAAGGAGATCCCCCACTTCGGCGAGGCGCTGATCATCGCCGGGGTCTGCGAGGCTTGCGGCTTCAAGCTCAGCGACACCATCCTCCTCAGCCAGGGCGATCCCGTCAGGTATGCCATCACCATCGAGGAGGTGGCCGACCTGAACGCCCGGGTGATCAGGTCCACCAGCGGGACGATCAGGCTTCCAGAGCTGGGGATCGACGTGGAGCCCGGCCCCGCCTCCGAGGCCTACATCTCCAACGTCGAGGGCGTCCTCCAGAGGGTCCGGGACATCGTCGTCTTTGCCACCAGGTCCGCCCGGGACGCGGGGGCGGAGGAGAACGTCTGTCGGGGAGAATGGATAATCGAGCGGATCGACCGGGCGATGGAGGGGGTCGGCCCCCTCACCATGATCCTGGAGGACCCCCTGGGAAATAGCGCCATCGTATCCGAGAAGGCGATCTCGACGAGGCTCACCACCGAAGAGTGCGAGGACCTGAAGACCGGGATGATCATCCTCGACTCCGCCGCCTGACCGGCGAAGCCCAGGGAGGCGGATAGACTGATAGTCCTCAGCGGCGGGACGGGGACCCCGAAGCTCCTCGTCGGGCTGAAGGAGGTCCTCGACCCCCAGGAGCTGACCGTCGTCGCCAACACCGCCGACGACCTCTGGATCTCGGGAAACCTCGTCTCGCCGGACCTCGACACCGTCGTCTACACCCTGGCGGGGATGATCGACCGGAGGAGGTGGTGGGGGATCGAGGGGGACACTTTTAGGGCCCACGATTTTCTGAAGGGCCTCGGCCGCCGAGAGCTCCTCGCCCTCGGGGACCTCGACCGCTCCATCCATATATTCCGGTCCGAGCTCCTCCGGGAGGGGCTCTCCCTCTCAGAGGCGACGGCGAGGCTCTGCCGTGCCCTGAAGGTCGCTGGAAAGGTAGTCCCCATGACCGACGACCCCGTCTCCACCATGGTATCGACCCCCCAGGGGGAGATCCACCTCCAGGAGTTCTGGGTCGGCCGGTCCGGCCGACCCGATGTGACGGGGATACGGTTCAGGGGGATCGAGGACGCCCTCCCAAGCCTCGGATTTCTCGCCGCCCTGGAAAGGGCGGCCGAGGTGGGCGAGCCGATCCTGATCGGGCCGAGCAACCCCGTCTCCAGCATCGGGCCGATCCTCGCCCTCCGAGGGGTCCGGGACCTCCTGGGAGGTCGGAGCAGGAGGGGGGAGGGGAAGAGGAAGAGGAAGAGGAGCCGGGTGATCGCCATCAGCCCCCTCGTCGATGGGCGGCCCGTCAGCGGCCCCGCCGCGAAGTTCATGCGGGCCTGGGGGTTTCCCGTCACCGACCAGGGGGTCGCAGACATCCTCGCGTGCGCGGACCTGATGGTGGTCAGCCCCGGAAGCGACTATCAGGGGCCCTCCGTCCGGCTGGACACGACCATGAAGGACGAGGCGGAGAGCCTGAGGCTCGCGGAGGAGATCGTCAGGATCGCAGATGAAGTGATGGAGCCGGGGATTGAGGCGGAGGCGGTCTGAGATGTTTATCGGCATCGATCACGGGACGAGGGCGATAAGGTTTGCGAACTCCGAGGGCAGGTGTTACGTCATTCCGCGAAAGGAGGCCGGCAGCCTCGCCCCCTCGGAGATCGCTGATCGGATCAGAGAGGCCTTCGATCTCGACTCCGGCGCCGAGAAGGTCGAGCTTCTCGCCCTATGCTACTCCATGGGGGACGGGATCTCTGAGATCATCAGGATCGAGGACGCGGAAAACCGGGGCGTCATCAGCCAGGACGGCGCGGGCCTCCACGTCGGCGGCGGGACGAACGTCTTCGACGCCGTCCTCGCGGCGGGCTGGCCCGCGATCCTCCTGCCCGGGATCCACGACCGCTCAAAAATCGATCCCCGGATGAAAGTCTTCTCCCACGGCGCAAGCCCCGAGAAGGTGGGGCTCTCCTACAAGGTCAGAAAAGACGGCAAGAAGGACTTCATCATCTCCGACGCCAGCTCCAACGTCGTCACCATCGGCGTCGTCGATGGAAAGATCATCGGGGCCATCGACGCCCCCATCTTCGCCCCCGGCCTTCTGCATGGACCACTAGACGTCGCCGCGATCCGAAAAGTCGACGCTCGCATGATGACCGCCAACGAGGCCTTCACCCGGGGCGGTATCTTGCGGAAGCGCGGCCTCACCCTCAAGGGCTGCACCCCCGAAGAGAGGGAGGCGGCCTTCGAATCCCTCGCCCTATACGCCGCCATGGAGATCGCGGCGATGGCCGTCCTCCTCCGGGACCAGGGCGCAGCGAAACCGGCGCTCTACCTCGCGGGCGACCCCGCCTCCAGGATCGCGAGGAGGGTCTCGCAGCTTCTGGGGCGGGAGGTTTTGGCGCTTGCAAGCTGCGATGCGGCTTTGGGCTGCGCGCTGATCGCGGAGGACGTGTACGGCGGGGCGAGGGAGGTTCTGGGGATCGGGGTGGATGGGAGGGTGTGGGGGTAGTTTTTATTAAGTTATCCCCCCAGAGAATGGAATTCGTTCTGCAAAAGTTGTTGGTCGGTATGTATTTAGAGGCGATAATAATGGCAAAAATATCAAGAATGTGGAGGTTCTAGACGGCCGAAGAATTATTTGTAGAATTTATTATTGGTGAATGTATCGTGCTTTCAAAAACATCGGCTAATAGAAAAGCTATAATTGCCATAATGATAACTCCTAAGTAAGCGTAAATTGTCCATCTGAACCAATCATTGAAACGTTTTTGGCTATCTTCTATTTGCGTGCCTATTATGTCGTGTACTTTTTTAGGATATAATTGTCCCTCAAAGTTACGTCTTCGTCTTTCAAAATCATTGATCAAAGCCTGGTAATATTGCCATTGATGAATCATATTATAACTTAAAGGGAATATTAGTACATATATTGCATAAACTGCGATTCCTAGCTTAAATATAGTTGGATTAAATTTATCTCCAAATAATGCAGCAATAAATGACCCTAAAAATGCGCCAATTGCTGCGAGCATAGTATCGGATAGACTTTTTAATATGGCTGAAACTTGATCGGCAACTGCTTGTACGGTTTTGTAGACGTATTCTTCTAGGTCTTTAACTTGTACCATGTAGGTATCAATTTTTCCCTCAATGAAAGCCTTCCAATGCCATTGTAACCCATTATATATGCTATCAGAATTATATATTAGCGCTTTGTACCGGTCGAAATTACTCGTTAAATACAGGGCCTGTACGATACATACTTGAACAAAAGGCAAACGATCAGTAGCCCAATGTGGATCATACGCCCAGTCAAAAATTTTATACAAACAATTGCTACCGTAATAGGTATCATTAATTATCTCTTCAGGATTTTCAAGAAAAACATCTATCGATTGCCTCGAACTAGCATAAGTAGCTATGTAACGACCATTATCACGACGCACTGTTTTGTCCGCAGTGTACAAGATGATAGAATTAATTAAATGGATACGTATGAGCTTCGATATCGTATCGTCACTAAATAGATGATCGTCTACTTGGAGGTGGATTGGAGTTAGGAATTTAAGCCAGGGAGACTGCCATTTAAGAACGTCTTGGCAAATACTATATATTGATTTTAATCTCTCATCATTACACGGTTCCGTTACAACGATATCCCTCCAATCCTTAGAATGGCTGCCTCCAATTATAGCTAAATATTGCCCTATTAAATATATTTCGTGGCTTGGTATTTGTATGATAACTCTATTCGATTGTTTTATGCCCCATAATTGCTCCTCTAAGATAGGTAGGTCGCTGGTAAGGAAACGCTCAAATCCTTTATTTGATAGATACAAAAAAATATTACAGTTGAGTACCTCTCCGAATTGCTTCTTAGCTAATAGTGCCTTATCCAACTTTAAGTCCAATTTGACTGTCGGACTATGGATTAATTTATTCTTAAATATATGTAAATCAGAATTATTTAAGCCTGGAACTACCTTTAATATAGTTAGATCATTCAGCGAAAAGTTGCATTTAATCGCATCACCATATACATCTAACAATAAGGAGGTTTGCTTTAGAGTAAGATTCAATGCATGCTCTTTTCTTATTTCATCATTACTAAATGTAATCTCAGTTAATGTCTCCCTTTCTGTCCAGATATTAGTGGGTATACCCAACGTTTCGCCAAGTTCAAGTAGCGGCCTTAGAAAGTCGATTAGCTCGCCCTCATTCAGAATATCCTCATTCATAATATTCCCGCTCTATTTGGGCTTTGTTTTTCTTGATTATCGGAGGATGTAGATTGTTTTTTGCTCGATCTTCTGGGAGGTCGTTTTACTATTTCGTCCCATTTCTCACTATGAATCACAATTTCATAGTGGGATGGTGCGTCTGGCGTATTGATTGGCTTTACAGAATGGATAACCTTATCATAGTTCTCAGCAGAAATTTCTAGTCTTAGATCATAGTCACCTTTGAAGCGCCGTTTCGTGATAAGTTGCTGAGCAAAGTTTAAGTCTATTTCGAATTCGCGATCAGGTAAATCTTGAGAAACTATCTGATCGATCTCAGACTTTTGATCTTCAGAGAGGGTTAACGATTTAATCCATGTATCGACGTTAATGCTTGTGGACGTTATAGCGCTATTGATTGCTTGACGCAAATATTCATCATCTTGAGGTTCCAATTCACTCCTTAACGAGTTTTGCGCGCCAACCAAACAGGTATATAAGCGTTCGGTTCTCTCCCTAGAATCAAGAGCAAACTCGGCATTCAAGAAGTCCTTGATGAAAAATTTAGCTATTGGAACTTTCAACTGGCGATCAAGTAGCATCATATCATATTCAGTAGGTCTTGGATCTAATGGTCTGATAAACACACATTTTTGGAGATTTTCCCTTGTGGTTGGGAGAACATCCGACTTAATCTCGAAAGTAATATAAGTCTTACCTTGTGAGTCTTCTTGTTTTTTATGTAGGAATACCTCTGATGGATCTATTTTCATTAATGCTAGATTCTTAGTCGTATTCCATTGATTTTTTGCATTGTAAAAGCATACAGCTAGGTCGCATGCAGAGATTCGCCCGTCATTTTTAATTATCTTAAATAATTGCCGGGCTAATTCTTGAGACCCCGTTATAAAATCTAAATTTTCTTTTAATAATCCTTTACTTATTCCCGATACGTTTTGCTCGTCTATATGCGTAAATCGGGCTGCCTTTGTTGCCGTATCTTGAAGAGATTTTTGAATATGGGTTGTGAAGTAATCGAATAAAGCTCTATTTTCAGCAGGCGGTATATCACGCCATGAAAGCACAGGTGATTCAGATTTAGGATCGAGAATGTGCACTATGAGTTTCTCTATTTGGATTCCGGTCGCGTACCTCATCGTATTCCATCCTTCAATTTCTCTCTAAGCAAAGGTGTTATTAACTTGGCCTGAAATTTCTGCTCTCAATCAAGTAGACTGATGGATCAACATCTTTTGCCTTATGAATATCTAGGACGAGTAAACAACTCATACTTTATAAACATATTGGTTAACCTTCGGCAAAGTCCCTCCCCCACTTCTGTAAATCGATGCCTAGTCTCAAATGAGCCGCAGCTATTAGAAACAGCATCTTTTCCGACTACACCACCTCGAACGACAGCCCCATCGACCTGAACCCCGCCGTATCCTGGCGCTTCAGCTTCGATCTGATCTCCTCGAACCGCCGGACCGTCTCCTGGGAGTAGAGCCTCTCACCACAGCGTAGACAGACCTCGGCCCTCACCTTCAGGACAGCGGTGTGGGCGCCTCCTCTGAGGAGCTTCTCCACCTCTTTCTCCACCAGCTCCACGCCGCGAGAAGGGGCATTTGTCGAAGGGTCTCATCGGCCATCGCCTCCTCTCTCAGCTTCAAGACATCGCAGACTATGTATATCATTTAGCCTGAAATCTCTTTTTGCATGAACCGGAGCGTGATCCCGTGACCTGGCCCAAAATCGTCTCCGACCTCGAGCGGGAGTTTTCCTCCCTCCAAGGCGACTGGATGCGGTCTGTGGAGCTGAGGGACCGGATCGGCGAGATCGTCACAGGATCCGACTTCCCCGACCTCCCGCCAGAC
>Ga0116182_1002803_pt1 | contig 16757 bp, 20 predicted proteins | sample AD_UKC077_MetaG_FD_89805 | JGI IMG/M metagenome (GOLD analysis project Ga0116182, IMG submission 89805) | Active sludge microbial communities of municipal wastewater-treating anaerobic digesters from USA - AD_UKC077_MetaG | ecosystem: Engineered > Bioreactor > Anaerobic > Digestate | place: USA...
ATAATATAAGGATTAAAAATGAAGTCTAAATAATATTTTATGACTTCATCTTCTGAGTACTTTTTAAGTACTCCCATCTTATAAGTACGCGAGTTATCCATGGACAATTCATTTAAGAATGATTTAAAGTGCAATAATGTTTTCATCTTTTTACCTCTAATTTATTATAACATACTTTAATAACTAAATCCACACAGGTCTTCCTTCTAATAAAAGCCCTTTAATTTGTTCAGGTAATAACTCGGTATGTTCTTCACAAATTTTTTCAATTGCTTCTTCTTTAGATAAGCCTTTTTTAAGGTGTTTTGTAAATCCATCATTAAGCGAAGATTCAACATCATCTTGATACCAATGATTAACAATTGTAGAATCTGAAACAAGTGGAACTACCATTTTATCTTTAGCAACATTTATCATTATATTGGGAATAATTTTTGCTACTTCTTCACAATGTTCTTTAGGGCAAATAACTCCAACCTCATCGTGTATTGTAAGTATTAATTTAACACCTAACGAATTTAAATAAGGGTCTTTATCAATAGCTATCATAGATAATTTATTAATTTCAGAAGATGCACCTTGTGCTTGGAAATTAACTGCTTGTCTTTCTGCTTGGCTTATATATCCTCGATTATCTTCAATTTTAATACCTTCGACTAAAGCAGTTCTTTTAATATCATTTAAATCACTTGCAGATATATATTTTTTACTATATATTAATTTATTATAGTAATCTAATCTAGTATTATCTACTCTATTTTTACACTCTAGTATTGGATTAAATTGGGAACCTTCTACATTATCCATATATTTAATAGTATACTTAGGCAACATACCATCAAGTAATCTTCTACGACGACCAAATAAATCATCAATATAACCATATTTATGAATAAAATCATGCGTTTCATTCATCCATTCTTTTAATCTTGGGAATGATTTATAAATATTATCTACTAATAATTGAGCTTCATCTTTAGAAACAGGTGGTTCACCTTTTTCAGCTCTAACTTCACTCATTTGTTCGCCAATGCTTTTAGCGCCTCTACCATAAATTAATCCAATTAAAACAGCTTTACTATCTTGTCTTCTAATTTTTCCTTTAACATTAGTATGAGTTTTATAACCACAAATGGTCTCTTTACCTTCAAACATTATTTTAGTGCCTTCAGGATAAAATTCTAAGTTATCTTCATAAGCATTCTCATAAATTTTAGATGCTACAAGAGAGTAAAGATCTTGCCCTTCTTGATAGGCTTTAATCATTGTTGGTTCTTTTGCTGCATTAGCTGCTGTTCTAACTTCAGCGGCAGATAAATCACTAAATATTAAATTATAGCCTTCAGGTGCTTTAAACATTGGTTTTATTTCTTTATTTTCACGAGGAATCTGTTGTAAATTAGGGTCGCTAGAACTAAATCTTCCTGTATCGGTTCCTAAACTATTAAATTTACAATGTATCTTACCATCTTTTTGATGTGTTTTTAAAGGTAAAGTATCAATAAAAGTATTTAATAACTTATCTAATGTTCTTTTTTCTAATATAATCTTAAATAAAGGTGATTTTGTTTTCAAAGATAAAGCAGTTAATTCATCTACTCCAGTACCCCTAGGTTCTTTAATTGACACTTGAGGATATTTTAAAATATCATAAATTAAAATTGCTAATTGCATAGGACTATCTAAACTAATTGGGTCCGATAATTGTTCTTTTTTAGATTTTGAAGCAATTTTACCTTTTTTATTAACTGTTTTATTATTTGCTTCTGAAGTTAATTTCCAAGCATCTATTTTAGGTTTAATTATGCTTAATTGTTCTTGCAATCTTTTATTGCAGTCTTCAATTTTATTATGATATTTAACAGATAATCTTTCAGCGTATTCTTTATCTATATGAATACCTTCTAATTCCATTTTGGCTACTACTGTAACAAGAGGCATTTCTATATTTCTAAATATCCAATAAACGCCTTTTAAAAAATCATCTTTAAATTTATTTAACTGCCATTCATATAATTTATAAGTCATATAAGCATCAGTGGATGCATAATAGGCAAACAAATCTGGATCTATGAGAGTATATTCTATACCCCCAGCTGAAGGGAATAATTCTTCAATATTATATTTTTCTTGTTCTGGATCTATTTTATCAATATATTGGTCTTTTAATTTTGCATTTTCTTCGTTTTCATCTAATAATCTTGCAGCTACCATAGTATCCCAATAAATATCTAAATCAATATTACAAGTACAATGGATAACTTGATAGTCAAACTTACCATTATGCATTATTATTTTTGTATTAACAAGTCTTTCAAATTGCTCTTTAACATCTTGTTCTGTTAATTGCCAAGGTAATCTTTCTCTAGTTTCTAAATCAACATGATTGATTGGGATATATACTTGCTTTTGACCAGGCGTATAAATACATGGGCCAACTAATTTACAATTAAGATAATCTAAAGTGTTATTGGTTTCTGTATCAATCGCTATAATGCCATTTTTAATAGCAATATCTATATAATCTATTAATTGTTGTTTATTTTTAATTACTAAAATATTGTCTTTAAAGTGGCCTAATTTTCTAAGTACTTCTTTTTCAATTAAAGCAAGTCTATCCTTAATAGATAAAGAATTAGACTTTATTTGCTTCTCAATGGGAGCATCTAAGATTTTAGGATTCTTTATCTTCTTAAGGATTTTTTTAGTCAATTCAGGAACAACAAATTCTTCTCCCCAAAGACTATCTATTGTTTGTGCCATTTATTTATATTCGTATCTACGAGGTCTTGAACCTGAAGCAGTGGGGTCAGTATTAGCAGCTGGTTTTGAAGTATCTGCTACTGGAGTACGAACTAGGTCACTTGGGGTTGAAGTATGAACTTCTGATTTTGATTCACTTACATTATCTGGAGTAGAAGATTCTTTTGTTTCTCTTACTGGAAATTCACCATTCTCAAGATAATAATTCATCTCAGATTCAGTCTTATTTCTAACTAATAATTTAACCAAATCTAATCCTTCAAAAGCACTAAAATCTTTAACACATACTGCGTCAGTGTAGATGTCTTGACGAGCTGGAATTATTTCATAATGAGTGTCTTTATCTCCGCTTTTACCATATCGTTTTATCTTGAAAACCATATTAGATAAATCACCATACTCTTCAATAAAACTACTTAATTTGGTTGCAATAGACATTGATCTTTCCCAAACTTTAGCTCTCGCAGTCATTTTTCCTGTATCATCTTTTTTGTATTCAATAAATTTACAGAAAAATTTAGTTGTTGGTTTTTCTCCTGATTCACATAAAGGGCATTTATTAAGAGGTTCAAATGGTTCTCTTAAACAATTTATTTTAAGTGATGGGTATTTATCGCCTTGTTTTTTATAAAGCATATGGACACTTACAGTATCAAGTTCATCTACATTTTTATAAGGAAATCTTACAATTGCTTCATCTCCGTCTTGATTTAAATTAAAGAAATCAAATTTTTTTTCTTTAGAACCCTTTTCAGCTTGGGTTGAGTTTTCTCTCTTTTTAGCTTCATAGCTCGAATAATCGAATCTTGCCATTTAGTCTCTCCTTTTTATTATTAACTAATATATTATACAATTATTTTATCTGAATAAATTGAGCTTCTTCAGTATTCATAATCTCTCCAAGTGCTTTTACTTGGTCGCTAACCTTAGCTATTGCTTCTCTACCTGAGTCTGCTTCTACTGTTACAGATGAATACCATCTCTTATCAGTAATGAATTTAACCGTATATTTTGACATAATGTTTCTCCTATCTTTTTCTACTTTCATTGTTTATTATACATTTTAAGTTTATATTTTTCAAGCCAATTCCAACTTTCTAATATATTCAATTTATTAAATTCTTCTTCTGTCAAATCATTAACGTCTTTACCTTGAGGCATATCTATTACATCTACAAAAATGTCTTTTCTTAAATTTTGTATAAGTTTAAGGGTACCTTTTCTGCCAGCGCTATCTCCATCTAAACATAAATAAATATGCTTTATATTTGATTTATTTAATATATCATACTGATATTTAGTTCCAGTTCCAAATAAAGCAACCGCGGGAATACCATAGCCCCATAAAGTCAAAGCATTAATTTGAGATTCTACAATTGTAACTTCTTTAATATTATGTTGTTTTATATAATAATATAAATAAACAGGTTTCTCTTTATTTTCATCTATAATAAATTTTTTAGTATTTACACTTCTTCTAGTTAACATTAATAGTTTTCCATTTTTATCTCTAACAGGAAAAACTAAACATTGTGTTTCGGGGTCATATTTTATTTCAAATAAAGAACATACTTTAGGAGTGAGTTTTCTTTTAGTCATATAAGGATGATAACTTTGAAACCCCTCTAATATGGATTCATTTAAGTAAGAAGTTTTAACTGTTTTTTCATCTAAATCAATAGAAGGCAATACTACATCATAAACAACATAATTATTACCAAAATTATCTATTAGCCATTTTTTACCAAATTCATCGTCTTTATCAAAACAAGCGCCTACAAAATGATAAAAGGGACCTGATTCAGAACATGCGAAACAGTGGAAGTGAGAATACTTTACTTTAGAATTATCTTCCCCACAATAAATACGACAATCAGGGTCTTCTTCTTTGCCTTCTGAATGAAAAGGACAAGTTATAACTATTTCTTCCCCCTTTATTCTAATATCTTTTAATTTTCCATTAATTAATTCAGATTTAATCTTTTTTAAAATATCTATAATAGGGGTGTCTATTGATTTGTTTCTTATAATTATACTAGACATTAAAATTCATCTTCCCCTACATCTGCTTCTGGTTCATATCTTGATTTTAATTCTTCATTTTGTTTAGTGTCTTTTTCATCTGGAATATAAATGAAAGTTCCCGTATTAAAATCAGCGTTGTAAGATAATGTTTTTCCATTTTCACTATCTCTTGATTTAGTTAAATGTAATTTCATTAAATTATCTTTTCTTTCTAAAAATATAACAATTGTTGAGTCCTGTCCAATTCTATCACTTTGAGCTATTTGAGTTGTATCAACCCCATCTTCCGTTTTAGTTCTGTTTTGTTGAGAAATACTAATAATTGGAATGCGTTTCATTACTTGAAGATTTTTTAAATCTCTAGAAATATTACTAGCTTTTTCAACTGGATTTTTAGCTCCTCTATCATCTTCTAATAATGAGTGCTGGTCAACAAATAAAATATCTAATTTTTCTTTTTCAATAAAAGCTCTTAATGCATTTACTCCTGCAGGACCAGCAATCATTTTAGGCGTTAACACTTTAATAGATCCTGAATATTTAACAGATAATTTTTCTATAAATCTTTTATAATCAGTTTGAATAGAACTATTACCATGAATTAAAGCACCATTTGAAATATGGCTAGCTAATGTGTCAATACGATATCCAACCTTGGTTTCAGACATTTCACCTGAATAATAACCAACATTTAATCCTTGCTCTGCTGCTGCTAAAGACATTTTAATGGCTAAGAAACTTTTTCCTTGGTTAGTTCTAGCAACAATAGTTGCCAATTCTTCTTCTCTATCCCAACCACCAATAATAGCATCTAATTCTGGAAAACCAGTTGAAACATAATATTTATTAAAACCTTTTGTTTTTTCTATATATTTATCATAACGAGAAGTATCTCTTAAAATATCTACCGCTTGCAAAGCAATCCCGGTATCTAATGTTTCATAAGCTTTTTTGTAAGTGTTTACAGCTTTTTCTAATTCCCCATTCATTAGTTGATTTCTAATTGAATTAAAGGTTGTAGATAATTGTCTTGATTGGTAATCCCTAAATAATTCTTCAATTAAATATTGAGGAGTTTCTTTTACTTCAATTATTTCAAAATCAGGGAAAGAACTTAAAAAGGTTATTTTATCAGGTATTAAATTATATTTCTTTAAATGATTATCTATAAAATCCCATTCATCATTATAATTACTAAAGTATTTCTTATTAAGATTATTTAATGTAATTAAAGAAGAATCTTTAGTTTCTAAAATATAATTTATAAATTGTAGTTGAATCATTGTTAAATACCTCTTTTATCAGAACCATATAGTTCTATGTTATAACCTAAATTACAAATTCTACTGGCTAATCTATCACCTAAAGATTTATGTAATTCTTCATCATTTAAATTTGATGTAAATATATTGGATTTTCCAGCACTAATCCTAGAATCTATCATTGATAATAAATTCTCCGCTTCAAATGAGGTGCTTGCTTTAGTAGCAATATCGTCCCAAATAACTATATCTGCCTTTAATATATTTTCTTTTATATGTTTTATATATTCGCTTTTAGTGGTTATATTATCTTTTAAAGCCAATAAGAATGAAGGAACATTAATAAAGAGAGCTTTACATGACAAAGAAGTTTTATGCCAGATTTTGTTAAAGTATGCTTCTACCATTCTCAAGGCCCAAGAAGTTTTTCCATTTCCTGCTATTGAGGAATGAATATATAAGTTGTCTCCCTTTGAAACAAACTCTTCTATATTATTTTCAATATTTTTTAATTCACTAAATTTTTCTTCATCCGTACCATTATTATCTATTCTTAAAGTGAGATGTCTTCTTTGCATTAGTGAAATAAGAGCTTGCTCATATAAAAAATCTAATTTATATAAACGCATGCAAAATCCATTACAATCACATTTATTACAATTATCTTTTAACCAGCAATTTTTATTTTCAATCATAAATTATAATACAATTATTTTTTTAAATTAACGCATTAATTGAATAAATGCTTAATATCATACATAAATGCATATATATTAAACATATTGTTTAAATGCGCTAAAAATGCGCTTAAAGCGCATTTTAATTTAAGTTTGTTTATACTTTTTGGCCTGTCATATAAGTGACTAATGTGCTGCAGAAGCTGCTTGTTCTTGCAGTGGATAAATTCTTTTTTGCTTCTAATACAGCTGTCTTGTCTTTTAGGCTTGGGTCTTCTAATAATTCTAAAGCCACTTTTCTCATAGCTTCAATATTGTCTCCACACGCCCAAAGTTTGTTCATGTTCTGAGTGAAATGATAAGCAATTGTTCCTGGAATTTCATTTAAAGGTTTTTTCATATCTTTATCTCCTACGCATATATTATAACATAAAAATAATAATTAGTCAATGGTTTTATTTTCTTTCTAACAAAACCCACAATTCACTTGGCCTTCTAATATTTTCAGGGGGCTCATATTCTTTAATTTTAATCACTTGTTTTATATACCAACCTTCATTAAGTCTTTGGTTTATAAAGTCTAATGTTCCGAATATAATTTGTTGCTTTTTCATATTAAAATTCCTTATCACTTATAGTTTCTATAGTAGCTTTTTTCTGTGGTGTTACTCTAACGGATTTGGCTTCTGCAAATGTTTTAGTTTGCTCAGCATATTTTTTACTCTTTTCATAAATATTTATAGCAAAGCTACAAGTCCTATAAGATTGAGTAGTTGCTATATTTACTATTTTTAAAGCTAAATCAAGATCTCCTTGAGTATAGTTATTAAGTTCATCTTGAAATTCTTTAACTAATTTTTTAGACATATAAACGTTTGGATTAGCAAAAATACTATCAAGCCAATTCCTTAATGCTGTTAATAATTCATAATTAGAACATTCAATTGAGTTTTTAAGCCCATTTAGAATCAATTGGCGTTTAGTTTCTTTGACACCATGTGGGTTTTTAACTTTAACTTTTTCAGATATTTCTTTAATTAATTTTTTATCTTCAGAGGAAATTATAGAAGTAAATAATTCAAAATCAAAATTAATATTATCAGGGTCATCATTATGTTTATTAATAACTCCTATTTTCATTAAATTAGCGTCTGATTTTAATTGTTCTTCTATAGTTAAAGAAGTTCTATCGGATATAAATTTTCTATCTATTTTAAAGTAACTGCTTTCAATTAATTTATTTTTAATATAGGCCTTCTTATAAATATTTAAAAGTTCTGCTATATAAACAGAAGTATTTAATCCAAAAATTTTAATAGAATTTAAATTAATTGTTATAAAGTTATAAGAATTTAACAAATCTACAAGCATTATTTACAACCTCACTTCAAAATTATTTTCCATAATTGATTTATCATACAATCCTATCTATTGCAAGGCACTTCTACAAACATATTTTTTATTCTAATAAGCGTAACGATTAGCACAACTCCCATTTCTTCTATTATATTATATAGTAAAATAATAATTAGTCAATAATCGTTTTTAAGACTTTAAAATTGATACTATCTCTTTATTATTTTTAAGGTCTTGAAGTGTTTTATCTAAATATTTATACAATTTGTTATTACTAGAATTATTTAAATCTTCAATTGCTTTAAATAAGAATTCTTTTTGCACACTATATTTATTCATAAAATATAAAGCAAATATATTATTAAGAGATGATAAATGCTTTACCACTTTCTTTGGACTAAACTCTGAGATGATACTTCCAATAGGCTTTTCATCATCTTCATTTTCAGGCTCTTCATAAGAATATTTTTTCTTAACCTCTATTTCCTTGTAACTATCTTGATAAGCAATAGCATCAATAATTATGGCTTCTATAATTTTATTTTTATTTAAATATAGATTTACAATATCCTTACAGTAATCTACCTCGTCTACTTCAGAAGTTTTTTCTAAACAATAAGCTCCATCACCAAAAGCCTCTATTTGTCTTTCAATAGAGTCACAGGTATAATTAATTTTTCTCTTATCTTTATTATAATATTGATAATATCTATTTCTTGTAGAGAAGATACATCTATTAATGACTTTGTCTGGTCCGTTAGGGTCATTAAATAGTTTATTTGTTGGATCTCTCCAACTTCTATATTTAAAAGCAACATTTAAAGATTCAGCTAACCAACTAGTATAATCTTCAATTTCTAGTCTTGAACTAGCACTTGTTTTATTCCATTCATATATTTTAAACCAATATCTAAGCATTAAGGCAGAATAATATTGGTCTCTTTTTATATAATCTTGCTTTTCATCTGAGTCGCAGTAACCATTTGCTAATTGAGTCTTAGACATTGATTGATAATCTCCTAACCCCTTAGCAGTTTGGGTGTATGTGTTGTAAATATCTTGTAGCATTAAATAATTCCTTTCATTTATTTTTATGTATTTTAATATAAATTTAATTTAAATTCAACAATCCTAATTCTTTACTCATAGTTATTTACTCCAATCTAGTTTTTGACCGCAATAAGGACAATAACTTATATCAGTTTTAAACAATTCTTCGTCGCAGTTAGGGCAATGATGAACAATAATCCTTGGATCATCACAAATAAGAACCTCTTTAACTTTCATCGGCTCGTTGCGTTTTAGGGCTTGTTCGATGATTTCCATAGACATTTTCTTGTTTGAATAGTCCATTACATCTCTGCAACCTAAGTTCGCCAAAAAAGTAATGTTTTCTACCGCTTTTGCTTCTAATTCTTTACTCATAACAATTCTAATTCTCCTTTATCGTTCATATAGTTTTTAATTTTGTCGTATCTTTCTTTATCAACTTCATAAAAACCTACCATCTTTTGTTTCGCTTGGATATAAACAAATGCTATCAATAGGTTCGTTGTCATTATTCAAAATATAAAACTCAATAAAGTTGATACATTGATAATGTGGTTTTCTACAATGTACGTATCTAAACCAGTTAATATCAATTAAATAAGGCATAAAACACCCTCCGCATTCATTTTTGCTACATAGATAAGACCTTTGTCAGTCCAGATAGCACCGTAGATTTCGTTATACTTAACCATTTTTCTTACTTCTTGTAATGAAAAAACTTTTGTATGCCATAGTGTATTTATTCCTTTATCAAAGTCATCAACAATCACAAACTCATCACACAATTCTTCAATAGTGTCGGCAGTTTTACATAATTCTGGTTGCTTTTCAAATTCTTCGCAATATGGCATTTTTACTTTATGTCCAGTAAACTCACACCAAATGCTTTTATCTAAATCATATATTCCGTCTTTTGTTCTAATATATTTCATAAAAATATTTCCTCCTTAATTATTATAACATAAAAACAAGGATTAGTCAATCCCTGTCTTTTGATTTTTATTTAATTATTATTTAAGCCAAAAATGATAATTGTCTTCAAAATTTTCATCAACGTTATCAGACTCTAAATTTTTGATAAAGCTATCAAAACCTTCAGCGCCTTTATTTGTTCCTACTTTGGGACTAATTTCTTCCCATTTAGTCACTTTTCCTCTTTCAATAATATTTTGTTTAACACCTTTATATTCTTTATGATCTTTGACCTTAGCAGTTATTTCTAAAGGCTTAACATTTTTAAACCCATCATCAGTAATTATTGAATCAATTCTTTTACTTATTTTAAGAATAAATACATTTCCTTTATCATCAATTATTTCATAAGTAAATGAATCAGCATAAACATGCCAAGCAACTTCCATATGGTTTTCAAATAAAACTCTATATGAAACAACTTTAATTATAATTTTGTCTCCAACATTACCTACATATTCACTTGAAGAACTAATTTTATTAGCTGCAATTTTATTTTTATCTTTAAGATATACACTAACTAAAGAAGCAATTAATGCTAAATCTCTATATTCAGTAACCTTTTTAGTCCATGCAATTTTTGCATTAGACATATAACCATATTCAGCAGTAATATTATTAACCCAAACATCCATTTCTTTAATTTCATCATCAGAGGCTGGTTTTATTTCAATGTCTTTTGAAATTCCAAATAAATATTCACCAATAATTTTAAAAGATATTCCTGGTTTATAGCCTTTTTCTTTAACATAACCGTAAGAATATTTTTTGGCTATTTCATTATCTAGCAGGTAATCTTGAGTACCATGGCCATGGGTGTAATTTGAAAACATATCCTCCGGATCTTCACCTAAAAATTCAGCTATTTCAGCAGCCTTAAGTGATTCAGCCATTTCAGCACATACCTTAGCATCTAATCCACCAGTATAATTTCTTAAACATGTTTTGCCTACTTGTTTAAATTCTTTAGTTTCTTCATTATAAACAAGATAAGTATCTTTTCTATCACGAATTTGATGGCAATGCTCACACTCTGGGCCAATTTTTCTATATTTAGAAGGAATAACTGGTTCTAATTCAGAATCAATAATACGAAGTATATTTCCGACTTCAGAATGTTCAATGGTCCCTGCAAATCTCCAACCATTAATAATATATTTACCATCTATTTCAACTTCAACTGCTTTTATATTAATTTTTAAATCTCTAACATCATCAACCTTTATTTCTTTTTCAATAATAGTATCACCAAGAATATTAAAAGTAATATTAGCGCCTTTATTTCTAATATGATTAATTTTTTTTAGTTAAATTTTCAAGATGTGATTTTGGAATTGTGAATTTCATTTTTATTTCTTCTACACTATTATTATATAATATTTCTTAATAGATGTCAATATATTTTTATTAATATTTTAATAATCCCATTTCTATTAAAGTAGAATCTTCTAAAACCTTATAATAAGTATCTTCTTCTTCTTCTGTTAAATCAACAACAAAATTGTTAATTTCATCATTTAAGGGCTTTTTATTTTTGTCGTCCATAAATATGTGTTCCTTTCATTTAAATACAATTAATTTAGCAATATTTTTTATTATAAATCTTCAATATAAGAACAAAGATTATGAATAATTTCTGGATTCATTTCATCATCCACAATAAAATCACTCATTGATCTTTTTACATCAACCATCTCTTTTACATGTTCATCTATAGTATTTTTACAGACTAAATTATAAATAAAGACAGGCTTTGTTTGTCCAATTCTATATATTCTATCACAAGTTTGTTGATATAAACCATCAGTCCAAGCAGTATCCATATGTATCATATAACTTGCAGCTGTTAAAGTAATTGAAGTTCCCATTTTTTGCCAAGTACATATCATTACTTTACGACTGGGATCTGTTTGAAATATATTTATTCTTTCATCTATATCTCCAGGCTTTGTATCTCCAGTACAAATTAATGGTTTATAATCTTTTAATTTTTCTTTTAAATCTTCAACTGTGGCTTTATATGTATTCATAATAACGACTTTATCGCCTTGGCTTACTATTTGTTCAACTAAGTCTACACAGTGCTCTATTTTGCTTGATTCTATGTTTTGAGTTGTAAGTATTGAGGGGCAAGCTGTAGCTTGTCTTAATCTTGTAGCAAGTGCTAAAACATTACGTTTTAAATCAATTTTGTCAGCTTCTTCTTTAACACCTTTTTTAATATTATTATAGAATTTTTTATGTTCATCACTCATATCTACATATTCTGTAATCATAGTCTTTGGGGGTAAATCTAATACTTCTTCTTTTTTCCTTCTTAAAGAACAACTCTCTAGCTCTTCTTTAAGTAAATCCATATTTTGATATCCTACTATTTGTCCTTCATAAGAATCTCCTTCTATAATATATTGTGGCTTAAAGGTAGTTAAAATTGATTTATCATTTTCTGTCCAAACTAATGGAACATAAGAATCAAGAGGATTATTTAATAGTAAAGTTCCGGTCATAGCTATTTTATATTTAGCTTCTATTTTAAGTAAATTATTTCCCTGTTTAGATTTTTTTGATTTGCATCTATGTACTTCATCAACTACAACCATATCTATTTTATTTTTAGATTTTAAAAGTGCTTCTAAAACATCTTTATCTCTAAATGTTTCAATATTAGTAATAATAAAAAATTCTTTAATTGGTTCTTTTAATTGGGCTGCTCTTTCAGCAACAGTACCATAAGAAACTGTGCCTTTACTATTAACTTTTTCCCCTAATATCATAGCATCTTGATAGGAGTGAACATTAATTTCATTTTTCCAGTTTGTTTTTGCAGTATTAATACAACATATAACTAAACAATGTTTTATTCCTCTTTGGGCTTTTAATTCTTCAGCTAAGTTTATAACTGATTTAGTTTTACCTAATCCCATACTATCAAGTAAAAGCCATTTATCTTTATTTAATCCGTATTCAATTGCTTCTAATTGATGTGGAAAAGGGTTAGTTTTATATGTTAGAATAGGCTTACATTTAATGGAATTATTTGGCTCTTCTTTTATCAATTGTAATTTTATATCATCATAATAAGTTAAAGTATCTAAAAGGTAAGCTAAAGAAGTTAAAGGTACTTCCCATATACCTAACTTCTTATGCCAATAACTAGCCCCACTATATTTAATTTTATTTACAATATCATTATTAAAATTAAAAGTTATAGCTAAAGAGGTTAGGCCTGATATTTTAATAGGCTTAATTTCTTTAATATAAATCATATATAAAATTATTTATTTATTATTACAGTATAATCTTCATCAAAGTTGATAGTCTCAACTTCTTTTACTTCAAAATTTAAGATTACTTTTATAATAAGTTTAGTTCCACATTTATCACAAATATAATCTTCAACTATTTCTTTTTCTTTTTCGCTCTTAATAATTTTCCCATCTTCATCTTTAATTATATTAATTTCGGGGTCAAGAAAATCATCTGGGTAAAAAATCTCTTCTGGAAAATATTCTCTTCCGCATTTAGGGCATTTAATAATATTCATTTTTAATCTTCTTTATTTCCTTTTAATATTTCTTTAACTATTTTATCATTGAATATAATTCCTTTAACGGCTGACCTTTTTATTTTAGTAACCATTACTATAAAATCATCTGCAGTGGGTTTAACTTTTAGTCTATACTCTTTCCAACTTTTATTATTATCTTTTTTATCATGAACATCTAACCAACTAGTATAATGTTCCAAGCTACATTCTTTAAGGAGTTCTTCACAAAATACTCTACATAATCTTTTATGCTTTAAGACAATCATCTGGTTTGTGAGATTGTTTCTAATAATATAAATAATCATTTATTTATTTAAAACTCCTAAGTAATCAATATAAAATACAACTCCTGTTTTTATTTCTATTGAAATTTATTACAGGAGTTGTTACTGGCCCTTCGTCTGTGATATGACTGCCAGCTCCGTAAGATTTCTTCTTACCACTATCAGAACTTTCCCCGATGTCATTATCTAATTACCCTTGATAATAGTCGGCATTTTGCCTAATAAATTATTTTTTATCCTGAATATATCAGGGCCCGGTTTTCAACAGGTGGCTATCACTCTCTTTGTACTAATATAGATATTAACTAAATTAAGTTAATTTACTTGTTAATCTAAATGGGTTTTTATAACACCATTGAATCTAAATGGGTTTTTATAACACCATTGGCATGGTGAATCTCCTAAAATTATTTCCCCATCTTTTAAACTTTTATTCATTATACAGCCATCACAACTATTATGAGTGTTAGGTTCATTAGTGTTATTTAATTGAGGTGAAATATTATATATAAATTGAGGCAAAACATTATATATCACTATGCACATAATTTCATTAAATTCAGGAGTACCTTTATTGCGGTTATAAAATTTTATTGATTTAATTTCCCAATCTTGATGTTCTTCTAAATCTTTGTTTATGTGCTCATCAAGTTTTATACTTTGGGCATGATATATTTTTGCAATTTGTCTAGGCATTATTTCACATATCCTTCTTTCTTCTATATATTATTATACAATTAGTATTTTAATTTAATTAAATTTTTATAGTTCTAGTAGTAAAAATAAACTACTGCATTTCCACCATTTCCTCCACGACTAAACTCACTTCCATTTTTAACACCAGCTCCACCTCCAGAACCTAAGGTGCCATCTCCTCCAGGTAGGGCGACACCACTAAGGACTCTACCACCACTTCCACCTCTTGCAAGAACAGAAGCCGCACCGCCGCCCCCATAATCAGAAGATGAATAACCACCAGACGGGAAAACAAAATGAAGTGCATTTATACTATTATTATCTTGATTATAGTCATTCAGCACATTTGTCGTAGCAAGCGAATACTCACCTTCTATATACTTTTCTCCACGTTGTTCATAATCTCCTCCATCCTTGCCCCATATATAAGGAACAATTGTATTATCACCTTCTTTATAATTAACTAGAAAATAATAAGTATTTTCTGGTCCAGGAAGTGGATTAAAATAAAAATCTGTAAGTTCAATTGGACCTCCCTCAGATATCGTCGCCCCAGCGACTTTAATTTCTACATATGTTCTAGGGTCTAACGGCGGCCACATATCACCTATTCTTTTATAACTTTTTCTTGTAAGATAGGTTATTTCACCCGCAGCTGAATATGAAGTAGTTCCAATACCACCTCTACCTAAATAAATATTCCAATACTGCATAAAAGGAACCCATTGACCATTATATATAACTGTTGTCTGATAAGTTGGTAAATCAATAATAATAGAAAGAGCAGCGCCAGAACCTCCACCATCCCCTCGTCCGTTAAAAACTCCTCCACCATCTCCTGAAGCCCCAGCCCCTTGAATAAATAATAAAATTTTCTGTGGAATAACTTTGTCTTTAAAATCATTTGCAGTAAAAGTTATTTGAGACTCAATCTCACCATTTGTCGGATCAATATGAACTATTTTAAGATAATCATCGCTTTTTCTTATTTCATAATTTCTATCAGCTGTCTGTTCATTACTAATTAATTCATAAAATTTATTAAATTGTGGTTTTGTTCCTCTTTCAACAAATTTTTGGCTTGGATTAGATTCGTCTATAAAAAATTTTGGAATGCTTCCTGTAGTCCACTTATCAGCTGCATTATAAGGAATTAATTTTAAAGATTCATTATCTGATGTTCTTTTAAATGGTAATTCTATAGCTTGGCAGTCAGGAAAAAGAGGATACAAATCTTTCAATTCAACTCCATCTTGTATAAATCCAGTTATACCAGTTCTAATATCTGTTTGTGCCATTATTAAATTACTCCTTTAACTTTTTAATTTCTTCTTTTAATAATTTAACTTCTTCTAATAACAGGTAAACTAATTTAGATTCAGAGATAGCTAAATAACCATTATCATCATTAGTAACAAGTTCTGGGAATTTTGCTTGAAGTTCTTGAGCGATAAAACCAATTGCATGAGTTCCAGTTTCTTTATAATCAAATTCTTTAACTGCTATATCTAAAATAGAATCATGATACTTATAATCAATAATATTTTCTTTTAATCTTTCATCAGAATGGGCATAGAAAGCATTTGAATACATTCTAGTTGCATATAAATAACCGTCATAGTTTAATCTGTTAGTAGATGTTGGATTTACAGAGAGTGTATCAAATGATCCCGCTGTTTTACTTCCTGAGTTAACTAAAGCTGTTCCTGATGGTAATATAATTGTTCCATTGTTTGGTCCTGTAATCGTTGTTGGAGAAGAACCCGCAGACTGTATTGTAACTCCTCCTGTATAAGTGCTTGAAGAACCAACTGTTAAGCTTGCATATTGCATTGTTAATGATTTACCTGATGCCAAAGTAATTTCATTTGTTTTTATCGTGGCATCATTAATAGTACCACCAACCCATAATTTTTTCTCAATACCAACACCACCTTCTACAATTAAGGCACCAGTGTCTTTATTAGTTGAATCTGTAGTGTGCTTAATTGTTGTTGAGCCAGCTGCATTTTTTCCTATTGAAACTGCTGTTGCAGCTCCCCCCATATTTAAAGTGGCTGCATTAGCATTAAATATAGTAGCTGTTCCTGTTCCTGTAGTAGTAATATCTGAACCATTTACAGCC